>ENA-ORCV01000152-ORCV01000152.1-marine-metagenome-genome-assembly--contig:-NODE-152-length-107380-cov-6.712291_pt1 | contig 107380 bp, 92 predicted proteins | sample MGYA00237779_ERZ508509 | MGnify/ENA primary metagenome ERZ508509 (study PRJEB26180, sample SAMN06268772) | marine metagenome | isolation source: Bioluminescent Bay, La Paraguera, Puerto Rico | place... | reverse complement strand
CTAGGCCATAATCCGGCCAACTTAGGCGGGTCATTTTTCAGTGCAAAACCTGGGTCAATTTTGAGTGCAAATCAACACGCCGTGGCGTTATGTTGCAATAAAAATAGAGGCAAATATGTCATCCGGAAAGCTCCTGCATTATTTTGTATTACGGGCTTTCCAAATATAGCACCCGCTCAGAAGATTGCTATCAGAACGACCACTTAATCTCAGTAAACACCCGGTCGTTATCCGTCCACAGACCAAAGGGCTGCTGATCGCCGCCGTCATAGAAGACAGCACCGCCGGAAAGCTCCAGGGCCGGGCCGAGTTCGTAGTCGAGGTTGAGGCGGTAGATGGCGCCGCCGTCTTTGCCGAGGCGGTCCTGGTCGAAGAAGATCAGTACGAGGGTGCTTCTCAGTTTTTCCCTGAGGAAATCACGGGTCACACGCAGCGAGGATTCGGTGCGTTTTTCCACGTAGCCGGAGGCGGCGACTTCGTCGTTGAAGTCGTCCAGGTAGCGGCCGGCGATTTCGATGCCGATGCTGGTACTGGTGAAGCCGTAGTACTCCACGCCCAGCAGCAGGTTGGCCTGGCGGTGTTCGCTGACGTCATGCGGGATGACCACGTCGACGCTGGCGCCCGGCAGCAGCGGGCCGATGATGGGCAGGGTGCCGATCAGTGGCAGCGGCGCGTTGACGGTGACCGGGCCGGTGTTGGTCAGCAGCAGGCCGTCGTAGACGGCGGCTTCCTGCTTGAACAGCCAGCTGCCCCAGGTTTTCTGGACACCGAAGCCGCCCATGGTGATGCGGCTGTGGCGCAGTACGACGGATTCATTAAATGTGTCGTTGCTGGCGTTGGGGTCGTTGACGTCGAAGGCGCGGGGATCGAGATAGGGTTCGTCGTACCACTGGCGGGCGGCGTTGAAGCTCAGGTCCCAGCCGCTGAAGCGACCGACCAGGGAGGCGGCGTAGTCGATTTCGTCGAAGTCGTCGGGCTGTTCTTCGCGGAATTTCACTGCCTGGCCGTTGGCATCGGTGATCGTATAGAAGTCGCTGCCGAAAGGCGGATTGCGGCTGAAGCGCTGCTCGGGAATGGCGTAGAGGCCCAGCGTCCAGGGGCCGCGGAAGTGGTTGAGGCGCAGCATGCCCACCGGGCGGCGCAGGTCCTCGATATCGGCAATGGCCGGTTCCAGGTTGTCCAGCGGGTTGAGTACATCCAGTACACGCAGGTTATCGGCGAAGCCCCACACCGCCACCTGGCGGCCGACCCACAGATCCCAGCGTTCGCCGAGTTTGCCCTGCACATAGGCGTCCATGATCTCGGCCTGGGTTTCGTATTCGTCGAGCACGTCATCCGTGTAGGCCTCGTCCTGGATCTCGTAGGCGAAGTCATGCCAGGCGTAGCCGTTGAGCGAGATGCGCCAGTCGTTGCTGAATTTCTTGTCCAGGCTCAGGTTCACGCGGGCGCGCAGTTTGGACAGGCCGCTGTAGTCGGTGTCGGTGGAGGAGGCGTGATCCTCGAGGTTGTAGCCGGCGCTGACACTGAGGCTGCCGCCGAAGTCCCAGGCATAGGGGTCGACGGTTTCGCCGCTGGTTTCGACGTCTTCGAAGCTGTCGAGGGTTTCGAATTCGCCGAGGACGTCGTCCATGTTGTCGTCTGCGAAGACGGGGGTGCTGAGCAAGGTCAGGGTGCTGAGGATTGTTAAGTGAATCCCCAAGTGAATCCCCCTCCCCCTGGCCCCCTCCCGCGAGGGGAGGGGGGATAAATCTGCAGGGCGCGGGTATGACGGTTCAGGCATGGTGCTGAAAGGCTCCGGGCTTATAAACCCTTGCTCAGGCGGCGCTGGGTGAAGAGGTCGTCGTCCAGCTCCTGGTTGTACTGGATGTTGCTGGATTTAAGCACGCTGGCGTGTTCGGTTTCCTTGCCCTTCTTGGTGGTCATGACTACTTCGGTGGGCGTCCAGATGCCGTCGATCTGCTTGAGTTCCTTCACTTCCATGAACTTGTTCTTGTTGCCCTTCTTGACCCAGTTCACGGAGCGGATGACGACGAGGTTGTCCTGGCGCACGAACACCACGGACTTGGTGTAGCCGGTGCGTTCGATTTCTTCCTCGTTGTTGGGGGTGGAGAGAATCTGCCAGACCTTGTGGCCGTCGATTTCCACTTCCTTCATCAGTTCGTAGTCGTAGTCGTCCAGGTCCGGGCTGCTCATGTCGGCATAGGTGAAGTCAGTACCCATGAAGCTGCCGCTCTTGTCGGCGGCGGCAATGCGCTTCACCTTTTTCAGAGCGGGCAGGTACAGCCACTGGTCGTCGTCCTTGTCGCCGTCGTCATAGTCGTAGGTGAGGAAGCCGGTGTTTTCGACGTTGGCCGGGCTCAGGAAGAACATGATGCTTTCGCTGTCTTCCGGATTGTCCGGGGCATCACGGCGGAAGGAGCGAATGCTGCGTTCGCGGGTGTTGCCCTTGCTGTCGATCAGGATCATTTCCATATCCATGATGACGTTGTTGCCGTCGTCGCGATCCTTCACCTTCTGCATGATGTCGCGGGCCGACATCTCGGCAAAGCCGCTGACAGGCAAGGTCAGCAGGGTGGCCAGTAACAGGGTTCCGGTTAAAAGCTTCATGCGCTTTCCTCCAGGGTTTTACGGGTTTGTCTGGCCTGCCGCTCTTTCCAGCGGGCCAGCAGGGTCATGAGAGACGGGGCCAGTGTCACGTCGGCCAGGAAGGCGACGATGATGCAGAAGCCCGTGAGCAGGCCGAAGTCCTGCAGGTTGTACATGGTGCCCAGCATGTTGATGAAGAAGGCGCCGGACAGCACCAGCGAGGTAATCATCAGGGCCTTGCCGGTGGTGCGCAGGGTTTCGCGTACCGCGGCTTCGGCATTTCCCAGGCGGGCGTAGTAGCGCTGGAAGTTGTGCATGAAGTGGATGGTGTCGTCCACGGCCAGGCCCAGCGCGATACAACCGATGAGCAGGGTGAAAGCGTCCAATGGAATTTTCAGCAGACTCATCAGGGCCATGGTGATGACGATGGGCGCCAGGTTGGGGATCATGCTGATCAAGCCGGTACGCACCGAACCCACCAGCAACATCATCAGCGGCGAGATGATCACAAAGGCCAGCAGATAGGCGCGGATGGTGTCGCCGATCAGCACCTTTACGCCGCCGGCCAGGATGGTAATGACGCCGGTGAAGACCACTTCGGCACGGTCGCCCACGATGTCATTGAAGCCGGATTCCATGGCGTCCAGGTAATCGGGATAGAGCACACCGTCGACGAAGGGCTTCTTGATGGTGATGCGCATCTTGCTGAAGGAGGTGTCGACGATGTCTTCCAGGTCGTCGCTACCGGAGTTTTCGAACAGCAGCAGCTCCTGTGCGATCAGCGCACGGTCGTCCGGGATGCGGTAATACTCGGGGTTATTACCGTTGAGCGCCTGGTGCAGTTCCTTGTTGATGTCGAGCAGGGAGGTGGCCTTGCCGGCTTTCACGCCGTGGACTTCGAGCTGGTCGACGAAGTTCATGGCTGCGTCCACAGCCTTGAGCAGTTCGGGGTCATGCAGACCGTTTTCCTTGCCGGTATCGACGATAATTTCACTGAAGGTGGCACCGCCGAAGTTGGCGTCCATGGCCTCGGTGGTGGTGCGGACTTCGCTGTCGACCGGGAACCAGGCCAGCGGGAAATGGCTGACCTTTATCTGGGCCACCATCACCATGCTGACGGCGATCAGCACAAACCACAGGCCGATGACCTTGAGCGGGTGGCCGGTGGACACGCGGGCGCACCACATCAGGAAACGCTGGAAGGGACCATCGCTGTCATCCTTCAGGCCCTTGTCCCTGAAAGGGGTGACGGCGATCAGCGCCGGCAGCAGCACGAGGGAGAAAAACAGGGCGCACATGATGCCCATGGGCGAGGTGATACCCATATCCGCCACCGGCTTCATGTTGGCGGTGATGAACGAAATCAGGCCGCCGGCGGTGGTGAGGCCGGTCATCATCACGGCCAGTCCGGAGTGGCCCAGCGCATAGCTCATGGCCTGACGCTTGTTGTCGCCCCGGTCCACGGCCTGAAAGTACACCGTGAAGATATGTACCGAGTTGCCCACACCTACGGCCAGCAGCAGCGACGGCAGAATCTGCACCGAGGTGGTCATGACAATGCCGAAGAAGCACATCAGGGCGAAGGTGAAATACACCGACAGGGCCGACACCGTGACCGGCAGGATGACCATGACCCAACGCCGGAAGATGAAGAACAGCAGGGCGGAAATCAGCAGAATGCCCACGCCGGAAAACACGAACATGTCGCGGCCCATGATGAAGGTCAGCTGGTGCATCATGTAGGGTGACCCGGCCAGGCCCGGCCGGAAATCCGCACGGCGGTGTTCCGCGTTGATGTCCTTCATCGCGTCGAGAATGGCGTAGATCTCGGCGTCGGTGATGAATTTGGCTTCTTCTTCGTCCGCAGGTTTTGCATCTTCCTCAAGCAGGGTGTCGACGTCTTCAAAGCCGGCGCTGAAATCGAACTCCTCCAGGTCGCCGCTGGTGTCTGCGCCGGAATGGCTGGCGGTGTAGGTGTCCGGTGTGACCATGAGCATGGTCATGGTCAGGTCGGCGTTCACCAGATGATTGCGGTACAGAGGATTGTCGTGGATGCGTTGCCGCAGCAGGGTAAAGTCCGCCTCGGTCTGCGGCCAGTCCTCGAACAGATCCTTGACGATGAGTTCGTCTTCGCGGCCCAGCGTGAGGCGGGCGTTGATCAGGCTGTCGACCTTGTCGACCTGTGGAATGGCTTCCAGCTTGCGGTGCATGGATTCCAGCTGGCGCAGGAAGGACTCATTGATAATGTCGCCGTTGCTCTGCACCAGCACCACGATGCGCTCGTCCTTGCCGAACTCGCGCTGGAACTCGTCATAGATGGCGCGCGCCGGGTCATCTTCACGCAGGTAGCTTTCGTTGGAGGTGTCGACCTCCATGGTCGGGAACCACAGCGAGAAGAAAATCACCGCGGCGATCACAAAGGCAATGATCTTCCAGGGATGGTCGTAACAGATTTCACCCCAGCGGGCGAAGCCTTGCTCGATGCGGTCACGGGTGCGGTGAAAGAAGCTGCCCGCGTTTCGGGGTCTTCGCGCTTCCTGTGGATTGTCCATAGAGGGTACGCCAGGTAATACAGATAGTCAGGTATTTTGGACTAAATGGTGAGACAGAGTCTCATGCAAAAGAGTGAGTTACTGACCGGACGGTTGTTTCAGCCAGAAAGGGTTCGGGCGTGGTGCCGCAGGTGGTCTTCCATGAAGCTCTGGATGAAGTAATAGCCATGGTCATAACCGTCCTGCATACGCAGGACCAGTTTCTGGCCACCGCTATTGGCGGCTGCCTGCAGGGCTTCAGGATGAAGTTCACGCTCCAGAAACTGGTCGCCGGTGCCCTGATCCACCAGGATTTCGCCTGACCAGGGGCTGCGCTGCATCAGCTCGCAGGCATCCCACTGTTTCCAGGCATCCTTGCCATGTCCCAGGTAATTCACGAAGGCCTTCTGACCCCAGGGGCAGTTCATCGGGTTGCTGATAGGCGCAAAGGCGGACAGCGAATGCCAGCGGCTCGGGTTGCGCAGTGCCGTGACCAGTGCGCCATGCCCGCCCATGGAATGGCCGAAGATGCCGCGCCGCCCGGGTTGGGCAGGAAAGCCGGATTCAATCAGGGCCGGTAGCTCCAGGTTCACATAACTGCCCATGCGGTAGTTGTTTGCCCAGACCGGTTCGGTGGCGTCCAGGTAAAAGCCGGCGCCGGAGCCGAAGTCCCAATGCTCGTCTTCGCCGGGCAGGTTCAGGCCACGTGGGCTGGTGTCGCAGCTGACCAGCATCAACCCCAGTTCGGCGGCCACATGCTGGGCGCCCGCCTTGATCATGAAAGTTTCCTCGGTGCAGGTGAGGCCGGCCAGGTAATACAGCGTCGGTACCGGCCCATGTTCTGCCTGTGGAGGTTGATACACGGCAAAGTTCATCGCCGTGCCGGTGCTTTCGGATTGGTGGGTGTAGAAGCCCTGTTTACCGCCGAAGCAGTGATGCTCGGAACGTGTTTCGATATTCGACATAGTAAAACTCACTATCCCCTCCCCCTTGACGGGGGAGGGCCAGGGAGGGGGTGAATTCGATGCTTGTTTCCCCCTCTCCCCAACCCTCTCCCTCCAGGGGAGAGGGGGAAATAAACGAGTCCTCTCCCGCCAGGGGAGAGGGAGTTAATACGGACGGCGGCGTTGCTTAATACACCACCACACTGCGGATGGATTCACCGCGGGCCATCATATCGAAGCCCTCGTTGATTTCTTCCAGCTTCAGCGTGTGGGTAATCAGGTCGTCGATATTGATGCGGCCGTCCATGTACCAGTCGACGATTTTCGGCACATCCGTGCGGCCACGGGCGCCGCCGAAGGCCGAGCCGATCCAGCGCCGGCCGGTCACCAGCTGGAAGGGCCGGGTGCTGATTTCCTGGCCCGCGCCCGCCACGCCAATAATTGTGCTTACGCCCCAGCCCTTGTGACAGCATTCCAGCGCCTGGCGCATCACATTCACGTTGCCAATGCATTCAAAACTGTAGTCGGCGCCGCCGCCGGTCAGGGCCACCAGGTATTCCACCAGGTCGCCGTCCACGTCTTTCGGATTCACGAAATGGGTCATGCCGAACTGACGCGCCAGCGCTTCGCGTTCCGGGTTCAGGTCCACGCCCACGATCTGGTTGGCGCCGACCATCTTCAGGCCCTGGATCACATTGAGACCAATACCACCGAGACCGAACACCACGGCTGTGGTGCCGGCCTCGACCTTGGCCGTGAACAGCACCGCGCCAATGCCGGTGGTCACACCGCAGCCGATGTAGCAGACCTTGTCGAAGGGCGCGTCCTCACGGATCCTGGCCAGGGCGATTTCCGGCAACACCGTGTAGTTGGCAAAGGTGGAGCAGCCCATGTAGTGATACAGCGGCTTGCCGTCCAGCGAAAAGCGGCTGCTGCCATCGGGCATCAGGCCCTGGCCCTGGGTGCTGCGGATGCTTTGGCAGAGATTGGTTTTCGGGTTGAGGCAGTATTCACATTCCCGGCACTCGGGCGTGTACAGCGGAATGACATGATCGCCTTTCTTCAGTGAAGTCACGCCGGGGCCAACATCCACCACCACACCCGCACCTTCATGGCCAAGAATGGAAGGAAAGATGCCTTCCGGGTCAGCGCCCGACAGCGTGTACTTGTCGGTGTGGCACAGGCCGGTGGCCTTTACTTCCACCAGCACCTCGCCGGCCCTCGGGCCTTCAAGCTGCACGGTTTCAATGGAAAGAGGTTTACCGGCTTCAAGGGCCACAGCGGCTCTGACATCCATGGAGCGTTCCTTATCTTGTGAGACGGAAAGTGCGAATTCTACAGGGCATCCGGCAACGGATCAGGCAGGGCTTCTTGCGGCGCTTCGTCGCGGGCCGTGCGCAGGGCCATTTCATAACCCTGCACCCGATACCAGTGCGCCAGTTCGTACATGGCGCCCGGCATGGCGATGAGCGGCGCGAACAGCCAGGGCAGGTTGAGGCCGACGAACTTCAACCAGAAGCCGGTGGCGCCCTGCTGGATGTTGACCCAGTCCAGATGCCATTCGGCAATGAAGAACACGCCGGTCTGGTAGGTCAGACCCACGCCGATGATCAAGGCCATCCAGCAGGCGGTGAGTTTCTGTTTCATGCTGCGGCCGTTGGTGTACATCCACCAGGCGAGCAGCTCGAAGGGGCCGGAAAAGCCGGCCATGAATTCCAGCCCGGCAATGGTGGGGTTCGAGGTCAGGTAGCGGGTGTCGGCGCCGCCGTAGACCCACCAGATCCACAACCAGGTGTCCTCTTCTGTGATGCCGTGCACGATGCCGGTGAAGTCGAGGATGAACCAGGGTAGTTCCCAGAAGGTCTGCGCAATACCGGAAACCAGCAGCCACACGAAACCGAACTCGGCCCAGCGCTCCACGCGGCTACGGGTTTCACCCGGGTTATCCCACAGGCCGAGAAAGGGCACGAACAGCACGACCAGCATGACCCATGAGCAGATGACGTCGGTCGGAGTGGGCGGCAGTATTTTCAGGGCGACCAGAATCGCCGCGCCACCGGCGAAGATGAGCGTGGCCAGCAATGAAGAGACATAGATGGCTTTTCTGCGGCCCCATGAAGGCGCGCCCAGGTTGGGGTGCAGGTCACGCATGACAGACTCCGCTCATTACAGGAAGCTGTATTTCACACTCAGGCCGACGGTGTCGCGGTCGGCCAGCGGCGCATCCAGGAAGTGGGGATCAGCGCCGGTGAAACCGCTGTAGTTGATGCCCAGGGTCAGCTTGTTCAGACGGGTGAAATTGAAGCCGACGCCGATACGTGTATCGCCTTCGTTGAACAGCGAACCGAAGGCGCCGGCCAGAGCTGCGCGGCCTTCTAGTGCGCGCTGGAAGGAAATCGGTACGCTCAGGTCCCAGCCGGAGAAGATGTTGCGCTTCTCCAGGATAGTCAGCATCGAGAAGGCCCAGGCTTCCTCGTCGAAGGTGAGTTCGTCGAAGGGCTGGCCGGCATGGGCGCCCTCGTAACTGAACTGCGGTTCCTGGTCTTTCGTCTCGATCCAGCCGACCTCTCCCACCAGGATGATGCTTTCCAGCCAGCGCGAGGGCCGGAAGGTGTAAATGGCATTAACGAGCACCTGGTTGGTGTTGGCGCGGGTCGGCGTGGGTACGGGCCCATTCACGCCCTGATCCACATCCACCATCACGTCCGCGCCTTCGCGCCGGATTACCTCGGCACCGACATTCCAGCCAAACAGCAGGGTGGACAGGCTGAGGGCATAGAGGTCGACATTGTCGAAGTAGCGGATGTTGTAAGTGGCCGGCACGGTCAGTCCCAGGGTGCCGGTGGTGATGGCGGGCAGGCTGACGCCGGGCAGCAGTTCCTGTTCCGGAATCAGTACCAGTTCGCCCGGATTGGTCTGTACCGCCGGTGTTTTCTGGTGGTACTTGAGGTAATAGGCGCCCAGTTCGGTGACATCGGTGAGCCGGTACTGGATACCCAGGCCCCATTGCTTGTCGTCGTCATCGGGCTCGATGTCACCGATATAGCTCGGGTTCACACCTGAGGGCGAATTCAACGGATTGATGCCTTCGGTGGGTGTAGACAGCGGTGGCAGGTTCAGCGGCAGGCCGCGCAGGATGGCTTCCAGTTGCTCGGTGGGCAACTGGTTGTCGAATACCTGGTCGATGGTCAACAGGATGTCGGCGATGTCGTTCAGGTCGGTGATGTTGAAGCGTGCCAGCTCGGTAGGGTTGAGCGGATTGACGAAGCCGTAGATGAACTCGCGTCCGGGGCCGGCCACGTCAGTCACCGAGTAAAACTCGCCCACCGGGTTGACCAGGAAGGGTTCGAACTCGAACTGGTACTGGCCCAGCAGCACGATGTCCTCGGTGAGCGTGAAACGCAGCGACAACTGGTTGGTGGGCAACAGAATACTCTTCACGTCCACGCCGGGAATGGTGGCGCGGGTGGAATCGGCGGTGGACTGCGACAGGGCGACGCCGTTGAAGAACAGGCTCTGGCCCCAGGCGGAGATGTGCCGGCCCAGGCGTACGTTCAGGGCCATGGTGTCACCGAAATAGAAATTGCCGTAGACGTAGGCGTCCAGCAGGCGGGTTCGCTGGCCGCTGTATTTGTCAATGTCGTCGGTGAAGCTATTGAAGGGCTGTTGCGTGGTGTTGATGCGGTCGGGCGCGTCATGGGTGTTGTCGGCATTGTTGGCGTAGACATCGTCGTAGAAACTGTCAGCGCGGATGAGCATGCCGTAGTCGCGCCAGGAGAATTCGATGTCGCCAATGAGCGATACGCGGTTGTTGACCATGTCGTACTGTTCGAAGTTGCGGTCGCCGTCGTCGAAGTTGTTGGACTGCGGATACTTCAGGTCTTCGGCCACCGGCAGTTCGGGGTCACCCGGCGCATCGATAATGCGGTTGCTGGGTTTTTCCAGACGCCAGGCAGCAGCGTAGTTGCCGGTCAGTGTGACCTTGGTGGCAATGCCGTAGAAGTCGTACTCCTCGGCCATCAACGGCAGACTGACCATGCCCAGCACGGCCACCAGCAGGCCTTGCCGCATTCCCGCACGCATTGTGCTCATGTTCTCCTCCCTTGCCGCTGAATCTTGTTATGTCCCTGCGGTTATCGTTTTAACGATCAGGTTTCTCCAACCGCGATCTGCTCTGCCGTGAGGCGAATGCCTTCATCCAGTGAAATCTTCGGCTGCCAGCCGAAGTCACGGCGGGCCTTGTCTATATTGAAGTAGTGGTGTGTCACCATGTAACGCACGGCGAAGCGGGTCAGCCCGTCTTCGGCATTGAGGGTGCCGCCCTTGAGCGTGTCGATGGCCTCGGCGATGGCGGCCACTGAATAGGCCAGCCAGTAGGGCACCTTGCCGGTAATGGGCGGGTAACCCATCTGCACCAGCATTTTTTCGATGAAATCAAAGAAGGCCATGGGCTCGCCATTGGTAATGAAGTAGGCCTGGCCGCAAACGGCCGAGCCCGGCGTCAGCTGTGCTTCGACGGCCACCACCGCATCGACCAGATTGTCGATATAGGTGAAATCGGAAAGCTTGTCGCGGTTGCCTACCGCACGCTTGAGTTTGCCGGCCTTGGCCTTTTCCAGAATGGCGGGAATGAAGCGCCGGTCGCCCGCGCCAAAAACCACATGCGGGCGGATGGCGCAGGTCCGGGTGGCGCCGGTGCCGCTGAAGGCCAGGGCCTTTTTCTCGGCTGCGATCTTGCTGTCGGCATAGGGCGCTTGCGAAATACTGGAATAGGGCAGGTTCTCGTCGCCGTTTTCGATGTCCTGACCTTCATACACGGCGCTGGCTGAGCTGATGTAAACCAGCCGGGGAATGTTGTGCGCTTCGCAGGCAGCCAGAATGTTTTCCGTGCCGCCCAGGTTGACGGCCCAGACATCTTCTTCACGGTTGTGCTTGGTGTGCACCAGTGATGCGTTGTGAATGATGCTGTCCATGCCGGCACAGGCTGCTTTCACGGCGGCGGCATCGCGAATGTCCAGTTTGAGGAATTTCACGTCCTCGCGGAACGGCTGGTCGATCATGTCTACACATGTGACCTGAAAGCCGAGGTCGGCGAACCGGTCCACCAGGGCGCGGCCCACGAAACCCTGGCCGCCGGTGATGAGAATTTTCCTACTCATGTTGTCTCGCTCGTTTATTTGAAAGTGCCGAAGGCCTGATCCCAGAACGGGAAAATCGAGGAATAGTTGTACTTGAGTTCCTTGTGATGCACGTCATGCGCCCGGGCCCAGAAATTCAGTAGCCGGAACGCCGGATGCGGTAATTCCAGGTTGCTGTGAACCAGGATGTTCACCGTGGAATACACGAAGAACACCACCAGGAACGACCAGGTGCTGATGGGGCCAAACAGCAGGATGGAACCGCACAGCAGGAAGATGGCGCCCACTGCCTCAAGCGGATGCAGAAAGACGCTTTCGTTGGCCGTGGGGAAGCGCACCATGTGATGCACCCTGTGTACATACTTCAACACCAGGCGGTGATGCATGCCACGGTGGTAGAAGTAATAAAGAAAATCATAGAGCAGCAGTACCGCCAGGGATTCACCCAGCAGATGCGCCGCGCCCGGCCAGCCCGGGTAGAGGGCGCTGTCGCCAAAGAAAAACAGGAAAGCCAGAAACAGACCCAGCGACATCAGGTTATTCAACGTGACATTGAGGCGTTTGCGCAGCGGCGGCAGTTGATAGGTCTTGGGCGTGCGGATGCGGTATTGCTTCAGACGGGAAGAGGTCGCCGCCCAGGACAGCCAGGTCATCAACATGCCGTCATAAAGCATGATGGCTGCCAGGCAGATAAAGAACGTCGTATTCATGATTCCTGCCTCCAGGCGGGAAAGTGCTCTCCTCCCTGACGGGAGAAGGCGGGTTTTCTTTTCCCTCTCCCCTGGTGGGAGAGGGTTGGGGAGAGGGGGAAGAGACTATTCATCCTCACCCCCTCCCTTACCCTCCCCCCCCAAGGGGGAGGGTTTTTTTCCAAGGAGACTGATTAGCGCCTTGAACTTGTCGCGCCAGCGGCGGGCAAACATCAGCCTTATGCTGCTGCGAGCCCTGGCGTAGTCGCCCGGTTTGACCGGATACAGTTTGGGGGGAATGGAAATCGGAAAACGGTCGGTGAGCACGGCCTTGGCGTTGGTATAGGCGCGCAGGCCGTCGCGGCCATTCATGCGCCCGAAACCCGAATACTTCACGCCGCCGAAGGGCAGGTTCTGGTTCAGGTAACAGAGGCCGAAATCGTTGATCACGGTGGCGCCGGCTTCCAGCTGGGCGGCAATGCGTTCCGCCCGCGGGCGATTGTTGCTGAACACCGAGGACTGCAGACCGAAGTCGGTAGCATTGGCCAGCCGCACGGCTTCGGCATCGTCTTTCACCCGCATGATCAGCATCACCGGGCCAAATACTTCTTCGTTGGCGATGCGCATGTCCGGGGTGACATCGACCAGCACCGTAGGTGGGTAGAAGTTGCCGGGACCTTGCGGTAACCGGCCGCCGACCAGCGCGCGGGCGCCGTTGGCCAGGGCGTCACGCACCAGTTCATCCACCACCTTGACCTGCAAGGGGCTGGTCAGTGCGCCGGTATCCAGAGCGCCGGGTTCCTGCGGCACGCCTTGCCGTAGTTGGCCGGCCATCTCGTGCATGGCGGTGACAAAGCGGTCGTAGATGCCGTCCAGCACGATGAGGCGTTCGGAGGCAATGCAGTTCTGGCCGAGGTTGATGAAGCAGCCGCCCAGTGCCGAATGCAGGGCCTGCTCCAGGTTGGCGTCCTCGCAGATGATCATCGGGTCCTTGCCGCCCAGTTCCATCACCACCGGGGTGAGGTGTTCGGCGCTGCCTTCGATAATGCGGCGGCCATTGCCGACCGAGCCGATAAAGAGGATTTTCTGTACGCGGCTGCGCACCAGGGCCGCGCCGGTGTCGCCGAAGCCGTTGATAATCTGCACGGTGTCGGTGGAGAAGCCTTCTTTTTCCAGCGCCTGGTCGATCACTTTCTGGAAACGCTGTGTGGACCAGGCCACCGCTTCGGAAGTCTTGAGGATGACCGCATTGCCGGCCATCAACGGGGCGACGAGAGAGCCGAAGATATTCTGGAAGGGATAATTCCAGGGCACGATGCAGGCCACTACCCCCAGCGGCCGGTATTCAATGCGGCCTTTCTTGTGCATGAGGATGCCGGATGGCACTTTCTCGGGCTTCAGGTGCTTCTCGGCATTCTTGATCATCCAGCGGATCTTGTTGCACACCGGCATGATCTCGCCGAGCAGCGCGTTTTCATGGGTCTTGCCGCTGTCCTGCACGATCTCGGCCACCAGTTCGTCGGCATGTTCGAGCATGTGGTCCAGCATGTGCTGCAATACGGCGCGGCGTTGTCTGAAACTGCTCCGTGCCCAGCTCTGCTGGGCAATGCGGGCGCGCTCCACCGCCGCCTGTACCTGCGCCGGGCTGGCGGCGGGCAAGCTGCCCAGCTTTTCCCCGGTCGCCGGATTAATGCATTCAATGACGTTGGCTGATGCCGGTGTGGTCAGAGGTTGAACAGAGCTCACGCCGCTTCTCTCCTGGATTGGGTGGCCAGCACGAAGTCGGCCGCACGGTAGCCGATCATCATGCTCGGGGCGTTCAGGGCGGAGACCGGGATTTCCGGCATCACCGAGGCGTCGGCCACGCGTACATTGCCCAGTCCCTTGACGCGCAGCCGGGTGTCCACCGGGCTGTCAGCATCTGTGCCCATGCGGCAGGAGCCGCAGAAATGGAAGGTGGTCATGGTGGCGGCACGAATCCATTGCCAGAGTTTTTTAGCGCTCACATCTCTTGCGCCCGGTGACAGGGGTCTGGCTTCGGCCAGCGGCGGCTGCGCTGCAATGCGGCGGGCCTTGGCTATGCCGGCTTCCATGGTGCGGCGATCCTGTTCGGTGGCGTAATAAGCCGGGTCGATCAGAGTCGGTGCCGACGGGTCGCTGGAGGCCAGGCGGATGCTGCCGCGGGCCGTGGGTTTGCCCAGGATGACGACGATGCCGAACACGCGGGACACAAATCGCTTGAGGGGTGGCAGGGCAAAGGCCAGATGAATGAGGCCGCGCAGTGCCTGGCGCAAAGGGCGCAGGTCATGCAAGCGGCCAGGCAGCGCCAGGATCGGCAGCATGCGCAGCATGGAGTGCTTGATCGATGCCGGCGCTGCGTAGCAGACAAAGCAGGTGTCTGGCGCGTCTGCCGGTTCGCCGGGTTGGCGCGCCGCGGCGTCAAAGCCATAGACCTGCGGGTAACGGAAATCCACTGGCTGCGCCGCACGGTAGAACATGCAGACGTTGGGGTGATCCTGCAGATGCTGGCCGACGCCGGGCGCGTCCAGCACCACATTGATACCCAGAGACTGCAGGTGCGCCTGTGGCCCGATGCCGGACAGCATCAGCAGTTTGGGCGTTTCCAGCGCGCCGGCACAAAGCAGGACTTCGTGGCCAATATCGGCACGGTGTATCTGTCCGTCCTTTCTGTAAATGACGGCGCTGGCGTTGCGGGCATCGTCAAATACCAGGCGGCGTACCTGCGCGCCGGTAATGATCGTCAGGTTTTCAGGTTGTTGGTCATGCAGCCAGGCGGCATAGGAACTGCGCCGGGCATCACCCGAATAGTTCATGTCATTGCAGCCCACCACGCCCAGCAGGTTGCCGTCGTTCATGCCGTCCTTGCGATCCAAGCCGGCCTGGGTGGCGGCCTGGATAAAACGTTCCGCAAACGGGGTGCTTTCGCGGTGCCGGATGCCGAGTTGCCGCTCGACGGATTCGAAAGCGGGCTGCAAGTCGTCCCATTGCCAGCCAGCGGGCCAGTGACGGAAGTCCCTGCGGTCGCCGCGGGTATAGACCATGCCATTGACGGCGCCGCTGCCGCCCATGCCGCGGCCGCTGCCCAGGTAAAGGCGGCGTTTGCCGCAATCCGCCTGTGGGATGCTCATGCGTTGCCACATCAACGCGTCGTTGGCGAAGGCATCCTTGAAGCCGTCGGCAGAGAGCGTTTCCGGGTGGTTCGCGGCAGGCTCGCCCGCTTCCAGCAGCAGCACGGAACCGGCTTCGGCCAGGCGTGCGGCAGCCACACAGCCCGAAGAGCCTGCTCCAATCACCACGTAGTCAAAGCTGTTGGCCGGCATGGCGTTCGCTTCTCTCCTAAGTTCCTTTCGTCGATTCCTTTGCACCCATGGCGCAGGGCCATGTCCAGTCGTATTCCGACTTTGTATAATCTTAGTTACTTAATTAGAAATTGCAATTACTATATTAGAAAGGTAGATTGCAAAGATGTCAACGAGTCAGTCCAGAAAAGCCTCTGATAAAGCACTCAAACCCTCGCGGGGACGCCGTCCGCAGTCGCGTGATCTGCGTGCTGCCAAGGATGCCCTCTACCGCGAGCACATCCTGGATGTGGCCGAGAGCATCTTTGCCGAGCAGGGCTACGAAAACACCAAGATGAAGGACATTGCCTCGGCGGCAGGCATTTCACTGGGCACGCTGTACCAGTCCTACCCCGGCAAGCTGGAGTTGTATCGCGGCCTGTTGATCGTGCGTGACAACGAAATGATGAATAGCGCTCTGGGACGTGCCCAGGTGCTGCAGGGACTGGAATCGGTGGAGCAGATTCTGTGGATGATGCAGGCCCATGTCCTGTATCTGCTTGAGCATCCGGATTATCTGCGTATCCAGCTGCAGCAGGGCTATGCCTGGTATCACAGTGCGGCACGCCCCAGTTCCGACGAGCAACAGCTGTGGGAGCGCGGGCTGGCGATGATGGAACAGGTCTTCAACTGGGGTACAAATCAGGGCCTGTTCGTGCCCGGCGTGCCGGCGGATCAGTCCAAGCTGTTAATGGCCCAGCAACAGACGCGGCTGGCCAACTGGGTGTCCGACGGCATGCAGGAAGCACATGATGACGTGGTGATGCGGGTACTTGCCGATTTCGTGCGCCAGTTCTGCCGCCCGCAAGTGGCGGCAAGCATGATGGCCGAAGATGGTGGGGCACTGAATGCCGCCACCATTGACAAGATTCGCCAGGTGGGCGCTGGCGCCTAGGGCATCGGCATGCGCCGGCCTGCAAACATCTTCTTCAGCGCGGCCTCACCCAGCTCAACGGCCAGCGTGGATTCGGCGCTGAAATGCGTCGAGGTGATTTTCCATTCGCCTTCTATCAATCGGTATTCATCCAGATATACGCCGCCGATCTGGGTCAGGGTCATGTCATTGCTGTTGATCAGCTGATACTGCATCGACCAGGCGCCTTCGGCAGTGTGCGAGTCGGTCAGCTCAATACGGGGATTGCTGCCGTGGTGCATTTCCAGCATATGCGGGTGGCAGGCGATGTCGGTATAGATCTTCACCAGGTCGTCGGCATTATCGAATGTGCCGATGGCGCCATAGTCGATATGCACCGGGCCGTCGGCGAAACAGGCGCGCACGGCTTCCGGGTCCTTGGCGTCGCAGGCGGCCAGGTAACGGGCCTTCAGGGCGCGGATGGCTTCTATGGCTTCCAGCCTGGCGATGCGGTCTTCCAGTGAATCCCTCATGGAATACTCCTTATATATAGCTATAGCAGTTTTGGAATGATGGCCTTGCGGTCCGCCGGGTAGTCCGGGAATTTTTGCAGATACCAGCGATGATGCGAAAGTGCTCTGGGTAGCAGGTTGGAGATGGTAAACAGGGCGAAGATGAGGCCGGCTGGCGTGAAGGCCATCAGGGCCCAGCCGCACCAGAGTACGATTTCCCCAAGATAATTGGCGCTGGAGACATAACGGAACATGCCGCCGAACGGAATCTTGTAGCCCGTACTGCCGTCACTGCGCAGGTTGATCAGGATGCCGTCGGCCTGGAAGTTGATCCACCAGCCGCTGACGGCGATGACCAGGCCTGCAACGAAACGCGGGTCGCTCAGCCAGGCGCTGTCCATCAGGTGGCTGGCAGTCAGTACCGCAAAGCCGTTTACAAAACCATTGATGGCGTTAAAGCCGAATCCGAAAACAACACCGGCGAGTGGAAAACGCTTGGCGCGGTCCTGCATGCGTAGCGGGTAGACGAGCGAGCGATATAGGTAGTGTGATTGCCACAGTGCGAACAGCAGGATGGCCGGCAACGAAGGCGAGAGGTCATGTACCAGCGCCAGGCCCCAGAACGTGACCGCAAAGGCCCACCACTGCGGGCATTCAAATATTAGCCAGGCAGGCAGCGCGGGCAGGGTGAGTTTTTCATTGCCCTGCATATGCCGGCCATAGGTGTTGGTCTTGATCAGGGTGCCGACAAAGGTCAGTGCACCCAGCACCAGTATAAAAATCAGCAGGACCTGCTGGATCGAGCCGAGTTCGGACAGGGTCATGGATTCACCCGTTTTCCTTTCAATAAACCCAGTTCAGCGTAATCCGGTTAACCGCGAATCACCCGTTTGGCTGACAGCCGCCGGACAAGCGAGTAAAACTAATCCGCAAGGATGATGTTTGCATGCCGGGGCGCGCGCATTATCTTGCGTTACTGCTCATAAAGGGGGCCTGCGGGCGAACCCCGTATTCATGGGGGCGGGAGACAGGGGGAGAGATGCGACTGAGAATGCTATTCATAGGCGCGATCGCCGGTACGGCTATCGCGATACTGCTATTCCTGGTGCGCGGTACGCAGACCGTGGATATCGATCTGCACATGGAGCGCCTGGGTTTGCTACAGCAGATCGGCAACCTCGATGACCGCCTCGACCGTGCAGTGGTGCTGGAAACCACCTCGGCTTTGGTCGCCTCGCGGAAAACCCGTACCGAGCTGACCGCCGAAGTGGGTGACAAGCTGGACGCGCTGGAAGAAGGCCGCCTGGCCTTCCGTGGCCTGTCGCCGGGCGTGGACGCCGCGCTTGACCAGTTCCAGGAAAAGATCGGTGACAAGTTCGGTCTGGCCTGGGACTTCGAGTCACAGACCTCGCGCGGCATGGAGCGCATGATCCGAAGCGTAGACTCGGTGCCATTCTACATCGGCAAGCTGGAAAAACTCTCCGATGATCAGGCGCTGCATCAGATTCTGCGCAGTCTGCAGTACGCCATCACCACCTATGCGATTTCACCACGGCCGTCGGACATTGTGACCGGCGCGGTGGAGCAGCGCTCCAAGGAGCTGGAGGAAATCGAGGGTAACTTCGGTACGGAATTCCAGGATGCGTCCAAGCGCCTGCGCGGTGCCGTGAACGACGTGATCGTGGACAAGACCGACCTGGTCAATCTGCTGAATGACTTCCTGACCATTCCCACGGTCACCAGCCTGCAGGGTGTGGAAGAGGCCTATAACGACTACCACGAATCCCGTGTGGCGGTGGCCAACCAGTATCGTATCTGGCTGGCGGCCTATACCGCGATTCTGCTGCTGATGCTGGCCTTGCTGGGTTTGCGCCTGGCCAAGAGTTTCCGCGATCTGGACCGCGCCAACGAAACCCTGGAAGAACAGGTGAAGGAACGCACGGCCGATTTGAGCCAGGCCTTGAAGAACCTGAAGGAATCCCAGGCCCAGCTGATCCAGTCGGAAAAAATGGCCTCGCTGGGCCAGATGGTGGCGGGTGTGGCGCATGAAATTAATACGCCACTGGGCTATGCCCGCAGTAATTCCAGCATTATTCGCGGCGCCATCCGCGATATCCGCGGTGTCTGCGAGGCGCAGAAGCAGGCCATAGAGCTGCTGGGTTCGCCTGATGCTACCGACCAGCAAATTGCCGAGGCACTGGAAAACGCCGCCAGGGTCGAAGACCAGATCCAGTCGCTGGAGCTGGCGGACGAGCTGGATAACCTGCTGAATCACTCCGAGTTCGGTCTGACGCATATCGGCGAGCTGGTGCAGAGTCTCAAGGACTTCTCGCGCGTCGACCGTACGCGTACGGACCTGTTCGATCTCAACCAGGGTGTGGAGTCCACGCTCAAGCTGGCCACCAACCACCTCAAGAAGGGCATCGAGGTGGTCAAGAAGCTGGACCGGTTGCCGGAAATCGAGTGTTCACCTTCGCAGATCAACCAGGTGCTGCTGAATCTGGTGACCAACGCCGCCCAGGCCATTGGCGACAAGCCGGACGGGCGTATCACCATTCATACCAATGCCCTGAACAACGGCGTGGGTATCCGCGTCATCGACAATGGCAGCGGTATGACGCCGGAAGTGCTCGAGCAGATCTTCGACCCCTTCTTTACCACCAAGGATGTGGGCGGCGGTACCGGCCTGGGCCTGTCGATCAGTTACAAGATCATTCAGGACCATCATGGCCGCATTACGGCCAAGTCGACGCCGGGGGTCGGCAGTGAATTCATAATCTGGCTGCCATCGAAGCAGCCGGAATCCGAGGACGGCATGGAGCCGATAGCCACCGAAGCACTGGCAGCGGCTACCGCCTGACCCGAAAGGACAAAGGGGAAACATTAGATGAGCGATACCAGCCAAGCCAGCGTTCTGTTCGTCGATGACGATCCGGGCATATTGGCCACCATGCGCATGCTGTTTCGCGGGCGTTACAAGACCCACTTTGCCAACAGTGGCAGCGAAGCCCTGCAAATCGTGCGTGAGCAACCGGTTGATGTGATTGTCAGTGACCAGCGCATGCCCGCCATGACCGGCGTGGAGCTGTTGCGCGCCGTGCGCGGTGTAAACGAAAACATCATGCGTATCCTGTTGACCGGCTACTCCGACCTGACTTCCATCGTCGGGTCTATCAACGACGGCGAAATTTTCCGCTTCGTGAACAAGCCCTGGGACAACGAGGAACTGCTGCAGTGTGTGGCGCTGGCGGTGGATGCCGCCAAGATCAGCGCCAGTATTGAACCCCTGCCCGAAGAGACCCTTGAGGCTGCTAAGCCGGCAGGGCATGCGACCCGCATTCTGGTGATGGACGACGATGCCGGCATGGCGGCCAAGATTCAGGATATCCTGGGTCCGGAATTCCAGGTCAGCGGCGCGACCACATTGGCTGCGGCTGTGGATCAGCTGGAGTCAGACGATGTCGCGGTCGTGATTTCCGAAACCCGGGTACAGTCCACACCTGTGACCAGCCTGCTCGGCAAGCTGAAGCTGCACAAGCCTGAACTGGTGAGTGTGATTCTGACCGAACGCACCGATGCCCATTCGGCCATCGAACTGATCAACCAGGGCCAGATCTTCCGCATGATCAGCAAGCCGCTGCACGACAGCCAGGCGCGTATCGCCATCAAATCAGCCGTGCGTCAGCATCAGCGGCTTTCCCATGCGCCGCAGCTGACCAAGCGTTACGAAGTGGCGGAATCCAGGGAGCCGGTGGCCAACAAGGCAACCGAGGGATTGCTGGACCGCATTCGTGGCTTCCGTTCGCGGTTGCGTACCAGCGCCTGACAATATCTTGAGACCATAAAAAAGCCCTTCAATCGAAGGGCTTTTTGTTTTGAGATGAAATTATTAAGCAGTTGCACATTAGTGCCGTCATAAAAATTGTTCCACTGCTGTCACTTTGGTAGATGCGCTAGTCTAGACCGTGGTGATTTCAAAGGGTATCAATTGTGCGGGTAAGCGGCGTTCTATATCTCTCGCCACCAGGTTGCTCTGGAAGTATCCTTGATACTTTGCTGGGTTTCACCGTTAGCCATGCCATTCTTGAGGCTCGCTTCAATTTGGTTTCCTTGTGCCGTACCGGCATCGTAAACTTCGTAGACCACACCCGCAGGAGTCTTCTCGAATCTGGCGAAGACATCGCTAAAACCGAGCAGCTCTGGAATCTCAAGCTTTGTTGTATTCGGTTTACCTCTTGCTTTAGCAATGTTCAACCCGTGAACGTTGCCATTTTGGGCGCTGATAACTTGGTTGATTCCGGTGAAGAAGGTCGATGCTACCCGGAAGGGTATTTGAACTTGCGTGCCACGGGCCGAGCGCAACCTCATTAGGATTGTAGTACCCGTAGGAACGGGTGTGGCGGCAGGTATAGTGGCTGTGGGCGATGCAGAGGGGGTGTGCACACTCGAAGGCCTAGCCGGAGGGTTGAATGATCTTGAGCCGAATAAGCGGCGACCGCTGCGCGAACTTCGCGAAGCGCGGCGCTTTTTCTCTGCATTGCGGGTGGCCCTCTCGTCTGAGACGTATCCCTCTGCCACTAGATCAGTCAGAAACGCAGCGTCTAGGCGGACCGCCATGCCTTCCGCCGCGTCTTTCCAAGCGGCCAGAGCATCACTTGCTTCTGCAATTAAATCGGCTGTTAATTCGGTATCTACCTGCAATCCTGCCTCGACATTTGAATATAGTCCCGCAGCGGTAAGATTGTTAGAGCCGACAATCAGTCGGGCTTCTTCTTCATTACGGAATAAATATAGCTTTGGATGGAAAATACTTCCGGCTTCGTTATGGTACACAAACGTTTCGCATGTGCCGTGCCCCTCTAGATTCAGCAATGCCTGAAGCCCATCCCGCGTCGTGTTTTGTAGGTCGATCCCGACGATAATAGATAGACGTCCACCATGCCTAAGGAACTTGCGCAGGCTGGTTTCAAGGTAATTGACACCTGATGCACGTACCCAGGCAACCGCTATGTCCAGTTGATCCCAGTACGGCTCAATGCTGGATGCGTGGTCGACGTGTCGTAGCAGTTCGGTGCCGAAGCGAACAGAAAGAGGCTGATTGTAGAACACGGTGGCCGCCTCGATGTCAGTTGGTGTGCATCAAGGCATGCTCATCGTCGATCTCCGTCGACATGAGCGGTTGGCTGTTTTGGATGCCCCCCATCAGCTCATTGTATTTCTTAACTTTTGGCCCCTTGCGCTTGGTTAATGCAGGTTTCGCGAAGATCAGGATGTACTCATGGATATTCTTGAAGAGGAAATTCGGTGGGTAAGGATAGCTGCCGAAAATTGGTCGTTGTGCGCCAAACGAGCCCCATTTCCCGCCAGTGCGGTCTTTCGACCAGATAATTTCATTGACCATCACAAAGCCGATATTTCTCAGTATCACCCCGAAGTCAGTCGCTAGGGGAAATGTTAGGAGCCCTTCTTCAGTGTGCTGATTTACGTTTGCTGTGACCACACACATTTTGCGACCAGGTTCCAGAACTCGGTAGCACTCTTCAAATACAGGTCGGATGCTTTCAAGAAATTCTTTGTAGCTGGCAATGTTTCCAAGATTGTTTTCGCCCGTTCCATAGTCGGCTTTGTCCCAGTACGGCGGACTGGTGACAATCAGTCCTACACTATCATTTTCAAGAAACTCCATATTTCGGCTGTCGCCGTTGATTACTTCGAGTGGTACAAAGTCTTCGGCGTGCCCATTGCGCAATTTTGCGCACTCAGAACGAATGATCGCGGCATAGTCGGAGTTCTGTTCAACGCATACTGTCTTGCGACCTAGTGGAATTGACGCTCTTGCCGTGCTGCCAGTGCCTGCAAATGGATCAAGCACAGTGTCTCCGTAAAAACTAAACAATTTAGTTAAACGATGCGGGATTTCCTCTGGAAAGGCGGCAGGATGATCTGGACGGGCCTTGTTCGCAATAGACCAGACTGTTTTGGTGTACTCCCGCCATTCCTCTTTGGTTACTTTACTTCTTTCCTTAATTTCTGTTGAGATTTTCTTCTGTTTCATGCCTATGTTTCCTTTGTTCGATTCGCGTAGTCGTGTGAATAGCTGCGCTTCGGTGATGGTTTCTGTAAATTCCTCCAAATCCACAATGAAGTCTTCGGGAATTTCCAGAGCGCGGAGCAAGAGGATGTCAATCTGTCGCCTGATATCAGGCGCCGATTTGGATGAGAATGCGTAGGAAACGCGTCCTCGGTTCACGCTTCGAACCGGCACTTTTTTTGTGATTTTCCAAAGGTCGCGACCAAGCGAAGCGAGTTGAGAACTGATTTCTTTGGAGCGAACTACTTGTCCGATTGGAATGCTGCCAAGAGTTTTCTGATTGACATGAAAACCGTCGCCGGTAACGTGCCACCACCAAAAGGCGAAATATCCAGAAAGAGTAGCGTAAGCGGCAGCAGCGAGTTCTTCTGATCTGAACTTCAATCGGATCATTGGGTTTGATGAGAGCTCTTCATTTCGGTTCTTATTAAGTGAGCAAGGCCTAGCAACGCCGAGAAAATTGTAAGCGGTGGGTGCGACGAATACCTCACAACTTGAACCTGCCGGAAGATCGCAAAGTACGGTACGGCTCGAATCAGTGATCAGATCGGAAAGTGTATCGGGGAAGTCTCGCAGACTATTCCACACGGCAGCCTGGGCAGGGCCATGCAGTTTTGGGATGCCGGTTGCGATTCCTTTTTTGATTGATGTGAAGTCAATGCATTTGAACATTTCACGGCGGTCATCGCCGCGCCATCTTCGGAGTGGGCCGGTGCTGATTTTCGTGCCACTATCTTGCCTGCTCCAAAAAAGAATTGTATTTCTAGTTTTGACGTCCTCGCCGAAAAGTGCATGTGGCTGTCGATCAAAGAAGGCAAATCGCCAGTGGCCGGGCTGTGCTTCTATGGCTTCTCGACAAGCTCTGAATTGAGGCCCGGAATTACAGGCCAGCGATAACGGTAGCACCATTGCGCCCGAAGCTTTTTCGCTCGAAAGACGGACCATTTGCTCCACAAATACTGTATAGAGGTCGGCTGTACGCTTCGGGCAGGCTTTTATGCTTTGGAAGCGTTCTGCCATGGCTGCCAAGTCGTGCCGCATACCGATATCTGCATAAGGCGGATTGCCGATTATTACGTCAAAGCCTTTGCTCACAGCAGGGAAGATATCTTGCAGGCTCAAGCGTTCGGAGGTAGATGGTAGTGCTGGGTCGATTAGTGTCGCGTCGCATTGACGAAGGTTGGTTCGGAGGGCCTTCCAAGCGGCTAAAGGTGTTGCGGCCACTTCCATTGCATCTGGGAGTACATCGGCGAGTATGACTAGTGCCGCGCCGTCAAGCGACTGCGCGTCAATATCGCAGCCATAGAGTGTATCAAGCGCAAGGCAATAAGCGTTCCTTGATTGATCCTTGACTCGAAGTTGGGCGAGGGCAGCTCTGAGAAACACGCCGGTGCCTGCCGCTGGGTCTAATATCTTTAGATGGGAGCCATGCCCTAGCAAAGTTTCACCAGCCATGTAGGATGCTACGTCCGGCGGTGTGTAGAAAATTCCTGAATCTTTTTTTCTTGTTCGAGCGATTTGTGTCGAAGGATCGCGAAGTACACTTAGGCGAGAGCCGGGTCCGTGGCTCTCGAGGACGTAGGGAAGAAGCTCGAGGATGCCGTCTCGATTGGCGATGGAGGATAGTAGCGGCTCCACCTCGTGTGCCAAATTCCGCCAAAAGCGCTTTTCCTTAGCCGTGTGTGGACGGCCGATATACCATTGCTGCGCATTCGCTAACTGAATTGCAGACTGCGATTGAGTGAACTTGTACCAGAGTATCCAGGCCGTAAGCGCATGCCAAGCCGCGCGTTCAGCGCCGATTTCTTCACAATTTTGGGAATAGGTTCTTCCGATATCTTCGCATTCACTAATTGCTAGTGCGATGAGGCGAACTATTTTCCGTGCATCGTTGGCTATCTTCTCAACAGCAGTTGACAGCACATATCCTCGTCTTGGCACACCGTGCTCTAGCACCGAAGGTTTTGTACAGCAGATCATGTGCTCAGTCCTGCTTTGCAGATGCGGATGTTATCCCGAAAATAACCCATGTCTCCTAGCCCCTTGACCCTTTGGTTACGGGTGTTCACTGTAAATGTGCGGATGTTGCCCTCGCCTAACTTCGGCGCGAAGCGACACTCGAATGCAAGGGGTACAGTTATCATTCAGTACTTCCTGACACAGCCGGTTACTCGCCCAAAAAGTTCCAGCTCTTTGCTAGGGCGAATGTCGTCAAACAATTCATTGCCAGGCTTCAGGTAGTAATTCGTACCGTCGTTTGCAAGATACTTCACGGTGAATTCGCCATCAACCATGGCCACCACGATGTCGCCTGTCTTTGTGGGAGCGCCGCGTTTGACTACGACGGTATCGCCGTCCAATAGGCCGGCGTCGCGCATAGATTCACCCTTGACCGGTATAAGCACTGTCCTGGATGGTTCGTCAATCAACAATCGATCGATTACAACTGGATCACTTGAAACGTCCTGTGCACCCTCAGGTATGCCAGCTCGCACCGCCATATCCACCTGATTGCGCTCGAAGAAGCGAGAGCCAGGCTGCAGGCGCTTGTCAGATGTAGAAGCCACAAACCCGGCTTCTTTGAGTCTTCCCACCATGGCCGACACCGCTGAAGTTGTGTTCAAGCCAACCAGCGTGGCGATGCCCGAGAACGACGGGAAAACGCCGTGCTTGGCGTAATAGTCTCGCAATAGATTGAGGTAGGCCGTATCTCTATTTCTCATAACTGCATACTATAATATATTTACTCGATAACTAATAAACAATCGAGTAAATACTCGATAATAATGATTTGCCGAGTAGAACTTCGTTCTACTCTTACAATGTCACGTTTCCAGGGATCACGGTTTCGTCAATACGCATAAGCGGTGGCCTTCAACAGTCTCTGCTCGGCTGTGAGCAACGTGGTGATCGCTCGTTACAAGTAGGGTTCGAGGTACTGTTGGCGTGGTTGTGATGTTTTATATGCGGTCCAAGATATGTCGGCACGTAATTTTTTCGTACTAGGGAATCTTAGAGCGGTTCTGTTGTTCTCGGGTAGACTTTTGCTCAGGAAGGCGAAGGCTTCGTTCGCACGAAAACCTGCTACTGCCGATAGGGCAGCTGTGGGTTAGTATTTAACGGCGCTTAATGTGCAAGTGTTAGATACTGCCAAAGCAAGCAAAAAGCCCTTCAATCGAAGGGCTTTTTGTTTTTTGGAAAGCCGCTCTACTGACCGGCCCGTGCCGCGGCCTGTGGACTGAACTCCGCTTTCTGCATGGGCTGGTTGATGCGCCACCAGTTTTCGCCGGCCTCGTTCACCAGGTAGGTGGCTTCATAGGCGCCCGAGGTCAGGTTGTGATACAGCGACACACCGCGGTGGAAAGTGCCGGATTCCTGGGAGTAGAAATAGGCCACCCAGTTTACACGCCAGAGCACGTCCTGGTTGTCGTAGCTTTCCGAGGTAATCGCCAGCCAGGTGTCCTCATCGGCATAGATGCGGCGTTTCTTGTAGATATGACGCACGCCGTCTTTCAGATAACCCTCGATCACCCATACACGATGTAACTCGTAACGCATGTAATCAGGGTTGATGGTGTTGGGTGTGACCAGTTCCTTGTAGCTGACCGAGGGATCGTTGATCTTGAAGTTGTGGTAGGGAACGTAGATTTCCTTCTTGCCCACCAGTTTCCAGGTATAACGCTCGGGTGAACCGTTGTAGATGTAGTCGTCATCCACGGTACGCAGGCCGCCGGGCGGGACCGGGTAGTCGAAACCGACTTCGGGCGCCTTGCGTACGCGGCGGATGCCGGGGTTGTACTGCCAGGCCTGGGTGGCGTTGCTGGTGTAGTTGTTGGGCTGGAAACCCACCGAGACCTCGCCGTTGGAGCGGGCCGGCAGCAGGGTCTTGACGAAGAAGTAGCCGTCCACCAGCGAATCCAGTCCGGGCCGGTTGTCCGGGTCGGGGTGGTTGCCGGGGTTCATGGTCTTGAAGTCGGCCTTGCCCCAGGCAATGGTGCCGTTTTCGTAGACGTCAGCAGTGTCATAGGTGACTTTTTCGGTCCAGGCGCGATGTGGCTTGATCACGTTCCAGATGGCTTCCAGGCCAGTCTCCGGGAAGGCGAAGGGATGTGCGCCGCTGATGCCTTTCAGGCCCAGGCCATCGTCTACAATCTCGGCCTGGGCAACGTTCTTCTTCACCACGTCGCAGGTCCAGTCGACGAATTTGAAGTCGCGATGACTGGGGTAGACCGGCATCTTGAAGGTGTCCGGGAACTTGATGAACATGGCCTTCTGACCTTCGGTCAGTTTGTCGCCGTATTCCTTGTAATTGCTGGCCGTAATGACAAACAACGGCTTTTCATCCGCGTAGGGGCCGGGCTCATAGCCATGCGGTTTGCTCTGGCCGGGCCAGGTCTTGTACCACTGGCCGGTGTATTCGGCCACGCCGCTGGCGCTGCCGGCGCGTTCGGCGCCCATGCAGGTGAGTTTGTCGCCGCCCAGCTGGGCAGCATCGCCGGCGGCCATGACCGTGATGGGCATGGCTAGTCCGAGTCCGAATAAGGCTTGGGTGACGAACCTTGTTTTCATTGTCTACTCCGAATGACGGTATTCCCGCACTTAGGACAGATACTTCACGCCTGTCAGTTTTTCTGAAATTTCCCATAGCCGCCGGCCTGCTTGCGGGTCGGCGGCGGTTTCCTTGTATTTCACCCTGGCCGGAGGGCCGGCGAACTGGAAGGGGCCGTTGGGGCCGATGTATTCACCCCCTTCGATGTCCGGTGCTGTGGCGGCGTACAACGTGGGCAGGGCGCCCTTGTGCGCCGGCATGGCAATCAGTATGTCGCCGAGCCAGACGGCGAAGGCCTTCAGCTTGTTGCCCTCGGGGTTGGCGCCAGTGGTGATATTGGTGGCCGTATAGCCGGGGTGCGCGGCAGCCGCACAGATATCCAGGCCCGCAGCTTTCAGGCGCCTGTTCAGCTCCAGATTGAAGGTAAGATTGGCCAGCTTGCTCTTGGCATAGGCGTCGAAAATCCTGTAGGGCGTATGCTCGAAATTCGGGTCATCCAGATTCAGGCCCTTGATATTGCGATGAGCCATGCTGGTCACCGAGATGACACGTGCGCCCGGCGAAACCTTGAGCGCGTCCAGCAACTGTCCGGTAAGTGCAAAATGGCCCAGGTGGTTGGTGCCGAACATCAACTCGAAACCCTGCTTCGTGCGGCTGATCTGCGGACCGCCCATGATGCCGGCGTTGTTGCACAGGATGTCCAGCTGCACAAAGCGCGAAGTGAAGGCCTGGGCGAAGCTGCGCACCGAGTCGAGGTCGGAGACGTCCAGTTGCATGACCTGAAGATCGCCACGGGGTCGACGTTCGCGGATGCGGTCGGCGGCCTGGTTGGCCTTGTCCGGATTGCGGCAGGCCATGATCACGGTAGCGCCGTGGCCGGCCAGCTCGGCCGCGGTTTCAAAACCGATGCCGCTGTTGGCCCCGGTCACAATGGCGATCTTGCCATCGAGGTCAGGGATGTCTGCAGCAGTCCATTTGGCGGCCATGGAAGGATTCCTAGGATGTGGTTTTCGGAGTCTTGATGAAGTATTCGCTCATCATGACTGTCGTGATGTTCCACAAATTCAGAATGCCTGTCACGGACCGCAGCATGATGACCATGTTCACGATCAGCTGCCAGCGGTTTTTCGCGCCATAGAACAGCAGGCCGTTGGTGACATGCTCGCCCGAGGGCCAGTCCTCCTCCACGATGCCATCCAGCGGTTCCGCGCCCGAGGTGATGCTGTCTTCAACGACATGCCGTACATAACGTGTACGCGGCTGCATCCACTCGCTCATGGGCGATTGATGTCCGAACCAGCGCTGCATCCACTTGTGTTTGGGTACGCGTTTGGGTTTGCGCAGCAGGGTCACCGCCAGGATGCCGGGGCTGCGTTCGCCGTCGGCCCAGTCACGTGGCGCTGCATGCGGGTTGTCACCGTAGTCGGAATACAGCCATTCATCCACGCGATAGCCGGCCAGTTCGAAGCCGGCCTGGCGCAGGATATCCTCGCAGGCCTGCCGCGGTGCCTCATCCTCCAGCCACAGGTTGACCTGGGCGGTGAAGGGCTCGGAGAACAGGGGCTTGGGTGCGGGCGAGGGCGTGGTGGCCAGTTCATCGCAGATATTGACCTGCAGACCGGCAACGCCGGTATCCAGCAGCCGGGGAACACATTCGTCCAGCAGGGTTTTTCGCCGCTGCGACGGGTTGGTTTCCTTGCGATCCCAGAGCAGATAAATGACCTTGTTCATGCGACGTTATCCGTTCAGGCGTGCTGTTGACTGCCGTTCGGCTGATTGCGAAGCCGGTCCACGAAGGCGCGTGCCAGCGGCAGCAGTTCGGGAATGCCGTTTTCGCGGTTGTAGCGCGGCTCATAACCCAGGTCGCGGCGCGCCTTGTCGATACGGAAGCTGGAGCTTTCGATCATGTTGCGGATGCCGCGCTTGGTCAGTGTGGGTTCAGGACCACCCAGGTAGTTGATGATTTCCAGCAGACGGGCGACTTCCCGCATCATGCCGCCGGGCAGGCGGAAGGTGGGGAATTTTTCGCCCAGGCCTTCGACCAGCGGGCGGAACCATTCCAGAGCGTTGTAGTGTTCGTCGTCGAAGATGAAATAGGCCTGACCACCGACGGTGTCCGGCGTTTCGCGCAGGGCCTTGGCGCCCAGCAGGTGAGCATCCACCAGGTTTTCGACATGGGTGTTGTCCATGGTGGCCTTGCCGTCGCCGATGAGCACCTTGAAGTTGCCCTTGGCGATCTGTTCGAGAATGCTGCGGATCATGATGCAACTGGTGTCGCCGCCCCACAGCCCGCCGGGCCGCATGGAGCAGCTGCGCATGCCGCCTTCGGTGTCGGCAGCCAGCACCGCCTTTTCGGCCTGGATCTTGGTGGTGGCATAGAGATCCTTGGTGCGCGTGGCGTAGGGCAGGGACTCGTCCTTGTCTTCCAGAACTCTGTCGAGAACAACGCTGAAGGTGCTGGTCTGCACGAACGCTTTCACGCCGGCTTGAGTCGCCGCGCGGACGATGTTCTGGGTGCCGACCACGTTCACGTCATGCACGAAACGACGCACCGACGGCCGCACGATTTCCTGGATGTTGATGATGGCGGCGGAATGAAACACGGTGTCGATGCCTTCGCAGGCGGCGCGTACGGCGTCGTAATCGCGCAGGTCGCCGACCACGCATTCCACGTCACCTTCGTGCTGGTGCTTGATCACGTCCAGGCTGCGCACCTTGCAGCCCGCAGCCACCAGGCGGCGCACGATATGCGATCCCAGGTAACCGGCGCCGCCGGTCACCAGGCAATGTTGGCCGATTTGTTCGGGCGTGAATGCGGGTGCGGGTTTGATGTCCTTGCTCATGCCGGGCCTCATGCCTCCGTTGCAGATTCGTAAATGTCACGGGTGGCGCCACTGAAGAATTTGGTGCGCTGCTTGTGACTCATGATTCGGGTGACGGCATTCACGCTGCGGTTCATGCGGCCGCAGATATGCAGCGGGCCCTTGCCGAGGTGTTCGATGCCTTCGCGGGCGACCGCTTCGGGCCGCATTGGGAAAGCCTTGTCTTTCTTGTCGGCCGGTGTCTTGCGCAGGAAGTCGGGGGTTTCGGTGGCACCGGCAATGCAGCCAAGAACGTCTATGCCCAGCGGCTGCAGTTCGGCCCACAGGCTTTCGGCCAGGATGGTGTCGAAGGCCTTGGTGGCGGCATAGACACCGACCATGGCCGAACCCTGAAAACCGGCCATGCTGGACATGATGATCAACCCGCCCTTGCCGCGCTCGACCAGCCGGGGTGTCATGACATTGGCCAGCGTCACCGGGCCGCGGCAGTTTACATCCAGGGTTTTCTGGTATTGATCCAGCGCGGTGTCCTTGAATTCGCCAATGGCGGAGTAGCAGGCGTTGTATATGCACAGGCCCACGTCGAGCCCGTCGATGGCAGCACTGAACTGCTCTGCCAGGTCAGGGGCGGCCAGATCCATGGAAACCGGTTTGACCTCGACGCGGTGACGGCGGCGAATGAGTTCGGCGTCTTTTTCCAGCGGCTCGATGCGGCGCGCCAGCGTCACCACATTGATGCCACGTTCGGCCAGAATATGGGTATACGCCTGGCCGATACCTTCCGAGGCGCCGGCCACCACGGCCCAGGGGCCATAGCGGTCATGAAATTCGGGAAACAGAATCATCTCCCCCCTCCTGCAATGACTATGAATGCCGCTGATACGGCTATTTCAGAATGAATTCACCGGATACTACGGAAAAAGCCGGCCGCAAAACTCACCAATTCAGCGTAGAAAGCGAAATGTGCTTCGCGTGGCGCCATGAGGGGTAAATGACTAGCTAGTCATTTTGGACGAAGCGACCCTTTCCAAGCCCATGGAAACTGACCAGCGTTCCAATTCATAAGTGCATCCATCTATTCGCGGTGCACGTAAATAAGAGGGAAACCCAATGTCAGTCCGGAGTGAAGCCGTGTCCGAAGCCGTGACCCCCGAAATTCTCATCCAGCGCGCCCGCGATATGGTGCCTGTGCTCAAAGAACGCGCGAAGCAGTGCGAAGCCGACCGCAAGGTGCCCGATGAAACCGTGGCCGATATGCAGGCAGCGGGCTTCTTTGAGGTGCTCAAGCCCAGGCAGTACGGCGGCTATGAAATGGACCCGCAGGTGTTCTACGCCATTGTCTCCACGCTGGCTCAGGGCTGCATGTCTACCGCCTGGATTTATGGCGTGATCGGCGTGCATAACTGGCAGATTGCCCTGTTTGATCCGCAAGCTGCCGCCGATGTCTGGAAAGACCGCAACGACGTGCTGATCGCCTCCACCTACATGCCCAAGGGCCAGGTCACCCCGGTAGAGGGTGGCTTCAAGTTCTCCGGCCGCTGGGCGTTCTCCAGTGGTATCGATCACTGCGACTGGGTGTTCCTGGGCGGGCTGATCTTCGGCGCCGAGGGCGAGCCACCGGAATACCGGACCTTTCTGGTGCCGCGTGAAGACTTCGAGGTGGTGGACACCTGGCATGTCATGGGCCTGAAGGGCACCGGCAGTAATGATGTGGTCGTCAAGGACGCCTTCGTGCCGGAATACCGCACGCACAAGGCCTCCGACGGTTTCATGGGTACCAACCCGGGCCGTGACACCTTTACCTCCGATCTCTACAAGCTGCCGTTCGGCCAGATATTCGTGCGCGCCGTGTCCACCGCCGCCATTGGCGCGCTGGAAGGCATGCTCAATGAGTTCGTCGGCTTCGGCCGTGCGCAGGTCGGCAGCATGGGCGCCAAGACCTCGGACAACCCGCTGGCGCAGCTGGCGGTGGCGGATGCGCGTAATACGGTTGACGAGTTGATGACCATTCTGAACCGCAACTTCGATGTGCTGATGGGCAAGATTCGCGCTGGCCAGCCGCTGGACGACATCGAACAGCGCCTGCATTTCCGTAACCAGGCGTCCCAGGTGGTTGAGCGGTGCGCCCAGAGTGCCTGGAAGTTGTTCTCCTCCACCGGCGGCCAGGGCATTTTCACCACCCTGCCTTATTACCGTTACCTCAACGATATCCAGGCGGCGCGTGGTCACTACGCCAATAATCCGGACCAGTTCGCCCGTAACTACGGTGCGGTTTCACTGGGTGCTGAAAACGCCGACTACTTTATTTAAGCGGCACTCAGGGAAGAGACATGAGTAATTGGGACGCCGAATACGACGTTGTCGTCGTAGGATCGGGTGCAGGCGGCATGACGGCTGCGCTGTGCAGTCACGGCAAAGGGCTGTCTGCGCTGGTGATCGAAAAAGACAAGGTCTACGGTGGTACCAGTGCGGTATCGGGTGGCGGTATCTGGATTCCCTGCAATCACCAGGTCGGCCCCAAGGGGGGTAGCGACGATCTGGAAGAGGCCCGCCGTTATGTGCATGCGCTGGTCGGCAACGAGACCGAAGCGGCGCGTCTGGACGCCTACCTGGATAACGGTCCCGCCATGGTCAAATACATGGAAGATCAGTTCGGGGTGAAGTTCGATCTGGTGGTGCGTTATCCCGACTACTTCATGCATACGCCGGGCGCCAAGGCGACGCATCGTTCGCTGGAGCCGGCAGTATTCGACGCCGCCAATCTGGGGGACGAACTGGCCAACCAGCGCCAACCCTATCCCGGCACCCTGATCATGAACCGACTGACCATGGGGCAGGCCGAAGCGCATACCCTGCTGGCCAAGGAAAAAGGCTGGATGTGGATGTTCCTGAAACTCATGCTGGGTTACTGGTTCGACTGGCCATGGCGTTTAAAGACCACCCGCGACCGGCGCCTGAAACTGGGCCAGGGCCTGGTTGGCTGGCTGCGTTGGGCCATGCTCAACAACAAGCTTCCCTTGTGGCTGAATACTGGTTTGGAAGACCTGATCGAGGAAAACGGACGCATTGTGGGTGTGGTGGCCAATCGTGGCGGCAAGACCATACGCATCCATGCCCGCCGGGCGGTCATACTCGCTTCGGGAGGCTTCGAAGCGAACCAGGAAATGCGTGAAAAGTATCTGGCCAAACCGACCAAGGCCGAGTGGAGTGCTGCGCCGGGCTGTAACCATGGCGATGGCATCAACGCGGGCATCAAGGTCGGCGGCGCGGTCAAGGGCATGGACCGTGTGTGGGGCGCGCCCAGCATCATCTCGCCGGTAGGCAATCCGGCCACGGCATTGTTTGTGGAACGGGCTCTACCCCGGGCCGTGATGGTGAACAGCCAGGGCAAGCGTTACTGCAACGAAGCCGGCGCCTATACCGCGGTCGTCTACGCCATGCTCAAGAATCAGCAGGAAACCGGCGGGGCAGTGCCGAGCTGGTTCGTTGCCGACGCGGTGTACCGCAAGAATTACCCGATGGGTCCGGTGCTGCCCGGCATGCTGCAGCCGGACAGCAAACTACCGCCCGAATGGCGCAATGTTATCTATTACAAGGCCGACACCCTGGACGAGCTGGCGCAGCAGATCGGCGTGGACGCCGAAGGCTTGAAAGAGACCGTGGCGCGCAACAACCGCTTTGCCGAAACCGGGGTGGACGAGGACTTCGGCAAGGGTGATAACGAATTCGATCGCTATTACGGCGATTCCAACGTCAAACCCAATCCCTGCCTGGGGCCGATTGAAAAGGCGCCGTTTTATGCAGTGAAGCTGTTTCCCGGTGAAATCGGCACCAACGGCGGTCTTGATGCCGACGAACGTGCCCGCGTACGCCGCGAAGACGGCAGCGTGATCCCGGGCCTCTATGCCGTGGGCAACTGTTCATCCGCCGTCATGGGCCGCAGTTATCCGGGCGCGGGTTCCACCCTGGGGCCGGCCATGGTCTACGCCTATCTGGCTGCGCAGGATATTGCTGAGAAAAACCAGAGCAACGGGGAACCGATTTCCAACGCGGCTTGAGATTTTTTCTCACGCAAAGGCGCTAAGGCGCGAAGAAAATGAATGTTCCCTCTCCACCGGTGGGAGAGGGTCGGGGAGAGGGGCAGGATGATTTTCGCACCCCGTCCCCAATCCTGTCCTTCAAGGGGAAGGAGCCATTGCAGGAGGAGACAATGGGCAAGACGGCTTTATTTCTGATGATTACGGTCATCGCCATTCCGGCGCTGGCGATCTACTACGGTTCACCCCTGACGGAAGCACAGCTGGCGATGGCTGAAATCCTGGCCTGGGAAATGGTCGGCTTCTCGCTGCTTAGCTTTATCGTCAGTGAAGTGACCAGGAACTACAGCCAGACCGACAAGCTCTGGAGCCTCACGCCGATTGTGTTCTGCTGGACCGCGGCGCATCTGGGTGGCTATGAGCCGCGCATGGTGCTGGTGTCTGTGCTGGTCACGATCTGGGGCGCACGCCTCACCTACAACTTCGGCCGCATGGGCGGTTACAGCTGGAAATTCTGGGAAGGGCATCAGGACTACCGCTGGGATCATGTGCGCGAAATGACCCCGGCGCTGAAAAAGCCGCTGCTGTGGACCCTGTTCAACCTGTTCTTTATTTCCTTCTACCAGCACGGTCTGCTAATGCTGATCGCACTGCCCATCGTGACTCTGCACGGCACGGGTGAGCCCGGCGTCTGGGATGCAGTGCTGGCCGCCCTGTTCCTGGGGCTGGTGATCTGGGAAACCATTGCCGACCAGCAGCAGTGGAACTTCCAGACCGAGAAGCATCGCCGCATCAATGCCGGTGAAACGCTGACGGCGCCTTACGACAAGGGCTTTACCCATACCGGGTTATGGGCGCGCTCGCGGCATCCGAACTACTTCGCCGAGCAAAGTATCTGGGTCGTGGTGTTCGGCTTCAGCCTGCTGGCCACCGGCAGCCTCAACTGGACGGTGGTGGGCTGTGTGCTGCTGATTGTGCTGTTCCGCAACAGCTCGGAACTGGCCGAGACCATTTCCTCGGGCAAGTATCCGGCTTATGAGGTGTACAAGCAGCGCGTGAACCGTTTTCTGCCGCGCATGTCAGCCGCCAGTCTGGATTAACACACCCCATGAGCGCTGCCTTTACGCCGATACGCATCGGGCCGCTGACCCTTAAAAACCGCATTATCAAACCGGCCACCAATGAAGGCATGGCGCCGGGTGGCGTGCCTTCGAAGATGCTGGTGGAGTATCACCGCCGCGTCGCGGCAGGGGGTGCGGCCCTGACCACGGTGGCTTATTGCGCCGTGAGTCCGGATGGCCGCACTTTCCCCGATCAGGTCTGCCTGGACGAAACCAGCCTGCCGCATCTGAAGGTGCTGACCGACAGCGTGCATGCCGCCGGCGCGCTGGCCTGCGCCCAGATTACGCATGGCGGCTGTTTCAATTTTCTGCCACAACTGTCTACGCGTTGGCCCCTGAGCGCTTCCGGCGGCTTCAATCCTGTCGGGCTCATGACCTGGCGGCCCTTCAAGCAGGCCATGACCGAAGTGCACATGGACATGATTGCCGGCCAGTTTGCTGAGGCGGCGCTGCTGGCGGAAAAGGCCGGTTTCGACGCCGTCGAAATCCACATGGGACATGGTTATCTGCTCAGTCAGTTTATTTCTCCCATGTACAACAAACGCCGCGACCAGTACGGCGGCGACGCGGCCGGCCGTGCCCGTTTCCCGGCCATGGTATTGCGCCGGGTGCTGGATGCGGTGGGTGAGCGGCTGGCGGTGCTGTGCAAGATCAGCGTGATCGAAGGCGTCAAAAAAGGCGCCACCGCTGAGGACAGTGTCGAAGTGGCCAAGGTGCTGGAAGCCGAAGGCGCCCATCTGCTGGTGCTCAGCGGCGGCATGAACGTGGAATCACCCTGGCAGATTTTCGGCAGCCAGCTGCCCGCCTCGGTGGCGGATACGGTGGAGAATCCAGTGATGCGCTGGGGCGCACGGCTGACACGTCTGTTTGAGCCGAAAGTGAAATTCCGGCCACTGTACCTGCGGGAGCATTCCATCCAGGTCCGGCAGGCAGTGAAAATGCCACTGACCTATCTGGGCGGCAGCAAGCAACTGGCCGATATCGAACAGGCCATCAGTGACGGTTTCGACTGTGTCGCCATGGGCCGTGCCCTGCTGCAGGACCCGAACCTGGTCAACAAGTATGAGCAGGGCAGCGCCACTGAATCCGGCTGCACCTCCTGCAATGAATGTGTGCCTTCCATTTATGCGCCCGGCGGCACTTACTGTGTGCTGAACGGACCGAACGATGTGAAGTTGCGCAACACTCCCGCAGCATGAAGGTGGTGTTGGTCGGAGAGCCGGCAATCGAAGGCTTCGGCCCCGTGCGCCAGATGGGCCATGTGGTGAGTGATATTGAAGCCTGCATGGCGACGCTCAGCCGGGAGCAGAGGCTCGGTCCCTGGCTGTTGATGCGCAATGTGCATCTGCCCTGCAGCTATCGGGGCGAGAAAAGCGAACCCGTTATCCATGTGGCGCTGACCTACCATGGCGACATGCAAATCGAACTCATCCAGCAGGTCAACGATGCGTCGTCGCCTTATTTCGAAGTCACCCGTGCAGGGGATTTCGGACTGCATCACACCGCCCATCTCTGCCGCGATATTGACCGGGATACCGAACGCGCGCTGGCGCAGGGTTTCGAACTGGTCTGTGATATCCGCATGATGGGTGCGCGTTATGTCTACCTGCAGTCCGCGGCGGCCGACAAGGTCGATTATGTGGAACTGCTGCCGGACAACCTGCTGATGCGCAGCATGTTCAGGCAGGGTATGGCCGCGTGCAGACGCTGGAAAGGTAACGCAGGGCCCATCATCGTGGACCTCAACCACGCCGGAACTATTCTTGGCAGTTTGCCGGGAGCGGCTTCAGCCTGGGTCAGGCAGCTGGCAGGGTAAGTCCGAAGCTATTTCTGCGAAAAGCGTATTCAGTGAGTACACTTACCCGACTCGCCGCTATCTGATAACGACTTTTCATGTCCACTAAATCCGTCGATAAAAATTCGGGTACAGACACTCGCACTCAGTTGATATTGACCGGTATCCGGCTGTTTGCCGAATTCGGCACCAAGGGAAAATCCCTGCGAGAAGTGATTCGTGCCTCGGGTAACAAGAACGAGGCGAGTATTCGCTACTACTTCAAGAATCGCGAAGGGTTTATTGCCGCGATCGTGGAATACATTTCTGACCGTCTGGAACCGCTGCAGAAACAGGCATGGGACAAGCTGATTCAGCTTGAAGGCGAGAGGGCATTGGAACCTATCGACGTCCTGAGGGCCGAGTTTCTGCCGCTCCTGTTGCTGTACTTCAGTGGAGACGACGGCGTGGACGCCATGCGTGTGGTTGCACGTCTGGTACGTGAAGAGCACGAACTCGGTCAGGACATGTTGATCGGTGTCATGGGCAAGCAACTTTTCCTCTGCGAGAACAAGCTGGCTGAATTGCTGCCGGACAAACCCCCAAGAGCCCTGCGGTTTCAGCACTTTCTGGCCATTAACAGCATGGTCAATGGCTTGTCCGATAAAGAGCTGATCTTTCGTTTGCAGGATCCGGAGAATCCCGAAGAGCGCATGGCCATGGGCGATGTCACCATGTTTGCCGGTTTTATGCGCTACGTCACCGCGGGCGTAACAGCGGAGTGGAACCTGGATTTTATGGACGACATCAGGGACTGGATAAGCGAACTCCCACCCGAGGCTATGGCAAAAATTACCTATTAACCCAATTGGGTTGACCCAATTGGGTTAATTGAGTATCTTGTTGGGCTATTCCGTTCCGGAGGGGGTAGCCAAAATGACTATATCTACTTTTAAAACGTCCACTCGAAACCTGTCAGGTTTTCTTCTGCTTCTCGGTTCACTGCTATTAGTAGCCTGCTCTGACGGCAATTCCTCAATACCGCAATCGCAGGACGCATCAGCCAATAGTGGTGGCCAGACCCCTTCGGATAATGAAGATGATGTTCAGCAATCGGTGCAAAGGGATCAGTATCCTTTTGGTATCGCCTGTGGCTGGGAGGTCGCCAGCAACACCGATCTCATGAATATTGCCTACCCGGATGAATCTGCGAAGTACTGGGTATCTATGGTGCCGATGATTCCCGGCACGCGGCTTCGGATCAATGGCCGCTATGCGGCACTGCGTTACTTCTCTTTTAATGTCTATGATCCGATGCTGCGTCCAAGCGACGCGATTGCCGATTTCGAGATCACGCCGGATGAAGGAGGCGAGAACCCCTTTGTGAAGGAGGGCGCGGGTTACGGTGATACTTACACGGTATATGTCGAGTTCACCGGCAAGCCGGAGAATCCGGCGCCGAATACTGTTTACGCCGGCGAATTTTTCGTCGCTGATGCGGCTTTGCCACAACCCCTCATGACGGGGCTGTTCTATCGCAGCTATGCGCCCAATGAAGGTTTTGATTTTGATGGTGGTGTGGGGCTGCCGATTCTGACGCTGGAAACGGCTGACGGCGAAGTCGAACTGTTACCAACCGCAGACTGCGTTGAGCCGTTATTGCCAACACTGGGAAATACCTTGCCCGAACTGGGTCTGAATGATGTGCTGGGCGAAGTGGATTTCCCGGATGATCCTTTTCTTCTTGCGAACGGGCAAACGCCGCTGGGTTTGCCGGATGTACAAACCCATAAGTTTCACGGCCTTCCTGAATTTTATTTTGTCTTTCTGGCGGAGCTGCTGGGACTGCCGATAGGTGAGCAGATTAATTCGATCATGCCGGAAACGGGCGGCGGTGGATTTCTCTCCAATATTCACAATGCCTACACCTACTCGATCTACTATCGCTCCAAAGGCAACGTAATCCTGTTCAGAGCCAAGGCGCCAACCTATCGTACGCAGGCGGGCGTGCCTTTCGCTTCTGAACAACTACGCTACTGGTCTGTATGCCAGAACGAAGTTGCGAGCCAGCGGTATTTCGCATGTATCCGTGATGACGAGGCTCTGCTTGATGATCAGGGTTACTTCACCGTCATCATCTCGGATGAAGCCGACCGGCCGGCCAACGCTGTGGATGGAAATGACATCAACTGGATGCCATGGGGACCTTATCTGGATGCAGGCGTTATTTACCGTCATATGCTGCCCAATGAAAACTATGTTGAGAGCATTCATGACGTTGAGCGCGGTCAGAATGTCGATGACGTAATGGGCGAATATGCACCCCAGGCGGCTTACTGCACTCGTGAGATCGTTGAGGCGGCCGGGGCCAAGCCCGCCGATATTTTTGCGGCCTGCCGGGAATACACCGAAAACCTCGCGTCACCATAGGCCGGAGGAGGCACAACACCAGCGCCTTCGGGGCCGGATCAGGTTAGGCCGCGATTGAATCTGTGCTCACAAAGCTGTGAAATGGGCAGATATCCTGGTCCTGGGTGGTGAAGCGATGAATGTCAGAACGTTATTGCCTGTCTTTCTTATCGTCTTGCCGCTGTGGTTATCAGGCAGTCTGCCAGCCGGGGCTGCAGAACCCGAAAACCCGCCCGGTGTAATTCACACCGTGCTCGTCTGGCTGAAGGAACCCGGCAATGCCGAACATCGGCAGCAGATCATCGAAGGCTCGAAACGTCTTGAGGAAATCCCCGGCATTCTCGAATTGCGGGTGGGTCAGGTGGTGGAAAGTGAGCGCGAGGTGGTCGACGACGGCTTCGACGTGGCGCTTTACATGCGCTTTGCCAGCATTGAGGACATGAACGCCTACCTGGTGCATCCCGAGCATGTGAAGACAGTCAAGGAAGTCTTCGTGCCCATCATGGATCGCTATCGGGTCCACGATTTTACCGATGAATAACCGGCGGTTTATTCCACCACCGTTGATGTAATCGGCTGGGCCAGAATCCACAGGCCGAAGCAGGTAAAGGCCACCATCAGCAGGAGCATCGGAATCTGGCTGAGTACGGCATCGCGCCGCTTCGCATAGATCATCAGCGCCTCTCTGTGCGCCAGATAAACACTGACGATATGGCCCAGCAGGATCAGCCAGACCTGGGTGTGCCAGACCCAGTCCATGTCGGGGATGACGGGTTTGGGCAGCAGGTGCGCGGTACCAAACAAGTTCCAGCCCAGGCCGAAGGGGTCGGAAGCGAGTCTCACAATCATCGCGCCCTGCGTGAGTATCAGCGTGTAGTAATGGGTGATGTGATACACCAGTGCGATAGGCATGAGGGAGTAAGCAAAGCGCAGCGCCAGTTCCCGGGTCGAGAGTCCGCTGTGTGCAATGCGTTGCATGATCATCAGGCACAGCAGATAGGTTGCGAGGTAAGTGAAGGGGGATAACAGCAAGGCGCCGGACTGGAATACGGCATGCAGTTCCCGCAACAGGGGGTAGGCGTGCACGATGTTCTCGCCCGCCCAGGGCCGCAGCCAGCCGGCGATATCCTGCCAGTAGAGTTTTACCCAGGGTTTGGTCTGGTGCAGGCCATCGAAGGCGGTTGAAGACAGCAGGAACAGCACGAACAGCAGTTCACTGATGGAGCTGGCGCGTGATTGCAGCAGGCCGACAAAAGGGGCCTGAAGGATGAGTTTCCCACGAGCGTTATCGGCTTCAGGCGGCTGATATTGCAGGGGCGCCATTTTAGAGATCAGACGGAACAGTACGCTGAAAAACTCGGCCTGTGTGAACCAGTCACGCCAACCCACCAGCCACGCCCCGAACAGATTGAGCCCGGCATAGCCGATGAGCAGCCAGGCCAGGGTGTAAGGGCCGACGGCGCCAAACAGTTCGAGCCAGATAAACAGCATGTACATGGCCAGCGCCGGCCAGCAGCCGAGTCCGGCGGGGTAACGCAGCTGTCCGCGCATATGCAGACCCGGCAGACGCCCGGCCATGCGGGCCAGTGTTTGCCAGGGACTGATGGCGGTATACAGGCCACCGAACAGGGCCGTGAAATAACTGAAGCCCAACAGGAAGACGATCCAGAAGAACGTCATGTTGAAATTCAGATAGGCATTGCGGGTGCCGAACAGGCCGGTGGCCATGCACAGCAGCAAGCCTGCCACACTGAATATCTGCAGACTGCCCAGCAGTAGTGGATTGAGCAACAGTTTGCCCCAGAAGCCGCGACTCAGATCCCGCTGGCGGATTTCACCGGACCCCTCCTGGTGCGCCACAAACCAGCCCACCATGAGAAAGGACAGCACCAGTGCCGCGGATGCTCCCCAGGCATACATCCACAGCGGTACCGGCAGGGTGTACAGCCGGCCGAAGGAATGCGCCTGTGCCAGGCCGGGGCACAGTAACAGCCCGGCGACAGCCAGCCGGCTCATGAGGGTAGTGTTACGGCCCGGTGGGGCGGGGTGCGGTCGGTCCGGCCGACTCGGTGAACTCCAGAATCTGGAAGCCCGAGCTGTAACCGGCAATCCAGATATGTCCGGTTTCCGGCCGGTAACGCACATAGGTGGCCACGGCATCCCAGCGGTTGCCAGAGCTGCCAAAAGCTTCTGACAGGAAGACGGTCGGTGTGTTCGTGTTGGGGGCCGGATGCCAGTAAGCAATCTCGAAAGGGTTGGCCGGATCGCGGATATCCCAGACACGCAGGCCACCGGTGTAATAGGTCATGAACAAGGTGGTGGCGTTGTACTTGTCATCGAAGCCGACGTAGTGCGCCGAATAGTTGGCGATGTCGATTTCGGTTTGCAGGCAGTTCTCCACCTTGTTCACTTCCAGCACGATGTCCGAAACCTTTACCGGGTTGGTTTCGTCCGTGATATCGATAATGCGGCTATGCGCCCAGGGGCAAACGCCGGCGGTCGGCCACTCATCGCTGGAATAGACATAAGTGCGGTCACCCTGTTTGAACCAGCGCGCCGTATGCGAACCAGCGGTGAGTGCCTCGCCGTCGAGAAGATTGGTCCAGCCCAGGAAGCCGATTAGGGGAGGTGTGGTACCTAAGAATAGGGGCGAGGGTGCAATGCTGCGATCCTGAAAACCGCTGACATCGAGAATCATGAGTCCGTTCTGGCCTAGCGCCGGGCCGTTAGGCAGGCCCAGACCCAGCGACACAAATCCGAAGTTGGCTTGATACAGCCGCGTACCCTCCGGATTCAGGCCGCAGTCATGCGAGGCCGGGGCGTAGAGTTGGATCAGGGACGGATTTTCGATGTCGCTTAAATCAATAACGGCGTTGGTCTGCGCCGAACTGGTGGCATAGGCAGTCATGCCGTCGTCGCTAATGCACAGGGCGTGGCCGAAGAAGGCCAGCCCCTGATCAATGAGGCCAATGCCAAAAGGGATCTCCGGCAGGCTCAAGGTAATACCAAGCCCGATATTGACTGACGCCTTGAGTACCGGGTTACGGCAATCCTGGGCTTCATAGACATCGAGTGCTGTACCCCCACCACGGACGGCAACGATAATGTGCCGTGCCTGGCTGGCATGCAGGGATTCATGCGGCGCGATCATGGCCGGACTTTGCAGAATATCCACCAGCTCGGGATTTTGCGGGTCGCTGGCATCAATCACTGCCATTCCATTCAGCGGGTTGTACTGCGGGTCGACGTAAGGTGAGGAGGTCGGGCCGAAAATCTGGCCCGCCGAGGTGGTAGTGATGTAGGCACAGTCATCCAGCCAGGCCATGCTGAAATTGGCGCCGCGGTCCAGGATTGTGTTCTGGCCCACCAAACGCAGACCCTTGCGATAACCATCTGCCGCATCGCCACTTAGCTGTGAGGCCAGCGGTATCTGGCCCTGCAGGCCGGGTTCGAGACGGTCGCCTTCCTGATTGGTGGAACCGCCGCCGCCACCGCCCGCGTTATTGCCATTATTAAAGTCATCGTCGTCCGAGCTGCCACAGGCGGTCAGGCCCAGCAGGCAACTCAGCACCAGGGCCATAGCCCGTTGTTGCCAAGTGTTCATCCCTGTCTCCTCTCGCGCTGTTGTGAGTATAGCGCCGAGGCAGGGTCAGTTTCAGCAGAGCATCTGGCCCACAACCGCCTCGCAGGTCTTGCGATCCATGTAGCGCGGTACGGCATAGGTAGAGTGGGCTTCTTCCATGGCGGCCTTGGCAATGCGCGGGATGTCTTCCGCCTTGAGTTTGTCGAGCTGTTCGGGGATGCCGAAGGACGCCTTCATTTCCCGTACCCGTGCGATGAACAGATCGGCCAGTTGTTCATCGCTGTCTCCTGCCTTGCCCAGACCGCTGATGCGGGCCAGTTCGGCCAGACGGTCGCTGCAATCGGGTTTGGAATATTCCAGCACATGCGGCAGCACGATGGCGTTCGCCCAGCCATGTGGTACGTGATACAGCGCGCCGAAGTTATGCGCGATGCCATGCACATAACCGAGGCCGGCCTGGGACAGGGCGATGCCGGCATAGAAGGCGGCCAGCGCCATGTTCTGGCGGGCTTCCAGGTCCTGGCCGTTTTCGAAGGCGCGCGGCAGGTATTCCATGATCAGGCGGACTGCGGCCGTGGCCATCTGATCGCTGTTCTCGATGTGGTTGCGGGAGATATAGGCTTCCACGGCATGCGTCAGGGCGTCCATGCCGGTGGCGGCAGTGATGGGCGGCGGCACGCCGAGAGAGATCTCGCCGTCCAGGCAGGCCATCTTCGGCACCAGGGTCAGGTCGGCAATCGGCAGCTTGCGTTGTTGCACAGTGTCAGTGACTACGGCGCCGACGGTCACTTCCGAACCCGTGCCTGCAGTGGTCGGAATCACATACAACGGCAGCAGTGGCTTACGTACCTTGAACAGGCCCACCATCTTCTCGATCGGCTTGTTGTTGGTGGCGCGGGCCGCGATAACCTTGGCGCCGTCGATGGACGAACCACCGCCGACGGCCAGCACCGCTTCACACTGGTTTGCCTTCAGCACCTCGAAACCGGCCTCAATCTGATCGGCGGTCGGATCCGGCTGAATGCCGTCGTAGACCACGTAATCCACGCCGCGTTTGCCCAGCTCTTCTTTCATGGGTTCCAGCAGACCCAGCTGGTTGATCATGCCATCCGTGACGATAAGGATCTTCTTAATGCCCGAACTGGCAATGGTGGCGCAGAGCTGCAGCCGCGAGCCGGGGCCGGCAAACACCAGGGGAATCTTGTAGGGCAGCACCCAGACGACGAATTTCAGCACGCGCATGTAGGCGCGCAGCAACAGAACCTTGAGCGCGAACGGAATCATGAGCAGTTCTCCCGAAAAGCAGGCAAACATCCTGCCACAAGCGCAGGGCATGTAACACTTGTACGGTTAGCGTAATTTTTCTGACAGTGGCTCAAGGGGTCGCGGCGCAGGAAGAGCCTGGCATGGGTGTTTTCCAGCGCGCGTCATTAACCTCGTAGCTGCGGACCGCGAGATAGTCCTCCGGATCATTGAGGTAATCCAGCTCGGGCGGGTTGTCCATGCTGGCAATCTCGGCCCGCCACTGGTTCTCATAGGACTCTGCACCGGGGCCGATCACGGGCGCCCAGGCGTCGTGATGATTGGGCAGGGATACCCGCGGATGAGCATGCCGCACATACAGGCCAACATCGCGCAGCCCGCTGGTGATGGCGCCAAAGCCGACAATAGTGCCCAGCTGCACGTCCACGCAGCCGGGGAAGCTGTCCAGCGCGCATTGAATTTCCCCGGCATAGGGTTTGCCTTCGGCAATCGGTCCGGCGGTGTCATGCCACAACAGGCTGAAATCGCCGACACGCAAGTGATAGGCCCAGGAGCCGCCTTCGGGATCATTGCCGGCCTCGTCGTCCAGCGTTTGCAGAAAGTTGATGGCCTCCATCGGGTTCGTGTTCAGGTGAGTGAGGTAGGGCACCAGTTCCGGCACGAAAAGCAGTGGCAGCCCGCCGGCGCCGATATCCGTCGGGTCGGGGGCGGAATGGGTGTGGCGCATCACGCTGAACTCATCGAGGTCTTCAAAGATGCGAATGCGTTGGGTGGTGCCGGGTTCGGGTGTGCTGGCATTACCCAGGATGAGGCAGTCGAAAGCATCCTGCAGACCATCAATGGCCGCCTGTGCCCGGGCGGTTTCACAGGTCGCTGCGCCGGCAATGACAGGGGCGCCGGTGCGGCCAGCCACATAGCCGGCATCGCCGGCATGGTCGAAATGTCCGTGGCCGATCAGAATCGCTTCCGGTGCAATGGCCACCAGGTCGTCGCGGCCCATGGGCGAGTAGTCCTGATGCAGGCCAACAATCTCCCAGGCGTCGAACAGAAACAGATGCCCGCCGACCGAAGCAACAAAGCTGGCGACTCCGTACCACCAGACCTTCACCACAGACGGGTCGGTGGCGTTCGGCCCGAGCAGACGGTCACGTGCCGCCTGGGCTTCGGCAGACACCGTCACTTTTGAAGCGGCCGGCAACGGTGTCCAGTCCGGGCTGTACGGCGCAACCACCCGGGCGCCGCACTGCGAAGTGGCTATCACCGTAGTATCCGGCGAAGGATCGTTGTCTGAATTGGAACAGCCGGCGAGCAGCAGCGCCAGGCCGATGAACATTCTGGTTTTCATGAAGCGTCTCCCTTTGAAGCTATTCTAACCACCCTTGGCCGGTCTAATCCTTTTGGACATGGCGGGGGTATTTTTCCCTGTGCCAGACTGCGTCATACAAAAAACACAGACAGGTGCGTGAGATGGGTAGGAGAGTATTCCTGTTGCTGCTGGCCCTGGGCCTGACGGCATGCGGTGGTGACAGCGACGATGATGCGGGCAATGGCGGCCAAGTGTCGGGCGAAAGCCGCTGCGGCATGGCCGGCGAACGTGCCTGGTGCGATACGGCGCTGGGTGACGATGAACGTGCCGGGCTGCTGGTGGCGGCCATGTCGCTGGAGCAGAAAATCGACTATCTGGGCGGTGATGATCCGGCTGCTGCGGCGACCTGTGAACCTTATTGCGGGGTCGTGAACGGCATCCCGGAACTGGGTATTCCGCCCATCCGCATGAATGATGGCCCGGTAGGCATGCGCGGCGGCGAATCGACAGCCTTTCCCATCCCGTTGGCTCAGGCCGCTACTTTCAACCCCGACCTGGCCTATCAAATGGGCGCGGCGGTTGGCAACGAAACCCGCCTGAAGGGCAACGACCTGGTGCATGCGCCGGTAGCCGACCTGGTGCGTAATCCGTTGGCGGGACGCACGTTCGAAACCTTTGGCGAGGATGTGCTGCTGGCCACCCGCTTCACCGTCGAATGGACGCGGGGTCTGCAGTCCGAAGGCGTGATGGGCAACGTGAAGCATTACCTCATGAATACCCAGGAAGGCCTGCTGGGTGTGCCCCCGCTGGTAGCCGCCGTGGGCGGGCGCAATCTGGTCAATGTAGTGATTGACGAGCGCACCCTGCGCGAGACCTATCTGCCACCTTACGAGGCCGCGGTAAAGGAAGCGGATGTGGCCACCATGATGTGCGCCTACAATTTCCTGAACGGCGAACCGGCCTGCTCCAGCAAGTATCTTTTGCAGCAGTTGTATCAGGAGTGGGGCTTTGACGGCTTTCTGGTGACCGACTACTACTTCGCGCAGAAGGACACGGTGGAAACCGCCAACACGGCGGCTGTGATCGAAATGCCCTACAGCATCTTCTTCCAGCCGGCGATATTTCAGGCGGTGGTGCAAAGCGGTCTGGTAACTGAAGAAACCCTGGACCGGAATCTGCGCACCATCTTCCGCACGCTGTTCCGCTTCGGCTTTTTCGACCGGCCGGACTACGAGACCGACCCCAGCCGTATCGACCAGCAGGCGCATGCCGGGGTCGCTCGGGAGATCGCCGAACAGGGCTCGGTGCTGCTGCGTAACCAGGGCATGTTGCCGCTGGCTGAGGACATCCAGAGCATTGCCGTGATCGGCCTGTCGGCCACCGAGCGGCCCTCGGGCGGTGGCTCATCCTTTGTTACTCCTTTTCGTTTCAAGACACCGCTGGAAGGCATCATCGAGCGCGCCGGTGAGCAGATTCAGGTGACCTATGCCGATGGTCGGGACCAGGCCGCGGCTGCGGCGCTGGCGGCGGCTGCGGATGTGGCCATTGTATTTGCCAACGCCCTGTCCACCGAGGGCGTGGACAAGTTCTGCCTGTCGCTGGACTGCACGCTGGCGGACACACCTGACTCCCTGTTGCTGAACCTGCTGGGGCCGGGTTCGGAAGTGCTGGATCTGGTGCTTGATCCGGTGCTCAATCAGTCGCCGGTTTCCGAACTGCTGGAACAGGCATTCGCGCCAATTCTGCTTGGCGGTCAGCCCTTGCCGGTGCAACACCGCGACCAGGATGCATTGATCAGCGCCGTGGCAGCCGCCAACCCCGATACTGCCGTGGTGCTGCAGACCGGCGGGCCGGTACTCACCCCCTGGCGTGAAGAAGTGAATGCCATTCTGGAAATCTGGTTCGCCGGTCAGGAGGTTGCCCCTGCGCTATCCGCCATACTTTTTGGCGACAGCGATCCCGGCGGCCGTCTGCCGGTCAGTTTTCCGATCAACGAACTGGATACGCCAGTAGCCGGTGATCCCACCCGTTACCCCGGTGTGGCCAATCAGGCCGAGCATTCCGAAGGTGTATTCATCGGTTACCGCTGGTTCGATGAAAATGCTGTTGAGCCGGCCTATCCCTTTGGTCATGGCCTGAGCTACACCGACTTCGAGCTGAGTGGCCTGAGCGTGAGCAGCAACGCGGATGGTTCTCTGACGGTGCGTGGCAGTGTGAAGAATACCGGCCAACGCGCCGGCTGGGCGGCGCCGCAGTTGTATGTGGGTCTGCCGTCACCGAATGAGGCAGTGGCCCAGCCGCCCGCCGCGCTGAAGGGATTCGCCAAGCTTCACCTGAATCCGGGCAGCAGCCAGCAGTTCGTGTTCGAGCTGGATCAGCGCGCCCTGAGCTACTGGGATGAGGGCAGCAGCGACTGGGTGGTGGCGCCCGGCTGCTATCGCATCATGCTGGGTGAGTCGTCACGCGACTTGCCGTTACAGACGGACCAGGCAGTCAACGGCGGCGTATGCTCCTAGGCCGCCTGATTCCAGCGTAACTGCCGCTCACGCACGATCATGAACAACGCAATGGCGAAGGCATAGCTGGTCAGCAGACTCATGGGGAAGTAGTACCAGCTGATTTTCATGCCGCTGCGCCGGCCATCGATGATGGTCCACAACGGCAGGAAGATGAGATTGGCAATGAACAGGTCCTGGCCGCCCGAAGATGAGGCCGGGTTGGCGAACATCATCACGCTCCAGTGCCACCAGCCGGCGGCGTCGCCGTATTCCTGGAAGTAGAGATAGTTGTAGTACCAGCCCAGGCCCAGAGCCGCCAGGCCGAATACCCAGCAGAGCCCTTCTATCCAGGACAGGCCGGCGGCCTTGCCGCCCGGCTTGAACAACTGGCTGTTGACCACGAACACCACGGCAATGGCCAGCAGGCCGGCTACGGTGTAGAAGGTTTCGATCGGCGACATCTCGTTTTCTCCCTTTGAGTTATGGTTCCCTCCCCCTTGAGGGGGGAGGGTTAGGGAGGGGGTGGTGGAGATTCAGACGATCCCCCTCTCCCCGGCCCTCTCCCCTTGGCGGGAGAGGGAGAGTCTTGTTAGTGGCGGTAACCCTTCACCTTCATCTTGAAGCCCATCGACGGCCCTGGTGTGGGTGCGGTCTTGGTTTTAAGGGTGTAGTTGGGCGAGGGCAGTTCCAGATCCAGTTTGTAGAAGATGCGGGCCATGCTCAGCAGCAGCTGTACTTCCGCCAGGGTCTTGCCCAGGCAGGTGTGCGGGCCACGGCCATAGGGCGAATAGGCGCCGGACTGTTTGTGCTCGTTGCGGTCCGGGTCAAAACGATGGATGTCGAACTTCTCGGGGTTCGGATAGAACTCTTCCATGAAGTGCGGCACGCAGATGCCCATGTACAGCAGATCACCCTTGTTGATGTGGTAACCCTCGAACTCGAAGTCCTTGATCGCAGTGCGCGTCAGGGCCACGGCAATCGGATACATGCGCATGGTTTCCATGATCGCGCCGTTGAGGATCGGCAGGCGCTTGAGCAGGCCCTGTTCCTCGATCGGACCTTCCTGGGTATCGAAGAAGTTATCAACTTCGGCCTTCACCTGCTCATACACATCGGGGTGCTTGACCACGGCATACACGCAGGCCGCCAAGGTGTTGGCCACGGTATCCAGGCCAGCCACATAGGGGGCGACCAGATGCAGGCGCAGGTTCTGCTCCGGCATCGCGGGCGAGCCTTCGGCAAAGGCCTCCATGACATCATCCACGATGGTGCGGGCTTCGCCACCGGCACGCTTGCCGGCTTCGTAGTCGGCGCGGATTTTTGCAGCCAGCTCGAAGACCCGTTTCTTGGCCTTCTTGTAGGCCGGGTTCATGAGCAGGAACTGAGGACGCTGACGGGTGACCAGACAGTTCAATATATAAAGAATGGTGACGCGGATATCGTGCACGTATTCCAGCGGCGCCTCGCCGGTGATCATGATGCCGAGCTGGTCGGTCACCATGTACTGGAAGGCATTGACCACCGGGACCTTGTCGCCGACTTTCCAGTCACGTTCGATCGAGCCGTCGGTAATATCGATCAATTCTTCGTAACGGCCGGTGATGGATTCGCGTGAATAACCACGGCGCAGGATTTCACGCAGCTCGCGGTGTTCCTCGCCATCGGCGCCGGGCAGGGAGCGGGTGGCGGTCCATTCGCGTTCCAGTCCGGCCCAGAAATCATGCGAGGACAGGCAGTCCTTGCCGACGCGGGAACTCATGAAGCTCACCGCGGGTTCGCCGGCCAGCACGGTGTATTCCTGTCCCAGCAGGTGCATCTTGTAAGCCGGGCCATACTTGCGATAACAATCGTAGAAATAACGTGCCGGGTCGGTCATCATGCCGGGCAGGCTGCCGATCAAGGGCCATTCCTTTACCTGCGGTACCGGTTTGGCGTCTACGGTGTCTGTTATGGTGCTCACGTAACTACCTCTTCATTCCTGTTTTGTAATGTACACGCTGTGTACGTGGCGATTTCCCGCTTCAGGGACCACCAAATGGTCTTGATCGTACACAGAAAAAATGACCTGCGACTCAGCTATTAGGACTAGGGAGTGGAGGCTTTGGGGTGCCGCGCCGGACCAAGGGTTAGCGCATTGATTTTTAAGGTAATTGTGAACGTATTTTCGAGGTCGGGGACAAAATCATGATTGAGCAGACACAGGAAGGCGGGGTTTTGACGATGCGCCTGGCCCACGGCAAGGCCAGCGCCCTGGATCTGGAACTGCTGCAGGCCATCTCACGCACGCTGGAGGATGCCGAGAACGACCCCCAGGTCAGGGCGCTGGTGCTGACCGGGACCGATGGCATTTTCTGCGCCGGCGTGGATCTGAAACGCATTCTCGACGGCGGCGATGAATACGCCCAACGCTATATCCCGCTGCTGGACGAAGTATTCGAGCAACTGTTTGTATTTCCACACCCTGTGGTCTGCGCCACCAATGGTCATTCCATCGCCGGTGGCTGCATTCTGACCCTGGCCTGCGACTACAAACTGATGGCCACCGGTCGTGGCCGCATGGGTATTCCCGAAATGAAAGTGGGCGTGCCCTTCCCCTGTTCGGCCTTTGAAATCGTGCGTTTCGCTGTACCCAAATCGCAGGCCCAGGCGCTTTATTACCTGGCCGAGACCGTGCTGCCCGAAGAGGCTCTCGCCAGGGGACTGGTAGATGAACTGCAGGCGCCGGAGGATTTACTGGCGCGGGCGCAGTCCGTTGCCAGCGAGTTGGCGGCCATACCGGTCGAGAGTTTCCAGATCACCAAACGCATGCTGCGGGCGCCGGCAGTGGAAACCATGCGGGCCAACCGCAGTGAATATGGCCGGGCCATCCTGGGCCGCTGGGCGCATCAGGCCACCTACGATCATATACGCGAATATCTGGCACAGACGCTGAAAAAATAAGCTTAAAAGCTTCACTGGCGGACGGCGCAGGCTGGTCTATACTCAAGACAGATTACGGATTTACCAGGGTTTCTTGTCCGGCTTCGGATAATCGGCGCGCAGCAAGGCGCAAAGGAGAATGCCATGAGTATGACGAGTAATCTGGAAACGCAGGCCGTGGGTGGGCGGCGTAAATCGCTTTCACTGCTGCAGCCCTTTTCCTGGCTGCAACGAGGCTGGGATGATCTCTGGCAACACCCTATGGCCAGTCTCAGCTACGGCGTGATCGTCGCCGGTATGGGCGTGCTGCTCATCATGATGGCGCGGCATCCCTATTTTCTGGCGGCTGCCGTTTCCGGTTTCATGCTGGTAGGCCCCATTCTCACGACTGGACTCTGCGAAATATCGCGGCGCCGCGAACGGGGTGAGGGCGCTGACTTCGACGCTTCGCTCGAAGCCCTTACCCGCAATCGTTCTGCCTTGGTGAATTTTGCCACGACGCTGCTGATTCTCAGCGGTATCTGGTTTGCGTTATCCAGCTTCATGCTGTTCCAGATCATGGGCAGCATTGCACCCGACTACGGTATGACCGTGTGGTCCATGTGGGACGAGATGGCCGAGATGATGTCGGTTGAGCAACTGCAGTCCTATCTTATTGTGGGGGGTTCTCTGGCGGTGGTGGTGTTTGCCCTGTCGGTGGTGGCCGTACCCATGATTATTGACCGGGATGTATCCGCCGGATTCGCCATGCGCGCCAGTGTGCGTCAGACGCTTTCGCATCTGCCCACCATGCTGATCTGGAGCGCCCTCATTGTCGGGCTGGTCGGGGTGGGTTTCATGACCTTCCTGGTTGGCATGGTGCTGGTGTTCCCGCTGCTGGGTCATGCCACCTGGCATGCCTATCACGACCTGGAGAGCTGACGCGGTCACAGAACTACTGCCGGTACTTACGCCGGTCGGTAAACGGTGTAATGTTCATGGGGCCAAAAACAAGGAGGCCCCATGAACATATCCGTGACCGTCGATTCCGCCATACTGCAACCCGTTGTGGCCCTGGTGGCCTGGACCATGCTGATGTGGGCGTGGATGTATGTCACCCGCATCCCGGCCATTCAGAAGGCCGGGATGAAGCTGGACCCAGAGGCCATCAATGGCGTGCAGATGAGCACGCTGCCGGCAAAGGTGCGCTGGAAGGCTGACAACTACAACCATCTGATGGAACAGCCCACCATCTTCTATGCCATCGCCCTGACCCTGGCCCTGCTGGGTGCCGGTACCGGCATCAACCTCACCCTGGCCTGGACCTATGTCGGTCTGCGTGTGGTGCATAGCCTGGTGCAGACACTGGGCAACAAGATCGAAGTGCGGTTCGGGGTATTCTTTTTATCCTCACTGGTACTGATCGCCATGATCTGGAATGCCGCCTGCCTGGTCATGCGGTGATGTTCAGGCGGCGGCCATGACATAACGACCCGGCCTACAAGCTGATCCGGGTGGGTGACGGTCTGGTGGTGGAAGCCGTCGAGGATCCGGCTGTCAAAAAAAGAAACGGCCGCAGTTTCCTGCGGCCGTTTTGGTTTGCCGACTACTGATTGAGGATCAAGGTGAGTCTTGACCGGTTGGGGCAAAAGATCAGGTCGGCATAACGGAAATGGGCACGTTTTCTCTGTTGCTCGCAGAAGTAGAAGTTTCTGCAGTTCGAGCAGGCGAGGCGCTGTTGCCTGATTTCACTGGCGCTCAACTTGCTCAGGTAACTGGAAAGGTTCACGCCCCGCTGACGCATGATGCTGGCCAGCCGGGTGTGGCGGAACATCAGGCCCTGGTAAAGGCGGGTCAGCCAGGTGTTTTCATCGGTGTCCGGCAGCATGGCTGCAGCCAGCAGGAGCAGCATCAATAACAGCATGGCTGAGACGATCAACACCTGTGGCAGTAACGCAATTTCAGGCATGGTTCCTCCTGATCATTAGTCTATGTGTTGAGATTGCACCTGAGATTTCCTGTGCGTATTGATCTGGATCAAGGACAAATTGATTTGCGGTGTTCCGGGGCCTGTGAAATCATCGCGCCACGCGACAAGCTTGCGTGTAGGGAGGAAACGCAATGAGCAGATGGCTTCGCCGCCTGGCAATTTTTCTGATCATCCTGGCGCCCGTCTACTATGTGCTGGTGCTGCACAGTCCGGCGCCGGACGAGGGTGCAGCTTACCCGCTGGATGTGGAGCGTCTGCGTCAACTGGCTACCGCCCATGCCGGGCCCGGGGTCAGTGAAATCCGGGTGGAGAAGGTGGCCGAATTCGCCTTCGCTGAAGCCATGGTCATGGCCGGTGAGCCCTGGCGGGAAACGCCGATTCCCATTTACAGCTTCAAGCTGGTATTTCCCGATCAGACCATCGTCGTTGATAGCGCCATGGCCTCAGTCGAGGCACTTCCGGGCTTCGTGGTGCGCGACTTCGACGAGGATGCGCTCGCCCGCATGAATGCGGCGATGGGCGAGGCGGAGCAGATCGTGATCACGCACGAGCACTTCGACCATATTGGCGGCATCCTCGCGCATCCGCAGCTGCAGCAACTCCTGCCGGCCCTGAAACTGACGCCAGAGCAGTTGGCGCACGAGGATCGCATGCAGCCATTGAGTCTGCCCGAAGGCGTGTTCGATGATTATGAACCGCTGGCCTATGAAGGCATGCACGCCATTGCCCCCGGCGTGGTATTACTCAAAGCCCCCGGCCATACACCGGGCAGCCAGATGGTTTATGTGCAGCTGGCGGATGGCAGCGAAGTGCTGTTGCTGGGCGACGTGTCCTGGCAGGCGCGCAATATCCACGCCGTGAAGGAGCGGCCGTTGTTCATGACGCTGATGATCAAGGAAAACCGCGAGCAGGTGATCAACCAGTTCCAGGCGCTACATGAGCTTGCCACCCGTCATCCGGAGATCCGGCAGGTGCCCGGCCATGACGGCGAAGTCATGGGCAAGCTCATCGAAGCGGGTTATCTGATCAAGGGTTTCTAATTCCGGGCCTGTCTTGACGCAGGTCAACGCGGTGAGCCATGCAGGGCGGGAGACTGATGGCCTTCTGTTCTGCAGGTAACTGTCATGCCCAAACGGCTGGTAATTATTCAGGGGCACCCCGACGCCTCGCAAAAACATTTCGGCCATGCCCTGGCGCAAGCCTATGCGCAGGGTGCGACCGGGGCAGGTCATCAGGTCACTACGCTGAACGTAGCTGAGCTGGATATTCCGCTGCTGCATAGCCCGCAGGAGTGGAAAGCGCCGGCCCCGCCAGGCGTGGTGAAGGCCCAGACCGCGATTGCCGCCGCCGATCTGGTAGTGATTTTCTATCCGCTGTGGCTGGGCGGCATGCCGGCCCTGCTCAAGGGGTTTCTCGAGCAGATACTGCGCCCGGATTTCGTCTCCGGGCCGAAAGAGCAGGGGAAGTCCACACGTCCGCTGAAGGGAAAACAGGCCCGCATCGTGATCACCATGGGTATGCCGGCCCTGCTATACCGACTGTTTTTCTGTGCGCACAGCCTCAAGAGCCTCAAGCGCAATATCCTGCAGTTTGTGGGTATCCGGCCTGTGCGCAGCACCCTGATCGGACTGATTGAGGGTATGTCGGATGCCCGGCGGGCGCGTTGGCTGGAGACCATGAAGGCACTCGGCGCCCGAGCCGTCTAGATGGGATCGAGCTTGGCTTCTTCCTGATCGCTGTCAGCCAGCGGGTGCGTTTCCGGTATCCACAGCGTAGCGAGAAAACCGATGGCGGATACCGCCACCAGGGAAGCCATGGCCCAGCTGAAGTCCGGCGCAATATCCCCGTCCGGTGAATAGCCGTTGAGCGACAGCAGCCAGCCGAGCCAGATCTGCAGCAAGGCCGCGCCGGTAAACAGGCCGGTGTTCACCAGTGAAACAGCGAAGCCTGCGGCCGAGGCCGGCGCCAGGTCCTTGGCCGTGGCGTAGGTGATAACCATGCCGCTGCAGCAGGCGCCGCCTATGGTCATCAGGATGCAGGCGCCCCAGAAGCCCAGACCGTCTACAAAGCCGAAAATGGCCCAGTTGATGGTGCTCAGCAGGCAGGAGGCCATGATCAGGCCACGGCGTTTGCCGATGCGGTCGGAGAACCAGCCGATGAAGGCCGGGCTGAAGGCCAGCAGCAACAGCGCCAGCGTGATGCAGTCGGCCGCTTCCCGCGCCGTCAGCCGCATCTCGTGCATGAGAAAGGGCACCGCCCAGATTCCGGCGAAGCCGAAGAAGGGACCGACCAGCGCAAAGCCGGCCAGAAAACAGAGCCAGATACCGGGAATGCGGGTCACCGCTGCCAGTCCGGGCCAGAAACCGACATCATCATGGGCAGCAGGCGCGCCGGCCGGGGCAAAGCCGGCCTGTTCCGGGGTATTACGCACAATCAGCAGAATGGCGGCAGACAGTAGCAGGGAGAAGCCGCCCACCCACAAAAACGCGGTGCGCCAGGTCATGAACTCCAGTGCAAAGGCCAGCGGTGTGCCGGCCAGGATGGCGCCGAGGTTGCCCACCAGGATGATCCAGCCGCTGACCTGGGCGTACTGCTCCGGCCGGTACCAGAAACCGGCGGCCCGCAGGGTGGCGACAAAGGCAAAGGACACGCCGAAGCCGATGACGAAGCGGCCCACGCTGGCGGTGAAGACATCCGGCGCCAGGGCGAAAATGATCGAGCCCACGCCGCCTATCGCGGCCGACAGGCCTACGCTCAGGCGTGTGCCGATGCGGTCGGCCACCAGGCCTGCAGGAATCTGCATGGCGGCATAGATATGAAAGTACATGGCCGCGATGCTGCCCAGTGCTACCGCGGAGGCATTGAGCGAAACGGCCAGTTGCTCGGCCAGCACCGTCGGCGCCACCCGGTGGAAGAAGGCCAGCACGAACGCTGTGCTCAGCAGGCTGAAAATCAGCCAGCGCAGGCGATTGAATCGGGTGGTGTCGTTGGGTGACATGCCGGCCATTCTACCTGACCGGCCATTTCATTACGGCTAGTCGACGACGGTTAGTGCATCGGCAGCTCAAAATAGTACGGCCACACCAGCGCATCCAGCACCGCGGTCTGCAGGCAGAAAAAGAACAGCGCGATGCTGAGCAGTTTCTTGGTATCACGCGAACCCGCTTCGGTACGCCACAGGGCCGGGTACAGCATCAGGCCGCCGAGGCCGACGGCCAGCAGGTCGATGCGCAACAGCCACCACAGCGCAATGCCCGGCTCCAGCAATACCCAGACGGTAAGCGGCAGCCACAGGGCCGAGGGAATCAGGATCAGCACATAGGGCAGGTACAGACGGGCGAAGTTTTCCGGCCTTTCGCGCAACATGAAAAAGCTGAAAATGGCGATATAACCGCCGGCGGCCAGGAACATGTTGAGGGTGTAAAACCCGCGCAGGCCCTCGGGGACGCCGCCCCAGAAATCGTCGCGCAGATCGGGGAACAGACCTATACCCCAGGCGTAGCTGCCCAGCACGGCCATACCGCCGAGAATGTTGAGAATCAGGAACTGGTTTCTGGTGCTCATGATAATGCCGCTGTGTTGATAGATATCCAATATACGTGGCAATGTGCCGAACGGATGCAGTGAATTCACGACTTTTAGTGATAAACTACAAATAGAACATAAGTGAGTTTTGCTCGCGAGCTTTAATTCTGGAGAGAATTCCGGCATGAGATACCTACTGCAATTCTGTGCAGCGCTCTGCTTGAGCCTGCTTCTGGCGGCCTGTGGTTCGGACAGCAACGATGGCCCGGTCAACAGCAATGGCGGGGGCAACGGCGGCGTGGCGCAGTCCAGCGAAAGCTGGTTCGAATACGAGCGCGTCGAGGATTACCCTGGCGTCGCAACAACCAACGGCACTATCGAAATGCGCGACGGCGTACAGCTGGCGTATAGCGTCTCCGTACCGGCCGACGAATCAGGTAACCCCGTGGAAGGTTCCTTTCCCACGGTGCTGACCCAGACCGGTTACAACATCGGCATTCCCTTCATCCCGGCATCCAATGAGTACCTGGTGAAGCGTGGCTATGCCCACGTCAGCGTGGATGTGCGCGGCACCGGCAGTTCCGGCGGTAGCTGGGATGCCTTTGGCGAGAACGAGCAGGCGGATTACGGCGAAGTGATCAGCTGGGTAGCCGCGCAGGACTTCTGCGACGGCAACATCGGCAGCTGGGGCGCCTCCTTCATGGCCATCACCCAGCTGTTTACCGCAGCGCATCAGCATCCGGCGCACAAGGCCATCTTTGCCATCGTGCCGATGGGCGATGCCTATCGTGACATCGTGGTGACCGGCGGCCAGACCAACATCGGTTTCATTCCGCTGTGGATGGGCCTGGTGACCGGCCTCACCATCGTGCCGACCGCCAACACCTTCGACGACCCGCCCACCGCCTTCCAGTACCTGCTCAACGATGTCATCAATGCCGGTACCGGCTTCCAGGTACCGATTATTGTTGACGCCGCCACGGGTGCAGGCGCGACGCAGTACGACGGTGAATTCTGGCGTATCCGTTCACCGATTGAATATGCCGACCGCATCCGTATTCCGACCTTCATCGTGGGTGGCCTGAACGACATCTTCCAGCGTGGCGAACCCATGCTGTATGAGGCGCTCAAGCATAACGCCCGCAGCAAGTTGCTGATTGGTCCCTGGACCCATCTCGGCGGCTCTTCCGGCGAAGGCCTGCCGCGCGACGATGTGCCGAACCTGGACCGCATTGCCGTGCAGTGGTTCGACCAGTACCTGCGTGGTATCGATACCCGTGCCGACGAAGTGCCGAATGTCACCCAGTATCTGTACGGTGCCGAGAAGTACGTCACCGCCCAGGACTGGCCGCATCCCAAGGCGCAGGCTGAGCGCTGGTATCTGCGCGGCGACGGCAGTCTCACACAGGAGCAGCCGGCCGCCGATGAAGGCGGCAGCATGGTGCTGCAGTTGCCGGTTAACGGTATCTGCTCAGGCAGTTCCAGCCAGTGGACTGCCGGCCTGGTGGGCATGATTCCGTTGCCCTGTTTCACCGATAACATGCTCAATGAAGCGCTGTTGGAAACCACCTTCACCACCGAGCCGATGACCGAGGACTATTACATCAACGGTCCCATTGGCGCGGACATCTGGGTGTCGCCGGACATGGCGCTGGATGTGGGCATATCAGTGAAAGTCACCCTGGTCAGCCCGGAAGGGGCGTCGAAGGAAATCACCAACGGCATTCTGTCGGCCCGTCATCGCGCGGTCGATCCGCTGAAGTCGCGGTTCCTGGATGGCGAGATGATCCAGCCCTGGCATCCCTATACCGAGGAGGCGTTGTCGCCGGCTCCGGGTATTGGTGAACCGATCCTGTTGAACGTGGAAGTGTTCCCGACCAGCTTCGTGGTGCCCGCAGGCTACTCGCTGCGCCTGGCGATCGGCGCCAGTGACTTCCCGCATGGCCTGCCGCCGCTGACGGATCTGGTGGATCAGATTCTGGGTGTCTACAGCCTGCTCACCGACGCCGAGCATCCTTCGAGCGTGGTGTTGCCGGTGGTGCCCAATACGGAACTCAACTAGGCGTCATTTCGACCGGAGGTGCTGGGCGCCGGAGCGGAGAAATCTGATGCTAAAAGATTCCTGCGATCGGTCGATTGGAGGAATGATTTCCTTCTCCCCTTCAAGGGGAGAAGGTCAGGATGAGGGGTAACCGCGGAGCGGTTCTCCAAGGTGAGACAGCGATGGATTCTGCTTTGCCCCTCACCCCGACCCTCTCCCCCGAGGGGCGAGGGAGCTGAACATCAAACCCAGGCTTCCAGTACCCGCACCCGGCTGCCGCCGGGCTTGGTGCCCAGTTCTCTGGTGGCCGGCAGATCGCGGGCTGCATGCAGGCTGGCCCGGGCAAAGCCGTTCGAGGTCAGTTTCTGTGTCGCATCTTCGGCAGAGCTGTAATGCGTATACAGGCCACCCTTCACGAAGCGTTGCAGGATGGTCTTGATGAGTGTGGAGGAGAAGCTTTTCACTTCGCTCTGCACGTAGCCGTCGGACAGATACAGGCCTTGCGGGAAGCGTTTCAGCTGACCGGATATCCGCTGCCATAGCGTTACCGCTGTGTCCGGGTCCATGTAACTCATCAGACCTTCGGTAATGATGGCCGTACCCTTGCTGCTATCCAGCGTATCAATCAACGCCGCCAGGGATTCGGGCCCTGCATCCGTCAGGGCGTCCACCACGCGTACCTGGTGCCGGTCCGACAGCAGGCCGGTGCCGTCCAGCATGCCGTGCTTGAGTTCGGCCATGGCCGGCAGGTCGGTTTCGATGTAAGTCAGGTCCGGAAATTTCTGTGTCATGCGCCAGCCGCGGCCCGACAGGCCGGCCGCCAGTTCAATTACCTGACTGAGCTTGCCCGATTCGATGGCCTGTTCCAGCAGGCAGTCGATGCCGGTATGTCGGGCGCGCATCAGGGTGTCGAAGGCGCCGGTACCGCCCAGCAGGCGACGTGGCTGGATGGCCAGCGAAAAGGCGCGGTCCAGACGCACGCCGCGCGGTGTGGACATGGCCGGATGCGACAGCCCCAGGCGCACCCACATATGGCCCGTGGCAAAGGCCGTGGGGCTGATGCGATCCGTTTCGGACATATTTATTGCACGATGGCGGGATGGACCGCCGGCGGCCCGCCGAGCATTTCGCGATGTGAGGGCGGCTGGCGGTCTTCATCGGTAATGCCGTACTCAAGGGCGACTTCGGCGCCGATCAGTACCTTGCCGGATTTGTCGGCCCGATCCGAGTCGCGGTAGATGGCCGAGAGAATATGGCCGGTGAATTCCGGGGTTTCGGAAATATCCCAGAAGCCCTGGTATTTCTCCGGCTCCAGATCCATGGCCCGGTGGCTACGCTCCGTGCGCAACATGCCCATCCAGATGGACACCGCGGCGACGTTGTAGTCTTTCAGGTCCACCGCCATGTCGTAGGCAAAGCGGTCCACGCCGGCTTTCTGTGCGCCATAGGCTGCGCCATGCATGTAGCAGTTGCCACCAAACGACGAAGTGAAGGCAATCAGGCCATTCTTCTGCTCCACCATCATTTTTGCGGCATGCCAGCTGGCCACATAGGACGAGCGCAGGCCGACATCGAGGATATCCACCAGGCCGAGGGATTTTTCCCAGAAGCCGCCGGTCTGGATAAGTTCGTCGTGCAGGAAGCAGGCGTTGTTCACCAGGATGTCGAGGCGGCCCTGTTCGTGCTTGATTTGCTCAAAAAGCGCGGCAACCTGGGCGTCGTCAGCATGATCGCAGGCCACGGCAATGCCGTTGCCGCCGGCGGCGGTGATGGCGTCAGCCGTGGCATAGATGGTGCCGGGTAGAGGTGCGTCACCTTCCTGTTTGCTGCGACCGGTCACATAGACGGTGGCGCCCTCGGCGCCCAGGGCTTCGGCAATGCCCTTGCCGGCGCCGCGTGAGGCGCCGGTGACGCAGGCGACTTTGCCTTTTAAAGGTTTCTCATTGTTCATATTCTTTATCCACAGATTTCACAGATGGACACAGATTCATCCTTCGACAAGCTCAGGATGAGCGGTAGAGTTTTATTCCTTCTTACATACCCAGGATCAGAAAAATGACCATCTGTGCATATCTGTGTGCATCTGTGGTTCATTATTTCAATTGGAACTTCATCACCTTGCCCGACGGGTTCGTGGGCAGGGCGTCAATGGTCTCGATGTAACGCGGCACCTTGTAGTTGGCCATCTGTTCCCGACACCAGGCGGTCATGGCTTTGCTGTCAATGCTGGCGCCACCGCGCGGCACAATGAAGGCCTTGCCGACTTCGCCCATGCGTTCGTCCGGCACGCCGATCACCGCCACCTGGGCAATGTCCGGGTGCGCCGCCATCATGCGCTCGATCTCGGCCGGGTAGCAGTTGAAGCCGCCGCAGATGTACAGGTCTTTGAGGCGGTCGGTGATCTTCAGGTAACCGCGTTCGTCCATCAGGCCGATGTCGCCGGTGTGCAGCCAGCCCTGGCTGTCGATGGCTTCGGCGGTCGCGGCGTCGTCATCAAAGTAACCCTGCATGACGTTGTAACCGCGCACCACGATTTCACCGGCCTCGCCGGCAGGCAGTGCCTTGCCTTCGGGGTCGTGCCCTCGTACATCATGTATGGCTACCTCGATATCCGGAATCGGTTTGCCGCAGGTGCTGACAATGGTTTCGGCATCGTCATCGGGATCGCAGAGCGCCACGATGCCGCAAGTTTCGGTCAGGCCATAACCGGTCAGTACGATGTCGAAGCCCAGTTCCTCGCGGATGCGGTCGACCAGCGAAGGGGCTACAGCCGCCGCGCCGGTGATAGTGGCGCGCAGGCTGGACAGGTCATATTTCTGCGCCGCCGGGTCATTTAGCAGGCTGATGAACAGCGTGGGCGGACCGGGCAGCACGGAGACCTTGTCATCATCGATGCGGCGCATGACGTCGGCGGCATCAAAAATGGCATGTGGCATCACGGCGCAGCCTTCCAGCAGGCCGCCCAGCCAGCCCACCTTGTAGCCAAAGGCATGGAAGAAGGGGTTGGCGACCAGGTAGCGGTCTTCCGGCGTCATGGCCATGCGGTCGCACCATTCGGCAATCACGCGCAGGTTCTGGCCGTGATGGGTGATTACGCCCTTGGGCAGGCCGGTGGTGCCGGAGGTGAACATGATGTCCATGCGGTCATCCGCAGTGACGGCAGCCCCACGCGTGGCAACCGCATCTTCGGAGACAGCCTCGCCCTTGTCGAGAAATGTCTGCCAGTCCAGATCGCCCGGCTGTGCATCACGCAGCACGATGATGTGTTCGACACTGGCGGGCCGGTGTTCGCCCAGCAGGGTCGGGTAATGCTGGTTCAGGAAGTCACCGGGGCAGAACAGCACCTTGGCGCCGCTCTTGCCCAGGGCATAGCCCGCTTCCTGACCCTTCATGCGGGTATTGATGGGCACCAGCACAGCACCGATGCTGTGAATGGCCAGGCCGGCAATCACCCACTCGTTACAGTTCTGCGCCCAGATAGAGACGCGGTCGCCATGTTGCACGCCCAGCGCCATCAATGCCCGCGCGGCCTGCAGGCGCGCGGCGTCGAGTTCACGATAGCTTAAGGACTGACCGTCCTCTCCAATCAGGGCAGGACGCTCGCCGTAGTTGGCGACGGATTCGGCAAAGGCGGCGGGAACAGTGGCGGCGTAGGACTTCGACATAATTTTCAGTTTACGGCTTGATTGGCTGCGGCAGAGGTGGGGAGTTCGGTAACCGTGGCGCCTGTGGCAGGCTGGATGGCAGCCAGGCCGGCGCGCTTGCCGGACCACAGGCAGTCAGCCAGCGACAGGCCGCTGACATAACCATTGGAGGCAATACCGATGGCGGCCCGGCCCGCGGCGTAGAGGCCGGGGATCGACTCGCCGGCCTCGTTGACGACGGCGCCACTGGTCTCGTCGATCTTCAACCCGCCCAGGGTGATGGTCGGGCAGGGGAACATGGGGTTGTCCACCGCCGAGATGTTCAGCGCGTAGTAGGGTGGATTGTTCAGCACCTGCATCTTGTCGGCGGTCTTGCCCAGGGCGTCGGTGCCGCCTTCCTCGGCCACGCGGTTATAAGCATGCAGTTCGGCGTTCAGCGTTTCGGCCGGCAGGCCCAGCTTGTGCGCCAGACTGACAATGGAGCGGGCACGCCTGGCAAACAGCATCAGTAGCAGCGCAGGCCCTTTCTGGAATATCCACAGGCCGCCGAACAGGGCCTCGCGGATCGCCGCGCGGCGAATGCCGGCATCCATGATCAGCCAGGCCTTGCCGTCGTGCTCGTCGCACATTTGCACGCCCAGGCGTGCGCCGTAGGAAGCCTCATTGCAGAAGCGCTTGCCCTGTCCATCCACCACCATGCCCTTGACCCAGACTTGCGGCGGATTGATGAAACGCCAGGCCGAGGCCTTGTGCATGCGGCCGATGGCGCCGCCCACGGACTGGCCCAGGCGGATGCCGCTGCCCTCGCAACCGGTGGTGCCCAGGCGCATGTTGTGCCGGTAGTTGGGCGCGTACTGCGCCACCATTTCGCGGTTGAAGATGAAGCCGCCGGTGGTCAGTACCACGCCCTGCCGGGCGCGAATGTTCAGGGGTTGGGCTTCAGCCTGCTCGATGGCGGAGGCCTTCGCCCGCAGTCGGTCGGCCATGCCGGGCAGGCCGTTGTGGATGGTATCGGCCCGGCGGATCAGTTTCTCGTGTTTGCGGGCGGCTTCCGATCCTGGCGTTAGCCGCCAGGCGCGCACGCCGATGACATTGCCGTTGTTATCGGTGATGAGCTGGCGCACGGCGCACTGGCTATGCACCGGAATGCCCAGCGCCGCGACGCGGTTGTTGAGGTGAGTAAACAGGCGCTTGCCGGACAGGCCGGCATCGGCGGTGCGGTGGCCGCGCGGCGCCGGCGGCGCGGCCTCGGCAAAGGGCAGTACCGCCTCGTTGCCGGAGTAATAGAGGTAGATGCCGTTCTTCGGATAAGAGGTCTTGGGCGGTTCGTCGTTCGAATCGAAGGAGGCGCCGATGGATTCCAGCCACTCGATCAGGCCACGGCTGTCGTTGCAGAAGCGGCGCAGGGTGTCCTCGCCCACGGCATCGCCGGTTTCCAGGCGCAGGTAGTTGAACATCGCCTCGGGCGAATCTTCAACACCCAGCTTGCGTTGCACCGCGGTACCGCCGCCGGCATAGACCACGCCGCCGCTTTTGGCGGTGGCGCCACCCATGCCGAAGCGGTCCAGCACCAGCACGTCGGCGCCAGCCTCTTTCGCGTGAATGGCCGCCGAGGCGCCGGCCGCGCCCAGGCCCACCACCAGCAGGCCGCAATCGAGATCCCATTGAGCGCCCTCCGGGTCTTTTATGACCAACGGCGCTTCGATTGGTAATGCAGAATCCATAGGGGTTTGTCTCACGGCCTGTTCTTGTCGCTTTAATGCTCAGATTAGTCCCACGAAATTAGAGACATAACTGCCTGGCATCTTCGTCCATAAAGACGAACTATGGACGGCTAATCCCAACGGGTGATGATGTCTCATGCTGCCGTCGGGACAATACTGTACGAGAGAAACCCCTCCATACATAAGCAGAACAGGACTAACCATGGCGAAGATTGACGCACTGGCCTATATCGTGGCCCAGAGTACCGACGTCGCAAAATGGAAGCACTACGCAGAACAGGTGCTTGGCATGTCGACGTCCGAGGCGCCGGGTGGCGGCCTTTACCTGAAGATGGACGAGCGCGATTATCGCATCGCCGTGTTGCCCGGCAGTGAAGACCGTTACCACGCTTCCGGCTGGCAGGTGGCAGACCAGGCTGGTTTCGATGCCGCCGTCGGGGCGCTGAAGAATGCCGGTGTGGACGTCGCGGCCGGCAGTGACGAAGAAAAGGCCTTCCGCAAGGTGACTGACCTGGCCGTGTTCACCGATGCAGCTGGTAACCGCCATGAAGTCAGCTACGGCTATACCGGTGGCCAGTCCGATTTTGTTTCGCCCATTGGCGTCAGCGGTTTCAAGACCGGTGACATGGGCATGGGTCACACTGTGCTGCCGGCCCTGCCGTTCGACGAGACCGAAAAGCTGTTTACTGATGTGCTGGGTTTCCGCGTTTCGGATGAATTCAGCATGCAGTTTGCTCCGGATGCGCCGGTCATGCGTATGCACTTCCTGCACTGCAACGGCCGTCACCACAGCCTGGCGCTGGGTGAAATGCCGAATCCGGCCGGCTGTATCCACATCATGGTCGAGGTCAACAGCAAGGAAGAGGTCGATGCCGCCCACGAGCGCATGGAGGCCAACAATGTGAAGCTGATGGCGACCATGGGCCAGCATGAAAACGACCTGATGACCTCCTTCTACATGATGACGCCGGGCAACTTTGCCCTGGAATTCGGCTTCGGTGGCCGGGTGATTGATCACGAGACCTGGGAAACGACGCAGGGCGAGAAGGTGAGCATCTGGGGGCATGATTTTTCGGTAGGCTTCCAGTAAGAACACTCCCTCCCCCTTGATGGGGGAGGGCTGGGGAGAGGGTGGTCTCAATATTCCCCCTCGCCCTAACCCTCTCCCGCCGGGGGAGAGGGGATAGTTGAAAATCTCTCACCAGCGGGTGGGAGGATTGACCGATTAAGGATTTTATAAGTGAATAAGGAAATGACGACGGCAGAAGTCGTCGCCACGCTCGAAGATGGCATGACCATCGGCATCGGCGGCTGGGGTCCGCGGCGCAAGCCCATGGCCCTTGTGCGCGAGATTCTGCGCTCCGGCCTGAAGGATCTGACTATCGTCGGTTACGGCGGGGCGGACATGGGCATGCTCTGTGCCGCCGGCAAGGTACGAAAACTCATCTACGGTTTCGTGTCGCTGGACTTCATTCCGCTGGAGCCGTTCTTCCGCCAGGCCCGCGAGGCCGGCAGCATCGAGGCCATGGAACTGGACGAGGGCATGCTGCACTGGGGCCTGCGTGCCGCGGCGTATCGCCTGCCGTTTCTGCCGACGCGTTCCGGCCTGGGCACTGACTTTCTCAAGGTGAGCCCGGAGGTCAAGACGGTGACCTCGCCCTACGCTGACGGCGAAACTTTACTGGCCATGCCGGCCATCAAGCTGGACGTGGCGCTGCTGCACACCCACAAGGCCGACCGCCTGGGTAACAGTCGCCTCTACAGCCCGGATCCTTTCTTCGATGAGTGGTTCGCCCGCGCCGCAGACCGCTGCTACCTGAGCTGCGAGGAACTGGTGGATCGTATCGATTCCAGCGAAGAGGACGCCAAACACAACCTGTTCGAGCGTAGTCTGGTGACCGGCGTGGTGCAGATTCGTGGCGGCGCCCACCCGACGTCGCATGTCGCGGTGAACGGCGGCGGTTACGGTTGGGACGCCGGCCACATCAAGCGTTACTGCGAAGCGGCCAACGAAGAAGGCGGCTGGCAGAAGTACGTGGACGAATTTCTCGGCGGTGACGAAGCGGCTTACCAGCAGGCCGTGGGCGGTCTGGAGGCCATCACCTCGCTACCAAGGCAAGTCTTCTGATGAATATGCATACAGTGATAATGGAAAAACCCCCTCTCCCCTACGTGGGAGAGGGCCGGGGAGAGGGGGTGTCGGAATGAGCAGCAACTTCACTCTCGCAGAACTGCTGATCTGCGCCTGCGCCGATGTCTGGAAAGACGAAGGCGAAGTGCTGGCCACCGGTATCGGCATCATCCCGCGTATCGCCCAGGGGCTGGCCAAGCTGAGCCACAGCCCCGGCATCATGATTACTGATGGCGAAGCCTATCTGACCGAAGAGCCGGTCGTGATTGGCGCCAAAAACCATGAAGGCCGCACCTACGGCGGTTACATGCCGTACTCGCGGGTTTTCGACCTGCTGTGGAACGGCAAGCGCCATGCGCTGGTCGGCCCGGTGCAGATTGACCGCTGGGGCCAGGCCAACATTGCCTGCATTGGCGACTTCGCCAAACCCAAGCGCCAGATGCTGGGCATGCGTGGCTTCCCCGGCAACAGCATCAACCACGGCAATTCCTTCTTCGTGCCCAACCACGGCACGCGCGTGTTCGTGGAAGACCAGGTGGACGTGGTCTGCTCGGTGGGTTATCGCGACGAGAGCTGGGAAGCCGGCGTGAAGCGTGACTACGCCAGCATCAAGCACATCGTGACCAATCTCTGCGTCATGGATTTCGGTGGGCCAGACCATGCCATCCGTGTGATCAGCCTGCACCCGGGCGTGAGTTTCGAGGAAGTGCAGCAAAACACCGGTTTCCCGCTGATCCAGGCGGAGGACTGTGGCGAGACTGCGCATCCCACGGCGGAGCAGCTGGAAATTATCCGCAAGCTCGACCCGCGTGACGTGCGCAGCAAGCAGATCAAGGACAACCCCCCTGGCATAAGGCAAGCGGCATGAGTGCCACGCCGGTTCTGGAAGGCTGGTTTACGCTCGACGGCGAGCAGCCGCATCTGCTGGGTTCGCAGTGCCAGTCCTGCGGCACCTATTACTTTCCGCAGATTCGCGGCGAAGCGAAGTTCTGCCGCAACCCGGACTGCGAGGGCGAAAGCTTCGACGAAGTGAAGCTGTCGCGTACCGGCAAGCTGTGGTCCTACACCAATGCCATGTACCAGCCGCCCGAACCTTTCGTGGCGAAGGATCCGCATGAACCCTATGCGATTGCCGCCGTTGAACTGGATGCCGAAAAGATGATCGTGCTCGGCTCAGTGGTGGACGGCATCAGTGTCGAACAGCTTGAAGTCGGCATGGCCATGGAACTGGTGCTGGAAGCATTGAATGACGGCAAAGTCACCTGGAAGTGGAAGCCAGCTTAATGAGTGCATATTGGTATTACCCCTCTCCCCAACCCCTCTCCCACAAGGGGAGAGGGGCTTGTTACGCGTCATTCGCTGATTCTTGCTCCCTCTCCCCTTGTGGGAGAGGGTGGCGCGAAGCGCCGGGAGAGGGGGTATGAGCAACGAAGTGGCTGTGTTGGGCGCCGGCATGCACCCCTGGGGCAAATGGGGCCGCAACTTCGTGGAGTACGGCGTGCACGCCGCCCGCGTGGCGCTGAAAGACGCCGGCGTGAAATGGCGCGACGTGCAGTTCGTATCCGGCGGCGCAACCATTCGCAATGGCTATCCCGGTTTCGTGGCCGGCGCCACCTTCGCCCAGGCGCTGGGCTGGCAGGGCGCCGAGGTGAACACCTCCTACGCCGCCTGCGCCTCGGGTTCCCAGGCCCTGGCCGCGGCGCGCGCCAAGATCCTGGCCGGACACTGCGACGTGGCCCTGGTGATCGGCGCCGACACCACGCCGAAAGGCTTTCTCAAGCCGCAACCCGGCGAACGCCCGGACGATCCGGACTGGGTGCGTTTCCGCGTCGGCATTACCAATCCGACCTATTTCGCGCTCTACGCGCGCCGCCGCATGGCGCTGTACGGCGATACGCAGGAAGACTTTGCACTGGTCAAGGTGAAGAACTCGGCGCACGGCTTCGAGAATCCCAATGCCCGCTACCGCAAGAAGTTCTCGGCCCAGGACGTGGCCGACTCGGCCATGGTGGCCGACCCGCTGCGGTTGATGGATGTCTGCGCCACCTCCGACGGCGGCGCGGCGCTTATTATTTCCAGCGTCGAGTACGCGAAGAAAATCGGCAAGGGCGATGCGCCGCGCATTGCCGCCATCTCTACCGTCACCCCGACCTATGCGTCGGAAACCGTGGAAATGCCGGATATCGCCACCGATTCTTCGGCCGTGGTGGCGGCGCAGTCGTTCCGCGCCAACCTGCCGAAGAAGGCCTACGAGGAAGCCGGCATCGGACCGGAAGACGTCAGCGTGGCCGAGGTCTACGACCTGTCCACCGCGCTGGAACTGGACTGGATGGAAGACCTGCAGCTCTGCGAACGCGGTGAGGCGGCGAAGTTATTGCGTGCCGGCGAAACAACTGTCGGCGGCCGTATTCCGGTCAACCCTTCCGGCGGTCTGGCCTGCTTCGGTGAAGCCGTCCCCGCCCAGGCGCTGGCCCAGGTCTGCGAACTCACCTGGCAGCTGCGTGGCCAGGCCGGAGCGCGTCAGGTGCAAGGCGCCAAGGTTGGTATCACGGCCAACCAAGGCCTGTTCGGGCACGGCTCGTCAGTAATTATCAAGAAATGAATGATCCACAGATTACACAGATGTACACAGATTTTTCCAGGATGTTATTAATCCGTGGAATCTGTGTAATCTGTGGATAAATAAAGAGTTAGATATGCCGAACCTGTCCACGCCACTCACAGTAAAACTCGGCTGCCGTTATCCAATCGTGCAGACCGCGATGGGTTGGGTGGCGGATGCCGGTCTGGTCATCGGCAGCAGCAATGCCGGGGCCTTCGGCTTCCTGGCCGCGGCGACCATGTCCACACCGGAACTGAAGGCGGCAATCGACAAGGTGCGGGCCGGTACCGATGCCAACTTCGGCGTGAACTTCCACATGTTCCAGCCGAACGCCGCCGAGGTGATCGATCTCATCATCGAGAACAAGGACCGCGTGCGGGCCGTGAGTTACGGCCGCGGGCCCAGTGCCGACATCATCCAGCGCTTCAAGGACGCCGGCGTGCTGTGCATGCCGACGGTGGGTGCGGTGAAGCATGCCGTGAAGGCGGTGGAACTGGGCGCCGACATCATCACCATCCAGGGTGGCGAGGGCGGTGGTCACACCGGTTCGGTGCCGACCACGCTGCTGTTGCCGCAGGTGCTGGATGCGGTGAACGTGCCGGTGGTGGCGGCGGGCGGTTTTTCCAACGGCCGTGGCCTGGCCGGCGCGCTGGGTTACGGCGCGGCCGGCATCGCCATGGGCACACGCTTTCTGCTCACGGCCGAATCGCCGGTGCCGAAAGCGACCCTGCAGAAATATCTGGATACCAAGGACCCGGCCCTGATTCGCGTATCGAAAGCCATGGACGGCCTGCCGCAGCGCATGATCGACAACCCCTTCCTGCACCGGCTTGAGTCGGGAGGTTTCCTGCACCGGTTGCTGGTGGCGTTGTCCTCGGCCTGGCAGTGGAAAGCGCATACCGGCATGTCCACCGCGCATATGGTCAAAACCGCCATCACGGCCCTGAAAGAGGGCGACTCAGCCATTCAGACCATGATGGCGGCGAATGCGCCTGTCATCATTCAGCGTGCCATGGTGGAGGGTCGGCCGGACGAAGGCGTACTGCCATCGGGCCAGGTGGCTGCGGTGATCGATTCGCTGCCGACCTGCGAAGAACTGATCAGCAGCATCGTGCAACAGGCGGAGGCTCAGCTATCCAGCTTGTTTGACAGTACACGGATCAAAAAATAGTCTGTATCCACGACTTTCCGCTTAGATCGCGGACAGCGGAATCAGCCCCTTTTAGGGGCTTTTTCATTTGAAAGCCGTTCCGATATAATGACACTAATAATGATACTATCCATATGCCTGATATCGACGACATTCTGATCTTGATGAAGCGGAACCCCAAGGGCGTTCGTTTCAGGGATCTCTGCAAGGTTTGTGACCAGTATTTTGGCAAGGCGAGGCAGGCTGGCACCAGCCATCGCATTTACAGGACACCCTGGCCGGGTGATCCGCGTGTGAATATTCAGAATGACAAGGGCAGGGCAAAACCCTATCAGGTACGGCAAGTGCTAGCGGCGATCAAACGCCTGGAGTCGGTTAATGAAGCTGATTGATCAATACACCTATCGTGTTTCCTGGTCCGAAGAGGACAGGGAGTTTGTGGCAACTTGCGCCGAGTTGCCCAGCCTGAGCTGGCTGGATACAACTCCGGAAAAAGCCCTGGCCGGCATCCGCAAGGTGGTGGTGCAGAGTATCAGGGACATGAAAAAGTCGGGTGAACCCGTACCGGAGCCGCTGTCCACGAAGTCGTTCAGTGGCCGCCTCATGGTGCGCGTGCCGCCTGAATTGCACCGGCAGCTCGCCATGCTGGCTGCCGAGTCCGGGGTAAGCCTCAACCGGCTGATATCACATAAGTTATCTAAATAATCCCGGTGCAGGAAATCACCTGCTTCCGGATGCCAGCTTTGCTGTTCCTGGCCGCACTCGTCCTAAAGGGTGAAGCTGTTGCGCTCTATGTTTTTGATAATGTTTCCCGACAATGAAAGCAGGCCTGCCCTGTGCCGGGCAGTATTGCGCTTGAATGCCATAACAAGGCCTCATCCATGAATAACCCGTTTACGAGTTCTATAGAAAACGGCATTGCCGAACTGGTCATCGACAAGCCACCGGTCAATGCGCTGAACAGCGCCGGTTGGCACGCGCTGGCCGATGAAATCTGGCGCCTCGGCGAAGCCGAAGAGGCGAACGTGATTGTGATCCGCGCCGAGGGCCGCGGTTTCTGCGCCGGTGTGGATATCAAGGAGCTGGATGCGCATCCGGAGTTGATCGTTGATGTGAATGCCGGCAACTACCGCAGCTTTGAAGCCATCCACCGCAATCCGGTGCCGGTGATTGTGGCCGTGCATGGTTTCGTACTGGGTGGTGGTATTGGCATCACCGGCGCGGCCGACATCGTGGTGGCTTCCGAGTGCGCCAGTTTCGGCGTGCCGGAAGTGGATCGCGGCGCCATGGGCGGCGGCGCCCATCTGCAGCGCCTGTTCCCGGTGCAGAAGGTGCGCATGATGTATTTCACCGGCGAGCCCATCGACGCCGCCGAGGCACATCGCCTGGGTGCCGTGGAACGCGTTGTGCCCAAGACCATGTTGCGTGAAGTGGCCATGGATATCGCCGGCAAGATTGCCGCCAAGTCCGGCGCCATGATTCGTCTGGCCAAGGAATCGCTGAACGGCATCGAGGACGGCAACCTGGAAGACAAGTATCGCTGGGAGCAGGGCTTTACGCTGCAGGCCTATACGGAGAAGGATTCGGCCGAGACGCGGCGCGCCTTTGTCGAGAAGCGCGACGTGGATTTCAAGAAATAGTATGAGAACTCGTGACTTATTCCCCCTCACCCTAGCCCTCTCCCGCCAGGGGAGAGGGGATGCTTCTCCGTTAGGGATGGCGCTCCCCTTCTCCCGGAGGGAGAGGGAGGAATCCCCTCTCCACTTTGGGGAGAGGGTGAGGGGTCTGATTGGAAATCATTGATGAAACTGGAATACACAGATAAACAAAACGCCTTCCGCGCGGAAATCCGCGGTTGGCTTGACGCCAACGTACCGAAAGAACCGCTCAAGAGCTTCGACACCGAGGAAGGTTTCGAGCAGCACCGCCAGTGGGAAAAGACCCTGTTCGAAGGCCGCTGGAGTGCGGTGACCTGGCCGCAAGCACTGGGCGGCCGTGGCGCCGACCTCATCGAATGGCTGATCTTCGAGGAAGAATACTGGCGCGCCGGCGCACCGCTGCGCGTGAACCAGAACGGTGTGTTCCTGCTGGCGCCGACCCTCATGGAATATGGCACCGAGGAGCAGAAGAAGAAGTTTCTGCCGCGCATGGCCTCTGGTGAGGACATCTGGGCGCAGGGCTGGTCCGAGCCGGGCGCAGGTTCCGATATGGCGGCGATCCGTAGTACGGCGAAAGTCGACGGCGACGAATACGTCATCAACGGCCAGAAAACCTGGTCGACCCGCGCTGTCTATGCCGACTGGCTGTTCGGCCTGTTCCGCTGCGAGGCGGGTTCACAACGCCACAAGGGTCTGTGTTTTATCCTGCTGCCGCTGGATACCCCGGGCATCACCATTCGTCCCATCCAGCAGCTCAATGGTCTGCCGGGCTTTGCTGAAATCTTCTTTGACGATGTGCGCGTACCGATCGCCAATCGCATCGGTGGTGATGGTGATGGCTGGAGTATCGCCATGGCCACCGCCGGTTTTGAACGTGGTCTGATGCTGCGTTCGCCGGGCCGCTTCCAGCGCACCGCGGCCGATCTGGTCAAGCTGTACAAAAAGCATGAAGACCGCGTGGCGGCAGACCCGGCCATCCGTGATGCCGTGATGCGCAGCTGGATGGATGCCGAGGCCTACACCCTGGCCACCTACAAGACGGCCTCCAGCCTGATGAAGGGCGGCAAGATCGGCGCCGAAGCCAGCACCAACAAGATCTTCTGGTCCGAGCTGGACCTGCTCATGCACGAAACCGCCATGAGCATTCTCGGTGCCCGCGCCGAACTGTTGCCGCATGTGCCGGCCACCAGTCCTCTCGACCAGGATCTGGACCAGTGGCTGGATGCGTTCCTGTTTGCCCAGGCCGGGCCGATCTACGCTGGTACCAATGAAATACAGCGCAACATCATCGCCGAGCGCATGCTGGGCCTGCCCAGAGCTTGAAAATGAAACTCATCACGCAAAGGCGCAAAGGCGCGAAGAAAATTTCATTCCCTCTCCCCTGGTGGGAGAGGGTTAGGGTGAGGGGGAATATGAAATCCGTTTTCGTTTTTGTTGCTTTGCGCCTCTGCGCCTTTGCGTGAGTCTCAGGAGTTTTTAATGGATTTCACATTCGACGCACAACAGAACCAGTTCCGCGACGCGGTGCGCAGCTTCCTGGTGGTGGAAGCCGCCCCAGAGCGCCTGCGTGAATACTGGGAAACGCCCACCGGTCGCTCCGCCGAGATGCGCAAGAAAATCACCGACCAGGGCATTACCTCCCTGTCGGTGCCCGAGGCCTACGGCGGCCTGGGCATGGGCGATGTGGACTGGGTGCAGATTCTGGAGCAGGTGGGTTACCACGGCATTCCGGACTCCCTGGCCGAAGCGGCCTACCTGGGCGTCGCCATCCTCAATGCGTTGCCCGATGAGCATGAAGCGATCAAGAAGAAATGGCTGGAGCGCATGGTGGCGGGCCAGGCGCGCCTGGCGATCGGGCATCCCATCAATCCGCTGGTGCATGACGCCGAAATCGCCGACCTGATCCTGCTGTGGCACAACGATGAACTGCATGCCACCACGCCGGACAAGGTGAAGACCACGCAGCGCGACAGCATCGATGCCTCGCGCCGCCTGTACGAAGTGGAATGGACGCCGTCGGATGAAACCCGCGTGTTGACAGCCGATCAGGCTGCGCCCATCTGGGCCGAAGCGGTGGATCGCGCCGCCCTGGCCGCCGCCGCCCAGCTGGTGGGATTGGCGCAGTGCATGCTGGATCTGAGCATCGACTACGCCGCCCAGCGCAAGCAGTTCGGCAAGCCGGTCGGTTCCTTCCAGGCGATCAAGCATCATCTGGCGAATGTCGCCGTGCAGATCGAATTCGCCGCGCCGGTGGTGTATCGCGCCGCCGATGCGGTGGCCAACAACCATCCGCGCCGCGCCGCCCTGGTATCGCATGCCAAGCTGGCCACCGGCCGCGCCGCCCGGTTGTCGGCCCGCAACGGCATCCAGTCGCATGGTGCCATGGGCTACACCTGGGAAGCCGACCTGCAGATGTACATGAAACGCGCCTGGGCGCTGGACGCCTACTGGGGCGATTCGGTTTTCCACAAGGCGCGCGTGGCGGAATTCATTTTCGCCGACGACGCACCATTGGGGCCGGGTGAAACCTTCACCGCCTAGAGAAATGACTTAACCGTTCACCCTGAGCCTGTCGAAGGGTGAAGTGACGAAGTATTAAGGAGAAATCAAATGGCTGAAGCCTATATTGTTGATGCCCTGCGCACGCCTACCGGCCGCCGCAAGGGCAGCCTGGCCGATGTGCATGCCGCCGATCTGGGCGCACATGTCATCAAGTCGATCACCGGCCGCAACAACATCCCGCTGGAAGACTACGACGACGTGATCTTCGGTTGTGTGGACACCGTCGGCCCGCTGGCCGGCAACATCGGTCGCACATGCTGGATGGTGGCGGGCGGTCCGTTGTCCGTACCGGGTGTGACTGTCGACCGCCAGTGCGGTTCCTCGCAGCAGGCCGTGCACTTCGCTGCCCAGGCCGTGATGAGCGGCACCCAGGATGTCGTCATCGCCGGCGGCGTGCAGACCATGACCCAGGTGCCGATCGGTTCCTCGATGATGGCCGCGCGTGAACTCGGCCACAAGGATCCCTTCTCCGGCTCCAAGGGCTGGGTGGAACGCTTCGGCAACGAGCCGGTCAATCAGTTCTACGGCGCCGAGAAGATGGTCAAGAAGTGGAACCTGAAGCGCGAGGACATGGAAAAGTACGCGCTGGAAAGCCACCGCCGCGGCATTCAGGCGATCAAGGAAGGTCGCTTCGACAAGGAAATCGTGCCGCTCAACGGCCTGTCCATGGACGAAACCACCCGCGAGACCTCGCTGGAAAAAATGGCCGAACTGGAAGTGCTGGCCGAAGGCGGCTCGCTGACCGCGGCCGTTGCCAGCCAGACTTGCGACGGCGCCTCCGCCGTGCTGGTGGTGTCCGAGGCCGCGCTGAAGAAATACAACCTCACCCCGCGTGCCCGCATCGTGCACATGGAAGTGATGGGCGACGACCCCATCTACATGCTCACCGCGCCGATCCCTGCCACCGAACGTGCCATGAAGCGCAGCGGCATGAAGCTGGACGACATCGACCTGGTCGAGATCAACGAGGCCTTCGCCCCGGTGCCCATGGCCTGGCTGATTGAAACCGGCTACCCGCACGAAAAGACCAACGTCAACGGCGGCGCCATCGCCCTGGGCCATCCGCTGGGCGCCACCGGCACCAAGCTCATGACCACCCTGCTGCACGAACTGGAACGCACCGGCGGCCGCTACGGCCTGCAGACCATGTGCGAAGGCGGCGGCGTGGCGAACGTCACCATTATTGAACGACTCGGTTAACACACCCCCATCCTGACCTTCCCCCATCAAGGGAGAAGGAACGGTTTTCTTCCCTGGCAGGAGAGGGCTACGACACCATCCCCTCTCCCCTCGCGGGAGAGGGTCAGGGAGAGGGGGAATTAAAGGAAGCACTATGGGAATCTGCAACAACCGCACCATCATCGTCACCGGCTCCGGCAGCGGCCTGGGCCGCACCTATGCCCTGGCCCTGGCCGCCGAAGGCGCCAACGTGGTGATCAACGACATCAACGGTGAAGCCGCTGAAGCCGTCGCCAAAGAGATTGGCGACAAGGCCCTGGCCAACACCGGCGACATCACCACCATGGAAGGCGCGCAGAGCATCGTCGATGCCGCACTGGAGAAATTCGGCGAAGTGCACGGCGTGGTCAACAACGCCGGCATCGTGCGTGACCGCATGTTCCTGAAAATTTCCGAGCAGGACTGGGACGACGTCATCCGCGTACACCTGCGTGGCCACTTCTGCCTTGCCAACATCCTCGCCAACCGCTGGCGCGACCAGTCCAAGGACGGCAAGGAAGTCGATGCCCGCATCATCAACACTTCCTCCGGCGCCGGCCTGCAGGGCTCGGTGGGGCAGAGCAACTACGCCGCCGCCAAGGGCGGCATCGCCACCCTCACCCTGGTACAGGCCGCCGAGCTGGGCCGCTACGGTATCACCGCCAACGCGCTGGCCCCGGCCGCCCGCACCGGTATGACCGAGCCGGTGTTCGGCGAAGTGATGAAGAAGCCGGAAGAAGGCTTCGACTTCTTCGCCCCGGAAAATGTCGCCCCATTGGTGGTGTGGCTGTGCAGCCCGCTGTCCAGGGGCGTCACCGGCCGCGTGTTCGAAGCCCAGGGCGGCCAGATCTCCGTCGCCGACGGCTGGCGCACCGGCAAGATCAAGGACAAGGGCGGCCGCTGGGAACCCGCCGAACTGACCGAGGTGGTGCAACAACTCATCGCCGACGCCCCGGATCCACAGAAGGTCTACGGCACCTGACACCCGTTCGCCCTGAGCCTGTCGAAGGGCGAAGGTCGCGTGAATGGAGAAGTCTCAAAGCCCCGGCATCAACCAGGGCTTTTTTGCTTCTAGCTATTGGCGAAAGTTATTTTCATCAAATTAAATATAATGAAAAAATATTGAAATATTTTCATTGATTTGATTCCAAATAAGAGAGTTGCTGTCGGGAGGTAATTGCGATGACTTTCAAGGAATGGCTAAAGCATCGGGGGTTAGCCCAGACGACAGCGCATAACTATGATCATGCTATCTCAAGTTCTCTTTCGAGGTGGGCGATGGATGGTGGTCTTATCGAGGGGCCGCTCACCTCAATACAAAGTAATGGACGCTTTAAGTTACTCGAAGAAAAGATAAGAAAATTACCGACATTTCGTGATAATGATCGGCGTGGTCACGGCATGTATGGAAGCGCCTTAAATAAGTTTGCGGAGTATCTTGAAGAAGGATTCGACACAGACATTGAAGACGATATAGACGCAATAATTTCTGAAGATGCGTTGTCAGAAACAGAGAAAAGCAACGTTCTAAAAACACGCATAGGACAGGGCGGCTTCAGGCAGAAACTTATTAATTATTGGGGATGCTGTGCAGTAACAGGCTATAAGGATCCAACTTTGTTAGTCGCATCCCACATTAAGCCTTGGAGAGCAGCATCTAACAGCGAAAGGCTGGATCATTTTAACGGGCTATTACTTATACCCACTATCGATAAAGCTTTCGATTCAGGTTTTATTACCTTTGAGACTTCTGGAGAAATAGTACTTTCACCGCTCTTAGAAAATCCTGAAATCCTAGGTATTGACCCCAAAATGGGTATATCACTGGAAAAGTCACATAAGGGCTATATGGATTTCCACAGAGAGGTGGTTTTTCGGTCCACCTAAGTACGCTCACCCCTATGGGTGATGAGCATTCAAGGGCTTACAGGCAGAATAACCTCAATAAATCAGAAGCCTATCCCTATTTATGGATTTTTCTTTGACTGACGATCAGGTCATGATCCGCGACGCTGCGCAGGATTTTCTGGCGGACAAGAGCGGGTCGGAAGCCGTGCGTGCGGCCATGGCCAGCGAGGCGGGGTTTGATGCTGCCGTGTGGCAGGCCATCGGCGCTGAGCTGGGCTGGTGTGCGGTGGCGGTGCCCGAGGAGCTGGGCGGTATGGGCCTGGGGCCGGTGGAGTTGATGCTGATCCAGGAGCAGGCGGGTTATCACCTGCTGTGCTCGCCCTTCTTTTCCACGGTTTGTCTGGGTACGACCTTGCTGAAATCCCTGGGTTCGGACGAGGCTCAGGGGGAGTTTCTACCCAAGGTTGCCGAGGGCAGTTCGCGTTTCGCGTCCTCGATTGCCTGTGGCGTGGAGGCGAAAGCCGAATCACGTTCCGGTCAGTGGCTGTTGAATGGTGTGGTGTCGCAGGTCTGTGATGCCGGTGAAGACAGCCTGTTGCTGCTGTTTGCCGAAACCGATGACGGTGCAGGTCTGTTCGCGGTACCGGGCAATGCCGAAGGTGTGAGTATCGTGTCGCAGACGGGTTGGGATGCCAGCCGCCGCTTCGCCACGGTGGAACTGAATGATGCCGTTGCGGCCATGCGCTGTGACGATGCCACGCGGCTTGCCAGCGGCGGGCGAAAGGCCAATGCGCTGTCCCGGCTGTACGTGGCGGCCGAGCAGCTGGGCGCAGCCCAGCGTTGCCTGGACATGACCGTGGCCTATATCTCCGAGCGCAAGCAGTTTGGTCGCACTATCGCTTCCTTCCAGGCCATCAAGCATCGCTGTGCCCAGATGATGGTGCAGGTGGAAGGCCTGCGTTCGGCCGTGTATGGCGCGGCTGCGCTGGCAGCTGACGAATCGGATGTGCAGGCGCTGAGTATGGAATGCGCCATGGCCAAGGCGCTGGCTTCGGATGTGCTGTTTCACTGTGCCGGTGAGGCCATTCAGCTGCATGGCGGTGTGGGCTTTACCGAGGAATATGATCCGGGTTTGTACTTCAAGCGGGCGCGGGCCTCGAAGGGTTGGTTGGGCACGCCGGAGGAATTGCGGGCGGAGATTGCGGGGGTGTTGTTGTGAATTGCTGTTTGCCCCTCATCCCAACCTTCTCCCCAGGGGGGAGAAGGGGCGTAGACGTTAGGGGGTTGGCATGAACCTGCTGGAAAGCGCCGAGGACAAGGCCTTCCGCGAGGAAGTTGCCAGCTGGATGGCTGAGCACCTGGTGGGTGAGTACGAGGTGCTCAAACACCGCGGCGGGCCGGGGGATGAAGAGGCTTACCCTGAGTTGCGCAAGCAATGGGAACGTGAGCTGGCCGGCGGTGGCTGGACCTGTGTGGGCTGGCCGAAGGAGTACGGCGGGCGCGGCCTGTCGATTGAACACCAGGTCATTTTTCACGAGGAATATGCCCGTGTCGGTGGGCCGGGCCGCATGGGGCATATTGGCGAAGGCCTGATTGGTCCGGCGCTGATTGCCTTCGGTAATGAAGCGCAGAAGGCCGAGTTCCTGCCGGGGATTGTGAAGGGTGAAACCTACTGGTGCCAGGGTTATTCCGAGCCTTCCGCCGGTTCCGACCTGGCCAATATCCAGACCAAGTGCTGGATGGACGAGGACGGCGACTGGCGCGTGTCCGGCCAGAAGGTATGGACCTCGCTGGCCATGGATTCGGACTGGATCTTCGTTATCGCCCGCTGCGAGCCGGGCAGCAAGGGCAACAAGGGCCTGGCCTTCCTGCTCATGCCGCTGGACCAGCCGGGCGTGACCATCAAGCCCATTCACCAGCTCACCGGTGGCGCCGAGTTCAACGAGGTGTTTTTCGACGCCGCGGTCGCCAGGGCGGAGCATATCGTGGGTGAGCCTGGCGAGGGCTGGAAGGTGGCCATGGGCCTGCTGGCTGCCGAGCGCGGGGTGTCCACGCTGGGTCAGCAGATGCATTTCGCCCATGAGCTGGACCTGGTGATCAAGGCCGCCAAGGCCAATGGCACGGCCAGTGATCCGCTGATTCGCGACCGTATTGCCAGGGCCTGGAGCGGCCTGCGGGTGCTGCGTTACAACGCCCTGCGCATGCTGTCTGGTGGTGCGGATGTGAGCCTCGGCCGTGAGGCCCTTATATATAAGTATGCCTGGTCCAACTGGCACCGCGACCTGGGCGAACTGGCCATGGACGTACTCGGCCCGCAGGGCGACGTGCCGGCCGAAGATTTCGACATCCTGCGTTTGCAGCAGGTTTTCTTCTTCTCCCGCGCCGATACTATCTACGCTGGGACCAATGAAATTCAGCTGAATATCATGGCGGAGCGGGGGCTGGGTATGCCGAAGGAGCCGCGTGGGGTTTAGGTTTGTCCCCCTCACCCTAACCCTCTCCCTCCAGGGGAGAGGGGAAAAGAGGGCAAGACCTCTCCCACCAGGGGAGAGGGGAAAGAAAGCGAGGTCTCTCCCGTGCGGGGAGAGGGGAAAGAAAGCGTAGTCTCCCGCCAGGGAAGGGGGTAAAGAGATCAAGGTCTCTTCCGCCAGGGGAGTGTGGATAGAAGATGAAGGCTCTCCGCCAAAAGGCGAGAGGACGTTAAAGGGAACGTGGATTCCGGATAACCGCTACGCGGTTTTCGGAATAACGATGTTGAGGTTTGTCACTTCGGGGTTTCCGGGATGACGAATTTCTCATCTGTGTAATCTGTGAAATCTGTGGATAAGTATTAAGTGAAAGACGTCAAGAACAATCCGGAATACATTCCCGGCCACGGTCTGCTGCAGGGCAAGTCGGTGCTGATTACGGCTGCTGCCGGCGGCGGTATCGGTTTTGCCGCGGCCCAGCGCAGCCTGGAAGAGGGCGCCCGTGCGCTGGTGATTGCGGACATCCACGAGCGTCGCCTGGGCGAGGCGGTGGAGAAGCTGCAGGAAGCGCATCCCACGGTGTCGGTCGATGGCAAGCTGGCCAACGTTACCAGTGAAGATGACGTGCAGGCGCTGATCGAGCATGCCGAGACCTTTTGCAACGGCGTGGACGTGCTCATCAACAACGCCGGCCTGGGTGGCAGCAAGCTGGTGGTGGACATGACCGACGAGGAATGGTCGCGCGTGCTGGACGTGACCCTCACCGGCACCTTCCGCATGACCCGCGCCATGCTGAAGAAAATGCAGCCGCGCAAGGCCGGCGTGATCGTCAACAACGCCTCGGTGCTGGGCTGGCGGGCGCAGAAGGAACAGGCCCACTACGCCGCGGCCAAGGCCGGCGTGATGGCGCTGACCCGTTGCAGTGCCCTGGAAGCCGCCGACCATGGCGTGCGGATCAATGCCGTGTCGCCGTCCATAGCCTTCCACGACCACCTGAAGAAAACCGCCCCGGCCGAACTGCTGGAAAAGCTGGCCAGCCGCGAGGCCTTTGGTCGTGCAGCTGAAGTCTGGGAAGTGGCCAACGTGATGATGTTTCTGGCCTCCGACTATTCTTCTTATATGGTTGGCGAAGTAGTATCGGTATCTTCCCAGCATCCATGAGGGGATAGATGATGGAATGGCTGCCGACAACACCTGAGGCCTGGTTCGATTTCCTGGTCTATGCCTCGATTGGCATGTGCGCCTTTGTGTTTGTGGCGCTGTTCTATTTTCCGGCGGCCTACGGGCGCTATAACACCGGCAACAAGCTGTGGGGGCCGGGCATCAATCCACGGCTCGGCTGGTTCCTGACCGAGGTTGCTTCCTGCGTGCTGTTCGCGGTTATCTATTTCATGGGCGATTACGCTTTCGACATAGTGCCGCTCATCTTCCTGCTGATGTGGCAGTTCCACTATTTCCACCGCACCTTCATCTTCCCGTTCACGGTCAAGGTGCGGCCCGGCGCTACCACGCCGATCGGTATTCCGTTGATGGCCTTCTTCACCAATACGGTGATCTCCTTCCTCAACGCCAGCATCCTCACCTGGGCAACAATCAGCCGCGGCTATGACATCAGCTGGCTGACTGATCCGCGCTTCATCATTGGCGTGCTGGTGTTCGTGAGCGGCTACTACGTGAACAAGAAGGCGGACGCCATGCTTGCGGCCCTGCGCAAGCCGGGTGAGTCGGGCTACAAGATTCCGCGTGGCTGGCTGTACGAGAAGATCACCTGCCCGAATTACTTCGGCGAGCTGCTCACCTGGGTCGGCTGGTCGATTGCCACCTGGTCCGTGGCCGGCTGGATTTTCGTGCTGCTGACCGCCGCCAACCTGGTGCCGCGTGCGATTACCAACCATCGCTGGTACCACGAGAAATTCGACGACTACCCGAAAGACCGCAAGATTCTCATTCCCTACATTCTGTGAGTTCGCCATGACGACAACCTTCAACAACGCACAGGGCATCCTCGACGCCGTCGGCCAGGAACTGGGCACCAGTGACTGGCTGATGATGGAACAGAGCCGCATCAATCAGTTCGCGGATGCCACCGGTGACCACCAGTGGATTCATGTGGACGAGGACAAGGCTGCCAAGGGTCCGTTCGGCGCCTGCATTGCTCACGGTTATCTCACCCTGAGTTTGTGTTCGTATTTCCTGCCCAGCATCGTGCTGGTCGAGAACATGAAGATGGGCGTGAACTACGGCTGCAACAAGGTACGCTTCACCAATGCCGTGAAAGTCGGCGCCCGCATCCGCGGCAAGGGCACGCTGGTGGAAGCCGAGCAGACCAAGGACGGCGGCGTGCAAATGGTGGTGCGTGTGACCATCGAGATCAAGGGTGAAGAACGGCCCGCCTGCATCGCCGACACGATTTCGCGGTTTTATTTTTAGTTGATCCACAGATTACACAGATTGCACAGATTAAAAGAGGTTAAGTGAAAGGGCCTTTATAAATCTGTGTAATCTGTGAAATCTGTGGATAGATCAAGGATGTTTTCATGCAAGAAGCAGTAATTGTCGCAGTCGCCCGTACCGCCATCGGCAAGGCCTATCGCGGCGCTTTCAACGATACCGAAGCACCGGTGCTGGGCGGTCATGTCATCAAGGCGGTGGTGGAGCGCAGTGGTATTGATCCGGCCGATGTGGATGATGTCATTCTGGGCGCCGCCGCCCAGCAGGGTACCCAGGCCTATAACATCGCCCGTCTTTGCGGCTACACGGCTGGCCTGCCGAACACCGTGCCGGGTATGAGCCTGGACCGTCAGTGCTCCTCGGGCCTGATGAGTATTGCCATTGGTGCAAAGAACATCATGGTGGGTGAGCAGAACATCGTCGTGGCTGGTGGTCTGGAATCCATTTCGCTGGTGCAGACCAAGCACAAGAACACTTACAAGGCGGTATCCAAGGCGGTGGTGGCTTCCGAGCCGACGGCCTATATCCCGATGATCGAAACCGCCGAACTGGTGGGCGAGCGTTACGGCATCAGCCGTGAAGCGCAGGATGAATATTCCCTGCAGAGCCAGCAGCGTACGGCGGCGGCCCAGCAGGCCGGCAAGTTCGACGACGAAATCGTGCCGATCACGGTACAGCAACAGTTGTTCGACAAGGAAACGAAAGAGCCGGCCGGGCATAAGGAAGTGACCCTGAGCCAGGATGAGGGCAACCGCCCGGACACGACACTGGAAAGTCTGGCCAGCCTGAAGCCGGTCTGGAAAGACGGCCAGTTCGTGAAGGAAGGCAAGCACGTCACCGCCGGTAATGCTTCGCAGCTGTCCGACGGCGCTGCTGTGGTCATGGTCATGAGCCGGGCCGAGGCCGAAAAACGCGGCCTGCCGATTCTGGGTATTTATCGTGGTACGGCCGTGGCTGGCTGCCAGCCGGATGAAATGGGCATCGGCCCGGTATTCGCGGTGCCGAAGCTGCTGGACAAGCACGGACTCAAGGTCGACGACATCGGCCTGTGGGAACTGAACGAGGCTTTTGCGGTGCAGGTGCTGTACTGCCGCGACCAGCTCGGCATTCCCAACGAGAAGCTGAATGTGAACGGCGGCGCCATATCCATCGGTCATCCCTTCGGCATGAGCGGCGCCCGCATGGTCGGGCATGCGCTGATCGAAGGTCGCCGCCGTGGCGAAAAATATGCAGTGGTCACCATGTGTATTGGTGGCGGTATGGGGGCAGCAAGCTTGTTTGAGATTGCTGCCTAGGCACATACTCGGTTATCGGGGGCAGGAAACGCCGACCCTATAACGGCGCCCGCAGAATCAGGCCAGGGACAATGGCTGCCATGGTGGGTGAGAGAGGAGAGAAAAATGGTCGAGAACCAGGGCTTGGACGAAGAAAATCTAGATATCGAAACCAGGCAGCATGAAGCCGAGGGCTCGTTGCTGGCTGGCTGGCCCGCTATTTTGCTGACCGTGGCCATGCTGGCATCTGCGGTCTATGCATTTGCACCGCGGCCATTTCCCCCATTCTCACCCACCCAGCTCAAGGCCAGCGAGATGATGGCCAATGGTCTGGCGCATCAGGGGTCGCGCTATATCGCTGTGGGTGAACTGGGCATGATCAAGTATGCCGAGGATGCCAACGGTCCCTGGCGTGATGCCAAAGTGGAACCGCAACGTGGCGCCACCCTGACCAAGGTGAAGTTCGTCGGTGACGATGTGGCGCTGGCAGTGGGGCACAGCGGCTGGCTGCTGCGCAGCGAAGACGGCGGCAAGACCTGGAGCGAGTTGCGCTACAACGAGCAGAGCGCTGATCCGCTGCTGGGTGTTTCCGGCCCGTTCAAGGGCAAGGCCAGCGGCAAGCTGTTCGTCTACGGTGCTTTTGGTCAATACCTGGTTTCTACCGACGGTGGCCGCAACTGGCGGGCCGAGACGCTTTCCGTGCAGGAAGATGGAACCGCGCAGAACAGTGATGCCGGTACCGACCTCAGTGCGATTTTTGGCGACGAATCCGAAGGCACGGCCAGCGAGACTGATTCCGAGGACTACGATCCCTTCGCTTCCTTTGAAGCCGGCAACGTCATGACGGACTACAGCACCCAGCATATCTACGACATTGCCGAGGCGGCGGACGGCTCTCTGTTTTTGGCGGGTGAGCGCGGCATGCTGCTGCGGTCCACGGATGGTGGAAAAACCTGGCAGGCATTCGAGGACATCTACAGCGGTTCTTTCTACGGCCTGTTGGCCGTAGGCGAGTCCGGCATGTTGGTCTATGGCATGCGGGGGCATGCCTACCTGACCGACGACATGGGGCAGACCTGGGCGCCAAGCAATATTCCGGTCGTGCAGGGGCTGTACTCGGCCGATATGAGTGGGCAAGGCAGCATTCTGATGGTGGGCGCCAGCAATACGGTGCTGGTCTCGCACGACCAGGGCAAGAGTTTCAAACAGGTTTCCAGGCGGGGTCCGGATGCCCTGGCATCGGTGATGTATCTGGGTGATGGGCGCTGGCTGATGGCTGGTGAGGGCGGCGTCGGCCGGGAAAGTGCGCTCAAAGCGGCTGACGAGTAGGGGGAAGGGAAATGACACTGACAGATCGTATCGTAGCCGTCATAGCGCATCGCCTTATCAGTCACCGCAAGGTGCTTGCGGTGTTCTTTGCCATCGTGACAATCGTGTTCAGCTGGAGCGCCAGCCGTATTCATCTTGACCCGGGTTTTCTCAAGCTGATTCCGATCAAGCATGAATACATGGTCACCATGATGGAGTACATGGATGACTTCTCGGGCGCCAACCGTATCCTGGTGAGCCTGCGCTGGAAAGGCGAGGGCGACATCTATAACCCCGAGTTCTTCAAGGCCTTTGAACAGGCCAGTCAGGACGTGTTCTTCATCGAGGGTATTGATCGCACCAAGGTCTCCTCGCTGTTCACGCCGGATACCATCTTTATTGAAGTCACGGAGGACGGTTTCCGTGGCGAGCCGGTGGTGCCCAAGAAGTATTCAGGCACCCCCGAGGAACTGAAACAGATACGCAGTAACGTCGAGAACTCCGGCCAGCTCGGCATCCTGGTGGCCAATAACCACAAGGCGGCGCTGATTCGCGCCGACCTGCAGTACTTTGACCGCAGCAAGGCGCGCCAGAAACAGCGGGTGGACTACTGGCATGTAAACCAGAAGCTGGAAGAAATCCGCGAGAAGTACGAAAACGAGAACATCGAGGTCAACATCATCGGCTTCGCCAAGTTGCTCGGTGATGTGATCTACGGATTGCTGGGCGTGTTCGCCTTCTTCGCCCTGGCTTTCGTGATTACCGTGGTACTGCTGTACCTGTACACACGCTCGCTGAAGATTACGCTGACCGCCCTGTTTGTGGCGTCGTTGCCGGTCCTGTGGCTGATCGGCGTGCTGCCCATGATCGGCTACGGCATCGACCCGATGTCGATCCTGGTGCCCTTCCTGATCTTCGCCATCGGCGTTTCGCATGCAGTGCAGATGACCAACGCCTGGCGCATGGAAAAAGCGCATGGGCTTGATTCGAAAGCCGCTGCCAGGAACGCCTTCATTCGCCAGTTCATTCCGGGCACGGTGGCGTTGCTGACCGAGGCATTGGGCTTCGGCGTGATCATGTTCATCCAGATTCCGATTGTGCAGGAACTGGGCATCACCGCCTGTCTGGGCGTGCTGATGATGATCATCACCAACAAGATGATCCTGCCCATCATTCTCAGTCACATGGAGCTCAAGGGCAGCAGCCTGGAGCATGCCACGGACGAGAACAGCCCCATGTACAAGCTGTGGGAATTCCCGGCCCGTTTCGCCGAGCCACGCAATGCGCTGTGGGTATTCGGCGTGGTTGCGCTGCTGATGGTGTTCGCTACCTGGCAGTCGCGTTATCTGGTCATCGGGGATTCCGACGTGGGTGCGCCGGAACTGCATCCGGATTCGCGCTACAACATCGACAGCCGCACGATAGCGGGTATGTACGACATCGGCGTGGACGTGCTCAGCGTGATTGTCGAAGCGCCCGATTTCCCGGGCGATTCCTGCCTGCAGTATCCGGTCATCAATCTGGTAGACCGTTTCGAAATGCATATGCGGGGTGTGGACGGTGTGCAGTCAGTGGTGAGTGTGGCCGGTGTCGGCCGACGCGTGATTGCAGCCTTCAACGAAGGGCATCCGCGCTGGCGCGCGCTGCCCAAATCCGAGGTGGCATTGACCACCGCCTCACCGGCTTTCGCACCTGCGCTGGGGCTGAACACCGAGAACTGCCGCGCCATTCAGGTGCTGGTCTTCACCAAGGACCATGAAGGCCCGACGATTGCCCATGTGCTGAACGAGGCCAAGGACTTCATTGCCGAAAACCCCGTGGATGGCGTGAACATCCGTCTGGCCAGTGGCAACGTCGGCGTGATGGGCGCCACCAACGAAGCGGTGGGCGCGGCCGAGGTGAAGATGCTGCTGTGCCTGTTTGGCGCCCTGATCCTGTTCTGCCTGATTTCCTTCCGCTCCTGGACCGCATTGCTGTGCGTGATGGTGCCGCTGATCGGCGTCACCGTGATGTGTAACGCCCTGATGGCCACGCTGAATATCGGCCTGAAGGTGGCGACCCTGCCGGTGATTGCCCTGGGTGTGGGCGTGGGTGTGGACTACGGTATTTACCTGTTCGAGCGTATCCAGCACTACATGCATGATCCGGCGGTGGAGTTCCGCGAGGCCTTCCGCCGCTCCATGCATGATACCGGCAGCCCGATCGTCTTTACCGCAGCGACCATGTCGGTGGGTGTGGCGACCTGGACCCTGTCGGCGCTGAAATATCAGGCGGATATGGGTCTGCTGCTGGCCTTCATGTTCCTGGTGAACATGTTCGGCGCCATCTGCCTGTTGCCGGCACTGGGTTCCTGGTTCTATCGCAACCGCAAGGGCACGGAAAAGGATATGTTCGGCGGCGAGCGCTGAAAAAAGTGATAACTCATTCAATACATTGAATTTAAAGGCAAAAACCTAGTCCTTCCGGACTCATCCAAATGAGGCAGGCGCCGCTTCCGGCGGCGCCTGTAAGGTTATGCCATCACACCGGCCTGACCGGTGATATTTATTGATGGCCTGCGGCCGTTAACACATTCAATACATCAAGAAGTGAGCAGAGGCGACATGGCGAAGGTTCTAGAAGGTATTCGCGTACTCGACCTGTCATGGGGCATTGCGGGCCCAATGACGACAATGATGATGGCCGATCACGGCGCAGACGTGATCAAGATCGAACCGCCCGGTGGCGACCCTTACCGGGGTCAGCTGGGTTACAAGGTCTGGCAGCGTGGCAAACGCAGCGCCATCCTCGACCTGAAGGATGCCGGCGACAAGGAGGACTTCCTGGCGCTGGTGAAGACGGCCGATGTGCTGGTTGAATCCTTTACGCCCGGCGTGACCGAACGCCTGGGCATCGATTTCGAGACCTGCAAGGCTATCAATCCACGTCTGATCTATTGCTCGATTACCGGCTATGGCCGCGGCACGCCTTATGAAAAGCGGCCTGCCTACGACGCCCTGGTCTCCGCCCGTACCGGCCTGTACTGGGAACAGCGCGGCTGGCCCGAAGGTGCCCTGAATCATATGGCGGGCAACTCCGATCCCTTTGCCGATTTTGAAGTTGACCCGAGCTGGAAGCAGGGTGCAGAGCGCGAAGGACCGTTGTTTACGGCCTCTTACTGGCCGAGCCTCGGCGCATTCTATTCCGCTTCGGTGGGCATCAATGCGGCGCTGGTGGCACGCCAGACCACGGGCCGTGGTCAGTGGGTGGAAACCTCCTTGATGCAGGGCGCCATGCAAGGTGGTGGCTGGGCCTGGATGCGCGCCGAAAAGGTCGACGTTCCCGGCTTCGATTCCTGGATTCTGACCAGCAAGTCGCCCAAGGGTCATTACCAGTGCTCCGACGGCAAGTGGATTCATAACTGGGTGCCGAACCCGCGTTTCATCATTCAGGCATCGAAGGATGCAAACCTGAATGCCACGCCGGACCTCAAGTCCAAGGATGACCCCGACCGTTTTGGCACCGGTCCCGAAGAGCTGTTCGTGCTGACTGAATATCAGCCGCAGCTGATGGAGTGCGTACGGAAATTCCCGGCCCAGCAATGGGTGGACGCAGCGGCCAAGACGGGCATGACCATGCAGGCCATTCGCTCGACGGAAGAGTCGCTGGCTGACCCGCTGTTCCTCAAGGACGGCTGCGTCGCCGAGGTTCAAGACCCCGAGCTGGGTACGATTCGCCAGCTGGGTCAGGTGTACAAGATGAGCGCCTGCCCGAGTGAAATCGGCGCGCCGCCGGTAGCCCCGGGTGAAAACACCGAAGAGATTCGTGCCGAGGCGCAGGCGGCCAAATCAGCCGCAGCGCCCGAGGCGGGCACGGGTCAGATGAAGAAGCCGCTTGAAGGTGTGAAGGTGCTGGATCTGGGCATGGCCATTGCCGGTCCGTTCGGCTGCCAGATCCTGTCCGACCTGGGCGCCGAAGTCATCAAGATCAACGGTCTTTACGACATGTTCTGGCATCAGGTGCATATCGCCTATATGTCGAACCGCGGCAAGAAATCCCTGACCCTGAACGTCAAGGATCCGCGCTCGATGAAGATCCTGCTGGATCTGGTCAAGGACGCCGATGTCGTGCATCACAACATGCGTTACGACGCAGCCAGGCGCCTGAAGATCGATTACGAGAGCCTCAAGGCAATCAACCCGACACTGATCTACTGCCACACCCGCGGTTTCGAAACCGGCGAGCGCGAATCGCTGCCGGGCAACGACCAGACCGGCGCCTGCCTGACCGGCGTGCAGTGGGAAGATGGCGGCATGTACCGCGGTGGCAAGCCAATGTGGAGCCTGACCTCCATGGGCGACACCGGCAACGGCTTTTTGTCAGCAGTGGCCGTGATGCAGGCGCTGTATCACCGCGACAAGACCGGTGAAGGCCAGTTCGTGGATACCTCCATTGTGAATGCCGGCCTGCTCAACACCTCCTACGCCGTGGCTAGACCGGACGGCAGCGGTTTCGACCGTCCCAAACTGGACGGTGAGCAGCTCGGTTTCGACGCCGGGCATCGCCTCTATGAAACCGCCGAAGGCTGGATCTGTGTGGTCTGCGCGTCGGATGACCATGTGCGTGCGCTGGCCTCCACCGCGGGTGTGGATGTGGACCTGACCGACGATGCCGCACTGGCGGCCGCTCTGACCGAAGCTTTCAAGAGCAAGTCGGCTGATGACTGGTTCGCTGCGCTGGATGCCGCCGGTGTGCCGGTGGAAATCGTGACTTCCGAGTTTGGTCGCCAGATACATGACAACAAGCTGTTCCAGGAACGTGGCTGGGTGGTGTCCTACCAGCATCCGCATGTGGGCAAGCTGGATCAGGTCGGTATGAACTTCGACTTGTCGGAAACACCGGGTGCGCCGGGTGAGCGGCCACTGATTGTGGGCGAGCATACCAAGGAAATCCTGGCCTCAATGGGCTACAGCGAAGAGCAGATGGACGAAATGGAAGAGCAGTTCGCTATCGGTTATCCCGGCATGCCGCGCTTCCCCAACATGCCGCAGCAATAGCCTGAATAATTAATGAGGTCGGAAATGCGGCCAGTCTCCGGTCTGGTCCAAAGAGGAATTAGGCGTAACAGAAGTGAATATCTCAACCTTTCTTGTTTTGGCGGGCCGCATTTGCCTGTCGAGATACCCCATCGATTATCTGGACAGCTTCGAATCATGAACGAAACAGCTAAAGAACCTACGCAGCTGGCGCCTATCCTTACGCTGGAGTCCAAGTTCTTCTGGGATGCCGCTACCAAGGAACAGTTTGTCTGCGAGAAATGCAGTGACTGTGGCCAGTTCCGTTTCCCGCCGCGGCCGATGTGCCCGCATTGCCACAGTGTGAAGCGCGACATCGTTGAGCTGAGCGGCAAGGGCAAGGTGTTGAGCTGGATCAAGCCGGTGCACCCCAAGCCGATCGGTTTCGATGAACCGCCGACTGTAGGCGTGATTGAAACCGACGAGGGCTTCCGCATCGTGTCGAACATCATCGACATTGCCTATGAGGACATTACTTTCGAAATGCCGGTAGAAGTGGCGTTTGCGCCGACCGTCAAGAACAAGAAAGTGCCGGTATTCCGGCCGCTCTCCAACGAAAACGATTCCCTCTCCCCTGTTGGGGGAGAGGGCTAGGGTGAGGGGGTGCCTCAGGTTGGCCCCTCACCCCGACCCTCTCCCCAACGGGGAGAGGGGGACTGCAGCATTTAGAGTGTAAGTATGAGCAGACAATTTAAAGAAGCCGCCATCGCCGGTATCGGCCAGACCGAGTTCTCCAAGTCCTCCGGACGCAGCGAGCAACAGCTGGCGGCCGAGTGTTCGCTGGCCGCCTGTCAGGATGCCGGGGTTGATCCCAAAGACATCGACGGCATGATCACCTTCACGCTGGACAACACTGATGACATTCATCTGGCGCGTTGTCTGGGTGTGGAAAACCTGGCCTATACCACGCGTATTCCGGGTGGCGGCGCCGCCGCGGTGGCGACCATTTACCAGGCCATGGCCATGGTCAATGCCGGACTCTGCGAGAACGTGCTGATCTGGCGCGCCATGAACGAACGCTCGCAGTATCGTTTCGGCCAGCCGATCAGCATGGAAAGCGCCTTCGCGCCGGGTAGCGGTACCGGTTCATTGTCATGGTGCATGCCGTTCGGCGCGCAGACGCCCGCGAGTTGGGAGTCGCTCAATGCGCAACGCTATATGCAGAAGTACGGCGTAACCAACGAAGACTTCGGCTATGTGTCGGTGCAGCAACGCAAGTATGCATCGACCAACCCGAATGCCTGGTTCTACGAAAAACCGATTACGCTGGAAGATCACCAGAACTCGAAGTGGATCATCGAACCTGTATTGCGCATGTTCGACTGCTGCCAGGAATCTGATGGTGGTGTGGCATTGCTGATCACCAGCCTGGAACGGGCCCGTGATCTGAAGCAGCCGCCCGTGCATATCGTCGGCGCCTGCCAGTCGATTCCGAACGAAGTGGAAGTGATCTCGAATTACTACCATGGTGGTGACCTGGCTGATATGCCCGAGGCCTATGCCACTGCCAAGCGCCTGTGGGCGCAGACTGGCATGAAGCCGGCGGATATGGATGTGGCCATGCTTTATGACGCATTTACCCCGCAGATCTTTAAGCAGCTTGAAGCCTTTGGCTTCGTGAAGCCCGGTGAGGCCAGCGATTTCGTCAAGGACGGCCAGATCGATATAGACGGCCAGATACCGGTGAACACCAACGGCGGCTTGATTGCCGAGGCCTACATCCACGGCATGAACAGCGTCACCGAGATGGTGCGCCAGGTACGGGGCACGGCGGCCAATCAGGTTGCCGACGTGCAACACGCGCTGATCTCCTCCGGCATGGCCGGCGCCGTACTCGCCCGCGGCTGATGAGTTTTCATGTCGAGCACCGAAATCAAAAAGGGGTCCGACAAAAAGGGGTCGGAGTCATTTTTCGCTGAAGAAAATGACTCCGACCCCTTTTTGGAAGCCGCCATGGTGTCGCAGAGTGAGCGGCGCTATGCGGTGAACTTCGGTATCGAAGGCGATGCGGCTGCCGGCATAGCGCTGGATGTATTCTGGCAGCAGGGCCGGGTTCATCCGCAGGTATTCTTCTGCGTGCCCGGCGGTGGTATGAACCGCAAGTTCTTCGACCTGGGTGGTGAACAACATCCGCAGTTCAGCTTTGCCCGCCAGATGGCGGCCCGTGGTTATGTGTCCGTGCTGGTGGACCCGCCGGCCATCGGCGGCAGCGACCGGCCCGAGGATGGTTTTGCACTCACGGCGGAGCGTATTGCCGACATCCTGGGGCAGGCATGTCGCCGCGTGGTTGAAGATTTGCAGCAAGGCCTGGTAGACGAGAACCTGGCGGCCATGCCGGGGCTGGTCACTATCGGGTTGGGGCATTCCATGGGCTCATTGCTCACGGTCATGCAGCAACACCGGCATCATCAGCATGTGGCGCTGGTGTTGATGGGTTTTGGTACCCGTGGCCTGCCGCAGTTCCTGCCGAAGAAGGCGCAGGCGCTACTGGATGACCAGGCCGCCTTGCGGGCCGCGCTGCCGGATATAGCCAGGCAGGCCTTTGCCTCCTCCTATCCGGTATTACCTTCGGACGGCGGTGAGGTGGGGCTATTCGGCAGCACCCATGCCGACCCGGTGGCAGTGAAGGCCTTGAAAGCGGCCAATGACGTATTGCTGGCCGTGCCGGCCACCATGGCGATGCTGCCGGGCAATGTGGCGCCGGAGTGCGCGGCGCTGGACGTGCCGGTGTATCTGGCCATAGGTGAAAAGGACATGGTGGGCAAACCGGAAAAGGTACCGCCGGCTTTCAGCAGCAGTCCCGATGTGCGTCTGCAGGTGCTGGAAAAAACCGGCCACAGCCATTTTCTTTTTCCCGCCCGCGAGCAATTATTTGATGCCCTGGCCGAGTGGGTCGGGCAATTGAACTGAAGTATGGAGTTTGAGAGATGAGCAAAGTCGCATTGAAAGCTGGCGCCCGTTTGAAGAGTGCCGTGTCAGACGTTCAGGTCATGGCGATCAAGATTCCTGCCGGTGAATACGAAATCACCTGTGGTGGCGTACCGATGGTCGGCGCCAGCGACGAAGCGCCTGCAGGCGCCAGCATGGATGCCGGCGACAGCGGCGAAACCCTGATGGGTAAGCGCTATGTCGACGAGGGCGAAACGGTCGAATTCCTCTGCACCAAGGCCGGCGCCGGCTCACTGGCGCTGGATGGCAAGCCCCTCGACGTGAAGCAGGCCAAGCAGCTGCCTTCTTCTGACTGAATTGTCAGTGGCGTGAGATGTGAATCGGTAGACGTGAGACGTACGCGTCGTTGTGACTGAATCTGTGTCCATCTGTGTAATCTGTGGATAGATAAAGAGATCTGATACGTGAACATAGCAATGCTCCTCGATATGGCGGCGGAAGCCTTCGGCGACCGCACCGCCGTGGTATGTGGCGACCAGCGCCTGACGTTTGCCGAGCTGCGTGAAAAAGCACAACGCGCGGCCAAGTTGTTCCAGGACGGCGGCGCCGAATATGTGGCGCTGCTGGATACCAATGGTCCGGTGCTGCCGGTGGCCATTTTCGGTGCGGCCTATGCCGGTGTGCCCTATGTCCCGCTGAACTATCGCCTGACCCGTGGTGAGATCAACGAGCTGGTGCAGCGCGTAAAGCCCTGCCAGCTGATCGTCGGTGATCAGTTCCGTGCGCAGGTGGATGACGACGAGCAGGTCAACATGATCGCTACCCAAGACGTGCTGGGTCTGAGCGGCGAGGTCGAGGAAATCGACGGCGCCATGGTCGATCCGGAATCGGTGGCCGTGCAGTTGTTCACCAGCGGTACCACCGGTAAGCCCAAGGCGGCGCTGCTTCGGCACGAGAATCTGGTGTCCTACATTATCGGCACGGTGGAGTTCGGTTCGGCCGAGGAAACTGACGGGGTGCTGGTCACGGTGCCGCCGTATCATGTGGCCGGCATTGCGGCCGTGCTCAGTTCCACTTACGCCTGCCGGCGCATGGTGCAGATCGAGAGTTTTGATCCCAAACTGTGGCTGGACACCTGCCGCAACGAGCAAACGACCAGCGGCTTCCTGGTGCCGACCATGATCGGCCGCATCGTGGAATATCTGGATGCCCAGTGCGAAGAGCTAAATGCACCCAGCCTGAAGGCCATTGCCTACGGTGGCGGCAAGATGCCGCTGGCGACCATTCAGCGCGCCATGCAGCTGTTCCCGAATGTGGATTTCACCAACGCCTATGGCCTGACCGAAACCAGTTCCACTATTGTGGTGCTGACGCCGGACGATCATCGTACCGCCGCCAACAGCGATGACCCCGCGGTGCAACGGCGTCTGGGTTCGGCCGGGCAGCCCACCGGTGCAGTGGAAATCGAAATCCGTGACGACAACGGCCAGGCGGTTGGCGCGAATGAAGTCGGCATGATCTATGTGCGTGGTGGCCAGGTGGCCGGCGAGTACAAGGAGCAGGGCAGTCAGCTCGATGCCGACGGCTGGTTCTGCACCAAGGATCTGGGCTTTTTTGATGACGGCGGTTACCTGTTCATTGATGGCCGTGCCGACGATGTGATTGTGCGCGGCGCCGAAAACATTTCGCCCGGCGAAGTGGAAGATGTGCTGCGCGAGCATCCGGCCGTGGCCGATGTGGCCGTGGCCGCCATGCCCGACGAAGAATGGGGCGAAGCAGTTGCCGCGGCCGTGGTATTGAAAGACGGTGCGACCGCAGACGAAGCCGAGCTGCAGGCCCTGGTACGCGAACGGCTGCGTTCTTCCCGTGTGCCGCAGACCATCCTGTTCAAGGACGAATTGCCTTACAACGACATGGGCAAGGTTCTGCGGCGTGTGATTCGGCAGGAATTTGCCGCCTTGGTCCAGGCCTGAAGCAGGAGGATGTGATGGGTATAACGATAGATCATGAAATCGAGATTGATGCCGCGGCCGAAACGGTCTGGGAGGTCATTTCGGATGTGGCGACCTACCCGGAATGGAACCCCTTTGTGCTGAGCTGTCAGACCTCGCTCAAGCCTGGCGCGCCTATCAATATGAAGGTCAGGCTGGGCAAGGGCACCCAGACGGCCAATGAAATCCTGGATGAAGTGACGCCGGGCCGGGGTTTTTCCTACCGTATGAAACCCCCGCCCCTGGGCGCCTTACGCAGTTACCGCTCGCATGACATCGAGCCCACCGACCTGCGCCGCTGTGTGTATCGTTCCCACTTCGAATTGACGGGCTGGCTGTCACCGCTGGTCGCCGCCCTCATGGGTTCCAAGCTGCAGGCCGGCTTCGACGGTATGTCAAAGGGCATCAAGACGCGGGCTGAATCCCTGGCCCGTTCCAAGCGAGCCGCCTGACTTTGAAACGTCATTTCGACTGAGCGAGTCCTGGATGCCATCTCGTGCGAACCCATTCGGCAAGCTCAGGGCAGACTGCATGAGTGGGGCGATCCCGCATTCTGAGATCTCTCCGGGCGCTCATTCCGTTCGCCCGCTCGGGATGACCGCCGATTACGCACGGCAGCTTCTTGATTCGCTTGGCGACGCTCAAACTCCATTGCCCGAGGCTGAATTTCTGCACCCGGCAGTTACCTGGGCACGCAGCGGCCTGATGTCCCTCACCGGCCGCAGCCGGGCGGAAATGTGCCCGGCACCGATAGCTGCCTGCGCCGACGGTGCCCTGCTGGCGCTGCAGTCACTGGCGCCGCATAACCCTGAACTTGCGTGTCTGCATGGCTCGCGGTTGCTCAGCGAGCGAGCCGCCTTCATGCGCCTGAGCCGTCAGGGACGGATTGCAGCCGGCGGCAGTTGCCGCCTGCTGGATACGGCCGATGGGCAAGTCGCTGTCAATCTGGCGCGCGATGAGGATTGGGCCATGCTGCCTGCCTGGCTGGAAAGCGAAACCCTGAGTGGCGAGGCCGGTGAGTGGGAGGCTCTGGCCAAAGTGCTGGCCACACGGCAGACACAGGAGACAGTGGAACGCGCCCGGCAACTGGGTTTGCCGGTAGCGGCTTCGCAATGGCCGCAGTCTGGTGGGCAATGGTTCAGCATCACAATGCGGGGCATACCGCGCATTCGCCGTGCGGTCCCGTTAGTACTGGACCTTTCAACACTCTGGGCCGGGCCGTTGTGCGGGCATCTGCTGCAGATGCTGGGCGCCAGGGTGATCAAGGTCGAATCCGCCAGCCGGCCGGATGCTGCGCGGCGTGGCAATGAAGATTTTTTTGATCTGCTTAACGCCGGCAAGACCGCTGTCAGCCTGGATCTGGAAACTGAAACCGGCCGAGCCCAGTTGCTACAACTGATCAGGCAGGCCGATATCGTCATCGAATCTGCGCGGCCACGCGGGTTGCAGCAGATGGGCATCGTGGCCGAGGACCTGGTGCGTGAGTGTGCCGGACTGACCTGGATCAGCATAACCGGCTATGGCCGGGATGAAGATGCCGGCCTGCAGGTCGCCTTTGGCGACGATGCGGGCGTGGCGGCCGGGCTGTCGGCGTTAATGTTGGAAGTCACCGGCGAAGCGATGTTCGTGGGCGATGCCATCGCCGATCCTCTGACCGGCCTGCACGCCGCGCTGGCCGCCTGGCACAGCTTTACCCACGGCGGCGGTCGCCTGATATCGGTCCCCCTGCGTGACGTGGCTATGCATTGCGCCAGTTTCGACTTGCCCGATTCGCGGCAGGCCTTGAAGCAGCGGCATGCGGACTGGACTCAATGCATTCAGCCCGATGATATACAGCCGCCTGTACGCCGCGTCGCAACGGCGCAGGCAGAGCCCTTTGGGGCAGATACCCAAAACATTCTGACCGAATTCGGTCTGCTTGACGCATAAGGAAAAAGCATGAACTGGTACACAGGAGATACCACTTTCGACACCGTGCTGACGATCGGCCTGGCCTTTGCCGCCTTCACGATCATTGCCGGCGCCTTCGCCCAGAGTCCCTATGGGCGCTTTGCTTCGGACCAGTACGGCATCAACCTGAATCCCAAACTGGGTTGGTGGTTGATGGAGATACCGGCCACGGCGGTCTTCCTCTGGTTTTTCCTTAACAGCAATTCCGAGGCCTGGACAGTCACCACGCTGCTACTGGCCGGTATCTGGATGCTGCACTATGGCAACCGCGGCTGGTTCTTCCCGCTGTCTATCCGCGTGGCCAAGGGCACCAAGAGCAGTTTCAGTGTGCTGGTCATGTCGCTGGGCATGTTCGTGACCGCCATCCATGCCTACCTGAACGCCACCTGGTTCACCCAACTGGGTACGCATCTCACCTCGGATTGGTTGAGTGATCCGCGCTTCATTCTTGGCATCGCCGTTTATGCTCTGGGTTTCTTCATTATCGTCACCTCCGAATCGGTGGTGAGGAACTTGCGTGACCCGAACCCCAAGCCCGGTGATTCGCAGTACAAGATTCCCTACGGCTACGCCTACCGCTTCGTCTCCAGTCCGCAGTACCTGGGCGAGCTGACCGCCTGGCTGGGTTTCAGCATCTTTACCTGGGGACTGCCTGGTGTGATGATTTTCCTCATCTCGGCCGGCAATCTGGTGCCGCGCGCCTTCGCCACCCACAAGTGGTATCAGGAAAAATTTCCTGACTATCCAAAAAACCGCAAAGCATTGATTCCTTTTATTATTTAACTTATGTCGATGGAACAATATACCGATCAGGACAAGCTGGACTGTGTGAAAAAGTCTCCCGCGGCCGTGGCCGCGCACGACAAGAACCGCTGGCTGAACCTGTTTGCCAGCGACGGGCTGGTGAACGATCCGGTAGGTTCAAAACCGCATATCGGGCGTGGCGCCATTGACCGTTTCTACGACACCTTCATCGCACCCAACGATATTCATTTCGATGTCGAGCACGATGTGGTCTGCGGTAACACGGTCGTGCGGGATCTGGTGATTGAAACCACCATGTCCAATGGCTTGCGCGTGGATGTGCCGACCTTCATCCGTTACGAGTTGATCGAGGAGGGCGGTGCACTCAAGGTGCATCGGCTCTATGCGCACTGGGAACTGCTGCCCATGGTGATGCAAACCATGAAGACGGGCATGAAGGGGCTGGTCGCCTATAACAAGCTCAGCATTCACATGATTCGCTGCCAGGGCATGGGGGGCGTGTTCGGGTTCATGCGCGGCTTTGGCGGGGTGGGCAAGGCCGGCAAGGCCATCGCTGAGGAATTCCTGGGTGCGCTGAGCGCCGGTAATGCACGCCATGCCGCTACGTTATTGGCCGACGATGCCAGCCTGGAAATCCCCGGTTTCAGTACCATGGACGCGAGCCTGTTTGCCGAGGAACTCAAGGGCCTGAAATGGCAGAAGATGATTGCGGCCGGCCGCACGGTAACCGCTGCGGTCTTTCAGGGTGAAAAGCGTGGCCTGGCACTGTTTATATTCAATAATAAGCGGCAGGTATCACGCGTCAGGTTCTACTTCTGAATTCAGTACCCCCACAGCAGCTGCTGATTCGCAATGCCGAGGTCAATGGTGTTGTTACGGATGTCGTGATCCGGCTGGGTCGTATCGCGTCCATAGGTGCTGCGCAACCGGTTATGCAGGGCACGGAAGTCATAGAGGCCAACGGTGGCGTATTGCTGCCAGGTCTGCACGATCATCATCTGCATCTGGCGTCACTGGCGGTGTCGCGGGAATCGCTGGCCTGCGGTCCGGAAGCCTGTGCGGACGGGCCGGCACTGGCCCGGGCCCTCAAGCGCCAGGCCCAGACCCGGCCCGGCGCCTGGATTCGCGGCATCGGTTATCACGAATCCGTAGCCGGCAATATCGACGCCGCCTGGCTGGATCGCCAGCTGCCCGACACGCCAGTGCGCATACAGCACCGCGGTGGCCGCCTCTGGGTGTTCAACTCGGCCGCCATGGAGCGTCTCGAAATTGCTGCCGCTGACCCGCTGGAGAAAGTGGATGGCCAACACACCGGCCGTCTGTATGAGGGTGATGCCTGGCTGCGTAAACGCATGTCCTCGCTGCGCGAATCCAGGCGGCCTGAACTGGCCGCGGTCAGCAGGATGCTGGCGGGTTTTGGCATCACCGCACTGACCGACACCACGCCGCAGAACGGCCTTGAGGATTTGCAATGGTTCCAGGCTGAAAAGGAGCAGGGCGCGTTGTTGCAGGACATACGTCTCATGGGCAATGCAAGCCTGGATGGGGTGCGTTCCATGCTGCCGGGTGTGACGGTGGGCGAGCATAAATTCCACCTGCTGGAATCCGACCTGCCCGATCTGGACGCCGTGGCCGAGTCCATACGTCAAAGCCACGCGGTGAGTCGTAACGTGGCCTTTCATTGCGTCACCCGGGCTGAGCTGGTGTTTGCCCTGGCGGCTATCCGTGAGGCAGGCTCACGGCCGGGCGATCGTATTGAGCATGCCTCGGTAACGCCGCCGGAACTGATGCAGGATATTGCTACGCTGGGCCTCACGGTGGTGACCCAGCCAGTTTTTGTGCAACAGCGCGGTGACCAGTATCTGCAGGATGTGGCAGCGGAAGATCAGCCCTGGCTGTATCGCCTGCAGGGCTTTCTGGAAGCCGGCGTGGCCCTGGCCGGCAGTTCGGATGCGCCGTTTGGCGATTCCAATCCCTGGAAGGCAATGCAGGCGGCGGTTGAGCGTAGTACGGCTTCAGGTCAGGCATTGGGCGTTGAAGAAGCCCTTGGCCCCGAGCAGGCGCTGGCGCTATATACCGGCCCCCTGTCTGCACCTGGGCAACCGGTAACTGCCCTGGTCGAGGGCATGAGCGCTGATCTTTGCCTGCTTGGCTGCGGCTGGGCCGAGGCGAGGCGTAAACTGGCGACGGTGGAGGTGCAATTGACCCTCATGCGCGGACAGGTGGTATTCCCCTGAATATCCCCGTATTCCGCCTTTAGTCCATGTGGGTGAAGCCGCCTGGATGGCGTTTTGTGAAGCTAGAGCCCTACAAATCAAAGAGCGAAGCATGTGCCTGTATCCGCACGGCTTCATCGGGTGCGGAATGGCAGGTATTTCTGAGCAAAAACGCTGCGAGATCGACGGGACGGTGTTCAATCCGTTTTCGCCGGATTTCGTGCGTGAGCCGCATGCAACCTGGCTGAAACTGGTCAGCGAATACCCGATTGCCTGGCATCGCGAACTCAACATGTGGGTCGTGAGCAGCCATGAGTTATGCGGTGATCTGCTCAAGAGCCATGATTTCTCGCCCAATTACCGGCTCTGGGAGCATGCGCTGCCCGAGAAGCTCGAGGCCGAAAAGCTGGATTTCGACCGCATGACTGATCATTCGCTGTTCATGGTGACGCAGAAGGAGCATCTGCGGCTGCGCAAGCTGACCATGCCGGCCTTTTCCAAGCCGGTCATGTCGCAGATCGACGCCACCATTCGTGATCTCATCGTCGAGCGTTTCGACGAAATCGGTTCGCCGGAAGCATTCGACGTCTACACCGAAATTGCTTCCAAACTGCCGGTGCGCTCTATCGCCCGCATGATTGGCGTGTCGGCGGAACACGAGGCCATGTTCCAGAAGTTTGCCAACTGTGTGGTACTGGCCGCCCGTATCAACCTGACCCCGGAGCAGCGCGAAACCGCCATGCGCGAGGGTCAGGAAGGTATTGATTACTTCCGTGAGCAGATTGCCCTTCGCCGGGCACTGGCGCATCCGGGCGAGGACTTTCTGGGCGCGCTGATCGCAGCCGAGGAAGACAACGACAGCCTCAGCGACTGGGACATTATTGCCCTGATTTCCTCGCTGATTACCGCGGGCAGCGATACGGCTATCGATCTGCACACTTACCTGATTAACGGGCTGCTCAGTCACCCGGATCAGTACAGTCTGCTCAAGCAGCAGCCGGAGCTGATGGAAAACGCCATCGTGGAACTGCTGCGTCACGGTTCCATGGGCAAGTTTCCGTTTTTCCGTTTTGCGGTCGATGACACCGAGTTTGGCGGGCAGCAGATCAGAAAGGGGCAGTCCGTGCTGGTGAATCTGAGCGCCGCCTGGCATGACCCGGCCAAATGGGAGAATCCACAGACACTGGATATCACCCGCGACCTGAACGGTAATCTCGTGTTTGGCGCAGGGCCGCATTTCTGCATCGGCACCTATCTGGTTCGTGCGCAGGCTCGTATCATGCTGGAGGAGTTCATGCGCCGGTTCCCCGATGCGGAACTTTCAGGGCAAGATGGTGATCTTGAGTATGACTACGCCCACCATAATGCGAGACGGATTACCCGCCTGCGGGTCAAGACCAACCTGGAACCGGTCCGCAAGGTGGCCTAGCGCCCTGACCACCGCATGAAAAAGTGGATTTGTGTGATATGCGGCTTCATTTACGATGAAGCCGAAGGGTTGCCGGAGCATGGTATTGCGCCCGGTACCCGCTTTGAAGATCTGGATGCAGACTGGGTATGTCCCGAATGCGGGTCACCCAAAGATGCTTTTGAGGAATACGAGGATTAATCTGATAAGCCCAAGGACTGGCGCATTTTTAGGCAGAGCGTTGTCCAAAAGGCTTACGCGATTAAAAACGGGTTTTTGGAGGAGATGATGAAAATACGTGTGATGACTGCGGCAGGGTTATTCGGCTTGTGTCTTTCCACGGCGCCGACCATAGCGAAGGTGCCAGCGGATGAAGCTGCCAAACTGGGTGGCGACAAACTGACCTGCATGGGTGCGGAGCGTGCCGGCACCGAGAGTGGTGTCGCCGAGTACACCGGCAAGTGGTACAAGAAATGGCCCGGTGTGAGTTCCGAGCATGGCTACGAGCCCGGCCCCTATGCCGACGAAAAGCCGCTATTCACCATCACCGCCGCCAATATGGCCGAGTATGCCGACAAGCTCACCGAAGGCCAGAAGGGTATGTTCAAGAAATACCCCGATACTTTCAGGATGAATGTCTATCCCAGCCATCGCGACTTCAAGTTTGCCGACTGGGTCTGCGGTATCGTCAAGAAGAATGCCCTGGAAGCCGAGATCGTCGATGAGGGCCTGGGCATTACCGGCACTTCCGGCGCGCATCCTTTCCCGATGCCCAAGACCGGCGCCGAAGCCATCTGGAACGTGATCAACCCGCACCGTGCCTGGACCGAGCGTGTGACCTACGACACCGCCGACGTGTACGAGAACGGCACCATCGCCTGGGGCAAGTCCGAGTTCAAGACTATGAACGACGGCAACCACCCGGACCCGAACAACCGCGGTTCCTATACCGACCCGGTCAACGCCTACTTCTTCGTGAAGACCCTGCTGCCGGCCCGTTCCAACGGTGAAGTGTCGGTGGGTTTCCAGCCCAACAACTTCGCCAAGGAAACCACCCAGGCCTGGCAGTATAACCCCGGCATCCGCCGTGTGCGCAAGGCGCCGGAAGTGGGCTTCGACTATCCGGTGCCGCCGGCCGGTCTGCGTACTGTGGACGATGACTACATCTTCAACGGTTCACCGGAACGCTACACCTGGAAGCTGGTGGGCAAGAAGGAAATCTACGTTCCCTACAACAACTTCAAGATCAATGATCCGGCCATCTCCTACGATGACCTGATCAAGCCCAACACCATCAACCCCGAATACATGCGTTACGAGCTGCATCGTGTCTGGGTGGTAGAAGGTTATCTGAAGGACGGCGTGCGCCACATCTACAAGAAGCGTCGCATCTATGCTGACGAAGACAACTGGCTGGCGCTGATCGCTGAAAGCTACGACCAGCAGGACGCCCTGTGGCGTGTAAACTGGGCGGCCTACTTCTACTCCCAGGAGTCCGGCACCTATCACCGTGGCGTGTCGCTGTATCACAACCTGACGTCCGGTGCCTATGAGGCCACCTATCTGGTCAATCAGGCCGGCGAAGACTGGTGGCGCATCAACACCCCGATGAAGAAACAGGAATTCAGCCCGCAGGCGGCTGCCCGCGCCGGGCAGTAACTGCTGCCCGCTCCAATGCAGGCCGGCCCTTCGGGGCCGGCTTTTTTTATGCCTTTTTCGGGTTTCGTCTGCTAGTCCAAATGGTTGAATCTCGCCAGCTGCAATATCCGTAGTATTCAGTCATTACTGAACAATCTCGGGAGACAAGAATGCCAACCGCATTTATCACCGGCGCTGCCGTCGGCCAGGGCAATATGCTCGCAAAGAAACTGGCCAACAAGGGCTATAAAGTGTTCGCCGGCGTCCTTCCAGGCGCGGAGACCGACCTGAAATCCAGTGACAACATCACCGTGGTGGAGCAGAACGTGGCGGAGTTCGACTCGGTGCGCGAGAGTGCGCGGGTGGTGAAGCAAGCCCTGGGCGATACGCCTCTGGATGTGGTGATGAATGTGGCGGGTGTGGCCAATATTGCGACTGGCACCATCGAGGGCATGAATCTCGAAGAGCTGGACCTGCTGTTCCGCATCAATACCTTTGGCCAGGCAGCGGTCTGCCAGGCCTTTCTGCCCATGGTTCGCGCGGCCGGCAAGCGCGGCAAGATTCTCAACTTCGGCTCCGGTGCCGTGGTGGCCAATCCGCCGGTGGCCGGCAGTTACAACATGAGCAAGCACGCCGTGCATGGCCTGACCATGACCCTGCGCCTGGAACTGGCGCCCTGGGGCACCCAGGTCACCTCCATCTGGCCGGGAGCCGTATTCACCGGCATGACCGAGGGTGCCCGCGAAGCCACCGAAAAGAACTGGGTCAAGCAGCCGCAGGCGGTGCAGGATGCCTATGCGCCGTACCTGAAGGAAGGCATCTGCGAACGCCTGCCGGACACCATCGAAAAGCTGGGTAACACGCCGGACTATGTCACCGACGAAGTGATCAAGCTGCTGGACAAGGCCAGACTCAAGCCCTTCTATCTCATCGGCAAGAAAGACGCCGCGCCGCTGGGCCCCATGGCCAAATGGCTGCCAAATTCCGTCTTTGAGGCCATTATTCGCAAGAGCTACAACATCCCGGCCGCATCATGAGTGCACTGGCCAGGGAAGCCTCCGGAGGCAACATGAGCGAAGTAGAAACCGTTTTCCAGCGTCTGCAGGCCAATGTGCCGAATCTGGCCGTGTCCTCGGTTGAAGACCGCTGCGTCCGCATCCAGAAACTGCTGGATGTGACGCTGAAGTACCGCCAGGAAATCCGCGAGGCTATTCGCGCCGAACTCAGTCCCTCGGACGTGGACGTCGATGGTCAGCTGCTGATGGTGAAGGCGGAAGCCGAGTTTGCCCTCAAGAACCTCAAGCACTGGGTAAAAGACAAGCCGGTGCCCAACAGCATCATGACCCTGGGCAAGAAGTGCTACATCCACTACGAAGCCAAGGGCATGGTGCTGGTGCTGGGCACCTGGAATGCCCCGATCGCTATTGGCCTGGTGCCGGCCATCGGCGCCATTGCCGCCGGCTGTGCCGTGGTGATCAAGCCGTCTGAACTGGCCCCGAAATCATCCGCACTGCTCAAGAAGATCGTGGATGAAGCCTGCGCCGATAACGAAGTGGCTGTGGTGGAAGGCGCCGCGGATGTGGCCCAGGGGTTACTGGCGCAGCCCTTCAACCATATCTTCTATATCGGCGGTCACGCGGTCGGCAAGCTGGTGGCCAAGGCCGCGGCCGAGCATTTCGCCTCCATTACCCTGGAAATGGGCGGCAAGAACCCGACCATCATCGACAAGAGTGCTGACCTGGACGATGCCGTTATCAAGACGGCCTGGGGCCGCATGTGTAACGGTGGACAGGCCTGTGTCTGCCCCGACTACGTGCTGGTGGATGCCGCCATTGTGGATGAGTTCACCGAGAAAATGAAAACCGCGCTGGACGAAATGTACAACGCGGATGGCAAGGGTCCGGAAAACGCGGATGAATTCGGCCGTATAGTGAACCCGCGCCACTGGGCCCGCATCAAGGGCCTGCTGGACGATGCCCTGGAGAAGGGCGCCGAGCTGGTTTATGGCGGCCAGACCAATGAGGCCGACTGCTACATCGCACCGACCATCATTCGTGGTGTGACCCATGACATGAAGATCTGCGGCGAGGAAATCTTCGGCCCCATCATGGTCATCATGCCGTACCAGACCCGTGAAGAGGCCATCGCCGAAATTCGCCGGCATCCCAAGCCGCTGTCTTCCTATATCTTCGCCAAGGACCGCGAGGCCATTGACTACTTCATTGCCCATACCACCTCGGGCAACATGGTGGTCAACCACAACGTGATCCAGTCCGGCACCAACCCGCACCTCAACTTCGGTGGCGTGAACGCCAGCGGCGTAGGACGCATCGGCGGCTTCTCCACCTTTGCCGAATGCTCCAACGCCCGTTCAGTGGTGGAAGAAGGCCCGGCTCTGATGGATCCCAGAATGTTCATGCCGCCTTACGGTGAAAAATACCGCAAGATGGTCGATGACATGCTGAGCAAACCCGTCAACATTCCGAACGGCGTCATCAAGACCCTGGACGGCATCGTGAAACTCAAGGGACTGTTCTCGCGTTAGCGTGTGAGCGTCATCCCCGCGAAGGCGGAAATCCACGTTGAATAATAATAAAGGCGGACTCCGGTCCGCCTTTTCTTTTACAAATCATGTCTGGAAATCCCGGCATCACCCGCTATATTTCAGATAATCCCCATTGCATACAGCTATACGAATAACCGGCACTTAAAGTCACAACCACAGCCCACTGCCACACCCGCTGTGGTTAACGAACATGGGTGCGGCACAGCAAGGAGAATCATCATGAAAAGACTCATAGGACCTCTCACCTGGGCGTACGCCATCCTCGTCGGCGGCGTTCTGCTGATTACCCCGGAGGGCGTAATCCCCGTCGTTTACCAGATCCTGGGTGTCGCTGGCATCGGACTGGGAGCGGCCGGCTTCGCACTCAACAAGGGCCAGCTCTCCGCCGAGCATTCGCCTACCCACTAAGCATCGCTGATGATCCTGTGCCCTCTCCCCGGCGGGAGGGGGTTTGGAGATCCGTGGTGGAGGTGGAAATTCGGTCCCGGAGCGTTATAGTGGGCCGACTGAAAACAAATAACAGAGGAAAGCCCATGTCGCATTTGCCATTTCTATTAGTGTCCCTTTTGTCGGGATGACTTCCGTGAAAATCAATGAGTTACGCCGAAAGGCGGGGTGTTATACCCCATATTTGTCCTTTTTAATTACCCCAATACTGGGGTCGAATTAGCGTTAGGTTGCATAAAGAATGAATGCAGTGGCATTTATAAAAGCACTATGGCCGCTTTGGGCGACAGAGCTTGTATTAAGCGGTCTGTATCATGCTTTTGGGCCAGAAGAAGTAACAACACTAAGCACTATCTCAATGGTTATATCTTCCGTATTGTTACCTTTTATCGCTGGGTTCTTTATTGTGAGCTACGGTGGCGGCATTGGCCTTTCTATCTTAGGTGGTATTTCAATTTCAGCAGCAACCATTTTGGTTGTTGTTATTAGTTATCTCATTATCTCAGCTGGCTTTACGGCATTTTTTGGTTTTATTCTCGCAACATTAATGTTTTCTGTTGCTCCGCAAGCCTTCTTTGGCGCCATGGGTGGTTTGGTAGGAAGAAAGGTCTATGCAAAAGCAACCTAACAATTCGTTCAAGTCGCCCTACGGGCTGGGACGTCGTGCTTCGCACGCCGCCCCTTAACTCAGGCGTTATATGTCCACCAAGTAATCATGAGTGATACTCCCGATACCGACCCTTTAGAAGAATGGAACCGCATTAATAAAGAAAATGCGGAGCAAGGGTTCGCCTCAGCTCTATATAGCAGCCTTACCCATACCAGCCCGATTATCGACCGCTTCTCCTTATGGTTATTAGCTGGGTCAGGCGCCTCAGGTGCTTTGCTTATCGCTCAAATCGAAAATGTGCTGCCATACCTAACGGCCAAGGGCTTTAAGGTCTGTATGTTTTTCTTAATCGTCTCTGCAATTCTGGGCTTTCTAGCCAAATACAAGGCGCTACGTTGCCAAATCCAGGTTGAAATGCAGTCAAAGTTACTTGAGCTGCTCGCTCCAATATTCGCTGAGCACGAGCAAGCTGAGGAGCAAATCCAACAATATGCAGAGCAACGAGGTATGGAGCTCGATACTGAATTGAGTTTCGGAAAGGTAGTAGAAGAATTTTCTAAACCATTTCCCAGGTGGGTAAAGTGGCTAATTAAAAGGCAGGTTTCAAAAAACAAAGGTGGTAGGCAAGCCGGGCATCACATAGCAATTAAGGCTTACGTTGGCCAGCTTCGTTTCACCTTCTGGCAAGCTGTTATGTTTATTGCATTTCTAAGCGCGGGTGCTTGGTATGCACAGGCCATATAACAATTCATTCAAGGCGGGACGTCCAGCTTCGCTGGCCGCCCCTTAATTCAGGCGTTAGAGTTCAAAGGTAAAAAAATGCGAAAACTGCACATTGCAATCTCAACTGACAGAATCGATGAAACCATCGAGGACTACTCATTGCGCTTGGGAGCGCGCCCGTGCTCTCTAATTCCAGGCGAATACGCACTTTGGAGAACCGAGTCGCTCAATGTCTCTGTGCGCCAAGACTCCGCTTGTGCTCCGGGCTCCCTGCGGCATTTGGGGTGGGAGGATCCTTCGGCTACAGAATTTTCACAAGATTCGGATGTGAACGGTATTGTGTGGGAAAGGTTCGCGGCACAACATCAAGCTGATGAGATCAACGAGATATGGCCAGAGGCCAAGTATCAGCCATGAACTCTAACAACGCCGTGGAGTGGGACGCATGTTCCGCAGCCTGCGGCTGCTACACATGCGCCCCTCACGGCGGGCGTTAGGTAGCAGTAATGGAATTGCCTTATACGCTCATAAAACTAATTGTTATTAGTTCTTGGTTCTGTTTGTCT
>ENA-ORCV01000151-ORCV01000151.1-marine-metagenome-genome-assembly--contig:-NODE-151-length-107590-cov-7.150493_pt1 | contig 107590 bp, 117 predicted proteins | sample MGYA00237779_ERZ508509 | MGnify/ENA primary metagenome ERZ508509 (study PRJEB26180, sample SAMN06268772) | marine metagenome | isolation source: Bioluminescent Bay, La Paraguera, Puerto Rico | place... | reverse complement strand
CGGTCTGCAACATGACGATTGAGGCGGGGGCGCGTGCCGGGATGATCGCGGTAGACGACACGACCATTGAATACGTCAAGGGTCGCCCGTTTTCCCCGAAGAGCGAGGACTGGGACAAGGCGGTCGCCTGTTGGCGCGGGCTGGTCTCGGACGAAGATGCCGTCTTCGATCGCGAAGTGGTGATTGATGCCGCCAGCATCCGTCCGCAGGTGACCTGGGGCACATCACCGGAGATGGTGGTGGCGGTGGATGCCACCGTGCCCGATCCGGCCGCCGAAGCCGACGAGGTGCGCCGTGGCGGTATGCAGCGTGCGCTGGAGTACATGGGCCTGAAAGCAGGTACGCCGATCAGCGAGATTGCCGTGGACAAGGTCTTTATCGGTTCCTGCACCAATTCGCGCATCGAAGACCTGCGCGCCGCAGCCGAACTGGTCAAGGGCAGGCAGGTGGCCGGCAACGTGAAGCTGGCGCTGGTGGTGCCGGGTTCCGGGCTGGTGAAGCAGCAGGCCGAGCAGGAAGGCCTGGACAAGGTCTTCACCGAAGCCGGCTTTGAATGGCGTGAACCGGGCTGCTCCATGTGCCTGGCCATGAATGCTGACCGCCTGGAGCCGGGTGAGCGCTGTGCCTCGACCTCGAACCGTAACTTCGAGGGCCGGCAGGGGCAGGGCGGACGCACGCATCTGGTTGCGCCAGCAATGGCAGCTGCGGCTGCCATATACGGGCACTTTGTGGATATAAGGAATTTATGAAAATCTCACGCAAAGGCGCCAAGGCGCAGAGAATACAAACTCTGGATTTTCCCTTCGCGTCCTTTGCGTGCTTTGCGTGAGGGAGTATTTAGTATGAAAGCCTTTACAACCTTGAACGGACTGGTGGCGCCGCTGGATCGCGCCAATGTCGATACCGACGCCATCATTCCCAAGCAGTATCTGAAATCCATCAAGCGCACCGGCTTCGGGCCGCATGCCTTTGATGACTGGCGTTACCTTGATCCGGGCGATCTGGATACGCCGATCGCCAGCCGTCGGCCCAATCCGGACTTCGTGCTGAATCAGCCGCGTTATGCCGGTGCCGAGATTCTGCTGGCGCGCAAGAACTTCGGCTGCGGTTCCTCGCGTGAGCATGCCGTGTGGGCGCTGGAAGATGCCGGATTCCGTTGCGTGATCGCGCCCAGCTACGCGGATATTTTCTACAACAACAGCTTCAAGAATGGCGTGCTGCCCATCATTCTGACCGAAGGCGAGGTGGATCAGCTGTTCGAGGAAGCACAGGCCGCTGAAGGCTATCGACTGCAGGTGGATTTGCCGGCGCAGACGGTGACCACGCCGGGCGGCAGCGTGTTCAGTTTTGAAGTGGATGCTTTCCGCAAGGAATGCCTGATCGAGGGGCTGGATGACATCGGCCTGACCTTGCAGCATGCGGAAGAAATTCGTGCCTTTGAGGCAAAGCATCGGCAGGCGCAGCCCTGGCTGTTTGGTTAATACATCACGCAAAGCTCGCAAAGAGCGCAAAGAAAACAGCAAAAAAACTCTTTGCGCCTTGGCGCCTTTGCGTGAGGAAACAAGAAAGGATAGTACGTGAGTAAGAAGATTCTGATTCTGCCAGGCGATGGCATCGGCCCGGAGATTGTCGGCGAAGCGGTCAAGGTCATTGAGGCCTTGCAGAACAGCCATGGCCTGGATGTGGAAATCGAACATGGCCTGCTGGGCGGCTGCGCCTACGATGCCGAAGGCGACCCCTACCCGCAAAGCACACAGCAAAAAGCCGCGGCGGCTGATGCCATTCTGCTGGGCGCTGTCGGTGGGCCCAAGTGGGAGGCCATTGAACGCGAGATGCGACCGGAAAAGGGTCTGCTGCGTATCCGTGCCGATCTGAACCTGTTCGCCAACCTGCGACCGGCCATGCTTTATCCGGAACTGGCGGCGGCCTCCAGCCTCAAGCCGGAACTGGTGGCAGGGCTGGATATCGTCATCGTGCGCGAACTCACCGGCGGTATTTACTTCGGTCAGCCGCGCGGCATCGAGGGTGAGGGCGATGCGCGCCTGGGCTACAACACCATGCGTTATCGCGTGGATGAAATCGAGCGCATTGCGCGTGCCGGTTTTGAAACTGCCATGCGCCGTGGCAAGAAGCTGTGTTCGGTGGACAAGGCCAATGTGCTGGAAGTCTCCGAACTGTGGCGTGAAACAGTGACCCGCATTGGCGGCGAGTACCCCGAGGTCGAGCTGTCGCATATGTACGTGGACAATGCCGCCATGCAGCTGGTGCGTTCGCCCAAGCAGTTTGATGTGATCGTCACCGGTAACCTGTTCGGCGACATCCTGTCGGACATCGCCGCCATGCTGACCGGCTCCATCGGCATGCTGCCATCGGCATCCCTGAACGAGCAGGGCAAGGGCATGTACGAGCCGGTACACGGCTCGGCGCCGGATATCGCCGGCAGCGGCAAGGCCAATCCGCTGGCGACCATCCTGTCGCTGGCGATGCTGCTGCGCCATAGCCTGGAGCGTGGTGACCTGGCCGGGAAAATCGAGGCTGCCGTGGGGCAGGTGCTGGCCAACGGGCTGCGCACTGCCGATATCGCTGCTGCCGGCGAATCCACGGTTAACACTTCCGAGATGGGCGCCGCGGTTGTGGCCGCCCTCCAATAACCGAATAGAGGTATTTATGAGCAAGCAATTTGATGTGGCGGTCGTCGGTGCAACGGGCGCCGTCGGCGAAGTGATGCTGGAAATACTCGCCGAGCATGCCAAGGCCGGCAGTTTCCCGGTCGGCAAGGTCTATGCACTGGCCAGTGAACGTTCTGTCGGCAAGCGTGTGGCCTATGGCGACAAGATGCTGGTGGTGGAAAATCTTGACGAATTTGATTTCTCCAAGGTACAGATCGGCCTGTTCTCGCCGGGCGCATCGGTGAGCGCCGTGTATGCGCCCAAGGCCGCCGAGGCGGGCTGCATCGTGGTCGATAACACTTCGCAGTTTCGTTACGACGAGGACATTCCGCTGGTGGTGCCGGAGGTGAATCCGCAGGATATCGCCGGTTACAAGAACCGCGGCATTATCGCCAATCCCAATTGCTCGACCATCCAGATGCTGGTGGCGCTCAAGCCTATCCAGGATGCGGTGGGCATCGAACGCATCAACGTCTGCACCTACCAGGCGGTGTCGGGCACCGGCAAGGAAGCCATCGAGGAACTGGCCGCGCAGACTGCGGCAATCCTCAATGGTCGTGAAGTGCAATGTGAGGTCTATCCCAAGCAGATCGCCTTCAACTGCCTGCCGCATATCGATGTGTTCCAGGACAACGGCTACACCAAGGAAGAAATGAAAATGGTGTGGGAAACCCGGAAAATCATGGGCGACGACAGCATTCGTGTGAACCCGACCACGGTGCGCGTGCCGGTGTTTTACGGTCACTCCGAAGCAGTACATATCGAGACCCGCGAGAAGCTGACTGCCGAGGCTGCGCGCGAGCTGCTGGCCTCCGCGCCCGGTATTGTTGTGCTGGATGAACGCAAGGACGGCGGCTATCCGACCGCAGTGACGGAAGGCGCAAACAGGGACCCGGTTTACGTCGGCAGAATCCGTGAAGATATCTCGCATGAACGCGGTTTGAACCTGTGGGTCGTGGCGGATAACGTCCGTAAAGGCGCAGCCCTTAACAGCATTCAGATTGCAGAGTGCTTGGTAAGGGATTATCTCTAGTGGTATAAAGGGCTTAGATAGATTAGTTGCTGCAATTTCGCGGCAGGTTAAAGGGGAAACCATGCGCTTGAATGCCATTGTTGCCGCGCTTGCGATTATTTTCTTCAGCCCTGCGTCTCTGGCGTTGAGCCTGGGGGAAGCCCAGGCTCAGTCATATTTGAATCAGCCACTCAAGGCCACGATCAAGGTCAGTGCCGTCAAATATGACGAGCGCGACACCATCCGCGCCATCATTCCGGATGCCAAGAAATTCCAGCGTGCCGGTGTGCGCCGGGATGACATTGTCGAGAATATCCAGATCGACATTACCGATGGCGCTGCCGAGGACGAATTGCTCATTCACTTGCGCACGGATGACCGTATTCAGGAGCCCTTTCTGAATTTCCTGGTCGAAGTACGCTGGCTGGGCGGTAGCGTCATTCGGGAATACACCCTGTTGCTTGATCCCGCATCTGTCGCGGAAAGCAGGGACGGCAGTCAGGATGTCACGACGCGTCCACTATCGGGCGCAGAGCAGGGCCTGGCGCCGGAGGATGATGAGCCGCCTACCTATTCGCCTTCATCTCCGGCAAGCAGCAGCAGTTCGGACTACAGCAGCGGCGAGCGCAGCTATGGCCCGGTAAAGAGGCACGAGACGCTCTGGAGCATTGCCTATAGCCAGCGTACGGATCCTGGCATCAATATGGATCAGATGCAGCTGGCCATTTATCAGGCCAATCCGCAGGCCTTCGATGGCAATATGAACCAGATGCTTACTGGCTCAACATTAAGCATCCCGTCGAACAGTGAAATTCGCAGCATTGACCCGGCTTACGCCAAACGCGAAATTTCTCGCCAGAAAAGCCGTTATCAACCGGCAGCACCTACTTACACACCAGCACCTGCGGCCAAGCCGGTGCAAAGTCCGCCCGAACCCGAGCCTGAACCTGTTGAGGAGATAGCTGAACCCGAAATCAGTGCAGTCCCGGATGAGGACATGGCGGCCGAAGAAGAATCCGCGGTAGAGGAAACCCCTGCAGAAGCTCCGTCAAGCAGTGCCGAACAGGCGCCGGCCACGCAAGGAAGCGAGCTGCCGCCGGATCGTGCCGCATCTCCGGCAACAGCGGATGGCGAGGCCCTCACCCAGGACGAAATGATGGCTGAGGGCGATGTTGAGGAGGCTGTCGACGAGGATATTGAAATGCCCAGCATGTGGGCAGGCGAAGAAGAAGCGACAGCCGAATATGCGCAGGGTGATGCCGAGACGGCAGCACCACCCGCAGAAGCCGAGGCGGAAGTAGAGGCCGAGCCTGTAGTGGACGAGGCGCCGAGCGCCGGTTCCGCCATGGATGTGCTGCAGGTGATAAACCCCAGGATTCTGCTGTTAGCCCTGGTTTTGATTGTTGTAATTCTCGCCACTTACTGGTGGTACAGACGCAAGCGCGTGGTCAACGTGGGTTCGCAGTTTGCCTATGCTGCAGACGATGAAGCTGACACCGAGGCCGGCTCCGAGGCAAAGGAGGGTTCCCATGCCCCGGAGTCTGAAAGCGCCAAATCCAGGCCTACCCAGGTCTGGCAGGACTATGACGACATGCCGGCTTCTATCGACGAATACACTGCCGGCCCCGACGCAGCTGCCGATAGTGATATTGAAGAACTCGGTACAGGCACAGAAACGGTAGAACTGGAAGCGGAGGAAAGCTCTCCCATCCGCGAAATGAGCAGTGAGGAGATTGACTACCTCGGTGAGGCCGATGTCCACCTTGCCTATGGTCTCTACGACGAAGCGGCTTCCGTTCTTCAGCGCGGCATTAATGAAAACCCGGGCCGCGACGACCTGCGTCTCAAATTGCTCGAGGTATATCACTCCGCCAACCTCGCAGACGAATATGTTTCCGCCGCCGAAGAATGGCAGCGTTCCGGGGTTCAGGACGAGCAAGCCTGGCAAAGGGCGCTGCAGATGGGCGCCAGTGTGGCGCCGGAAGCGGCGTTGTTCCAGGGACAGGCGGCTCCGGTTGCGCAAACGCAGCCTGCGCCGGCAGCTGCAAAACCCGAGCCCGAAGCTCCGCCTGTTGCTGAAAAAGACGATATCGATCTGAGCAGCGCTTTTGATAGCCCCGGGAATGAAGCGGCTGAATCTGCCGAAGAGGAGAGGCCGGACAAGGAGGAAGCACTCGATTTCGATCTGAGTGGCTTTGATCTGGCCGACAATGAGGAAGAAGCCCCGGCCACAGTGGCCGAGGAGCCTGAGGAAGATTCAGATGCGCTCACAGACCTGGATCTGGCGGATCTGGGCATGGACACTGCGGACGAGGCGCCCGACGAAACAGGGTCTGAAACTGCCGACTCTGAAGATCCGGCCGGTGATCTGGATTTCGATATTGGCGATCTTTCCCTGGACGAAAGCAGCGATAGCGATGAAGACGCTCTTGAAACACCCCTGGAAGAACCGGCTCTGGAAGCAGAAACGGCCAGCGACGATGAGGAAGAAATAGAAGGCCTGCGCCCGGCGGATTCACGCCAATCCGCTCTGGACGAGGATTTCTCCGACGATCTCGATCTGGGTGAACTTGAAGCTGAGGAATCTTCAGCGCCGGAACCCGAGCTGGGCGCTGATGCCGACGAGATGATTGCCGACGAACCGGCAATTGATCAGGCCGGTGATGAGGAAATCTCCGTCAAGCTGGATCTTGCGCGCGCCTATCTGGACATGGGGGAGCCCGAGATGGCAAAGACCCTGCTGGATGAAGTTGTAGATATGGGTAACGATCAGCAGCGTCAGGAGGCCAAGGACCTGCTGTCCCGCGCTGGCTGACCGCCGTTTGCTCATTTCGTAATGCGCTATGCCGCAGCCGTGGAATATGCAGGCAGCCAATACTCGGGTTGGCAGCGCCAGCATCATGCACCCAGCGTGCAAGGCTGCATTGAGCAAGCGCTCTCGCAGATCGCGGATACTCAGGTTGAAACGGTATGTGCAGGACGTACGGATGCCGGTGTTCATGCGCTGGGACAGGTTATCCATTTCGACTCGGTGAATGAACGCGCGCCCAAGGATTGGCTGTTTGGCGCCAACGCACTTCTGCCACATGACATAAGCCTGCGCTGGGTACAGCCGGTTTCCGATGATTTCCACGCACGTTTTTCTGCTACCAGCCGTTGTTACCGTTACGTCATCCACGATCATCGGGCACGTAGTGGCCTGATGCATGAGCGTGTGGCCTGGAGCCGTCAACCACTGGATGCGGATCGCATGCACGACGCTGCGCAGTGCCTGCTCGGTGAGCAGGATTTTTCGGCCTTCCGTGCCGCAGAATGCCAGTCCAGCACCCCCATGCGCTTTGTTTCAAACCTGCAGGTTCGCCGCGTTTCGGAACTGGTGCTCATGGAGGTCGAGGCCAACGCCTTTCTGCACCATATGGTGCGTAACATAGCCGGGGTTTTGATGGCCGTTGGCAGCGGTCAACATGAACCCTCCTGGGTGCGGGCAGTACTGGACAGCCGCGACCGCCGTGCCGGCGGCGTGACAGCGCCTGCGCAAGGCCTGTATTTCCTGCATGTGACTTACCCCCCGCACTGGCAGTTACCACCTGAGGCAACAAGGGACATTTTTCTACACCCCTGATCAGGATAGGAAGCGGGCAGTGGGCTTGTTAAACTAGCGCGCTTTTATCATCGTTTATGCACGAGGCTGCTTGTTCGCCGATGGCCGATTTACGCCCATATGCCCGCACCCGCATCAAGTTTTGCGGCATTACCCGCCCACAGGACGCACAAGCGGCCGTGGCTGCGGGGGCGGATGCGCTCGGTTTTGTGTTCTATGCAAAGAGTCCGCGCGCGGTGACGCTCAAGCAGGTCAATGAAATCTGCCAGGGACTGCCACCGTTTGTAGCACGGGTGGGATTATTCCTGAATGCAGACCCTGCGGCTGTGCAGGCTACGGTAGATGCCGTGTCGCTCGACCTGCTGCAATTTCATGGCACCGAAACAGCAGATGAATGTACTCGCTACGGCCTGCCATACATGAAGGCACTCGGCATGGCGGAAGACGAAAGTCTGCTGTCACAGGCCAGCGCCCATGCAGCCGCGGCTGCCCTGTTGATTGACAGCCACAAGCTGGGCGAGGCGGGAGGCACCGGCGAGGTTTTTGACTGGTCCACAGTGCCGCGGCAACTGGAGCGTCCGCTGGTGCTGGCAGGCGGGCTGAATGTATCGAATGTGGCGGCGGCGATCAGGCAGCTCAGACCCTATGCTGTGGACGTCAGCAGCGGAATCGAAAGTGCTCCGGGACGTAAGGACAGACAGCTGATGCAGGATTTTTCTGCCCGGGTAAGGCAGGCCGACAGAGAGTGATATGTCATTTGAAATAATTGGAACCCAACCGGATGAGCGCGGACACTTCGGCCCCTATGGCGGCCGTTTTGTCGCTGAAACGCTCATGCAACCCCTTGAGGAACTGCGTCAGGCCTACGAACGCTACAGTCAGGATCCGGTTTTCCTGTCGGAGTTTGAACAGGATCTGAAGCATTATGTCGGACGTCCGACGCCGATTTATCATGCCGAGCGCCTCAGCCGCGAGGTGGGCGGTGCGCAGATCTACCTCAAACGCGAGGATCTGAATCACACCGGCGCTCACAAGATCAACAACACCATCGGCCAGGCGCTTCTGGCCAGCCGCATGGGCAAGACCCGCATTATTGCCGAAACCGGTGCCGGACAGCATGGCGTGGCCAGCGCCACGGTGGCGGCCCGTCTGGGGCTGGAGTGCGTGGTTTATATGGGCGCCGAAGACATCAAGCGCCAGTCCCCTAACGTCTACCGCATGCGTTTGCTCGGCGCCGAAGTCGTGCCTGTGCATTCCGGCTCGAAAACACTGAAGGATGCCCTTAACGAGGCACTGCGTGACTGGGTCACCAACGTCGACGATACCTTTTACATTATCGGTACGGTTGCCGGCCCACATCCCTATCCGGCCATGGTGCGTGATTTTCAGTCGGTCATTGGCCGCGAGGCGCGCGAGCAGATACAGATCCAGGCCGGGCGGTTACCGGATGCGTTGGTAGCCTGTGTGGGCGGCGGTTCCAATTCCATCGGACTCTTCTATCCATTCCTGGACGACGATGTCGATATGTACGGCGTGGAAGCTGGCGGCGAAGGTGTTGCCACCGGCCGGCACGCCACGCGTCTTTCCGAGAACGCCGCACGCCCGGGTGTGCTGCACGGCAATCGAACCTACGTCATCCAGGACGAAAATGGTCAGGTGAGGGAGACGCATTCCATCTCGGCCGGACTGGATTATCCCGCTGTCGGGCCGGAACATGCCTGGCTCAAGGATAACGAACGCGCGCATTACGTCAGCATCAACGATGAAGATGCCTTGAAAGGCTTTCATGCACTGACGCGCATTGAAGGTATTATCCCGGCGCTGGAATCATCCCATGCCATTGCCTATGCCATGAAACTGGCCGCAGGCATGCGGAAGGACCAGGTTATTCTCGTGAATCTTTCCGGGCGTGGAGACAAGGATATCAACACCGTGGCCGAACTCGACGGGGTGGAACTGTGAGTCGTATTGAAGACTGCCTGCAGTCGCTCAAATCACAGGGCCGCAGCGCCCTCGTGCCCTATATTACGGCGGGTGATCCGAGCCTCGAGATGACGTTATCCCTGATGCACGCCATGGTAAAGGCGGGGGCGGACATAATCGAACTCGGCGTACCTTTCTCGGACCCTATGGCCGACGGACCGGTGATCCAGGCGGCCTGCGAACGCGCACTGGCGCGTAAGGTGTGCCTGGCGGACGTAATCGATTGCGTCAGCAAGTTTCGCCAGGAAGACGGTCAAACCCCGGTCGTGATCATGGGCTATCTCAATCCGGTCGAGAACATGGGTTATGAGGTCTTCGCCGCCCGCGCCCAGGCAGCCGGAGTCGACGGCGTGCTGCTGGTTGACCTGACTGTCGAGGAGGCCGACTTTGCCGTACCGGTACTCAACGCGCATGACCTTGATCCGATTTTCCTGATCGCGCCCACCAGTCCGGATGCACGGGTGGCCCGGATAGGGGAGGTAGGGCGGGGTTATCTGTACTACGTTTCGCTCAAGGGCGTGACCGGTGCTGCGAGTCTGGATGTGAATGCCGTCAGCGAAAAGCTGAGCGCCATACGCGCCCAGACCCGCCTGCCCGTTGCGGTAGGCTTTGGTATCCGTGATGCGGCATCCGCGGCCAAGGTAGGCCGCCTGGCGGATGCCGTGGTCGTAGGCAGTGCGCTGGTCTCGAAAATCGAAGAACTGGGTCACGACGAACAGGCCATTCTGGAACAGCTGCCTGCGATTCTTTCAGATATGCGCCAGGCCATGGACGCTTCGCCCTGAAAGCAGAAAAGGGATTACACTGACAAGGTGACTACAAACAGGAGTCACGATGGGGACAGACAAAATGAGTTGGATCAGCCAGATCATGCCTTCCAAGATACGTACGGAAGGAGGCAATCGCCGCTCCGTACCCGAAGGCGTGTGGAGCAAATGTACGAACTGCAACGCGGTGCTGTATAGCGCCGAACTCGAGCGCAATCAGCATGTCTGTCCCAAATGCGGCGAACACCGGCGACTGGACGCGCGGCAGCGCATTGACTGTTTTCTGGATGAGCAACAGAGAGTGGAGATCGGCGCTGATGTTGCGCCGCTGGACCCACTGAAATTCAAGGACAGCAAACGCTACAAGGACCGGCTTGCGCAGGCGCAGAAGGACAGTGGCGAAAATGACGCTTTGGTAGTCATGCAAGGCCGCCTGTTCGATATGCCGGTAGTGGTCTGCGCCTTCAATTTCAATTTCATGGGTGGCTCCATGGGCAGCGTTGTCGGCGAAAAATTCGTTCGCGGCGTGAATGCCGCATTGAGCAATGGCGCGCCCGTGATCTGTTTTGCCGCCAGTGGTGGCGCACGCATGCAGGAAGGTCTGCTGTCATTGATGCAGATGTCCAAGACCAGTGCCGCCCTGGCGCGTCTGGCTGAACGCGGTATCCCCTACATTTCAGTACTCACCAACCCGACCATGGGCGGTGTGGCTGCAAGCCTGGCCATGCTGGGCGACGTCAATATAGCCGAACCCAAGGCCCTGATCGGTTTCGCCGGACCACGCGTGATCGAGCAGACCGTGCGTCAAAAGCTGCCTGAGGGCTTTCAGACCAGCGAGTTTCTGCTGCACCACGGCGCTGTCGACATGATCGTGGATCGCCGCGACTTGCGCGAGCAAGTGCATCGCATTCTCAGCATTCTTACCCAGCAACCCGCTCTGAGTACCAGTCAAGCCGCCCACAGTTGAGCCAGCCACCTTTTGATAGCCTCGGCGAGTGGCTCGCCTGGCAGGAGCGTCTGCATCCCAGAGAGATAGAGCTTGGCCTGGAGCGGGTCACGACTGTCGCCGAACGGTTGCAGGTTTTGCAGCCGGCGCCCTTTGTTATCACAGTCGCAGGCACCAATGGCAAGGGCTCGTCAGTGGCCATGCTGGCAGCGGCATTGTCCGATGCCGGCCTGCGCACCGCCACCTATACCTCACCTCATTTATTGACCTACAACGAAAGGGTCGTGATCGAGCGGCACAGGGTCACGGATCATGCGCTGTGCGAGGCCTTTGCCGCTGTAGAGCAGGCCAGGGGCGATACCGGCCTGACCTATTTTGAATTCGGCACACTGGCGGCCCTATGGCTGATCAGGCACAGCGCAGTTGATGTGGCGATACTTGAAGTCGGACTCGGTGGACGCCTGGATGCCGTCAACATTGTCGATGCCGATATAGCCCTGGTCACCAATGTCGGGCTGGACCACCAGGACTGGCTGGGTAACGACCGCGAAGCCATTGGCCGTGAAAAAGCCGGGATTTTCCGTAAAGGCAGATCTGCGGTGTACAACGATCCTGTACCTGTCGCCTCGGTCCTTGAATCAGCAGCCAATTGCGGTGCTGAGCTTTACTGCCTGCAGCGCGATTATCGACTTGAACAAGAGGATGGTCACTGGCTCTGGCGTCGGGAAAACAGGGCAGTGCGTCTTTGTGCGGACAATGACAAACCTTTGCACCAGATAGAGAATGCCGCCGGCGTACTCATGTGTCTGCAACTGGTGTCCCGGTGCATCAACCTGGATGTTGCCGCAGCCGGAAAAAATCTGCTGGACAGGAGGGTCGCAGGACGCAGCGACTGGCGTCGCGTAACGTACCGGGGCAAGAGCGTAGAGTTACTGCTGGATGTGGCCCACAACCTGGAAGCTGTGCAAGCGCTGGCCGGAGAATTACGGCGGCAGAGTTGTCAGGGGCGCACATTGGCTGTATTCGCCGCGCTTGTGGACAAACCCGTTGCCGAAATGACGGGCATTCTGGCGCCTCTGGTTGATGAATGGCTGGTGGCGGGGTTAACGTGCTCCAGAGGCTGCAGTGCCGCACAAACAGTACAGAGAATGCCGGTCGCCGGTAACCGTGTTGAGCAGTATGCCAGTCCTGATGACGCCTGGAATGCCGCTTGCGGCAGAGCCAGTCCATCGGACCGGGTTATAGTATTCGGATCTTTCCACACCGTTCAGGCGGTGCTCGAACATATTGAACTTGAAGCCGAAGGGAGAACAGGTAATGACTGAGGAATTGAAGCGCCGCCTGGTAGGAGTCGCTGTATTGTTGGCGGTGTTCAGCCTGATTGCCTGGTGGATCGGTGCACGCGACCAGCAGGGGCAGGATATCCCCTCTGCGGACGCAGACGTACGTAATTACGATGTGCGTGAACTCGACCGTATTGCGGCCGCACAGCAGACCCAGCAGGCCGTGGCGGAGCCGGTTGAAGAAGTCGCATCCGCACAGAACGAAACAAGCGAAATGCAGAGTGATGCTGAAGCTGTAGAGGACGACACTTCCGATTCTGTAGAGGCAGCGGCGGAGCCTGCACCCGAGCCTGAACCAGAACCTGAACCTGCACCCAGGCCCGAAGCCAGCCAACCCGCGCAAAAACCGGAACCCGCTCCCCAGATCGCCAAACCGGCTCAATCCGAGCCTGCGCCAGGCAAGGCGCAAAGCGACAAACCTGCGACCAGCGCCAATGGCGGCTGGATCGTGCAGGTGGCCAGCGTGACCCAGAAAAGCAATGCAAATGAACTGGCGTCCAGGTTGAAGAAGAGTGGCTGGGTGAGCTTTGTGGAAGAGGGGGTGGTAAACGGCACCACATATTATCGGGTACGCGTCGGCCCCTACGCAGCGAGAGGCGATGCCGACAAGGCTGCCGCCGGGCTGAAAAAGGAACTGGGTCAGAACGTTGCTGTCATGAGCCACTAGTTATGCAGTGGCTGAAACCGATGGCTGATGTGATGGGGGCAAGCTGATAGAATAGCGCCCTGATTCCATCCTGTTGGACGAACTCCAGATGGCGATAGCCGATTACGTCATACTCAGCGTCATTGCACTGTCTGCCATTATCGGCCTGTTCCGCGGTTTTTTTCGCGAAGCCCTGTCTCTGGCAACCTGGATCATCGCATTCTTTGTCGCGTTCCAGTTCGGACCATTGCTGGCCGAGCAATTGAGTTCCCAGATTGAAACGCCGTCTGTACGCCTGGCCGGCGCATACGTCGCACTGTTCATCGGCACTCTGATTGTAGGCGGACTGATCAATTATTTTGTCAGCAAGCTGGTCAAGGGCAGCGGCCTGGCGGGTACTGACAAGGTACTCGGCCTGTTTTTTGGCGGAATACGCGGGGTAATCCTGGTACTGCTGTTCATTCTGCTGGCCGGGGTCACTGTCATCAGCAAGGACCCCTGGTACCAGAACTCAGTGGTTCTCCGGCAAATGACGCCCTGGGCCGAGCAGTTGCGTGGACTGCTACCGGCGGACATGGATGAATATCTGGACCCGGCCGTCCCCGCCGATGGTGGCCAGAAACCCGAAACATCAGACAGCAGCTCGTAGGAGTCCCCGCGAATGTGTGGAATTGTTGGTATCGTTTCCCAACAGCCTGTTAACCAGGAAATTTACGATGCGCTGACGGTGCTTCAGCATCGCGGTCAGGATGCAGCCGGGATTGTTACCTCGGACGGCCAGAAACTGTATCTGCGCAAGGACAATGGCCTGGTGCGAGACGTATTCCAGAGTCATCACATGTTGCGGCTGCAGGGCAATATCGGCATTGGTCATGTACGTTACCCCACAGCCGGATGCAGCAGCTCGGCCGAGGCGCAGCCCCTGTATGTGAACACGCCCTATGGCATCTGTCTGGCTCACAACGGCAATCTCACCAATGCCGCCGAACTGAAAGAAGAACTGTTTCTGACCGACAGGCGGCATCTGAACACGGATTCCGACTCGGAAATCCTGCTCAACGTTTTTGCGCACGAATTACTCCAGCAGGGCAAGCTGCGCCTCAGCACGGACGATATATTCGAAGCTGTATCCAGCGTTCACAAGCGTTGTCATGGCGCCTATGCCGCCGTAGCCCTGATCAGTGGCTACGGCATTGTCGGATTCCGGGATCCCTATGGCATACGTCCCGCTGTCTACGGACGCCGCGAAACGCCGGAAGGCGTTGATTACATGATGGCGTCGGAAAGCGTCGCACTGGATGCTCTGGGATTCGAACTGATTGGCGATATTCAACCGGGCGAAGCGGTATTCATTGGCCTCGATGGCCATATTCAGGTACGCCAGTGCGCCGAGAAGCCGGCTTTGTCGCCCTGTATTTTTGAATACGTTTATATGGCCCGGCCGGACTCGGTCATGGACGATGTCTACGTCTATAAATCGCGCCTGCGCATGGGCGAGCATCTCGCGGACAAGATTTTACGTGAATGGCCCGATCACGATATCGATGTGGTCATACCCATTCCCTCGACCAGCCGCACGGCTGCCGTGGAACTGGCCGCCCGCCTGGATGTGAAGTACCGCGAGGGCTTCATCAAGAACCGCTATATCGGCCGCACCTTCATCATGCCGGGCCAGACCCAGCGGAAAAAATCGGTGCGCCAGAAGCTGAATCCCATTGATCTGGAATTCCATGGCAAGAATGTCCTGCTGGTGGATGATTCCATTGTCAGGGGCACCACTTCTGAGGAAATCATTCAGATGGCTCGTGATGCGGGCGCCCGGAAAGTGTATTTCGCTTCTGCGGCGCCACCTGTGCGTTATCCGAATGTATATGGAATCGACATGCCGACCGCAAGGGAGCTGATCGCCCATGGCCGCACCGAAGAGGAAATCCAGAACCTGATTGGCGCCGACCGCCTGATCTACCAGGATCTGGAAGACCTCATAGCCGCTGTCAATGCGGGTAATCCGGGTATCAAGGAATTTGAATGCTCGGTGTTTACAGGCGAATACATTACCCGGGATGTGAGCGAGGACTACCTTCAGCAACTGGAGCTGTTTCGCTCGGATGCCGCCAAGGAAGAGCGCAATCGTTTGCAAAACGAGGTGCTCGAGTTGCATAACGCCAGCTAACGGAGGAGTCCGATCAATGCCACTCAGCCTGTGGCTGCTCGGTGCGGCGTTACTCCTGCTTGTTTTGGCGGTTCGCGCCTTCTGGAAACGCCGCATCTTGTCGGGACTGTTCGTGTTGCTCTGCGGCATGTTGTTGGCCACATCGGCCTATGCCAGTCGCCAGATTGTACTGAATCTGCAAAGTTACAGTCCGATACTCCTTGAGCGGGAAATCGCTGACCTGAAAATAGATACGCCTGCACAGTCACGCGAATTTCTGGTGCGCGACCTGGTTAAATCACGCAGCTACCGCTGGCAACCCAAGGGCGAGCAATGGCAACTGGAGTTGAGAACCTTGAGCCTGACCGGCCTCTGTGCGTGGCTCGACTGGCCGGCGCATTACCGGTTATTACGTCTACAGACACAGGAAACCGGGGCAGAAGACGAAAAACCTGTCATACACAGCGTGCAATTGCAGCAGGCCGAACAGGGTTGGGATCTCTGGCGGGGGCTGCGGCGGCTGGCCCGCAAGCGGCCCGATCTGATCGATGAAATAGAAAGTTGCGTTCGCGCGGAAGTGATGCAGTCAGCTCCTCAAGCCATGACGCAGAACGCAGGTTATCGCGCCAGTATCCGTGAGGAAGGGCTGCACATACGCGAGCTTGCACATTGACAAGCAGGGCAAGGCCCCTTAGCCTTTTCAACAAGCGCCGATTTGCTCCGCTTGCGGGCGCTCAACAAATACTGCTAAACCGGTCAGCGACCCGTTAAGCAGTGCTTGCGGGTTTTTTTGTGCCCGCAGCAAACCGGAAGATTGTTAAGAGGACAGGCTTGTGACAGATATAGATCAGGAATGGGGTGCTGCAACACTGGGTATACGTGCGGGCTGGCAGTCCGGCAGCGAGGGCGAACATACCTGCCCGATATACGCGACATCGAGTTTCGTATTCAAGAGCGCCGCCGAAGCCGCTGCTCGTTTCAGTGGTGAGCAACCAGGCAATATTTATTCCCGCTTTACCAATCCCACGGTACAGGCTTTCGAAGCCCGCCTGGCAGCGCTGGAGGGTGGGGAAGCCTGCGTGGCCACTGCCTCGGGCATGGCGGCCATCTTGTCGACCTGCATGGCATTACTGAAAAGCGGCGACCATATTGTGGCGTCACGCACCTTGTTCGGTTCGACCATCAGTCTGTTTGAAAACTACATGAAACCTTTTGGCGTGGAGGTCAGTTACGTCAATCCGACTGATGTGGATGAATGGCGCAAGGCGCGACAGGAAAATACACGCATGTTTTTCCTGGAAACGCCTTCCAATCCGCTGACTGAAATTGCCGATATCGCCGAGTTGGCCAGTCTGGCCCGCGAAAACGATGTGTTGTTTGTTGTTGACAACTGTTTCCTGACCCCGGCATTGCAGAAGCCTTTGGCGCTGGGCGCTGATATTGTCATTCACTCGGCCACCAAGTACCTGGATGGCCAGGGTCGCTGCATTGGCGGGGCCGTGGTCGGTGATGCTGAAAGGGTCGGTGAAAAGGTCTTTGGCTTCATCCGCACTGCCGGTCCCTGCATGAGCCCGTTCAACGCCTGGGTGTTGCTCAAGGCCCTGGAAACACTGGAATTGCGTATGCACGCCCATTGCCGCAGCGCGCAGACGTTTGCGGAATGGCTGCATGGGCAACCCGGAATCGGCCGTGTCTATTATCCGGGCCTCAGCGATCATCCCCAGCATGCATTGGCGTCAGCGCAGCAGAAGGGCTTCGGCGGCATCGTGGCCTTCGAGGTGGAGGGCGGACGTGAAGCGGCCTGGAAAGTGGTGGATGCCACCCGCATGGTTTCCATCACGGCCAATCTGGGAGATGCCAGAACCACCGTTACCCATCCGGCTACCACGACCCATGGCCGTATCAGTGCCGAAGCCCGGCAGCGGGCAGGCATAGGCGAGGGGCTGTTACGCGTGTCCGTAGGACTCGAAAACGTGGAAGACATCATTGCTGATTTCTCACGTGGACTCGGGCAGTAGCGACCCGGCTTTCGCCGCTATCGAAGAAGCGTTGCAGACCGGCTGTGCCGAACTGAAGTGCCAGCGGGTTGCAGCGTTATCGACGCCGGCTGTTTCTGCGGATGATCCGCCCGAGGTCAGAGCGGGCAATCTCACGCCCGGCAGGCCACCCAGGCCCGTGCTTGTACACCCTTCAAGAGTCGCCAGGCGGCGTCTGAATTCTGTGCAGGGCAGGGTGGCGCTGGTGCATGCGGTCGCCCATATCGAGTTCAATGCCATCAACCTCGCACTGGATGCCGCCTGGCGTTTCAGGGGCATGCCGCCAGGCTACTATGACGACTGGTTGCGTGTTGCGCGAGACGAGGCCAGGCATTTCGGCTGGTTGCGGCAGCGTTTGCTCGATATGGGTTCTGATTATGGCGAGCTTGAGGCGCACAACGGCCTGTGGGAAGCGGCGGTAAAGACGGCGGCAGACCCTCTGGTGAGGATGGCGCTGGTTCCCCGTGTGCTTGAAGCACGCGGCCTGGATGTCACACCCGGCATGATCAATCGCTTGGCGCGCAGTGGTGATCATGAGACCGTGGCAATTCTCGAGCGCATTCTTGAAGAAGAAGTCTGTCACGTGGAGATTGGCAGCCGCTGGTATCACTATCTCTGCGCGCAGCGCGAACTCGATGCGGATGCGCTTTTCCCCCGGTTGCTGGACGAATACATGCAGGTCAGGCCGCGCGGCCCGTTTAATTTTCCGGCCCGCCGGGCTGCGGGTTTCACACCCGCCGAACTGGACTGGCTGCGGCAGTCTGATTAAGCGGCATATGTCATTTCCTACACAGCCGGTCATGAATTTCCTATAGCAGGAAGCGCTTTTTCTGGATGGCAGCGCAAGGGCGTGGCCTTATAAGCTTGCGCTGTGAAATGCTTCATCACAGGACAAGCAGGTGTTTGCCAGACAAGCCAAAGAAAACCCCTCCTCAGATGATTCCAGCGCCTGGTTGCTGGTACTCAGGAAGCAGGGGCTGGAGCTCAGCGTTGAGCAGCAGGAGAAGTTGTCCATGACCTTGCCGGAAGGCCGTCACAGTCATGTACAGAGCCTCAGCGGTTTCAAAGCCCGCAAACAACTGAATTGTCAGTTTCTGCTCAGTCTTTTTGTTGACCCCGAAGATCTTGATGACATGGCTGACGCCGTACTTGCTGCGCGCGAGTCTTCACCCGGGGTCACACTGATTATTGCAGTGCAGGGCCGGCAATTACTGGCTCTGGGGCGCTGGCTGGACAAACGCGCCAAAGCAGGCAGTCTTGCCGGTATTCGACTGATGCTGGAAAATGATGTCGAGGCCGTGATCGAAAATCTGCCTTCGCGTCTGCAGCCTGTGCTCGAAGACAACGTCATTCGCATGCCCATGTCGACGGAAGTGGAAAACACCAACTTCCGTAATTTCTATATTTTCAGCCCGGAACTACACCAGTTGGTCGCCCGTATACGCGGCTTTGCCCTAAATGGAGTAACGCGGGCATATCTGCTCGGAGGGCCGGGCAGTGGCAAGACTTCTCTGGCTTATTACTATTTTCTAGCCCGCAACAAGGGGCGCTTCATTTCCGTCAACCTCGCTGCCGAGAATACCGGCGACAAGGCGGCTGTAAAGTCATTGCTCTGTGGCCACGTTACCGGTGCTTTTCCGGGCGCTGGCGCCCGTTCGGGAGCCTTTCTTCTGGCTGACGACGGCACCTGCTTTATTGATGAAAGCCATGGTGTCATTGGCCCCGTCATGGAAGTTCTGATGGAGGCGCTGGATAACAACCAGTACCTGCCACTGGGAGCAGCGGCCAAGCAACCACTGCGTTGCGCGATTATGTTTGCCACCAATCGCAGTTGGGAACATCTGCAGGAATCGGTCAATCTTGATGAATTTACGCGTATCGGTGCGGCCACACTGGAGGTGCCGGAACTGCACAAGCGCGAAGAAGACATGATAGCGGTGATTGCTTCGTCACTGGCCAGGCTGGCGGCTCCCTGTCAGACCTGGACCCCGCCGATCGGGCTAAGCGCATATGCATGGGAGCAGATGCGCGGCAGTCGTTGGCATGGCAACGCACGTGCGGTGATCAGAGTCATGGAGGCAGCCTTTGTGGATACGGCAAGTGCCGGTCTCGACAACCTGATTCAGGGCGATGTGATTCAGCGGAGCATGAAACTCTGGGAGCCGGAGAGTCACCACAGTCACGAAATGTATTCCGCGCTGTAGTCAGTATCAGTTCAGGTGCTGGAAGCGCAGGCCATCTGCATCCGCGATCAACAGATTGCCCCGGTCTTCATGCCAGTCAGACAGCACGATACGTCGCGCCATCTGTCCATCCAGCTGAAATTCGTGCATCGCGCAACGATGTGTATGACCGTGAATCAGTAAATGCACGTCATATTCACGCATGCTGCGTTCCACGCTCTGCTGATTGACGTCCATGATCTCCATGCTTTTGGCGCCCGCTCCCTGCTGGGCGGGACTCATGCCCCTGATCTGCAGGGCCATTTGCTCACGCTGTGCGGCCGGCAGGCTCAGCAAACGGTTGCGTACAGCTTCCTGAGAGACCAGTTCACGGAATTTCTGGTGCTCGACATCATCGGTACAAAACATATCGCCATGCGAAAGAAGAGCCTTCTCGCCGTTCAGTTCGATAACCTGGGGGTCATTCAGCAGCTTGCATCCGGTTGTACGGGAGAATTCTGCATCGACCAGGAAGTCTCGGTTGCCGCGCATGAAGTAAAGCCTGATGCCCCGGTCGCAGAGACTGCGCAAAGCGTCACAAACCTCCGTATAGCGCGACAGGGAGACATCGTCTCCCAGCCAGTACTCGAAGATATCACCCAGCAGATAGATTTCATCCGCCCTGGCGGCATCCTGCTTCAGATACTTCAGCAGTATGCGGTTGATGCCGGGCTTGCGCTCATCCAGGTGAAGATCGGATATGAAATGTGCAGTCATGCCGGCCCGGCTTCAGCTGAGGCTGGCACCGGTGATCAGCACTTCTTCAACAGGAACATCCTGGTGCATGCCGCTGCGTCCGGTTTCAACGCCGGCAATGACGTCCACCACGTCCATGCCCTCGATGACTTCGCCGAATACGCAATAACCCCAGCCATCGGGCGTGGAGGCACGGTAGTCAAGGAAATCATTGTCCTTGAGGTTGATAAAGAACTGGGAACTGGCGGAGTGGGGATCGGAGGTGCGCGCCATGGAAATCGTGCCACGACGGTTCTTAAGACCATTATCAGCTTCATTCTCAATCGGGGCATGCGTGTCTTTTCTGCCCATGCCGCTGGTCATGCCGCCGCCCTGGATCATGAATCCGGGAATGACGCGGTGAAAAAGCGTTCCCGCAAAAAAGTTTTCTTCCACGTATTGCAGAAAATTCGCCGTTGTTTTCGGCGCATTCTCCTGATCCAGGCGGATAGTGATATTTCCCTTGCTGGTTTCAAGCAAAACAGTCGACACGATTCTTACTCCATTGACTTCCAGGAACGTCCCCTTGCATGCGCAGACCCTTACAGCTTGTAGGAAAATCCTGATAATACAAAGCGCTATTGTAGGATACCGGCACTCATGGTGACTGGGTAATCTTCCTCCCGAGTGTTCAGCAATTTTCCCCACAACGGGGGCTTTAGGAGGAAGAGATGTCTATTTTGACACAAACCAAACTCGGTAAGGTTGCCAAGGGTCGTAAGGAACGTGGCGCCAGTGCCGTTGAATATGCATTGATCATTGCCCTGATCGCGGTTGCTGTCTTTATTGCCGGCACCACGTTGGATGATCAGCTGATTGCATTCTTCAACTATGTTGCCGGCCAGTTGCCGACCAGCTAATTAGCAACAACCGAACATTCAAATGTCAGTTCGCCGACGTATAGCCGGGGCGGCAGCGGTTGAATTCGCCCTGATCCTGCCGGTTTTCCTGATGATGATGTATAGCATGGTGGTTTACGCCTACATCTTCATCCTGCAGGAAAGCATGACCTTTGCAGCCCAGGCATCTGCCGAAGCCACAGTAAAGGTCAGTCCGGTACAGGCCGATTACGAAGCCGCCCTGGTCAGCGTTGCCAAGTCGACCGCAACCCAGGTACTTGGTTATCTCCCTCTGGACCAGCAAAACCGTGTCCTCGGAGAGAGCGCCGAAAAGGTTACGGTTACGCCGGATACCGTGAATGGCACGGTTCAGGTACAGCTGACATTTGATTTCGCAGGTTTATTCCCGGTGTTGTCATTGCCACTGGTGGGCGACGTGCCCCCCATGCCGGCAACACTCACGGCCAGCGCAGTGGCCGGGATATGAATAACAAAGGAGTCACGCAATGAGCAGCAATGCCCTCAAATTGATGGCACTCGTTACTCTGGTGCTGGCGTTAGGGCTGGGCTTCGTAGCCTACAAGATGAGCCAGCGGCTCACCGCCGCGCCGTCACAACCTGAAGTACAGGAAACACGGGAGCAAAAAGAACTCGCCTATACCATGGCTGCTGTTCTGATCAAACCCGTACTGGCGCATCAGGCTATAGAAAAGGACGATGTGGAACTGGTTCCCGTCAGCGTATTACCACCCAATTACTTCACTTCCAAAGACGAAGTAATCGGCAAGACTCCGCTGGTGGACCTGGATGTGGGCACGACGCTTACCGAGCGCGTTTTCAAGCAATCCAATGTGCTGAGCAAGTCCATTCCTGAAGGGCATCGAGCCATGTCCCTGCAAATAGATGATGTCATCGCAGTCGGCGGATTCGTTCAGCCCGGCGATGTCGTCGATGCCTTGTTGTATATCCAGTCCAAAGGCAAGGAAGTCGACGACAGCCAGGCTCGCCTGCTGCTCGGAGAAGCCATGGTGCTGGCTTACGAAGAACGCCTGTTGCCTGAAACCGAAGGCGACAAGGATGAGGAAAAGGAACAGGGCCAGCGTCAACGCCGTCAACGTACCGTGGTACTTGCCGTACCCGAGAAAGACACTGTGAAGGTCATGCTCGGCGCCAGTATCGGTGAGATACGCCTGGCTCTGCATGGTCAGATTGACGAAGAAAATGCCGCAGATGCGATGGATGCCACCCAGGTTGTTTCCACGGACGGTGGCGAGAGCAAGGACAAGGAAGAGAACGAAGAAGACGCCGTCAAGCCAATCACCTTGCGTGAACTCGGCGAAATCAAGAAGAAACGTTCAAAAGCAGGTTACGTGCCGCCACCCATTGTGGTCTACCGCGGCAGTGACGTTGAGACTGTGAGGCGCTAATCATGAAGTCGACTAATTTAAGCAAGCCATTCAAGCGTGTTGGCTACGGACTGCTGGTATGTTTTTCTACGCTGATCCTGACGGCGCAAGCAGCTGAGATCCTGCAACTTGAAACCGGCTCACAGCAGGTGATGCGTGAGGAAGCCGGCGTCGCCAGAGTCGCTGTAGGCGATCCCAAAGTAGCTGATGTCAGCATGCTGGACCGCTACCAGATCATGCTCAGCGCCAAGGCTGCGGGCCGTACGACACTGTCCGTATGGACGGGCAGCCGGAAAACCCTGAAAACCTATGATCTCGTAGTTGCCGACCATGGGGCGCCGGCTGCAGTCACAAATCCTGCTTCAGTCAAAACGCAGGTGCAGACGGATATCAAGGTAGCCGAAATGTCACGCAAGACGCTGCGCCAGTTTGGCTTCAACTATCTGAAGAATCAGGCTTCGGAAACCATTACGTCGCTGACGCCCGGCAGTCTTGGCGGCATCGAGAGTGGTGGCGGTGGTATCAACGTGCTGGGCGCCAATGGTTTCGTACCACTGAGTAATGCCTTCAATCTGGTGTTCGGCAACGGCAATCGTAATACGGCAGGCGTGCTGAGTGTGCTTGAACAGCGCGGACTGGTGCGTGTGCTGGCTGAACCCAGCCTGGTGGCCATGAGCGGCCAGACGGCCAGCTTCCTGGCCGGCGGCGAATTCCCCATTCCGGTTCAGCAGAGTGGCAGCGGCGGTAACAACACCGTGACGATTGAATTCAAGGAATTTGGTGTGCGCCTGAATCTCACGCCCACGGTACTGGACAATGAACGCATCGTACTGCGCGTGGCGCCCGAAGTCAGTGAACTGGACTTCACCGCTGCTGTGGTCAGCGGTGGCGTCCAGGTACCTGCATTAACCGTGCGGCGCACTGAAACAACCGTTGAACTGGGCAATGGCGAAAGCTTCCTGATCAGTGGACTTGTAAGCCAGAACACGATCGGCAACGTCGACAAGGTGCCACTGTTGGGCGATATCCCGATCCTCGGCGCATTCTTCCGCTCGACGCAGTTCGACCGTGAAGAGAAAGAACTGGTCATGGTGGTCACGCCACATCTGGTCGATCCGCTACGTCGTGGTGCAGAGCTGCCGGCCATGCCAGGTGCCCGGTATGACAATTACAACCCCGGTAATGCCCATGTGATTCTGAATGAGCGTGGGGATTTCGATCCTGAAGCCACCGGCTTCAGCATGGGCATCGGAAACTGAGACTGATCATGAGACTGCGCGCGTTTGCACTCACCGAATCTGCCATCTACCGCTGGCTGGAAAACTGCCTGGGTGAAGATGCTCTGCAGGAGGTCGCCTCCGCAGAAGCGCTACGCCAGCAGCTTAAAGACGGTGAAGCCCAGCTTGTTTTCGTACAGGTAGAAGGCTTGCAGCGAGAAGAGCGTTTGCAGCTGATTCGTGAATTGAAAGCCGCACACGGCAACATAACACTGGTAGCTGTGGCCGGACAGGCAGATTCTTCGACAATCCTGACCGCCATGCGCTCAGGCGCACAGGATTTTCTGCTGATGGGGCAGGACGATGACCGCATACAGGAATTGCTTGCCAAAGCAGTTCAGCACGGCGGCGAGCGCAAGGTCCAGAACTCTAACGTTGTAGCCATTCTGTCCGGACACGCGGACAGCGGTATGGCCTTCCTGGGGCAGCATCTGGTACTGGCCATGGCGGAAACCCAGCGCAAGAATGAGGCAGCCTTGTTGCTGGATCTGGGTGCGCCCCCCGGTGCAGCTGCTGTTTTCATGAACATTCAAACCGGCTACAGCGCACTGGATGCAATTGCCGATGCCTACCGCTGTGACACCACACTGGTAGATACCGCATTCGGCCATCACAGCAAGGGACCGTATGTATTGAGTTTGCCGGAAACACTGGACGGTGCACCGGAAGTCGATGCCAATGCACTGCGCGGCTTTCTGGATGTTGCCTCTACGTTGTTCAGCCAGATTGTTATCTGCGCTGACCGTAGTCTGGGCGAGGCCCCGTTGCATGCTCTGGCAGATTACGCACACCACAGTCTGGTGATCTGTGATCAGTCAATTCTGTCCAGCCGGCATAACCAGCAGATGCTGCGCGCCATGCGCAGCGCCGGCATTAACCTGGACCACGCCGGGCTGGTGGTTGACCGATATCAGAAGAAGATTGGTCTTGAGCCGGACAAGCTGGCCGGATTGCTGCAATTACCGCTACACAGTGTGCTGGCGGGGGACCCGGCCAGCCGAATCAAGGCCATGAATGCCGGAGAAAGTTTATTTGAGACCGCGCCGGGTGACGATTACCTGCGCGGGCTGCGTCAGCTGGTGGAAGTGTTGCTTGGCAGGGCGAGCAGCGCCATCGAGAAGCGCGGCTTTCTGGAAAAGCTCCTGAGCTAGTGCACAGGGAAGTGAAGACTGGGAAGGAATAACGATGAGTCCTGAACTGGCCGTACAGAAAATGCGCATGTCTGAGCAATATCAGGCCTGGAAGCTGATGGTGCATCGACATCTGCTCAAGGTGATCGACGACCGTAATCTTGGTGTTGAAGACTGGAGTCGAAGCCGTCTTGCCAGGCTTGTGGAAGACGAAGTCAAACGCTTTGTCTTTGATCAGAAGCTGGCTGTGAATCGCAATGAGATTGAATCACTGGCTGAAGATGCCCTTGACGAACTGGTGGGTTATGGCCCGATTCAGGCGCTGGTTGATGACCCGGAAGTTGATGACATTATTGTCAACGGTGCGGAAAACGTTTTTGTTGAAAGACAGGGCAAGTTGCAGACTGCGCCTTTCAGATTCGTCGATGATGCTCACGTAATCCGGGTTATCCAACGTATCCTGGCGCCGCTGGGCCGTCGTGTAGACGAATCCAGTCCCATGGTCGATGCCCGCTTGCCCGATGGCTCCCGCGTCAATGCCATTATTCCGCCACTGGCGCTGAATGGCCCGTGTCTGTCGATTCGGAAATTCCGTAAAGAGGCCTTGCAGGCCGACGAGCTGGAGCGTCTTGGCAGTGTTAATCACGCCATGCTGGAATACCTGCAACAGGCCGTGCTGAAACGCGCCAATGTCCTGGTGCTGGGCGGTACCGGTTCGGGTAAAACCACCATGCTGAACCTGATCAGCCAGTGGATCCCCTCACATGAGCGCGTGATTACCATTGAGGACGCAGCCGAACTGAGGCTGGAAAACAGCCATGTAGTCCGTCTGGAAACGCGTCCGCCGAATCTGGAGGGGACCAATCAGGTTACTGCCCGGGATCTGGTGAGAAACGCGCTGCGTATGCGCCCGGACCGCATCATCGTCGGTGAGATCCGTGGTGACGAGGTGCTGGACATGATGCAGGCCATGAACACTGGTCACGACGGCTCCATGACGACCCTGCATGCGAATAATCCCCATGATGCAGTTCATCGACTGCAACTACTGGCCGGTTTTGCTGGATTTTCCGGCAGCGAGCAAATGCTGACCCAGCAGATCGCCAGTGCTCTGGACCTGATGGTGCATGTAGCGCGTCTGGGAGATGGTCGCCGACGCGTCATGTCCATCACCGCCGTGGAAGGCGTGAAAGACGGGCATCTGAGTCTACGGGACGTTTATCGCTACGACGAGACAAGCGACAAACACCATGCAGTTAAAGAAGAGGTGGCCGCATGATGTTCGTCATATGGTTTGCGCTTTGTCTGGTGGCTGTCTTCATGGTCATTCTCGCCATAGGCCTGTTCCTGAAGGGGCAGAATCGCCAGAAAGAAGATGCTGTATTCAGTCGACTGAAGCTGCAGGATGTTGAAGAAGTTTCCCGGCAGGGTGCGGGTAGTGAAAGTAATAATCCGGTTGTACGCTGGATTGCTCGCCGTCTTGTCCAGGCCGGTTATGAACCCAATGAAAGTGGCATTCTCATCAGCTCGGGATCACTGGCTGTTTTCGCTTCGCTGCTCTTCCTGGCTTTCGGCCCGGTTCTGGCAAGTCTGACCGTAATAAGCCTGCTGCTGATTGCGCAGATATTCCTGATGCAACGCGCCGCACGGCGCCATAAGCAACTCATGCTGCAGCTCCCTGACTTTCTCGACCGGCTGCTGAGACCGCTGATCGCGGGTAATACCATTGAGGAGTCGTTCGCCATTGCTACGCGCGAAAGTCCGGAGCCGATTCGCAGTTTGTTTCTGGGCGTAGCTCGCCAGGTACGACTGGGTGCGCCTCTGGAAGAAGCGATTTCACGTATCGCGGTCTTACATGAGCTGGCAGACCTGCATGCTCTGGCAATGGCGACCCAGGTGCACCGTCGTTATGGTGGCAGCATCCGCAAGATGGTGAAAAGTCTTATTCATCTTGCCCGCAGCCGCGAAACATCTGCTCAGGAGCTTCGTGCCCTGACGGCCGAAACACGCATGTCAGCATGGGTGCTGGTGGCCATTCCTGTTGGCATTACCACTTTCATTCTGCTGCGCAACCCGGACTACTACACAACCATGTGGAGCACCTCCGTCGGTCGAGGCGTGCTTATCTTCGGATTTGTTCTCCAGCTTGCAGGCGCCTTCGTCATCTGGCGGATGATGCGCAATACCGCACAGGAGGGCGCATGAATATCACAGCATTACTATTTGCCCTGGCTGTCAGCCTGCTGGTGCTGAGTATCGGCATGGCGCTGTTGTATATCTACCGCAGGCGGCCCGCGGATCATGTAACTTCGCGGCTATCCACAGCCGGGGAAGTCCCTGATTTCGAGACAGACAACAGCAATCCACTGGTGTCGCTGCTGTCAAGTACCGGCCGGGGTATGGAGCGCTGGCTGCAGGATGATGATGTAAGCACCTCCCTGTTGCTGACGCGCGCAGGCTGGCGTGAGGCGCATGTGCGCTCACTGTTCTACATTCTGCAGGTGGCCGTGCCATTGCTGGCTGTGGCTCTGGTCGTCGTGGCCAGTATTGCCACGTCCACACTGGTAGAAACTCTGGTTTACTGCGTGGGTGCGGGCGCTATCGGCATTCTCGCTCCCCGTTACTTTCTACGTTCAGTGGCGCGCAAACGTCAGGCACGCGTGCGTTCGGAAGTGCCCATATTCATACATATGCTCGTCATGCTCTACGACTCGGGCCTGTCTACACGCCAGGCCTTGAACAGTCTGGTGCGCGACGGTGAGCACGTACTGCCGGAACTGAACATCGAATTCCGCTCGGCACTTCGCCAACTCGATGCCGGTGCAGACCTGGTCCAGGTCCTGGGTGACATTGAATGTGACCTGGACGTGGCCGAGCTGTCGAATGTGCTGGGCCTGCTGCGCCAGATTGAGCGCTACGGTGGTGAAATCCGTGAATCCCTGCTTTCGGTCCTGGCCCTGATTGAAGAACGCCGTGTGCTCACCCTGCGTGAACGGGTGAATCACATGGCCGGCCGCATGACAGTTGTCATGGTCGCGTTTTTCTTCCCGGCCCTGTTGTTATGTGTTGCCGGTCCTGCCTTTACAGCGATCGTGTTCGCCTTGGGGAGTGCATCATCATGAAGTTTTATATCCCATTCGCATTACTGCTGTTGCTGGCACAAGGCTGTGCCACACAGAACAAATCACCGCTGCAGGTAATCGAAGACGAGCCTGAACGCGTCGAACAAATGCGGGCGGTACACACCGACCTCATCCGCGAAATGATTCGCCAGGAGAATTACCACGCCGCATTGGCGCACATCGAGGAATTGCAGCGCGCACAGCAGGCTGACCAGCTGTTATTGCTGCATGCTGAAGTCCTGTTCAAGCTGGGCCGTATCCAGGAAGCGCATGCCGATTACGTAAAACTCATGGGTGGTCCTTATGACGCCGAGGCGATGCACGGTATCGGACTGATGCATGCAATCAACGATCCACGTCTTTCGCTGGACTATCTGGGCAAGGCTGCTCGCGGCAAGCCGACGGATGCCGGAATGCGTAATGACTTTGGCTACGCACTGCTGCGTATCGGGGAATACACCCAGGCTCGTCTGCATCTCACTACCGCCCATGAACTCGCACCTGGCGACACGCGCTATCGAAACAATGCCTTGTTGATCATGTTGATCGAAAAGGACGAGGGTTCGGCCAGTCGGCTGATTGAGAAAACGGGCATGTCTCAGGAACTGGTGACAAGGATTCGCCAACAGGCACATGAGTGGCAAATCAAGACTGACGGACCCGCAAACCAGCCACGCAGGCCTGCTGTCACCCAGGCCAAAGCTGATCAGGCAGCCTGATCGATACCAAGGAGATGAAGATGAAACGGATTTCACAGGCAAGCTTACTTGGCGCAAGCCTCATGCTGCTCGCAGGCGCCGGATGGACTGCTGACGATGACAGCCACCTGGATGTTGGCAAGGAGACTCGACAGTGGCTCGAATTACAAAGGAGTGGCAGTGCGGCTTCTGAAACCGAGCGTCCGCTGTCAGCAGATGCCGCCAATCGCAGTTATCAGCGTTACGTTGAAACACATAGTTACCGCATCCCGAGGTCCTTCACCGAGGAGAAGCAGAGCTTTGTACAGGACTAATGCCTTCAGACGGCACCAGGACGGTTATGCTGTCCCGTTTGCTGCGTTTCTGCTGACGCTGCTGGCCGCCATTGCCATTGTCCTGGATATCGGCAGGTTGTATCTCGCCCAGCGTACCTTGCAGCAGCAGGCTGATCTGGCCGCCCTGGACTCCGCACGCATCGTTTCACGCTGCAACAGTTCAACCGTGCCCCAATACAACGACATTGTTGCCAGTGTTCAGGCCAGCTTGTTACGCAACGGTATCGACGATCCGGATGTGGACCTTGCAACCTGGACGGTAGAGCACGGCACCGTGGAGACTGATGAGGGCACACAGTTTCGCCAGCTGCTTCCAGGCAGTCTGAGTGAGGCGGATGCAGTACGGGTGACCTTGCAGCGTGCCGTACCCACGCCGGTTATGCCATTTCTGAGAGCGGGCGATGGCCGCCTGCTTACCGCTTCGGCCACGGCCAGCCAATCGGCGCTGGGTAATCTGCGTGTCGGCAGCAGCCTGGCAAGCCTGGAAGACGGGGCGGTCAATGCCCTGTTGTCAGCCCTGCTCGAGGGCAGCGTCAGCATAGGTGCCGTGGGTTACCAGGGCTTGCTGGGCGCCAATCTCACTCTGGAGCAACTCGCACTTGCGCTGGACCTGAGTGTGCAGGATCTCTCCGACCCTCTGGCGCTAGGCACCGAAACACCGATCCTGAGTGACGTTATCAGCAATCTGGCAACCCAGTTAAGTGGCGCAGTCAGTATGCAGGTAATCAATTCGCTGCAGGATCTGGCGGGCCAGACCAATAACAACACACCCATACCTCTGGATGCTGTATTACAACCGGTCGGAGAAATTGCATCGAATGTGCCTTTCGTCAATCTCGGTGAACTGATCATGGCTCTGGCCATGGCGACTCATGCTGACTCGGAGGGCGGGGTTGCCCCTATCGAATTGCCCATATCGCTTGGTCTGCTGGGCATTAACGTGAACAGCTTCCTGCAGGTACTTGAGCCCCCGCAGATCAGCCCTATGGGTCGCCCGGGTGAGACCAGTGCCAGCACAGCCCAGGTTCGCCTGATGGTGCGTTTGCAGGTCAACACGATAAGCAGCATCACCAATGCACTGAATGTGCTGCTGCTTGGCCTGGTTAACTTCACACTTGACCCCTTAAAGGTGGGTATTGATGTGGAGGTTTCCCCCGCAACAGGTTATCTGGATCGTATCGATTGCCCGCGCGCCGGTATTAATGATGGCTATCCACAGGCTGATCTCAGTGCGCGTGCGACCGTAGCAACTGTGGCACTGGGTACCTTCAGTGGCAATGCGTCAGATGCCAGCGATCTGGAATCAGCACCTGCGCCGATTACCACCGTCAGACTGAGCGTATTGTTACTGGGGACAGCGCAATTGGCGGTGAACGTCACCGAGCCCGTGGATGTATCCGTTGGTGATGACTCGATTCAGCCTTTGCCACTGACGGTGACGGAATTTACCCAGGTAGATATCGGCAGCGACTCACCCTGGGTATTCCAGGCAGACGGCATACCGCCTGAGGCGCCTGTAGCCGCCAACCCGCAGACCCTGTCCAGCGGCGAGTTATTGTCTTCGACGCTGGGAACACTGCTGGGTGATCTCAATCTGGAACTCAGTCCGAGCGGCTCTTCGGGCGTGCTGGCGCTTGTCAGTGGATTGCTGAGTGGAATCCTGAATACCCTGATCACAGCAATCAGTGACCTGCTGGGTCCCATATTGACGGGCGTTGGCGGCATCGTTGACGCCATTCTGGATCCGCTGCTGCATCTGCTGGGCGTCGAGTCAGGGCAGGCCACGGTCATCATGGATACCGTCATGGTTGATGAACCGCATCTGGTTTCAATTGAGGTGCCGGTCGCAGAAGAGTAAAACCTGTTCGGATCAGGCAGCCTCTTCAGCAGGTTTATGCGTGGCTTCCAGTGCCATCAGCAAGCTGTTGATGCCGGCTTCAGGCTTATGCCCCTGTTCGCTCAGAATACGTCGCCACAGGCGGCCACCGTACTGCCCCTGGAAAAGGCCCAGCATGTGCCGGCTGATACGCTTGAAGGGAACGCCCTTGCTCATTTCCTGTTCGATGTATTCCCGCATGCTCAGTGCAATGGCCTCGCGTCCGGGAGCGGGGCGTTTATCGCCGAATATCCGCCTGTCCGCCTCGGCCAGCAGATAGGGATTCTTGTAAGCGGCGCGGCCCAGCATGACCCCGTCCACGTACTGAAGATGCTTTTCTGCCTGCTCCAGCGTTTCTATGCCGCCATTGATAATGATCTGCAGGTCAGGACGATTCTCTTTTAATCGATACACAAAATCGTAGTGCAGGGGAGGGATCTCGCGATTCTGTTTCGGGCTCAGTCCCTGCAGCCAGGCCTTGCGTGCGTGCACGGTAAAAACCCGACAACCTGCCTCAGCCACGCGCTCAATGAAATCTGCAAAAAAACCGTAACTGTCCTGCTCATCGATGCCGATTCTGCACTTTACCGTTACGGGCAGGGCGCAGGCTTTCTGCATGGCCGACACGCAATCAGCGACGAGCGGGGCTTCGGCCATCAGACAGGCGCCAAAACGCGCTGCCTGGACACGGTCACTGGGGCAGCCGACATTGAGATTGATTTCGTCGTAGCCGAACTGTTCGCCAATGGCGGCACACTCGGCCAATGCAACGGGATCACAACCACCCAGTTGCAGGGCAACCGGATGTTCTGCCTGGTTAAAACGCAGGAAACGATCACGGTCGCCGTACAGAATGGCGCCGGTGGTAATCATCTCGGTATAGAGCAGGGTATGGCGGGAAATGCGGCGCAGAAAATAGCGTTCGTGCCGGTCGGTCCAGTCCATCATCGGTGCAACCGACAGGCGCCTGTCCAGCCGGGAGGTTGCTTGTGTTGTGCTGCTTTCTGAGCTCATGGCCGCCACGGAAGAATTGTGGCCGCATATTTTAGCAGCCGGAGCGGCATTCACCGAACTCCGGCTGCCTTGATCAGTCAGCGGATAGTCACCGGACCCGACAACTCCATGCCCAGGCTTTGGCCACCTGCTGCCTTCAGCGCCGGATCAAAACTCAGTTGATAGCTACCGGGATCGGTATGCAGGAACAGGGATTTGCGATGCGGAGCAATAAACCAGCTACCGGCAACTGACTGGTCCCCGTCGTGTACCTGTACCAACGAGTCGATGTTCTGGCCCTGTGCAAGAGCATGCGATGTAATGATTGAAATGCCTTTCTGACCTTCAGCATTCATGGATTGTCCAACGTGCACAATGCGCAGTCCGTTGCCATTCACCGAGTCGCTCCACCAGTTCGCGTACCCACGCGACTTGGCCGTAGGTTTGGGCTTTGGCGCAGGTGAGGGCGGCTGAGTGGCAACCGTCTGCTTTTTGGGCGGCGGGTTGGGAATCATGCCCTTGGGATCGTCTTCGGCCGTGCCCGGTTGCGTGTGAACGGTCTCTATGGGTATACCCGGTGAGGTTTGTTCGACAATCGGATAAACCGGATCAGGATCGGGGGCGGGCATTGCCGGTTCACTGTCTGCACTTGAAACAGAAGTGTCGGGCGCTGACTGGTCATCCGAGGCATCGGCGACAAATTCGTCGTCTAAAGATCCGGCTCCCTCGGTCTCATCCATGGCGGTAGAAGATGTCTCATCTCCGGCATCCGCCATCACCGTTTCTTCGGCTGTGGAAACCTCTTCTTCATCGACTTCGTCAACAGAGGTAGTCTGAGAGACGGGGGCCGGCTCGGGGACCGGCTCTGCAGCGACACTCGGTTCTTGTTCATCTGTTTCAGGAGTCTGCACGCCGTCTGCGCTTGCCACCAGAGTCTCTTCAGCTGCAGTTTCAGGGAAGCCGCCGGCCTCCAGGTTGGCGACCAGGGTTTCACCGACGCGGCGGCCGATTTCTTCACCCACTTTGCGGCCAATGTCCTGGCCCAACTCGCGGGCTTCAGCGACGGCCGGATCATCATCACCCGGACTTGTTGCGCCAGGCGTCTGGACGACGGATTCAGGGGCGGTTTCCGGCACTTCTTCAAGCATGAAGTTCAGTCCCAGGAATACGGCGCCGATGAATAAAAGAACGAGTACGCCTTTTATCAGGCTGCTACTGGCGGAAGCCATAAGGAATTCTCCCTGTACGCTATGGTTGCTACGTTATATTTGCGACCGCATTGCTTTTATTGTGCGGCGCGACGTGCTTCCATCGCCTCGCGAACGGCTTTTTCAGCCGCCTCGGCTGCGGCCTTGACGGCTTCGTCAATGGCAGCTTGCACAGCGATTTCGGTCAATTCGTCTTCAGAAACAGCAGTATCGGACGTGGCGGCAGAATCCGACTGCATGGCCGTTTCGGGCTCTTCGGCAGGTTCCGGCTCAGCTTCAGCCATTTCATCAGCCATTTCATCGGCGGATTCATCAGCCATCATATCGTCGGACGCTTCATCATCAGCCATGGCCATTGACGCGTCGTCGCTGCTGCTGTCCTCCATTACCTCTTCAGCCGGTGCTTCTTCCACAACAGCGTCATCGACATCTGCCGTTTCCTCGGCCATCCCGTCTTCAGCGGGCGCTTCCTCTACCGCAACAATTTCCTCTTCGAGGTCATCGCTGTCTGCGACTTCTTCTTCTGCGGGAGCAAACTCCTCAGGCGCATCGCCAGTCTGGGCAGCATCCGTGTTAATGACTTTGCTTGGCGGCGCGGATACGGCAAGGTTATCGCCTTTGTTATCGGTATCGCCTCGCAGGAAAATCTCAAGTCCGTAGTACACACCCACTGTCACAATAACCATGGTGAGTGTCATTATCAGCGTGTCTTTACGCATTGAATCGCTTCCCCCAATAAAAACCAGCGTAAGTTCCGGTGACAAGCTTAGCCTTGTTAACCGTATTTCGTCACCCGTGAAACTATCCACCAGCAGGCAGGGATAGTCAACGTTGGGTGGGACAATGGCATAATAGCGCCACCTAAACCCGCTGTCTCATGTCACAGCTGCAGCGGGCAACATCAAAAGCATTTTTAAAGAGGATAATTCAATGAGCGATCGTTATATGCAGATCATGCAGTCCCCGATGGGGCAAAAAGTGATCGCCAGTCTCGGACTGCCTGTGCCGCCGAGTCTGGAGCGTGCGGAAGGCCCCTGGCAAAACGAAGCCCTCAAGGGTACGAGTGTTCTTTTCGGCGCCGCCGCAGGCGGAAAATTGCTGGAAACCTGCCTGAAAACACTCAATAGCAGTGGCGCCGATGTTTTTGTGCCGACCAAATCCGCCGGCCTTGAAGACATCAAGTCTGCCGCCTCCTCAAACACCATCCCGGTGCGCGCTACAACCGAAGAAGACGAAAGCAAATTCAGCGCGCTGGTATTCGATGCCAGCGGAATCAGCACGGCGCAGGGCATGAGTGAAATCCACGCCTTCTTTAATCCCAATGTGCGCCGCCTGAAAAAGAACGGCCGCATTATCATTCTGGGCCGTACTCCCGAAAGCGCCGCCAACCCTGAAGACGCAGCCGCCATGCGGGGCCTGGAAGGTGTGGTGCGCAGTCTGGCCAAGGAACTGGGCAAGAAGGGCATTACCGCCCAGCACTTTTATGTAGAGCCGGGCGCCGAGACCCGCGCCGAAGCTGCCATACGCTTCTTCCTTTCCAGGAGTTCGGCTTTCATCACCGGCCAGGCGCTGCGCATTACCGGGCTGGCGACGGGTGAAGCCAACGGCCCGTGGGAGGCCGCTCTCAAGGGCAAAGTGGTGGTGGTGACCGGTGCGGCGCGCGGCATTGGCGCAGGCATTGCCGAGGTGATGGCACGCGAAGGCGCCAAGGTGATCTGTCTGGACCGGCCGGGTGAAGAAGAGAGCCTGCAGAAAGTGGCCGATGCCATTCAGGGTGAAGTGCTAGCAGTCGATATTACCGACCCCAAGGCAGGCGACACCATCGCGGACTATTGCAAGAAACAGCACAAGGGCCTGGATGTTATCGTGCACAACGCCGGCGTCACCCGTGACAAGACCATGGCGCGCATGAGCGCTGAATGGTGGAACATGGTGCTGGAAATCAACCTGGCCGCCATTGCCCGTGTGAATGAAAAACTGCTGGCGGACAAGATTATCAACAAGGGGGGCCGCATTGTCTGTGTATCTTCCATCAGTGGTATCGCCGGCAACATGGGCCAGACCAACTACTCAGCATCCAAGGCCGGCTTGATTGGTTACGTTGCCGCATTGAGCCAACAGGTTGCAGAGCAGGGCATAACCGTGAATGCTGTGGCCCCCGGATTTATCGAAACGCAAATGACGGCGGCCATTCCCTTCGCCATTCGCGAAGTGGGGCGGCGCTTTAACTCGCTGTCGCAGGGCGGTTTGCCGGTTGATGTGGCAGAGGCCATTACCTTCTTCTCCAGCCCGGGTGCGGTTGGAGCCACAGGCAATGTGCTGCGCGTTTGCGGGCAGAATATGCTTGGTGCCTAGGCAGTGCCGGAGAACGGCTCCGCCAGGTGCGGAGCCGTTTTTTATTGACCAGGTGATTTGTGGCCCAAAGTAACACACGAAAAAAGAATTCTAACTCAATGGAATCTGATGGTTTATCAGATTCCATTAACTTGAATTCGAGTGCTGTTGAGCGCAACAGGCGCGCACCTGCTCGTGCGCGTATACGCTCCAGTCTGATCAACGGCCTGGGGCTTGGGCGCGGCAAGGCCGTGTTGAGCGAAATATCCCAGCTGACGGGGCATACCATTCAGATATCCAGGGGCGCTCTGCCACTGGTCAGCCTGCTTTCTCATGACCGCGACATTCATCGCGATGAATTAAGCACTGCGATCGACGAGCTTTTCGAGGCGCTGTACGGACACCCGCTCACACAAACCACGCAGAAACTGACGGAATTCATGCGTCAGCGGCATCTCATCCCGAATGAGCAGTCCACCGAAAACCTGATCCGTTTCGTGGTCGATCAGATTGTGGCGCGCAGTCCGGTCGACATACCTGAGCCGGTGCTGAATGAATTCTGGAACTTCTTCGATGAATTGTTCAGCAGCCCTGAAATCAAGGGGCTGGGTGAAATGTCACTGGATATGATTCGCCTGGTGCTGCGCACCTACGAACCCCTCATTGTTGAAGTCATCAATCTGCTGAAGGCAGGTAAACGTTTTAACGAATGGCAGCTCAAGGAATTGATGCGCCGGGCCGGTATCGTGCGCAACGATGTCCGCATAATCCGAAGACAAATCAAGGCATTACGCTATATTCGTCCGTTTTTCCAGGCCGATCCCAAGGATTTCAAACTGCAGGCGCAGATTGTCGCCCAGATGGTGCGTGAATTCGGCCCGTTCTTCGTGAAAATGGCCCAGGTGGCGGCGGCCAACAGCGACTTCCTGCCAAGGGAGATTGCACGCGAACTGGCGGTGTTCCAGGAAGACGTCAGCCCCATGAGCGGCGAGGAGGTGGTAGATGCCTTCTATGACACCTTTGGCCGGCATCCAAGCGAAATGTATATGGGGTTTGATCCGGAAAAGCCCATTCGCTCGGGCTCGATCGGGTCCGTCTATATTGCCAAAAAACCCTTTTTATCCAATGGGGAAGAGATACTTCGTTCAGTAGTCGTTAAAGTCGGGCGACATAACCTGGACCGGGAATTCATTATTGGCAAGCTGGTGCTGAACCTGGCCATTATGAGCACCCAGTACTGGGCGCCACATTCGAAGCTGGCGCCCTTCCTGCAGGCCCTGCAGGACCAGGTGGACGAATTCGTCAAGGGGTTCCAGCGCGAACTCGACTTCGAGGAAGAGGCGCGCCTGCACCGTCTCTTCTATGAACGCAGCCGTGACAGCGTCATGTGGAGCGTGCCGGTACTGTTTACTTCCTCGAGCAGAATCCTGGAAATGGAATACATCCAGGACGCCAACAGCCTCACGCATGCCTTGCACCGGCTGTCACCACGCAAGCGCCGCCGTATGCAGAGAAAGCTGGCAGAGCGTTTTCTGTATAGCGTGCTGTATCAGCTGGTTGTCTATCAGGAATGTCATGGTGACCTGCATCCGGGCAACATCATGGTTGGAGCGGACGGTGAGTTGCACCTTATTGACTGGGGCAACGCCGTCAACATGGAAGGCAAATGGTCCGCGGTATGGGATTACCTTGTCGGCGCCGCCATCGGCGATCGAATTCTGCTGACGGAAGCCCTCATCCGCATGAGCACCGATCCCGAGGGCAATCGGGAACGCTGGGAGGAAATCCATGATCTGCTGGGCGAGACCATGGATAAACGCGGCATCAAAGCACTCAAACCCGCCAATTTCATGTTCGTGCTGACCCGTGAAGGCCTGCAAGGGCTGCATCAACGCGCCCAGACGGTAATGCACCTGGTGGCCAACTCGCAGCAGCTTGGCATCGTCCTGCGCAGCGACTACATGCATCTGTCACGCTCCCTGTTCGCGGCTGCCGGCTCATTCGCCTCAATCTACGAGGACAGTTCGCGCTTGCTGATGCTTCGGGACATGGTCAGAAGCCTGATCCGTATGCCCTGGTTGCTGGTACAGGACAAGGTAGGTGTGCGCTCTCGCGAATTCCGGGCAACCTGGTCTGCTTATCTGCCGCCTGCAGGCCGTAAACCGGAAGCCCTCCCGGTTCCGATCAACCCTCAGTAATCGAATTCCCGATGCTCTATTCACTGGCCAAGGAGTCCCTGTTCTGCCTGGACGCGGAGCGGGCACACGAGTTGACCATCGCAGGTCTTAGCCGTATGCCGCGCATTGCGGGCAGAGTGTTCGGCCAGAAACTGGATGCGCATCCACGCGAGGTCATGGGGCTGACATTCCCCAACCCGGTCGGGCTGGCCGCGGGGCTGGACAAGAACGGCGAATGCATCGATGCCTGGGCCGCCATGGGCTTCGGTTTTATCGAGGTCGGCACCGTGACGCCGCGCCCGCAGCCGGGCAATCCAAAACCGCGCATGTTCCGTTTACCCAAGCATCAGGCCATCATCAACCGATTGGGTTTCAACAACAAGGGCATTGATTATCTGCTTGAGCGGGTAGCCCGCAGCCATTTCCAGGGTGTGCTGGGCATCAACATCGGCAAGAATTTCGATACGCCGCTGGACCAGGCGCAGGACGATTATCTGCATTGCCTGGAAAAAGCCTATCCGGTGGCAAGTTATGTCACGGTCAATATTTCCTCGCCAAACACCCAGGGCCTGCGGGATCTGCAGAAAGGCGAGGCGCTGGATCCCTTGCTGGCTTCACTCAAGCAGGCGCAGAACCGGCTTGCGCAGCAGCATGGCCGTTATGTACCGCTGGTCGTAAAGATCGCACCGGACATGGAAGATGCCGACCTGCAGCAGGTGGCCGATGCATTGCGCCGAAATGCCGTGGACGGCGTAATCGCCACCAATACCACCATTACACGGCCGGGCCTGGGTAAAAGCGAAGATGCGGCAGAGCAGGGTGGGCTCAGCGGTGCGCCGCTGTTTTCACTATCCACCAGCGTGGTCGCCAAACTGCATTCCATGCTGGGCGGCGAATTGCCTATCATCGGCGTGGGCGGCATCTTCGGCGGTGCGGATGCACGCAGCAAATTCGAGGCAGGAGCGGAACTGCTGCAGGTCTACACCGGTTTTATCTATCGCGGCCCGCGATTGATTCGTGAAGCGGTAGAGGCCGTCGAAGCGATCTGAACTGTCTTCACCCGTTTCTGATCAGCATCATCTGAAAAAGCTTTCCCAGTATCTCCAGCTGATCGGTCAGGGTATGCCCGCTGTCCAGAATATGCAGGGCTGCGTTGCGCGGCTGTGAAAAGCGAATCGCCACATCCACCGGCACGATGTCGTCGTTCCAGCCGTGCACGACTACGCTGTCCCCGGGGCATCCGGCGGGTTCCTCGTTCCAGCCGTCAAAATAGAAAGCCGGCGCCATCAGGAATAGCGCATCGGGCTTGAGTTTTTCACAGGCCATGGCCGCCACATAGGCGCCCATACTTGATCCAACCAGAATCAGGCGTTCGGCCCGGGGGTTGAGTTGCAGAAGTTGTTGCACGCGCGCATGTGGATCATGCGTATGACCATAGTCAGGGCTCATCACCGCCCAGTCGCAGCCACGGGCAATCTCCGCCAGATACCTGATTTTCGTTCCCCAGGGGCCGCTTTCCTTGCCATGCGTAAAACAGACCAGCTTGTTCTCTGTCATATCCGGACTCATATTCTTCGGGTGAACGGCAACAGACGTAGACCTGTGCCCGGGCTCTCTCTAAACTAGTTTACATGTCAGACATCAAGAGCAAGACAGAGCAACGCAGAAGACGCCGGCGCAAACCGCAGCCTGTAGATATCCGTATGAGCTTTGTCGTGCGCACCGGTGAAGAACCCGAGGATGTGGTTACCATCATGGATGAACGCGAACTCAAGATGGTGGGTAGCGTATTCCAGTACCGCGATCAGGCCGCACGCTTTCTGGCCATGAGTCTGGTCAAGGTGGCGGCCACCAACCGCAAAGTCTTCCGACAGGTGGTGCCTGGCCTGAAGCTGCTCCTGAAAAACGAAGATTCCCGCTGATGCGCTACCTGCTTGGCTTTAACTGGTTGATGCTGGCAGCCTCAACCACCATGGCGCTGGTACTGTCCGTGGTCTTGCTGATGTACTGGGTTTATCGCGATGAACCCGTCATCCAGGCCAGTTTCGACTCGCTCAGATTGCAGACCAGTATGTTTGTCGGCATGTGCCTGCTGTCTGCGCTGGCCGCACAGTCCCTGCGCCGCCGCTGGCCGGGCTTCTGGTTATGGCAGCTGCTGCTGATCGCCGCCCTCGGGGGAATCGTCAACTTCTATCTGCCCGATGCCTGAGGCCAGGCAAGTCATCTACTCAATGTCCTGGCCGGCGCGGCTCATGACTGCTTTCGTATATCTTGCGATGGCGGCTGCCTGGCTACGGCCGGTGACCGCAACTCACTGGCTGGCTGCTCTTCAGTATGTGCTCGCCGCCGGTCACCTGCTGGCGGCCACGGGTTGGCTGCTGCAGTTCTCCCGCCGCCGTCTGCCCCAGCTATGCGCATGGTTGCCGCTGCTGGGTCTGCCGTTGGCCATTGCCGTCCTGGTCGCCGATCCCGGCCTGGTATCGCTGGCATTGTTGGCCTCCAGCCCGCTCCTGTTCCTGTTGTCGGGTTGGGTTTCATATCAGCGCGAAACGGATATAGCCGGATTGCCGGTGCGCGAATTAAAATGGTCACTGGCGCTGAAGATAGCGCTGGATGAAGCCATGTTGGGATATTTCGTCAGTACGACCAGAACACCGGCACGGCGCAGGGTGCCCGAGATTGCGAATGAAGTCCTTCGCGCCATCGACGCCTTCGGCCGACAGGGCTGGCTCGACAATCCTGCTGCCTTCCATCAGACGGTTCACTCTCCTCAAGTGTTTGAACTCGAAGACCGGCTGGCCATAGGTCATCCCTTTAAAAGCCTGAGCTTCCCCAGCAGCTATGTGTCACATAGCGAATTACCCGGCGCAGAACGCTGGGAGACCTATGGCGCCACACATACAGTGCATGCCCGCATTTTTGAACACGAGGGTGGGCCCAGACCCTGGCTGATGTGCGTGCACGGTTACCGCATGGGCTGGCCTTATATCGATTTTCAGTTGTTCTCGCCGGGATGGCTGCATCACAAACTGGGCTTTAACCTGATCATGCCGCTGCTGCCCCTGCACGGGCTGCGCAAGATAGGCATGCGCAGTGGCGATGGTTACTTCGACGGCGAACTGCTCGACCTGTTGCATGCCGAGGCACAGGCCCTGACCGATCTGCGCAGCTGTTTGCTGTGGCTGCGGGAACAACGCCAGGTTCCGCGCATGGGTATTTATGGCATTAGCCTGGGTGGACTGAATGCCAGTCTGCTGAGCTGTCTGGACGCCGAAATTGATTCATTGATCGCAGGCATCCCCCTGGTGGACCCGCTGCGCGTATTCGAACTGAACGCACCGACCCGCCTGATGCGGGGCTTGCAGCAGGCAGGTGTCGGTATAGAGCAGGTGAGGGCGCTGCTGGCGCCGATTTCGCCCTTGAGCATGGAGTGTCGCGTACCCTTGGCCGGACGCGCCATTGTTGCCGGCATGCATGACAAGATCGTGTCGCTGGAACCGATATTGGCGCTGCAGGCGCATTGGAACGATTGCCCGCTGCATTGGTACGCAGGCACGCATCTGAGTGTGCGCCGGGAGCGCGATGTCCGCGCATGGCTGCGCAGCACCTGGAAAGCGCATGGCATGATTGACGCCGAAGGGTATGAAAACATGGCAGTTCAGTAATTTAACTTGTTCCTTCCGACCCGAATACTTGCCTCTGAAGGTCAGGCTACCGAAAATGTCGGGTCTTGCTCCCATAGCACAACAGGATTTTCCAATGACACGAGTCGTCATCAGCGGCACTGGCTTATTTACCCCTGCAGACTCCATTTCCAATGACGAACTGGTGGATTGCTTCAACGAATATGTGGAGCGCTACAACCGGGAGCATGCGGCTGAAATCGAGGCCGGAGAACTGCAGCCCCTAGCGCCGTCCAGCAGCGAATTCATTTTCAAGGCTTCGGGCATCCAGAGCCGTCATGTAGTGGACAAACAGGGCATCATCGATCCGGATCTGATGAAGCCGCAGATTCGCACGCGCAGCAACGACGAGCCCTCTCTGCTGGCGGAAATGGCCATCGATGCAGCCCGCGAGGCCATGCAGCGTGCTGGCAAGTCGCCTGCGGATGTAGATGCCGTGCTCGTAGGTTGCTCCAATATGCCGCGCCCCTATCCGGCATTGGCAGTGGAAGTTCAGGAATATCTGGGCATAGATGGCTGGGCCTATGACCTCAACGTGGCCTGCGCCTCGGCGGCCTTTGCCCTGCAGGCGGCGGTGGATTCCGTGCGTAATGGCAGTGCCGGCTGTGTGTTGATGGTGAATCCCGAGATATGCAGTGGCCACCTGAACTTCCGTGACCGCGACAGTCATTTCATATTTGGCGATGCGGCAACGGCTGCAATTGTCGAACTGGCCGACACAGCCACCTCCGATGATCAGTTCGAGGTCGTGGGCACCCGCCTGAAAACCAAATTTTCGAACAATATCCGCAATAACTTCGGCTTCCTGAACCGGGCCGAGACCGATCCGCGCCCGGAAAACGATATTCTGTTCGTGCAGGAAGGACGCAAGGTATTCAAGGAAGTCGTGCCCATGGTGGCCGATCTGTTGACCACACATCTCGGTGATTTGGGTATAGAACCGGCCAGCGTCAGGCGTTTCTGGCTGCATCAGGCGAATCTGGGCATGAACCAGCTCATCAGCAAGCGTGTGCTCGGTCGTGAACCCGACGAAAATGAGGCGCCCGTGATTCTGAACGAGTACGCCAATACCAGTTCTGCCGGTTCCGTCATCGCGTTCCACAAGTATCACGACGACTTGCAGGCAGGCGACGTGGGTGTATTGTCCGCCTTCGGCGCTGGCTATTCGGCCGGCAGCGTGGTTCTGCGCCGGCTCTGAGCGACCCGGCCATGTCGGACAACGGCGCTACCACCAACAACATCATCTATCGGCAGGATTACCGCCCACCTGCCTACAGCGTCGTGCACGTCGAACTCCATGTCGATATACAGGATGACCATTGCCAGGTCAGTTCAACGCTTGAAATACAGCGACAGTCCGGGGTCGATGTCGAAAGCCCACTACTACTGCAGGGGCGGGCACAGGAACTGCTGTCTGTCTCCATTGATGGCCGTCAGTTGCAGGCCGGCGAGTACCTGGTCAGCGAACAAGAGCTGCGACTGGAGAAAGTACCGGAGCGTTTTCGCCTTGAGATTGCCAGCCGTCACGATCCATACGCCAATACCAGCCTGGACGGCTTCTACCGCTCGGGTGACATACTCTGCACCCAGTGTGAGGCGCATGGCTTCAGCCGCATAAGCTATTTCCCCGACCGGCCGGATGTACTGGCCAGCTATCGGGTCAGCATTGAAGCCGACCGGCAACGCTATCCCGTATTGCTGGCCAACGGCAATCGCGTGGCGGCCGAGCAGTTACCCAATGGCCGGCATCGTGTCATCTGGGAAGACCCACACCCCAAGCCCTGCTACCTGTTCGCCATGGTGGCGGGCGATCTGGCCTGCGTGACCGATAGCTATCAGACGGCATCCGGACGCGATGTCGCCATCCATTTCTATGTGGAACATGGCGATGAAAAACGCTGTGATCAGGCTATTCATTCGCTCAAGGCCGCCATGGCCTGGGATGAACGGACTTATGGTCTTGAATATGACCTTGATCTCTACATGGTGGTTGCCGTTGGCAGCTTCAATATGGGAGCCATGGAGAACAAGGGCCTTAATATCTTCAACAGCAAATACGTACTGGCGGACAGCGATACCGCCACAGACACGGATTACGAGCTGATCCAGGCTGTCATCGGCCACGAATACTTCCACAACTGGACCGGCAACCGCGTCACTTGCAGGGACTGGTTTCAGCTGAGTCTCAAGGAAGGACTCACGGTTTTTCGTGAGCAACAGTTCATGGCCGACAGTCTGGCCTCCAGTACGCAGCGCCTGGAGCAGGTGCGCCTGCTGCGCAGTCAGCAATTCGCGGAAGATGCCGGCCCCATGGCGCATCCCGTACGACCCGAATCCTATATCGAGGTCAATAACTTCTATACGCTGACCGTGTATGAAAAAGGTGCGGAAATCATCCGCATGCTGAATAACCTGCTGGGCCAGGATGTCTTCCGAGAAGGGCTTCGGCTGTACCTGCAAAGGCATGACGGCACAGCCGCCACCATTGATGATTTTCTGGCAGCTATGGCGTCAGCCAGCAGGCGTGATCTCTCCAGTTTTCAGCACTGGTACAGCCAGGCCGGGACACCCAGACTCAAGGCGGTGGAAACGCATGATGAAGAACAGGGCATCTACAGTCTGACCCTGACACAACAGACACCGCCCACGCCGGATCAGCCGGTCAAGCAAGCCGTGCCCGTGCCTGTGCGCATGGCCCTCATCGATGCAAGAGGTGGCAGACTGACACTGGCGAACGGCGGCCAGGAAACCACGCTGCTACTTGAACAGGAAAGTCAGACGTTCGAATTCAGCGGTATCCCTGCCAGGCCCGTACCGGTACTCCTGCGCAGCTTCAGTGCTCCGGTAAAACTCGAGTACCTCTACAGGCGCGACCAGCTGGCGCTGATTGCGCGTTACGAAGAAGACGGTTTCAGCCGCTGGGACGCCATGCAACGGCTGTATCAGGATCTGATTGATACCGGCATCGGCGGCGATCAACCTGACATCATGCCGGTGGTTAAACTCTTCAGGGATCTGCTATCGGATGCAGTGGCAGATCCTGCGTTGACTGCGGAATTGCTGCGCCTGCCCAGCGAGAGTCTGCTGGCCGAAGCCTACGACCCTGTACCCGTAGATGCCCTCATACAAGTACGTGATCACCTTGAATCCAGCCTCGCCGCTGCGTTGTCTGCGGACATCTGCGACCAATATCAGCAACTCGCGACGAATCAGCCTTATATTTTTGACGGTCTGGCAGTTGGCCGGCGGCGGCTCAAGAACCTCTGTCTGTATTACTGGGCGCTGGCTGAAGAAGCGGGGCGGCAGGCAGCGGTGGAGCAGTACACAAACGCCGATAACATGACTGATCGTCTGGGCGCCCTGGAGGCCCTCAATCACATCGACTGCGAGCAGCGCAGGACGATAATGCAGGACTTCGCCTCGCGATGGTCGCAGCAGGTCCTGGTCATGGACAAATGGCGCTCGCTGCAGGCGGTTTCCCGTCTGCCGGATGCCCTGGGAAGAATCCGGGCCTTGCGTGACGCTGAAGGCTTTGATGCCAATAATCCGAATCGCATCCGTTCACTGCTTGGCGCGTTCTGCAGTGCCAACCTACGTGCCTTCCATGCCCCCGATGGCGAGGCCTATCGGTGGCTGGCGGAAGAAATATTACGGCTGGACAATGTCAACCCACAGGTAGCGGCCAGGCTGGTCACACCTCTGTGTCACTGGCGCCGCCAGCAAAACGGGCGGGCCGGGCTTATGCAGTCCGCACTGCGTAATATTGCAGACAAAAAGTCGCTCTCCCGGGACGTTTACGAAATTGTTACAAAAGCCCTGGAAACCCCGTCCTGAAACTGTAATTTACTTGTCATGATGTTGTAATCTGCGTCTAACACACTGATTCTAGGAAACCTTCAGACACTCGTTAGCCGCAAGACCGGCTAGCGTCATACACCCAGAGGATGTGTGACATGCAAGACAAGCACGTATTGATCGTAGAGGACGAAGCCCCGATCCGGGATATGCTGCGCATGGCGCTTGAACGCGCCGAGTTCCGGGTCAGCGAGGCGGCCAATGTGCAGGAAGCACGCCTGCAAATAGCCGATGAACGGCCGGATCTGCTGTTGCTGGACTGGATGCTGCCCGGCGTCAGCGGCATTGAACTCGCCCGTGAACTGCGTGGTGATCCGCTCACACGGGAACTGCCCATTATCATGGTCACCGCAAGAGTTGAGGAAGACGATCGCGTCCGCGGCCTCAATCTCGGCGCAGATGACTATGTAACCAAACCTTTCTCCTCCTCTGAACTGGTTGCCCGGGTACGTGCCGTTCTGCGTCGCAGCCTGCCGGGGGGTGAAGAGGAGGTGTTGCAATTCGAAGCTCTGCGCATTGATGCCGCCAGCCAGCGTGTTTCCGCGAACGATCGCGAAATACGACTCGGCCCCACCGAATACCGCCTGCTTTATTTCTTCATGAGTCATCCGGAACGGGTCTATACCCGCGAACAGGTGCTGGATCGGGTCTGGGGGCAGGGGGTATATGTCGAGGAACGTACAGTGGACGTGCATATCCGGCGCTTGCGCAAGGCGCTGGCGCCTTATGGTTACGACCGTTTCGTGCAAACCGTGCGCGGCACAGGCTACCGCTTCTCGGACAAGGCGGCTGCATGACCAACGAGCGCCGCGAGCGCGCGACTTTTGCCATCTGGCGTGAAGAAATCCTGCGCCTGACGGCGCTACTCAGTCTCAGCCTGATTATCGGACTGTTTACCAACTTTCCCCTGCTTTGTGTCGGCATAGCCATCAGCATCTATGCCATCTGGCATCTGCGCCAGGCCTTCAGATTGGTGGCATGGTTCCAGTCTCAGGGTGAAGATGACGTACCGGAGGCCACCGGTATCTGGGGAGAGGTATTCGGTAACCTTTACCACCACCAGCAGCGCAATTATCGCGACAAGCGTGAATTGGCTGCGATGATTGATGAGTTCCAGGCCTCGACGGCAGCGCTGCCCGACGGTGTCGTGGTCATTGATCCCACCGGCCGTATTTCCTGGTGCAACGAAGCCGCCAAAATGCTGCTTGGCCTGCATGTGCCCAAGGATCTGGGCCAGCGCATTGTCAATCTGCTGCGCAACCCCGCCTTCGTTGATTACTTCATCAGCGGCCGTTACACCGATGAAGTCGTCATCAACTCACCGGAGAATGCAGATCTGATTCTGTCCGTGCGCATCGTGCCCTATGGCGAAGGGCAACGGTTATTACTGGCCAGAGATATCTCCCGGCTTCACCAGATGGAGCGTATCCGGCGTGATTTTGTGGCGAATGCCTCACATGAGCTGAGAACTCCGCTTACCGTGATTCGCGGCTACCTGGACATGATGGACGAGGAAAGTCTGGATGCCAGGCCACTGCAACCCTGGCAAGCGCCCTTGTCGGAAATGCGTCAGCAGGCAACACGAATGGGGCGCATCATCGAGGACCTGCTCAAGCTGGCCCGCATTGAAAGCGCCATCGGCAAGAGCAACCACGAAATCGTGGATATTCCGCAGATGTTGAAAATGACCATCGACGAGGCAAAGGCGCTGTCTGAAGGCCGCCATCGCTTTACCCTGGACTGCGAGGACGGCTTGCTGCTGTACGGCCTGTCTGCGGAACTTCAGAGCGTGGTTGCAAACCTCATTTTCAATGCCGTGCAATACACACCTGATGGCGGAGAAATCCGCGTGCGCTGGTGGAGTGACAAGAAGGGCGCCCATTTTTCGGTCGCCGACAGCGGTATTGGTATTGAGCCCCGACATATACCCCGGCTGACCGAGCGTTTTTACCGCGCCGACCCCGGCCGTTCGCGGGCAACCGGCGGTACCGGGCTCGGACTGGCTATCGTCAAGCATGCCCTTGAGCATCATGAGGCCGTGTTGAACATTGCCAGTGAAGTCAACGTAGGCAGCACTTTCAGTTGCATTTTCCCCGTCAGCCGTATCAGAGCCCGCGAAGCAGCGGCCTAGGCATCAATGGCCACCTAACTGGCCCCCTAACTGGCCATCTGTAATCAAACTGTCATATTTCGTTCATAAAGCCGTCATGCCCACTGTCCAGACTAGCGTCTGAAACATCCAACCCAGGAGTTACAACGCGATGATCAAGCGAGTTTCTATAGCGCTGGGACTGGCCGCCGGTATGGCAGCCAGTTCGGCGATGGCCTCCAAAGTAGACGCCAACCTTGAGGTTTACACCAAGGCCAGTGGCGTGTCAGGCAATATTTCCAGCGTCGGTTCCGACACGCTGGCCAACCTCATGACCCTGTGGACCGAGGAATTCAAGCGCCTGTACCCGAATGTCAACATTCAGGTGCAGGCGGCCGGCTCCTCCACAGCGCCGCCCGCACTGACCGAAGGCACCTCCAATCTCGGCCCCATGAGCCGTCAGATGAAGGACAATGAAATCGAAGCCTTCGAAAGCAAGCATGGCTACAAGCCGACCGCAGTGGGCGTGGCTATCGATACCCTGGCGGTCTTCGTGAACAAGGATAATCCCATCAAGGGCATGTCGCTGAAGCAGGTAGACGCAGTGTTTTCATCGAACCGCACCTGCGGTGGCCCCGCTGATATTGCCCGCTGGGGCGATCTGGGTCTGACCGGCGCCTGGGCGGATCGTCCGATCCAGCTTTACGGTCGTAACTCGGTGTCCGGCACCTACGGCTACTTCAAGGAAAAAGCCCTGTGCAAGGGTGATTACAAAAGCAACGTGAACGAGCAACCCGGCTCCGCCTCGGTGGTGCAGTCGGTTTCCGCTTCGCTTAACGCCATCGGCTACTCCGGCGTGGGTTATAAAACCTCCGGCGTACGCATCCTGCCGCTGGCCAAGGGTGACGGCGGCGCATATGTGGAGCCGACCGAAGAAACTGCTGTAGACGGCAGCTATCCGCTGGCCCGTGTGCTCTACGTGTACGTAAACAAGCATCCCAACAAGCCGCTGCCGCCGCTGGAGCGTGAGTTCCTGAAGATGGTACTCGCCAAGCAGGGTCAGGAAGTGGTTGTGAAGGATGGCTACATTCCGCTGCCGGCCTCGCTGGCGGCCAAGGAACTGGCGAAACTGCAGTAAGCGTTCGCTGAGAACCACTGGAAGGCGGCCTGCGGGCCGCCTTCGTTTATGGCTGAGGGGGAGGTTGCAGGTTGTCACGGAAACGTCATAAAAGCGTCATCTGGGCGTCACCCGCCATATCTAATCTACGCGCGATCACTGTTTACTTTTACGCACCCAATGGGAGAACACGAGTCATGAGTGCAAAGTTCGAGCAAGCTCTTCAGGGGCTTTTCGCAAAGGGGACAGCAGCTTTGCTGATGGGCGGTCTTATGGTAGCCGGCCCGGCAACTGCAGCTGAGGTCAAATTCAAGAGCAGCGGCGGCCTGAAATGGGAAACCGATGATGGCAAGGCATCCGGCCAGTTTGGCGGGCGCCTGATGCTGGACGCCAACTACTACGACGAAGATGTTGTAGACACCCATGAAAACGGCCTCGAATTCCGCCGTCTGCGTATGGAAGCCAAGGCCTCCTACCTGGATTACGGTATCGCCCTGCAGTTCGACTTCGCGGATGCCGAAGGTGGTGATGATGTTGCGCTGAAGGATGCCTATATCTACAAGAAGGCGCTGGGCGGCAAGATCATCGCAGGTCACTACAAACAGCCTTTCGGTCTGGAAGAACTGACCAGCTCCAAGTACATCACCTTCATGGAGCGCTCCTTCAGTGGCATTCCGCTGGCGCATTCGCTGGGTTTTGCCTACACCACCAGTGCCGACAATTACACCTTCACGGTCAGCGGTTACGATCCTGACAGCTCGGGTGACGAAAACGGCAATACCGATGACGGTATCGGCTTTGGCGGACGTGCTACCTATGCGCCGCATATCGACGCCGGTAACGTCACTCACTTCGGTATTGCTGTCGCCAGTGAATCCGATATGGACCGCTATCGTGTACGTCCGCGCATCGGCCACCTGGCCAGCCGCACCGTACTGATGGACGTGCAGGGCCTGAATGATGTTGACGTCACCAAGCTCGGTCTGGAAGCCGCGCTGGTACGTGGTCCTTTCTCCGCTCAGGCTGAATACATGCAGGCCAATGCCGACAGCAGCAGTGGTAATCAGGACGAAACCACCAGTGCCTACTACGTCTACGGTTCGTACTTCCTGACCGGCGAAGCACGTCCCTACAAGACCTCCTCGGGTGCTTTTGACCGTGTGAAGCCGATCAACGAATCCGGCGCCTGGGAAATCGGCCTGCGCTTCGAGGGTGCCGAAAATGACGACACCGACGCCGAAGCCGAAGCCTGGACCGTTGGCCTGAACTACTACGCGAACCCCTATGTTCGCTGGATGTTCAACGTCGTGAAAGGCGAGCTGACCCCGGCCGGTGGCCCGACCGACGAGCCGACTGCTTTCCTGGCTCGCTTCCAGCTCGACTTCTAAAACAAACCTGCTGGCACAGAAAGCCCCGCTTCGGCGGGGCTTTTTCTTTGTCTTTAGTCAGTTAGACTTATCTTCAAACAGTCATTCCGATGTCACAAAACAGTCACAAAGCCGGCCTACACTGTGCGCTCATGAATCTGCGCCTTGATCTGGGCAGGGGAAAGGAAGAACGATGTCTGGTGCTGCCGTAGAAGTATCCGAATTACGTTTGAAATGGCGTCATCTCAAGGACAGCATTGCCCGCTATGGTGTGGCGATTGGCGGCCTGAGCGTGATTGCTGCCGTTCTGCTGATTTTCTTCTACCTTTTCTACGTGGTTGTACCGTTGTTCCTGCCCGCGCAGAGCAACACCCTGAAAGCGATTGAACGCCCGGGCACACAGACACCCAGCCTCTATACCGCAGTGGAAGAACAGGCCGAAGTGGCTTTCCGCATTACCTCAGAAGGCAGCATCGTGTTCTACGAGCTGGCCGACGGTCGCATACGCGACACGCATCAGGTCAGCTTGCCACTGGATGCCAAGCTGACGACAGTTACCCCGGTCAATGAGGTTAAAGGCATCCTGGCCCTGGGTACCGACCAGGGCGATGTGCTGGTGATCCAGCACAGTTACAAGATCACGTTTCCCGACGACGTCAGGCTGATTACGCCGCAGCTGACCTATCCCTATGGCAGCGAATGGATAAAGCTGGCTGAAGAGGGCAGCAGCATCCAACGGCTGGCTGTCAGAGAGAATAGTGACCGTTTGTTGATAGCCGCGGGCCTGGACGACGGGCGCCTGGTCATGATGCCCGTGGACAAGGCAGGAAACCTGTTTGGCGACGAAGTCACATTGACGCCGAGCCTGGCAGTAAACCTCAATGCACCGCTGACCCCTGATTTCCTGGTCATGTCACCCCTGATGGACTGGCTGTACGCCGCCTCTGGCGATGGCCGACTGGCCTATTACGACATCCGCAACCTGAATACCGGCGCAAGACTGCTGGATGTACTGGAAATCACCGAAAACGCGGATCTTACGGCATTGAACATGTTGTCCGGCGGCATCTCGCTGATTGCCGGCGATGCGCGCGGTGGCATTAATCAATGGTTCCCGGTCAGGGATGACAACAACAACTATCACCTCAGACAGGTACGCGATTTCGCGCCGATGGGGCAGGCGCCGATTACCCTGATCGAGGCGGAAAGTGGCCGCCGTGGCTTCATCGTGGCCGACGACCAGGGCAAGGTGGGCGTTTATTACAGTACTTCCGGTAGTCAGGTACTGACGATTGACACTGGCGCCTCCGCCATTAACGTACTGGCGGTCTCACCCCGTGCCGATATGCTACTGACCGAAACCGCAGGAGGTTCGGTGCTGCCCGTAGAGTTGCACAACGAGCACCCGGAGATTTCCTGGAGCGCGCTCTGGGGCAAGGTCTGGTACGAGAGCTATGCCAAACCGGAATTTATCTGGCAATCCTCTGCGGCCAGCAATGATTTCGAACCCAAATTCAGCCTGGTGCCGCTGTCTTTCGGCACCCTCAAGGCCGCCTTTTACGCCATGCTGTTTGCCATGCCGCTGGCTATCATGGGCGCCATCTATACCGCCTATTTCATGGCGCCGGAGATGCGCCGCACGGTCAAGCCCACCATTGAGGTCATGGAAGCACTGCCCACCGTAATCCTGGGTTTTCTCGCTGGCCTGTGGCTTGCGCCAATGGTGGAAAACAATCTGCCCGGCATCTTCACGTTGCTCATATTCCTGCCATTGGCGATGCTGAGCTTCGGCTTCGGCTGGACCAAGATGCCGCGCAGTCTGCGCCACCGGGTTCCTGATGGTTGGCACGCCGCCTTGCTCGTGCCGGTGCTGGTTCTCTTCACTCTGCTTTGCTTCCAGCTCAGCCGCCCGATAGAACTGCTGCTGTTCAACGGCAATATGCCGCTGTGGCTGGATAAGGAGCTGGGTATCAGCTACGACCAACGCAATGCACTGGTCGTGGGGCTGGCCATGGGCTTTGCGGTGATTCCGACCATTTTCTCCATTGCCGAGGATGCAATCTTCAGCGTACCTAAACACCTGTCCAATGGCTCACTGGCGCTGGGCGCCACGCCATGGCAGACACTGGTGCGCGTCGTGCTGCCTACAGCCAGTCCGGGTATTTTTTCCAGTGTCATGATCGGTATGGGCCGTGCCGTCGGTGAAACCATGATTGTGCTGATGGCCACCGGCAATACTCCGGTGATGGATGCCAGTCCCTTTCAGGGCATGCGCACACTGTCGGCCAATATCGCCGTGGAAATGCCCGAATCCGAAGTGGGCAGTTCCCATTTCCGGATTCTGTTCCTTGCCGGCCTGGTCCTTTTCCTCTTCACGTTCTTCTTCAACACCATGGCGGAGCTGGTACGGCAACGTCTGCGTGAGAAATACAGCAACCTGTAGCGATATCCATGAACGATTCAGCCGCAACACCGGATCAAGTCTCCGCCAAGGACATTACGGCCAGGCAGCAGGGCGCCTTCAGCGCCTGGTGGGCCAGTGGTGCGCCCTGGGTTTGGCTTAACGCAGGCGCCGTGGCCATCAGTATTCTGCTGGTGGCAGGACTGCTCATGCTTATCGCCGTGCGTGGCCTGGGACACTTCTGGCCCGCATCGGTCATGGAAACGGTATATCAGCCACCGGGCAAGGAGCGCATGGTGGTGCTCGGACAGATGACCAGCCGCGAAGACGTCACTTCGGCGCGTCTGCACTCTGCCGGCCTGCCGGTCGATCAGGACAAGGAAACCTACGGCCGCTCGCTGATCAAGGTCGGCAACCGGGATATCGGCAGCGCCGACTTCGTATACGTCATTGATGAGTGGCTGGGCGTGCCTGCCTACCCGGATCATGCGCTGGTTATTGAGCGCCGTGAATGGGGCAATCTCTACGGCTACCTGCTAAACGTGAAACGTGCCGGCAACACCGTGGCGGAAGGTGAGAACGCCTGGCAGGCCTTTCAGGAATCTCTTGATCGCAGCAACCGCCTGTTCGATGAAATACGCGATATCGAAAAACACGATATCGGTGCGATTAACTACAAAATGGAGCAGCTGCGCCTGGACACGCGTCGCCTGGAGCTTGATTTCGAGCGTGACGGCAAGGATCCCGCACTGATTCGCAATACCGAGGAATTCGCCGCAATCCAGGCCAAGCGGGCCGAACTCGACAAACAGTACGGCGAACTGCAGACACGGCTGAACAAGCTTTATTCCGACATTGGCCGTGACAGTTATGTCGTGGAGACCGCGCAGGGCGTCACCCGGGAGTTCCCGTTTTCCAAGGCGGTGCGCGGCTTCCGGCCTAACGAGATGTCATTGCTCGACAAATCGGGTTTCTATCTGCTCAAGGTATGGGAGTTCGTCTCTGACGAACCACGCGAAGCCAATACCGAAGGCGGCATATTCCCGGCTATTTTCGGCACGGTCATGATGGTCATTCTCATGTCCATCTTCGTAACGCCCTTCGGCGTGGTCGCCGCGCTTTATCTGCGGGAATATGCTCACCAGGGCTGGCTGACCCGAACCATCCGCGTTGCCGTTAATAACCTGGCAGGGGTGCCGTCGATTGTTTACGGCGTCTTTGGTCTGGGCTTTTTCGTCTATTTCCTCGGCGGCAATATCGACCAGCTGTTTTTCCCGGAGGCCCTGCCGTCACCGACCTTCGGCACGCCAGGCATGCTCTGGGCTTCGCTGACCCTGGCGCTGCTTACCTTGCCGGTGGTGATCGTAGCTACTGAAGAAGGTCTGGCGCGTATTCCGCGCGCCCTGCGCGAAGCCAGCCTGGCGCTGGGTGCAACCAAGGCCGAGACCCTGTGGCGCGTGGTGCTGCCCATGGCCAGCCCGGCCATGATGACCGGTCTTATCCTGGCGATTGCCCGCGCAGCCGGCGAGGTTGCACCTCTCATGCTGGTAGGCGTGGTCAAGCTGGCGCCCTCTCTGGCGCTGGACGCCAATGCGCCGTTCCTGCATCTGGACCGTAAATTCATGCACCTTGGCTTCCATATCTACGATGTCGGCTTCCAGAGCCCGAACGTAGAGGCGGCCCGGCCGCTGGTATATGCCACGGCCTTCCTGCTGGTACTGGTGATCGTGGCGCTTAATCTGGCCGCGGTCCGTATTCGCAACCATTTACGTGAAAAATACCGCTCTCTGGAACACTGAGTTACGGTAAGACACTGAAAGAGACGAGGATATGACATTGACTATCCAAGAACAGCCCCAGACCCGTATAGACATGCAGGGCATTTCGCGACCGCGCAGCAAGGCGAGTCTGGCGGACGAGGATATCGCCCTGAAGGTCGATCATCTCAATCTTTATTACGGCGAGAAGCAGGCCCTGCACGGTATTGATTTGCAGATACCACGCAAGAAGGTCACGGCATTTATCGGCCCCAGTGGCTGCGGCAAGTCCACCTTGTTGCGCTGCTTTAACCGCATGAATGATCTGGTCGACGGGGTACGCATCGAAGGCGGCATCAGCCTGGATGGCAAGAATATCTTCGACAAGGACGTGGACGCTGCCCAGTTGCGCCGCAAGATCGGCATGGTGTTCCAGAAGCCGAATCCATTCCCGAAAAGCATTTATGAAAACGTGGCCTATGGCCTGCGTCTGGCGGGCATCAACAAGCGCCGGGTACTGGATGAAACGGTTGAGTGGGCGCTCAAAGGCGCTGCACTGTGGGACGAGGTCAAGGATCGTCTGCACGACAATGCCCTGGGCCTGTCCGGCGGTCAGCAGCAACGTCTGGTGATTGCGCGCTCGATCGCCATTCAGCCTGAAGTGCTGTTGCTGGACGAACCGGCCTCGGCCCTGGATCCGATTTCCACGCTGAAGATCGAGGAACTGATCTACGAGCTCAAATCGGATTACACCATCGTGATTGTGACGCATAACATGCAGCAGGCCGCGCGTGTCTCTGATTACACCGCTTTCCTGTACATGGGTGATCTGATCGAGTTCGACGATACCGACAGCATCTTCACCAACCCGAAGAAGAAGCAGACCGAAGACTACATTACCGGCCGTTACGGCTGATCCCTGTTGCCATGGAGACAAAGATGAATACGTTCGGTCAACATATTTCCCAGCAGTTCAATGCCGAACTCGAGGATGTGCGCCAGCGCGTGATGGCCATGGGCGGGCTGGTAGAGCAACAGATCGCCGATGCCGTCACCGCATTGATCGATGGCCGCAGTGACCTGGCGGCTGAAGTGGAACAGGGCGACGTCAAGGTCAACACATTCGAAGTGCATATTGACGAGGAATGCAGCCGTATTCTGGCGCGCCGTCAACCTACTGCCAGCGATCTGCGCCTGGTGGTTGCCGTGATCAAGACCATTACCGACCTCGAGCGCATTGGCGACGAGGCCGAACGCATTGCGCGCATGGCTTCAAGCCTGGCCAAGGAAGAACCGCCGCGCGCCGCTTTCCATGAAATTGAAAATCTGGGTCATCATGTACGCCGTATGGTCGGTGAAGCGCTGGATGCGTTCGCCCGCATGGACAGCCGGGCCGCCCTGGCTGTGGCTGAGGAAGACGCCAAGGTCGACCGGGAATATGAATCCATCATGCGTCAGTGCATGACCTTCATGATGGAAGATCCACGCACGGTCAAACGCGTACTCGACATCATGTGGGCCGTGCGTGCGCTTGAGCGGATCGGCGATCACTCACGCAATATTGCCGAATACGTCATCTACTTTGTGGAAGGCAAGGACGTGCGTCATATCAGCGTCGAGCAGATGGCGCGCGAGCTGGAAAAGAGCAGATAAGGCTTGCGCGTCTAGCTCAGCAAGCTGCGCAACAGATAGAAGAAGCAGATTGACAGGCCGGCTCCGGCCGGCAGCGTCACGATCCAGGACAGGAAGATCGAGCGCACGACGCCGAGATTGAGCGCAGCGATGCCTCGCGCCATGCCCACACCCATGACCGCGCCTACCAGGGTATGCGTAGTGGAAATGGGCATGCCGGTGCCGGAAGCCACCACAACCGTACCGGCGGCGGCCAGTTCGGCCGCAAAGCCGCGGCTGGGTGTGAGGTGTGTGATATTGCGGCCCACGGTCTGAATCACGTAGCGCCCATAGGTCCCCAGACCCAGCACAATGCCGCCACCGCCGAGGACCAGTACCCATAGCGGCATGGCCGAGCTTTGGCCGACCTGGCCGGTCTGGGCGACACTGAGTACGGCAGCTACGGGGCCGACCGCATTGGCCACATCGTTTGAACCATGTGCAAAGGCCATGCAACAGGCGGTGACTATCATCAGTACGCCGAAAACGCGTTCCACGCTGGCAAACTCCTGCGCTCGACTGGCTTTTTCGTCAACATGTATCTTGCGCACGAAGTAGGCGCCAACTACAGCAATGAGCAGACCGATGCCAATGGCAATGCCATAACTCTGAACTACGCTCAACTCAACGCCGACATGCTTGAGCCCCTTGAACAGGGTGACCAGAGTCATGAAAAAACCGGCCAAAAACATGTAGAAGGGTACGTATCTGCGTGCCTGGACTAACGGCCTGTCCTTATCCAGCACGAGGCGTTGCACACTGGTGAACAGCAGATAGGCAATCACGCCGGCGCAGAGCGGGGATACCACCCAGCTCATGGCAATGGTGCCGATCTTGCTCCACTTGACGGCTTCCATGCCCAGCGCAGCTATGGCGAAACCCACGATGGCGCCAACAATCGAATGCGTGGTGGACACCGGCCAACCCATGTTGGAGGCAATCAGCAACCAGGTACCCGCGGCGAGCAGGGCAGCGAGCATGCCGAACACCAGCAGTTCAGGCTGGCCACTGACCAGACCGGCATCGAATATACCCTTGCGAATGGTGGAGGTGACCTGTCCACCAGCCAGAACCGCCCCGGCGAATTCGAAAATTGCAGCGACAATCAGGGCCTGTTTAAGCGTAATGGCCCGTGACCCGATGGAAGTTGCCATGGCGTTGGCAACGTCGTTAGCGCCAATGCCCCAGGCCATGAACAGGCCAAACGTCCCTGCCAGGACCATGTACAGGATCATGTCTTCCATACTGTTTCTACGCTGTGACGATGTGAATAGTGATGTGAGTGCCTGCGCTAGCGCGCAAGTATCAACTGAACCTTGTGCCCGACTGACTGTGCGTCATTGGCCAGTTCGCCAATCCAGTCGATGATCTTGTAGAGAAACATGGCATCAATGGGCGGCATCGTTGCTTCAATCTCGTAAAGTTTCTCGCGGATGTCGATTTCTATGCGGTCTGTTTCGGATTCGATTTCGTCGAGAACCTCAATCATGCCCTCCATGATTTCCACTTCCTTGCCGCGAAAACCGCTTTCGAACAATTCGCTGAGTTCGCCCACAGTTTTCTCGGCCTGCGCAGAAGCGTCTACCGCGCGCTGGACAAAATCCTGGAAGATGGCGGAAGTTGCCTCCGGCAGCCGCAGGCGGCGGCCGGTCATAATGCCGGCAATGTCCTTGGCGCGATTGGCAACCTTGTCCTGGGCGTTGATCAGGTCGAGAACGTCGGCTCGGGCAACCGGCATGAAAATGGTCTTGGGCAGGCGCAGGCGCAATTCTTTCTTGATGGCGTCGGCTTCCCGTTCGGCCGTATCGATTTCTTCGAACAGGCGTCTGACTTCTGCCTGATCACCCGCCGTAATGGCGCGGAAAAAGGGCACCAGATGTGAGGCCGCGACGTAAGCCGTACTCATGTGTTTTTCAATGCCGGCCACAGGTGACTGGGCAAAAATGCGGGATATATAACTACCTGCTGGCATACGCAGTTCCTCTTCGTAAGGGAGGCACTTTATCTATTGTTACGGAAATATTACAAGTCCCGATCAGATAACTTTATGTCTTTAGGTAAAAAATCCACGCCGCTCAAAAAAGCTTTGCTATCATTGCGCACCACATGGCTCGAAAGAATACCCGCAAGAAAACACCACCCGTAACGCATCCCTGGCTGAGCGCGTTATGGCCGCCTTTTGTCGTAATCAGCAGCATCTTCATCCTGCTGGCCGCCCTGTATACGGTCTATCTTGACCATCGGGTGCGTAGCCAGTTTGAAGGGGCACGCTGGTCATTGCCCGCCAAGGTTTACGCCCGGCCACTGGAACTGTATCCGGGGCTGCGCATGCAACCGGAAACCCTGGGCCAGGAACTCGACCGCCTGGGTTATCGCAACGATGCCAAGCTTTCCGGTCCGGGTACCTACGGTATCAACGGCGCGCGCATTAATCTGATGTCGCGTCCATTCCGTTTCTGGGACGGGCTGCAGACGGCCAAGCGACTGGAAATCAGTTTTGCTGACGGTCGCATCAGCAATCTCAAGGAACTGGACAGCGGCAAGGTCAGTCACATTACCCGGCTCGATCCCTTGCTGATTGGCAGCATCTATCCCGTTCAGGGAGAAGACCGCATTTTGCTGCGCATCAGTGAAGTACCCGAAAAGCTGACGAATGGTCTGCTGGCTGTAGAAGACCGCAACTACTACGAACATTTCGGCGTGGACCCCAAGGCGATCATGCGCGCCATGGTGGCCAACCTCAAAGCCGGACGGGTAGTGCAGGGTGGCAGCACCATTACCCAGCAATTGGTGAAGAATTTCTTCCTGACCCGTGATCAGACCCTGATCCGCAAGGCCAAGGAAGCCATCATGGCGGTGCTTCTTGAACTGCACTATGGCAAGGATGAAATCCTCGAGGCTTACCTGAACGAGGTTTACCTGGGGCAGGACGGCGCACGCGCTATCCACGGTTTCGGCCTGGCCAGCTATTTCTATTTCAAGAAGCCGCTCGCCGAGCTGCGTATGGAAGAAATCGCCCTGCTGGTCGGCGTGGTGAAGGGACCCTCCTATTTTGACCCGCGGCGACGCCCTGAACGCGCCCTGGAAAGGCGCAACCTGGTTCTGGACATGTTCGCCAATGCCAAACTGATCGAACCGGACTCGCTGGAAAGTTACTACAAGCGCTCGCTGGGCGTAGTGCAAAAACCACCTCAGGGCACAACCCAGTATCCTGCTTTTGTTGATCTGGTCAGACGCCAGTTGCGTGGCCATTACCGCGAGGCAGATCTGTCTTCAGAAGGTCTGCAGATTTTCACCACGCTTGATCCGCGCACCCAGGAAGCCGCGGAGAATCGTCTCAAGACGCATCTGCGCGAACTGGAGCGCAGCCGCGGCCTGCCGGCAGGCAAGCTGCAGTCAGCCGCCGTGGTGACCTCTGTGGATGGGGGCGAAGTACTGGCGCTGGTGGGAGGCCGGGATACCGGATATGCCGGCTTTAACCGTGCACTGGACGCCCGGCGGCCCATCGGTTCACTGGTCAAGCCCGTGGTATATCTGACAGCCCTGTCACGCCCGCATCGCTACAGCCTGGTCAGTCTGCTGAACGATGAAGAACTGGAGCTGATTCAGCCCAATGGCGAAACCTGGGCGCCGCAGAACTACGACAAGCGTTTCCACGGTGACGAAGTTCCGCTTTATCTGGCGCTGGCCAAGAGTTACAACGTGGCCACGGTGCGTCTGGCGCTGGATGTGGGTATTCCTTCTATTGTCGACACTTTGGACAAGCTGGGTTACAAGGGTCGTCCCATGGCCGTGCCCTCAGTTGCCCTGGGCGCGTTCGAGATGGCGCCGATGGAAGTGGCCCAGGTCTATAACACCCTTGCCACCGGCGGTTATTACACACCTCTGTTGTCCATTCGTGAGGTGCTGAGCAAGGACAGTGAACCACTGACCCGTTATCCGTTACGGCTGCGCCAGGCTTACGATGAAGGTCCGGTATATTTGCTGAACTGGGCCATGGAGCAGGTGATGCGCGCCGGAACGGCCAAATCCGCCTACAACATGATTTCCAGGGACATCAATCTGGCAGGCAAAACCGGAACAACCGATGATCTGCGTGACAGCTGGTTCGCCGGTTACAGCGGCAATCGGCTGAGCGTGGTCTGGGTTGGCCGGGACGACAACTCACCCGCCCACTTAAGCGGCGCTACTGGCGCATTGCAGATCTGGTCGCGCATTATGGCCGACCTGGAGCTGGAGAGTTTTGCCCCTAACAGTCCGGACAGCGTCGTCAACATTCCGCTGGACCCCGAAGAAGTGGAGCATGATGACGAGGATTGTAATCAGGTAATGAATTTCCCCTTTATTCGCGGTACTGTGGATCCGGATATCGAGCCTTGCGAGGAAGGCGTGAAACGCAAGAAAGAAAGCACCGGCAATTGGTTGCTGGACCTTTTCCGCTAAGGATTGACTGAATGTTCGGGGATACACTCGGTTACGCGGCGGCTGCCTGTCTTGTGATGGCCCTGGGTGGTTGTGCCGTCTATAAAGGCGCGGTGTCCGAACCCGCCGGCACACCATCACCCGCAGCAACCGAAGGCGCCCGCGAAGAAGAGGCTGCACCTGCAACATCCGGTTCTGCACCTGCCGGCGGTCCGGCCGTCATTGCCCTGATGGAACAGGCCAGAACCCATGTGGCTGCCGAGGAGTATTCCCAGGCTGCAGCCGCACTGGAACGGGCGCTGCGCATCGAACCCAAGAATGCCGTGATCTACTCCCAGCTGGCCGGCGTCATGCTGGTGCAGGGCGCAACCGAAGAAGCCGAGAACCTTGCCCGCAAATCCAATAGTCTGGCCGGTGACCAGACCGGTTTGCAGGCCAGAAACTGGAACACGATTGCCAGGGCGTTGCGGGCCAGGGGAGAAAACGCCGCTGCTGATGCCGCCGAGTTGCGCGCCAGGCAGCTCAAGTCTATTTCCGGCGAGTAGTCCGGCATATCCTTGAACACGGAGCTTGAGGCCGGTCTGGTTGATCGCACACAGGCCTGGTTTGGCCCTGACGGTCCGCTTCAACAAACACTGGAGCATTACAGCATCCGCAACGAGCAGTTGCAGATGGCGAGTGCTGTCGCCAGCGCACTGGAGAGCCGCGAAACTCTCATCGTTGAGGCTGGTACCGGTACCGGTAAATCCCTGGCCTATCTGGTGCCGGCTCTGCTGAGTGGGGGCAAGGTGATTGTTTCCACCGGTACCAAGAATCTTCAGGATCAGCTTTTCAGAAAAGACCTGCCCATGCTGCTCGGACTGGCAAGGCACCCGGTCAGCCTGAGTCTGTTGAAGGGACGCGCCAATTACCTTTGCGTGCATCGCCTCAAGCTGGCGCAAGCGGATACCCGTCTGCATCGCCTGGCCAGCCAGGTATACCCGACGTTGCGAAATCTGCGGGAATGGGGCTTGCGCAGTCCGGATGGTGACCTGAATGCCGGCGATGCGCCCAATCTTGGCGCCATTCCGTTGGCCAGAGTGACTTCCAGCACTGAAAATTGCCTGGGCGCGGAATGCCCTGAATACCACGGTTGCTTCGTGGTCAAGGCCCGGCGCCGTGCCCAGGAGGCCGATATCGTGGTTGTAAACCACCACCTGCTGCTGGCGGATCTGGCGCTGAGAGAGGAGGGATTCGCCGAACTGTTGCCGGATGCCGATGCCGTGATCCTGGATGAGGCACACCAGTTGCCCCAGGTCGCGAACCAGTTTTTCGGCAAGCGCTACAGTTATTACCAGTTGGCGGATCTTGCCCGTGATCTGCGGGCGGAACTGCGCGAGCATGCTGCTGACATGCCTGAGCTGCGCGACTGTCTGGCGGATTATGAAGAAGCCTGCGCCCGGCTGCTGCAACAACTCGCGGCCGGAAACATACGGCAACCCTGGCTGGACGCGGTCAGAAACACTGCGGTCAGAGACAGTGTCGAAGACTTTCGGCACACGACAGGCGAAGTATTACAGGCCCTGGAGCCCGCCAGGGTGCGCAGCAAGGGACTGGAACAGGCAACCCTGCGCATGAAGGCGGTGCAAAACTTCTTTCTCGAGCTGCTCGAAGCGGATAAAGAGACGGACCCAGATAAGGCCGAGTCGCTCATACGCTGGGTGGAACGCGGCGACCGCAATTTCATTCTGCATCTGACGCCGCTGGATATTGCGGACAATTTCCGACAGATCATGAAAGCCACACCAGCGGCCTGGATACTGACCTCGGCCACCTTGAGTGTCGATAACAGATTTGCACACTTTGCCGCCCAGATCGGGGCCGATTCGGCCCGGGAACTGATACTCGAGAGCCCCTTCGATTACCGTAATAATTCATTGCTGTATCTGCCGGAGGTGGGAAGGGAGCCCAATCACCCCGCCTACCTGCAGGCAGTGGCTGAAAGCATGCTGCCTGTCATCGCCAGTGCAGAAGGCGGCGCCTTCGTGCTCTGCACCAGCCTGAACGCAGTCAGTTTCTTTGCCTCCTACTTGCGCGGGCGCCTGCCCCAGCAGGTTCTGACACAGGGTGATACCAGCCGGCATACTCTGCTTGAACGCTTCCGGGATGATGGACACGCCATTCTGGTGGGCACGAGCAGTTTCTGGGAGGGTGTCGACGTGCGCGGGCCGGCGCTCAGGCTGGTGATTATCGACCGCCTGCCTTTCGCCCACCCGGACGAACCCATTCTCAAGGCGCGACTGGAAACCATCCGCCGTCAGGGGGGCAACCCTTTCGGAGACTATCAGGTCCCCCAGGCTGTGATTACGCTCAAGCAGGGCGTGGGGCGACTCATACGTGACACAAGTGACCGGGGCGTGGTGATGCTGTGCGATCCGCGCCTGAAGTCGCGCGGCTATGGCAAGCGCTTCCTCGATAGCCTGCCGCCCATGCCCCATACGCGTAGCTTCCATGAGGTGCGCGACTTCTTGCAGGACAGGCTGACCCGCGCATGAATATCCTCGCAATCGATACGGCAACTGAAGTCTGTTCCGTCGCACTGACCGGTGACGGCCTGCAAATGGAACGCTTTGAAGACAGCGCGCCGCAGGCAAGCCGGATCATACTCGCCATGATTGACGACCTTATGCAGCAGGCAGGCTATCAGTGGGATGACATACAGCTCCTGGCCTTCGGTCATGGTCCGGGCTCCTTCACCGGCGTAAGAGTGGCCACCGGTCTGATCCAGGGCCTGGCCCTGGGGCAGGGTCTGCCTGTGCTCGGTATCTCCACCCTGGCCGCAATCGCCTGGGCGGCCCTGCATGATCATGCAGATAAGGACAAGGACAGACCGGTACTGGCCGCTCTGGATGCGCGTATGGGTGAACTGTACTGGGCCTGCTACCAGTGCAATGACGCAGGGATGCTGACTTGCATGACGGAGGATGCCCTTGGCCAGGCAGATGATGTGTACTTGCCACGTACCGGACACTGGCTGGCGGCGGGCAACGCCATCACAAGCTATGCCGGGCCGCTTGAGGCGCGCCTGTCGGCCGCGAATACAAAGATTGACTGGCTGCCCGATATCACTCCACGGGCATTACACATCGCTGAACTCGCAGATCAGAAAATCGCGCTGGGCGCAAAGCCCTGTACAGCAGAGCAGGTGCAGCCGGTCTATTTACGCCACCGGGTGGTGCAACACGGCTAGACCGCGCCGTGCTTGTCCAGCGCCTCCGCCAGTTCTTCCGCCATTACGCGATAGCCGCGCGCGTTGGGATGGACAGTATCCGACTTCAGCGACTTTTCGCTGAGCACATCCCTTACCAGATCTTCGATCAGTAGCACTTTATGCTGATCAGCCAGCTTTTCATACACCGGATCAGTCTTCAGTGACAGCCCGGGCCGAGGCACGCCGAGCAAGACCACGGACACCCGGGCCTCACGCAACATATTCAGCATGGCGTCGAGATTTTTCTCGGTTTCAGCGGGCGACTTCTTTCTCAGGAAATCATTACCCCCAAGGCAAAGCAGGACCAGCCTGGGCGAGTACTTTTCGAGTACTGTGGGCAGGCGCTCAAGGCCCCCTGCAGTGATATCTCCGGGGATGCCGGCATTCACGACCTGCCGTTCGATCAGACCGGCAAGTACGGCCGGATAGCTTTCCTCGCTTTTCGCGCCCGTGCCGAAAGTAATGCTGTCACCAAAAGCCAGAATGACCTCCTGCTCAGACACATAGGGCAGGGCTACAGGGCGCTCGCGTTCGCAGGCATTCAGCAGCAACGCCAGCATGATCATCAGAGCAGCTGTCAGTGGCGCTATGGATGCTTGCATTACAGTCAACCGTTTAGGCATAGTGGCCCACTTCATTTCCGTCCGTCCTTTCCCAGAATATCGTTACAAGGTTCGCCAATGCTATATCAATTGCAGGAGCGCCGGCCCCGAATCGACACACAGAGCTGCTATGTGGCGCACAATGCCATGGTCATAGGCTCGGTGGTTATGGAAGCAGAGAGCAGCGTCTGGTTCAACGTGGTCATACGCGGCGACAATGATCTGATTCACATCGGCAAACGCAGCAATATCCAGGATGGCGCAATCCTGCATACCGATCCCGGCTTTCCGCTCAGGGTAGGCGAGGGCGTTACAGTCGGCCATCTGGCCATGCTGCATGGCTGTGAGATCGGCAATAACAGCCTGATCGGCATCAAGGCCGTGGTGATGAACGGTGCAGTCATTGGCGAAAACTGCCTGATCGGCGCCAACAGCCTGATCCCCGAGGGCAAGGTGATTCCTGAAGGTTCGCTGGTCATGGGGTCGCCCGGCCGCGTGATACGCAGTCTGGAACCGCATGAGATCGAAAGCCTGAAAGTTTCGGCCGAGGTCTATGTGCAGAACTCCGTACGTTTTCGCAATGAGCTGTCTGCTCTGGAAGCCTCAGGCTGAAACCAGATAGATATCGAAACGCATCCGGCTACCCTTGATCTGGAGGTCGGGTTCGCGATTATCCAGCAAGGGCGCCTGCGGACTGCGCTTGACCACCACGCGGCGGTTGGCGTGACGCAGCGCCAATGCCAGTAGCTGATCCGCATCCTCATCCCCGCCACAGACAGCCGCAAGCAACTGCATATTCTTTTTGGGCAGTGCGCGGCGTTTGTAACCTGAAAACATGGGATCCAGGTAGATTACATCCCAGTACTCCCCTGTGCTGCCGAGGAATTCCAGGGCGTTTTCCCGCCGCGGCCTTTCGCAGCGCGACAGCGCCTGCAATACAACCGGATCGCCGTCCGCATGGTGGAAAGCATCCTCCAGCAGCAGGTAAATCACATCATTGCGTTCCAGCGGCGTTACGCGAGCGCCCATGGCGGCCAGGATCAGCATGTCCTGACCCAGTCCGGCAGTGCAATCAAGAATACGCAGCCCGCTCTGTTTATGCAGACCACAGGCCCTGCCGAGCGGTTGCTTGCGGCCCGCGTGCAGTCTGCGCAGGATATCCGGACTGCAGAAATCGGCCTGAAGCGGGGCGCCCAGTTCGGGATTCGAGAGGCTGACGCGTTCGCCCAGCAACAGGACAGCCCCAGAAAGAGACTGCCCCTGCTCGCTATCGAACAGGGGCAGCTTGAGAGACTGTGCCAGTTCCCTGGCTTGTACTAGCCGGTCAGGACTGGAACAGATAACCGCTGTTAACGGTGATGACACCCTGAAAGGTGCTTAGGCAACCTTGCTGGCATCAAACAGCGTAGCAATGCGCTGAGCCAGCATCAGATCACCTTCGACCTGCAGCTTGCCTGTCATGAACGCGGTCATGCCGTTCAGTTCACCTTTGAGCATGGCCACCAGATCATCGTCTTCCATGATCAGGGTGACGTCCGGTGAATCAGCAGTACCTTCCGTTACCGTGCAGGCGCCATCCTTGATGGTGGTGTAGGCAGGAGAAGAAATCTGGTACTGAATCGTTGCGTCCAGGCCGGTAGCCGCATCAGCATTCAGCGCTTCCGGCATCTTCTTGATCAATTCAAGTGCACTCATTGTGTTTTCCTAAGGTTAAGATTTATGGGAACCCGCATTATAGGAACTCTATAGGCCGGGGCAACAGGGCTGGACTATTCTGATTGTTCCTGTCCGAATTTCCGTAATTGTTCAAAACACTCGGCGGACAGCAACACCACATTTATGCTTTGCGGGTAAATACGCGCCGCAGTTTTCAATGCCTGTATCTCGGATTGATCACGACCATGTTCCAGCACACGAAAATCGCGACCTTCCTGCAATTCGCCCAGCCGGGTCTTGAATAGCCTGAAAGCATAACCTTTACGCCGCCCAAGCGATTCATCCAGTTCCTTGAGACTGTATCCCGGCTTTATGGTCACGGCCGGATATCTTCGGCAAGCTCGGTGTTACCGGACACCGGCTCCCACAGATAATGCGCCCTCGCCAGAGCGGCGGGACGGTCAAAGTGGCGTTGCCAGCAACGGATGTGCACCAGCACTACACGGCTGCCAAGTTTGGCAACCTCACAACAGGCGAAGCTGTCACGCGGGCCGGCCGAGCGCAGATAATCAATATTGAAATCAATCAGCTTGGGCAGCCTTGACGTGCCGTTCTGTTCCATGAGCAGATGCAGTAAAGCCGAGTTTTCCATGAAACTGGCCACAGCGCCCCCGTGCAGGGCAGGCAGATGGGTATTACCGACCAGACGATCCTGAAAACCCAGAATGAAAACAGGGGCGGAATGGTTTTCAACACAGGCGGGCAGGTAGCGCATTCCCAGATGCTGCAAATGAGGTATACGGCGACAGAATTGCTCCGGCGGCGGCAAAGCTGCTTCTGCCTTCAGATGGCCTGGTTCGATCATTACCCGGCTTCCCGTTTTTGAGGTTTCAGACGCATGAAGCTGGCCGAGGAGGTGGCCACGGGCTCATCGATCCCCTCCACATAGACTTCAGACTGGGCAAAAGCCACGTTGCTGGTGATGCGATGGCACCAGGCCCAGCAACGCATTTCCCCTCCCGCAGGCGCGGGCCGCAGGTAATCCACACGCAAATCGAGGGTGGCGATGGCCTCGTATTGTGGCAAGGCATGCAGAATGGCTGATCCGCAGGCGCTGTCGATCAGCGTAGTGATGGCGCCGGTATTGATCCATTGCCTGTCGGCATCACCGAGAATATCTTCGCAGTAAGGCAATGCCAGACAGACCTTCGGGCCATCCACCCCATAGGCATAGATCCCCAGGGTCGCACAGTAGGTCACGACTTCACAGAAGCGCTGTATCGGGCGCAGAGGGTCACCATCCGGGCGTTCGTGACTGGGTATCAAGGACATTGAGCTGTACTGCTGTTAGACAGGGCGGCAAGGTAGCACCCGGCCTTCCCGCGCTCAAGCGCGGCGGTAAAGGGGATTGTCTGCTCCTCTCCGAGAACCTCCGTGACGAGCAGGGTCTAAGGCGATATATTCAGATAAAGACCTTTGTCAGGAGTAAAAGTGAAGATCAAGGATCTGATTGATCATTGGGAACGCAACGCAGCCACGCCCAGAACGCAGCAGGAATACCGTGTAAATCTGCCGCTGTATACAGCCGCGAAGCTTTCAGCGTTGCAGGAAATGTATCCCGGCCGCACGCAGGAGCAGTTGCTGACCGAATTGCTGGATGCCGCACTGGCTGAACTCAGTGCATCCTTCGCCTACAAGGCCGGTACGGAAATCGTCTCCTATGATGATCAGGGCGACCCCATCTTTGAGGACGAGGGACTGACGCCCAGGTTTCACCAGCTTTCCAGAACGCATGCCGAACGACTGAAAAACGAAGACCCTGAATAACCTGCATGAGCGACATGATTGAACGCCTGGTCAGCAGCCTGGCGCATACCACGCTGGCTACGCCCAGGCCCATGGCGGATCTGGAAATTCCGGCTGACACACGCATTGCGCTTGACCGTGAACTGTCACGCCGCCCACTGAAGCCGGCAGCGGTGCTGGTAGGCATTGTGCCGTCACAGGAGCAGCCCGCCATTGTTCTGACTCGCCGCTCGGAAGCGCTGAAGAATCATCCGGGCCAGATCAGCTTTCCGGGTGGACGGCGGGAAGAGGGTGATGCCGACCTGATGGCTACCGCCCTGCGCGAGTCCGAGGAAGAAATTGCGCTGCCGGTGAAAATGGTCGACGTCATCGGCTACTTGCCGGATTATCCGACCATTACAGGTTACCGGGTGACCCCGGTGGTCGGTGTGGTGGACCCCAAAGCGCGGTTGCTGATGCAGCCCGATGGCCTGGAAGCCACGGAACTCATATATCTTCCCTTGCCCCACGCGCTTGACCGCGATGCCTATGACAGAAAGATGATTGAACGCAATGGCCTGAACGTGCCGGTTTTCCATTTACACCACCGCAATCACCATGTCTGGGGAGCTACGGCGGGTATGCTTTACCAGCTTTGCCTGCATTTGTTGCGTCATGAAAAACAGCAGAGCAAACAGCCGTTTGCATAGCCGTGGCGAGGCAAGTAATGTTAGGCGCAAAATGACGCAGCAGTCATATACTTTTTGACTGAAACCAAGGCAGGAGTAACAGCATGCGAATAGGCTTGGTAGTTGATTCAACTTGCGACTTGCCCAAGTCATACATCACTGAGCACAACATCAAGCTTCTGCCCATCAGTATTCGCGTGGACGACGACATTCTGGTCGACAACCGTGAATCCGAACCTGCTCTGGATTTCTATCGCTACCACATTGGCGACAAGGGCCATGATGCCGAGTCGGTGCCTTTTTCAACGGAACAGATCAAGGAATTGTTCCTGAATGAACTGGTCATCGATTTTGACTTCGTCTTCTGCGAAACCGTTATGCGCACCCGCAGCCCCATATACGAGAATGCGACCAAGGCCTCCTTTGGCATCCTCAGTGGCTATAAGCAGGTACGCAAGGCTGCCGGCGTGGACGGACCATTTTCCATGCGTGTCATCGACAGCAAGAACCTCTTCACCGGCCAGGGCGTGCTGGCCGCCGAAACACTGCGCCTTATTCAATCCGGCATGCCGCCCAACGATATCCGGCAACAGATCGAGAAACTGACCGGCATGACTTACGCCTATGGCGTACCCCCGGACCTTTACTACATTCATTCACGCGCCAAGAAAAAGGGAGACAAGAGCGTCGGCTGGCTCAGCGCCACCCTGGGCAGTGCGCTCGACATCAAGCCCGTCATCTGTGCGCATAACGACGACACCAAGCCTGTGGCCAAGCTGCGTGGCTGGGAAAACGGCGTGCATGCCATTTTCCGGCATGTCACCCGGCTGATCCGCAAAAACGCCCTCATTTCACCCCATGTCTGTATCAGCTATGCCGGCGAACCTTCCATAATCGATACGCTGCCGGGCTTTGAGGAATTGACACAGGCAGCACAGGCCCATGATGTGGTCATCATGAAGAGCATCATGGGGGTAACGGGTGGCGTGAACCTGGGACCGGGCACCCTGACGGTGGGCGTTATCAGCCAGACCCAGGCATTCGAGGCCTAGCCATGCGTCCAGCAGGTGTCATCCGCCTCTGCGCCCTGGGCGACCTGCTTATCACAGCGCTATTCGCCCTGCCTTTTCTGGCAGGGCCGGTTGTCGAACTGCTGTTCTGGCTGAACAATCTCATCAGCCATGAAATGCCCGTACCCGAGTTACTACCGTTCCACATGCTGTTTATCAATCTCATGGGCACGCTGGGTGTAGTCTGGGCCCTGGGCAGGGTCCTCAGACCCATTCCCATGCTGGGCATGATAGACGCCTGGGCGCGTTTGTGGGTTACCGGGCTGCTGATCTACTTCCTGACGCAGCCGGGCGTACCCGCCATCATGGCCCTGTTCATTGCCACCGAACTGCTCGGCGCCTGGGCGCAGTTCTGGAAACTGCGCACACCGGAATTCTAGGAAAACTCAGGCCAGGCGGTTCAGACCGTTGAGCGCAGCTACACGGTAGGCTTCCGCCATGGTTGGACGAGCCTGCAAGGGCGAACCACAGGTTCGACCGGCGCGAGCGCCGAGGCATGGAAGCCGAGGCCGGATGCACTTGCTTGAGGCCAGGACGGCCGAAACTAGTGCAGTTATCCGACCAGCGACTGAATTCAGGCCAGGCGGTTCAGACCATTGAGTGCAGCGACACGGTAGGCTTCCGCCATGGTCGGATAATTAAACGTGGTATTGATAAAGTAGTGCAGGCTGTTACCACTGCCTTTGTCCGCCATCACGGCCTGACCGATGTGCACGATTTCGGAAGCACGGTCACCAAAGCAGTGAATCCCCAGAATTTCCAGTGTCTTGCGGTGAAACAGCAGCTTGAGCATGCCTACGGTCTGGTCCGTCATTTGCGCACGGGCCAGATGCTTGAACAGGGCGTGACCCACCTCATAGGGCACAGAAGTTTCGGTCAGTTCCTGCTCGGTTTTACCTACGGAACTGATTTCCGGAATAGTGTAGATACCGGTCGGGATAAACTCGAACAGGCTGTGATTACATTGACCAAACACCATATGGGTAGCGGCGAAACGCCCCTGGTCATAGGCCGCACTGGCCAGTGCCGGCGGCCCGCAGACGTCTCCGACCGCATAAATATGAGGCAGGGCAGTCTGGTAATTTTCGTTGATCTCCAGTTGCCCCCGACTGTTGGCCTCGATATCCAGCGCTTTCAGACCCAGGTTATCGGAATTGCCGGTACGCCCATTGGCCCATAGAAGCATGTCGGACTTCAGCTTCTTGCCCGACTGCAGGTGCAGCAGTACATCGCTGTCACGGCATTCCACCGCCTTGTAGGTCTCGTTATGCCGCACGATGACACCCTGATCGCGCATGTGATAACTCAGGGCATCCGTGATTTCATCATCCAGAAATGACAGCAGTCGGCTCTGTGTGTTGACCAGATTCACCTTGACGCCCAGGTTCGCGAATATGGAGGCATACTCGCAGCCGATCACTCCGGCACCGTAAATAGTGACCGAGTGTGGTGTTTCATCGATCTGCAGGATGCTGTCGCTGTCATGCACCCGAGGGTGGGAAAAATCGACATCCTGCGGGTGATAGGGGCGCGAACCGGTGGCGATAACAATCTTGTCGGCACGTATCCGCTCCTTGCCGCCGCTGGTCAGGGCCACTTCCACTTCATGGGCACTTATGAATCGGGCAAGACCATGGAAAAGGCGCACGCGATTACGATCATAATAATGACGCCGCATGCGCACTTGCTGCGCGATTACCGTGTCTGCAGTACGAAGCAACTCGGGGTAGGTGACACGCCGAATACTGCCCAGTTCGTTGAACAGGGCACTGGAGGTGAATTCCTTGTAGCGTTGCACTGCATGTCGCAGCGCCTTGCTGGGGATGGTGCCCCAATGCGTACAGCCGCCACCCACATCGCTGAAGGATTCGACGGCCGCCACACTCAAACCGTTCTTCGCCGCCATCATGGCCGCCCCCTCGCCACCCGGGCCAGTGCCGATGACGAGAAGATCATATTGCTCCACGGCTTTGCCTCTAAACTACTTAACTATTTTTCTTTAACTCTTTGTATAAAGAGACAAATTCATCCGTTACCTTGTGTCTTGGCGCCATATGCACAAGGGGCAGGGAGCGATCATGCGACTCCTTGACCTTCACTGAAGACGACAGATGGTTTTTGAGAATCGGATGGCCTTCTTCCTTCAGCTCGGCGATCAGACGCTGCGGCAGGTTGGCGCGGGCCTGGAACTGATTCACGACGACCCCATCCAGCTGCAGTTCGTCATTATGATCGTTCTGGATCTCGATAATATTGTCGAACAAGGTATATAGCGCCTGACGGGCAAAATCATCGCAATCAAAGGGAATCAGGCAACGATCGGCGGCAATCAGTGCGGAACGGCTGTAGAAATTCAGGGAAGGTGGTGTGTCGATGTAGATTTCATCATAGTTATTGAGCTTGTCCAGCGCCTGTTTCAGCTTGTAGATCTTGTGCCGGGTCTCGAGCTTGACCCGCAGATCCTCAAGGTCGGGATGCGCGGCCATGATATCCAGGTTCTCAAAAGGCGTTTGCGTAATAAACGGCGAGATATCATTGGCATTCAGCCGCATCTTCAGGGAGTTTTCGAAGAAATCAGCGGTACCGGATTGCGCCTGCAAGTCTGCCGAGCTGAGCAGGTATTGACTGGAGTTGCACTGCGGATCCAGGTCAATGACCAGGGTTTTTCTGCCCTGGGAAGCAGCAATGGCGGCAAGATTGCAAACGATGGTGGTCTTGCCGACACCGCCTTTCTGGTTAAAAACAACACGACGCATTATGGGTACTATCTCCTCGTTAAAGATCAATCCAGGAACAGGTCCGAAAGCAGGGCCTGGCCGCTGCTGACCGCGTACTGATTGAAGTCGGTTACGCCGGCATGGCGCAATACATCCTCGTCAATATAGAAATGACCGGTATTTTCCCGGCTTTTCCCGGTGAGTATGACATGAGCAGCGTCCGCCATGATTTCAGGCTTGCGCGCATGCTTCTCCTCGGCATTGGGCGCATGCATCAGTGACGACGTCAGAACCACGGTTCTTGGCCACAGGGCGTTCACGGCTATACCGCTGCGTTTCAGTTCCTGGGAAAGACCCAGCACCATCATGCTCATGCCATATTTTGAAATGGTATAGGCGGCATGTCGGCCAAACCACCGGGGGTTCATGTTCAGGGGGGGTGAAATGGTCAGGATATGTGGATTCCTGGCGTTCTTCAGGTGCGCCACACAAGCCTGTGAAGCTACAAAACTGCCGCGCAGATTGCATTCCATCATCAGATCGAACTGCTTCACGCTGGTTTTCATGATCTTGCTCAGGCTCAGGGCGCTGGCATTGTTGACCAGGCAGTCAATACCGCCGAAATGATTAACAGCTTCCTCAACCGCGGCCTGTATCTGCGCCTCGTCACGAATATCCATCTGCACCGCCAGGGCATGGCCCCCGGCTTTCTCCACCGCCTTGGCAGCCGTATGAATGGTGCCGGGCAGGGAGGGATGGGGTTCAGCCGTTTTGGAGGCGATAACCACGTTGGCGCCATCCTGTGCAGCACGCAGGGCAATGGCGAGTCCGATCCCCCTGGAGCCGCCGGAAATAAAAATCGTCTTGCCTTTTAATGTCGTCACGATATGACCCGGTATGAAACCGCTTTTTTCGCGGATGATGTTATCTCAAAGCCGGGGAGATAAACAGCGCTCTTTGTCCCTCATTGCCGAGGGTGGGGAATGAGGCTTACTCAACGGCGATGGTGACCATTTCCTTGCCGATATGTTCGGCCAGCATGACCACCACAGCATCATTATTGCTGAGCTTGCGGGCCTGTATGCAGGCGCTGGCAAGCACATGGGCCGTTTCAATGGGCACAATCAGACCCTCCAGTTTTGCCGCCTGTGCAATGATCTTGCGTGCCTCGCCGAGCCGTGAGGCGCCATAGGTAATACGGCCGGTGGATTTGAGCAGCGCATGCTCCCGCTCGACGCGCGGAAACTCCATACCCTCAAGCACACTCATGGCCGAGCGGACCTGGCTCGTGGAATAGAGCGTCTGGTAGACGTTGCTGTCCTCGGCCAAGGCATCATCTGCGCCGTCAGCCGAATCCAGGGTGCTGACGAGATGAATTTCGGTATCCTTCTGGGACAGAAAAGGCTCCACAAAACCTATGGCGTCGGTATTACTGCCTGCCCGGGCAAATATCGCCTTTGGCGCATGCCCGGTACGGCCACTCACCTGGCGCAAGCATTCGCGCCCGATGACCGCCTGCAAGTCGCTGGTCAGTGTCGGGTAGGGGTGAGGTCCGGCCGCAAGATTCAGCATCATGAAGCGGCCACCAGGCTCGGCCAGCCAGGCTTCCAGAGCGGCGTAACGAATATCGCCACTTTCATGACCGGCCATGGTTTCCTTGATCTCGGCCCCCATCAATTCGCAGTGTTGGCGGTGAATTTCGCGGTACTGGCCACGCTGCATGGAAATGAAGATAGTACTCTTGAGACCAGCCCTGGCTGCCGCCTGGGCTGCCAGCACGGCTTCTTCACCGCCATTGGCGGCATAGATGACTTCCTGCATACCCAGACGTTTGGCAATCCAGGCCTGCCCCATGAGGTGGACGCGCATGCGCGGATAACGCCCGGCAAGATCCTCGCGCTTGACGAATATCTGCGCGCCACCGGTTTCCCTGGATAACCTCTGCAACTGCATCAGCTGGGCAGGGCGGCCTGCGGTGCGGATCAGCTCACGGTCAAGTTGCATATAGAACTGACCCTGGCTGCGCAGTTTCTGATAGGCCTCGGCCAGCGCTTTCAGTGGCGCACGCGCCTCCGGCACATCGCCAAACCTCCGGAACGCCTTCTTCTCGGCATCATCCACAGCTTTTTCTGCAGAACTGGCTGGTTTGGCCGCCTCTCGGCCGGAGCTTGCAAAGAGCTCGTGTTCCGGCGCCAGGCTGACCCCCTTTTCCAGTACGGTTTTCCAGCTGGGATCGTTTTTATTGCCAAGCTTGTCCCGGTATAGAGCTGCTTCCTGCACGAATGCATCCCGATTGCCGGAGTCGAAGTAGACATCCAGCAGCTTCAACCGCAAATCCTGACGCTCGGGGTTTTCAGTCAATACCTGTTTCAGCAGGCTGGCCACTTCGGTATAAAAATCCCCGCCGATTGTGGAATCTTCAGTGATGTCCAGATAATTAGCCTGTTCCACAGGCTCCTCTCGATAGAAAGTCTTCGGGGCAGGCTTTTCCGGCGATACAACCGCTGGCCGCGACGCAGTCACCACAGGCTCGGCGCGCTGGACTTTGGCCGCCGTACGAACAGGCGTGGCGCCACGCTTCCTGCCGAAAAACAGGAACAGCAGCAGCACGGCAACGCCAATAGCGACGAGCAGCAACCAGATTTGTTCCATCATCCTTCCTTGTATCTGAAAACGGGATTCACCGCCGCTGATGGGCTGAAAACCACCGTAATTTCCTGTAGTTAGCCATATCTTCTAGCGTAATTCAAAAAACAGCAACTTAATTGAAGCGCCAATAAAAAAGGCCCACCGGAAAACCGGCAGGCCTTTTGATGCCTCAGCGAGTCGTTCAGGCAGCTGCGCGCGTATCGTCACCGCCCTTCGCCAGCTCGCGAATCACGTACTGGAGAATGCCACCGTGTTGATAGTATTCCCATTCCTTGGGGGTATCGATACGGACCTTGGCCTCGAAGCTCTTGACATTACCGTCCTCGGCTGTGGCCTTGACGGTCACCGACTTGGCGCCGATTTCCAGGCCTTCGATATCAAAGGTCTCGGTGCCATCCAGACCCAGGCTTTCGTGGCTTTCGCCTTGTGGGAACTGCAGCGGCAGTACCCCCATGCCCACCAGGTTGGAGCGGTGAATACGCTCGAAGCTCTCGGTAATCACCGCCTTGACGCCCAGCAGGATGGTGCCCTTGGCGGCCCAGTCACGCGAAGAGCCCGTACCATATTCCTTGCCACCCAGCACCACCAGCGGCGTACCTTCAGCCTTGTACTGCATGGCAGCTTCATAGATGGACATCTGCTTACCATCGGGCTGGTGCTGAGTCCAGCCGCCCTCGGTGCCCGGAGCAATCTGGTTGCGCAGGCGGATGTTGGCGAAGGTGCCACGCATCATCACCTCGTGGTTACCACGGCGGGAACCCAGGGAGTTGTAGTCAGTCTGGGCCACACTCTTGCTGCTCAGATACTTGCCCGCATCGGAATCCGGTTTGATCGCACCGGCAGGAGAGATGTGGTCGGTGGTGATGGAATCACCCAGCTTGGCCAGGCAGCGTGCACCCTTGATGGCTCCGATGTCCCCGACTTCCATGGTCATGCCTTCGAAGTAGGGCGGATTCTGCACATAGGTGGAATCGTCGTTCCACTCGTAGATGCTGCCCTTGGGGATATCCAGACCCTGCCAGCGCTCGTCGCCCTTGTACACATCACCGTAGCGGGAGTTGAACATCTCCGCGTTCAGGCATTTCTGTACGGTATCGGCGATCTCGGCATTGCTCGGCCAGATGTCTTTCAGGAAGACATCATTACCGTCGGCATCGGTGCCCAGGGGTTCGTTGATCAGATCCCTGTTCACAGTGCCGGCCAGGGCATAGGCTACCACCAGCGGAGGACTGGCCAGGAAGTTCATGCGCACGTCAGCATGCACACGGCCTTCGAAGTTACGGTTGCCCGAGAGCACCGAAGTAGCCACCAGATCATTATCCTGAATGGCCCTGGATATTTCCTCACGCAACGGACCGGAGTTACCGATACAGGTGGTGCAACCGTAACCAACCACGTGGAAGCCCAGGGCTTCCAGATCGTCCATGAGACCGGCCTTGATCAGGTAGTCGGTAACGACCTGCGAGCCGGGTGCCAGGGAGGTTTTAACCCAGGGCTTGACCTTCATACCCCTGGCAGCGGCATTACGGGCCACCAGTCCGGCACCTACCAGCACGGCCGGGTTGGATGTATTGGTGCAGGAGGTAATCGCGGCAATAACCACGTCGCCATCAGAGAGATCGAACTCCTGACCGTCCATATGCACGGCAGCGGTACCGGCGGTATCGGCCGGGGCGTGACCCACGGCCGTGTCGCCGCCTTCATTTTCGAAGTTGGCCTCGGCACAGGATTTCTTGTTGCGCTCGGCAACCATCGGTTCCAGATGTTTCTGATAGCTGGTCTTCATGTCAGTCAGCAGGATACGGTCCTGCGGACGCTTGGGACCCGCCAGCGAAGGTTGTACGGTGGAAAGATCGAGTTCGAGTACGTGGCTGTAATCGGCATCGGGTTCGCCGTCTTCACGCCACATGCCCTGGGCCCTGGCATAGGCCTCGACCAGCGCCAGCTGCTCTGCAGGACGACCGGTCAGTTCCAGATAGCGGGTGGTTTCACCATCAATCGGGAAAATACCGCAGGTAGCACCGTATTCCGGCGCCATGTTGGCAATGGTGGCGCGATCAGCCAGCGGCAGATCGGCCAGGCCGTCACCGAAGAATTCCACGAACTTGCCGACCACACCCAGCTTGCGCAGCATTTCGACCACGGTAAGCACGAGGTCGGTAGCGGTAACGCCTTCGTTGAGCTTGCCGGTGAGCTTGAAGCCCACGACCTGCGGAATCAGCATGGTGATTGGCTGGCCCAGCATGGCGGCTTCGGCTTCGATACCGCCCACACCCCAGCCCAGTACACCGATACCGTTCACCATGGTGGTGTGCGAATCGGTACCCACGACGGTGTCGGGGTAAGCCAGACCATTGTTGTCAAATACGGTGCGCGCCAGATATTCGATATTGACCTGGTGCACGATGCCCGTGTCCGGCGGAACAACCTTGAAGTTATCAAAAGCCGTCTGACCCCAGCGCATGAACGCGTAGCGTTCCTGGTTACGATTGAATTCAATCTTTGCGTTCAGGTCCAGCGCATCATTGCTGCCGTAGTTATCTACCTGTACGGAGTGGTCAATAACCAGTTCCACCGGCACCAGCGGGTTGATCTTGTCAGGATCACCACCCAGGCGATTCATGGCGTCGCGCATGGCGGCCAGATCAACCACACAGGGCACACCCGTGAAATCCTGCAGAATGACCCGGGCCGGTGAGAAGGCGATTTCCTTGCTGGGCTCCGCCTTGGGGTCCCAGTTACAGAGCGCTTCGATGTCCGACTGCGTGATATTTACACCGTCTTCGGTGCGCAGCAGATTTTCCAGCAGAATCTTGAGGGAGTAGGGCAGTCGTGAAACCTTGTATTTGTCTTCGAGCGCCTTCAGATCGTAGTAATCGTAGCTGCGGTCGCCCACTGACAGGCTTGTGCGGGCGTTGAAGCTGTCCGTCATCGCTTACTCTCCGGAAGTAATAGGATTGGAATGGGTCCCGGCAACGCAGCATAGCGGCTGTCGGGACTAAAAACGGTCCCGTATTATATAGGATGGAGCAGGGTTAAATCGACTTGCCGGCCGCCAGCTCGCGAATCTGGCGCAGATAACTGCCGCGCTGGAACATCAGCATCCACAGGCTCCCGCCGCATTGCCGCCAGAGTACGGCAGCCCGCACTGCAGCCAGCAAATGCGTGCGAATGCCGGCGGCAAACAACTCATTGCGCAGATAGATACCGTTGCCCTGGACCATGATTCTGGGTGTCAATGGACTGATATTCTCGGCATAAAGCCGGGCCAGGGCCGTGGTCAGGGCATCCATATCCGTGGACTCTGCAGTTCGATCGGAGGCTCGCCCGGAGGGACAATCCCGCTTGATGCCGGCAATTCCCTCACCGAGTTTCTTCTGTATCCGAGGTTGTTTCCATACAGCAACCCCCAACCGCAGCAACTGTCCCGTATAGCCTGTTATCAGCGCCGATTCCTGAGGCGGAATCGGGCCGTCCCGCTGTCCAGACAGCAGAAACGCAGCAGTTTCCAGACCTGGCTTGAGATGATCCAGACCACCAAAAACCGACTGCGCATTATCAGGATCCGTACAGAAAATACTGTCGGCAGCCTCGCGCAGACGATCAACGCGGTATTCCCCATGTTGCGCCAGACGGTGTGCCCACCAGGCATGCTGCACACAACCCGCCATGGCAATACTGCGGTCGCGCAGACTCATGCCGCAGCCTCCATGAGGTTATGCACCTGATCAATTGCTCCGCCACCCAGGCATATCTCATCCTTGTAAAGCACTACGTACTGGCCCGGCGCGGCTGCTCGTTGCGGTTCTTCAAACAGCACTTCCACCCGATCACCGACCAGACTGACCTGGCAAGGCTGTTCCGTTTGACGATGGCGGATACGGGCCGTGCATGACATGGGCAATTCCGGTGCGCCGTTAATCCAGTGAAAGTCTGCCGCCAGAATATGCCGGCTCAACAGGGCGGGGTGCCGGGCATCCTGGCTCACCCACAGTACGTTCTCCGCCAGATCCTTGCGGATGACGTACCAGGGCGCATCGTCCGCCGCCTGCACACCCCCGATACCCAGGCCTTTACGTTGCCCCGGGGTGTAATACATGAGCCCCTGGTGACGGCCTATTTCTTCGCCGGCATGATCCATGCTGCGAATCGCCCCCGGCTGGGCAGGCAGGTACTGCGAGAGAAAGGCCTGAAAGGGGCGTTCACCGATAAAACAGATCCCGGTACTGTCCTTGCGCGCATAATTCGGCAACCCGATTTCTCTGGCAATGCGCCTGACCTCGGGCTTGTCGATATCTGCCAGCGGGAAAAGACTGTGCTTGAGCGCATTCTCGGTCACCGCAGCCAGAAAATAGGTCTGGTCCTTGTTTTCGTCCGCCGACTTGAGCAGACAGCTATGTCCGTTGCGCTCGCCTACCGCAGCGTAATGCCCCGTTGCAATCCTGTCCGCGCCAAGACGCAATGCGTAATTGAGGAATTCCTTGAACTTGATTTCACGATTGCAGAGCACATCGGGATTCGGCGTGCGACCGGCGGCGTATTCATCCAGAAAATACTGGAATACACGTTCGCGATACTGCCTGGAGAAATCAGCCTGATGCAGGGGAATGCCCAGCTCCGCGCAAACCGCCCGGGCCTGCTGGAAATCATCGGCCGCGTTGCAGTAGCCGTCCTCGTCTTCTGCCCAATTGAACATGAACAGCCCTTCGACTGCGTAACCCTGTTGCAGCAAACGCCAGGCGCTCACGGCCGAATCAACACCGCCGGAAATGCCGGCAATCACCTTTTCCATGATGAATCAGACGCCCAGATGCTGGACAAGTTCGAGCGGGTGCCGGGTACCGCGCAGGTAGTCATCAATGCATTGCAGCACGAACGGAGAACGCAGACGCTGGCTCGCTTCCAGTTCCTGGCGTGTCATCCATACGGCTTGCCGGATACCCTCGTCGAGCTGGGCCTGAGGGTCATGGTCAGCCGCCGTGCCACAGAAGGCAGTACGCATGATGGTGGTGCCACGTCGGGGGCTTTTCCAGACATAAATGCCTGAAATGGCCTGCGGCTGAAAATGCCAGCCGGTTTCTTCAAAAGCTTCACGAATAACCGCCTCTACCAGCGTCTCGTGCTCCTCCAGATGACCTGCCGGCTGATTGAAAACCAGGCGGTCACTCACTTCTTCCTCAACTACCAGGAAGCGGCCGCCATCCTCGATAACCGCAGCGACGGTAATTTCCGTGCGCCAGTCAGAGCGTCCGCTTTCAGCGGCCTCCGGCCAGTCGTGGTTGACTGTTGTAGGGGTATTGTCAGACATGAGCTCGTAACAGCCTGATTTAACCAGGGAGATTGCCTTTGGTCTGAATACGATACCAGCCGTCCACGGGACGTCCCAGCGTCTTCAGCAGATTGTCCAGGCGTTGTCCGGCTTCCGGCCGGCCACGCAGACGTATATCCGCTTCATAGCTGCCGTCCTCGTGCAGCCGCGCCTGGCCCTGTATCTGCAGGTCGCCAGTGGAACTCAACTCGGCCGTAATGACATCATCCTGCGTGGACACTTCCGCACGCAGATTTCCCAACGGGAGATTGGGCTTCATCAACAGCCATTCGGCATTGCGGATTTCGATCATGCCAGTGGCTTCGCGCAGGGTCTGTCCCCTGGCTTTTGCCGAGCTCATGTCCACGGCCAGCAAGCCATCCAGGGGCATGACTGGCAACCGCATCAATGGTGCAACAGCCGCCAGGGGCAACCCGCCTTGCAAATCGGCCAGATGAATGCTGCCCGTCGGCGCCAGGGTCAGCTGCGTTTTAACGGGGTATTTATCGATTTCAGCAGTCAATGCGTAACGCATGCGCAGGGTGAGCATTGGCCAGAAATGCGCATCCCAATGGAGGTTCTCCAATAAGAGGGACTGCATCCCCAGGTAGCGCGCCTGACCGTCGAAGACCGTACCCTGCGGCGAGGTCAGAACAACACCGGGTGATCCCCACCATTGCCAGGCCAGGCGTGCGGGCATCTGTACGATCAGCCCCAGCAACAGGGTAATAACGGCGGTTGCTATATAAAGCTTTCTCATGGGCCGTAAGTATTCAGAAAAATTAACGTGAGAGGGTCAGGCGGGCCTTGACCTGCCCGGATTCGTCATCGCGGCTTATGTTGAGATCCACGGCCTGAATGCCATCCTGTTTTTCCAGTTGATGCAGCCAGGCCAGCAGAGTATTAAAAGGTGCGTTTTCCAACCACGCGCGCACCGAATTATCGCCATCCGGCTGCATGCGCTTGAGAGCGCTGCCCAGTCCGCCACTTTTGGCTCGGCTGTCGGCCACTGCCAGCACAGAACCCTTGCCGGCCTGTCGCTGGTTACCCTGGACACTTCTGAGTTTGGCCAGTTCGGGCTCGATGCCACGGAGCCAGGCATTCAGTTCATGAGCCTCTTGCCGATCGGCTTGCAAGCGGGAATTACCTTGCTGTAACGGCTCCCAGATGAGGAGAAAATAGAGCATGGCGGTCATGGCGAGTGCGGCCAACACCAGAATAACGCGCTCACGCGGCGCACGGGCCTGCCACCATTGCTTCATCATGCAGCCCTCCGCAGGCTGGCGCGGATTTGCACGCCATCACTACTGGCATTCGCGGAGTGCACATCCAGCTCCCAGTCGCTTTGCCTGGCAAAATGCGCCTTGAGCTGCTCCAGCGTCGAGATATCCCTGGCAGTCATGTTCAGGTAGAGAGTGCTTTCGCGCATCTGCAATTCCTGCAACTCAAGCTTGCCTACCGATTGCAGTCCCTGCGCCAGGGCGCTCAGCGCATGGAACAGGCCGGCGCTACCGCCCTGACCACGCAGCTCTTCCATGCGCCTTTGCAGCTGAATACGCTCATTGCCGGGCACCAGCGTCTTGATTTCGGGAAAGAGGCGGGCTATCAGCTCACTGTTCTGGGTTTCAAGTGCTGCAACCTCGCTGCCCAGACGATAGTTATTGAATGCCTGCTCGGCTGTGGCCAGCAGAATCCAGGCCAGCAGCAAGACGGTCGTCAGACGCAACGGACGCCACCATTGTTGGTAACCTGTCTTGGTGGCGTAATTGCCCTGCAGCAGATTCAGACTCGCACTTGCGCCAGGCAGGCGCATGGCAGCCAGGCCAAAATCTACCGGCTCCTGCTGTTCGTCATACTGAACCGACAACTGTTTCAGTACGCTTGCGTCAGCATCCTTGCAGCGCCATACCTGCAGTTTGAGGTTTTCACCACCTTCGGCAAGACTGACGAAATCCGGTAGTGCCTCGGTTTCACAGACAAAACCCTGATATGGCCCGGTACGGACGGTGGCATGTTGCCGCTCGCAAAGGGCGGTCCAGTGAGTTTCATCGACCGGGCCGGGCAGGCAGGCCACGTCAGGCACCATGGCCTTGGGGGTCAGGCCCCGTTCTTCGAAGGGCGCCAACCATTGCTGCATACGTTGATGCGCTACTCCATAAACCGGTATACGGCCATTGGCCTGACGTTCGCCTACGGCGAAATGCAATTGATCTACATCTTCCGCGAACTGTTCTTCCAGGGAGTAGGGCACGGCCTGCAAAAGTTTGGCGCGTTGCCGTATGGGCAGATCGGTTTCGGTCAGCACCACGTCTTCAGACGGCACCAGCAGAACGATGCTGCGATTGCCGGACGTTTCCAGCACGGCGCTCAGCGTATCCCGCTGTACCGCAGGGCGGCCAAGGCCATCGCTGACGCACCACTCAACCAGCATGTCGCCGGCATCACCATGCGCAGACTGCTGAGTGGGTAGGCGGATGTAAATCGTCTGGACCAAGGTTGTTCTATCTGCTTATCAGGTTTGAATATGAATGCGCTCTACAGAATATCCTTGCTGCGCCGAAGCACAGTGACTTTTCCGCTGGAATCGCGCTGCAGCACACTGTACAGCGTGCTTCGGGTATTGCCAATCTGTGCCACTGCCTCCAGCAGGAAGAAATGGGTGGAAACCGTGACCGCATCAGGATCCAGGGGTATGCCAGCCAGCGCATCCAGCGTCATGAAATCATCCAGGGTTTCGAAAGGCGCTTGTTCACGGGCCTCGATAATGGCGTTGATATTGTCCGGCGTCAGTTCCGTTGAAAGTGTCGCCAGTACCTGGGCACTGGCCGTATTGACGTTCATGGCGGTGCCGGGCGGCAACGTCGTTATATAGGGCAGGATAGCCCGGTATGTCTCCGCGGTAATGCCGTTGATCAGCAGCAATTCAGTCGGACTTTGCATCGGCTGATTCGCCGTCCGGTAAGGTGGTGTCAGGCCCAGGTAATAGTCATCCTCGGCCCCGCTGGGAAAGCTGACCTCGATATCCTGGTCTACCCAGTCCCGAATGGCCTGCGCCAGGGCGGGAGCATCAGCAGCATCCACACCTTCGATCGTGGCCAGCAATAACTCAAGCTGAACCGCCCCGTCCTCCGGTTCACCGTTGGCCAGGTTATTCAGATTGAAACGTCCCTGAAGGTCGTACAGACCGCCGCTGAGAAAGCCACCTTCAACCGGCAGGTAATCCATGGCCTGGGACCAGGGTTCGCTGAGGTCATCATATTCATTATCTTCTGCGTCCCTTTTGAGCACCGTGCCCGCCCAGTTTTCAGCGCCAATGGCGTACCACCAGGCCTGATCAGCCTGCAGCAGATTGCTGCTGCGATGAATGTTGATGTTCTGGGTGCTGAGCATGCCGGAAGCAATCAGAGCGGCCAAGGCAACGATCAGAATGGCAGTAATCAGCGCTACTCCCTGTTGTTTATGTCTGCCAGAAAACATCAGCTCGCCGCTCCGGCGCCCGGAGGCAGTCTCAGCAACAGACGAATCTCATCCCACTGCCTGGTTTCCACGATGACTTCAACCGCTCTGGGCGGCGCTGGATTCTGGTCAACGACATTGGCGCCCGGCCACTCCGTCACCCATTCGTCACCGTCCTTCAGAAACCGCATGCGCAAGGCCTCGACACCATCCAGCAGTTCGGTATCCACATAGGCGCTGTCCTGGGCGCGATCCAGTACGCGCCAGCTGCGACGGACAAGCCGGTCTTCCTCCAGAAAATAAGCCACACGCTCCATGCTGCTTCTGGGCAACGACAGAGGGTTACGCCAGCCACCCCGGGTCAGTTCCAGGCCATTGCGGGTGTCATCCCAGAGCAGCGCAGGACGCAGGTCGCCGAATTCATCCCGGATTGCCCGATGCTGGGTCGACTCGAGGTCGAACTGAATGCGATGCACCATGCGCTGCAAGCGAGCCAGGTCGTCCAGCGCCTGGGTGGCGTGCTCGCGGGTTTCAATTACCGAATTCAGCCCGCCATAAGCGAGCACGGACATGATGCCGAAGATGCCGAGCGCCACCAGCAACTCCAGCAGGGTGAAGGCGCGCTGAGATGAGCGGCCTCTCATTCCTGAGGCTCCGAAAGAAAGGCGGACACCGCCAGCAGGGACGGCGCATCATCACCTTTTTCCATGGAAATCGAGAGGTCTACGCGGCGCAGGGTGGGGTCTGGTGTCTTGCTGATTTCGGCAACCCAGTACCATTCGCGACCGGCCATGTCGGAACTGCCTTCTCGCGTCCCGGTTTTGGGCCATTCCTGCTCCAGCATCCATTCATTCAGCAGGTTATGCGCCACCCACGAGGCAAACGTCTTGTCGCGCAGGTAAATGGCGTTGTCCGCAAAGCGGGCGCTGCTGGCCAGTATGGCGCCCATGGCCAGCGCAAGGACGGCTACGGCCACCAGCACTTCTATAAGGGTAAAGCCGCGGCTGCGCTGGCTCATGGTTCGATTCATGGCTCGATATCCAGTGATTCGACTTTCACTTCGCCGGTGAGCTGGCCTTCAAAGCGGTAATAGGATTTGGCCGTTTCTGCCCGCATTTCTATATCGAAGGGGGTGAGTTCGCCACTGGAGAGAAAAACAATTTGCGGGAGTATTTCCTCTTCTTCGGGCACCGGCAGGGCAAAATCCTCGACCGTAACTTCCAGGCTTATGCCCTCTGGCAATACATGCTCCTTGAGGGGGGTGTCACCTTCATATTCGCCCCAGCCTTCTTCAGCTATGACCAGAAATCCGTATTTACGGCCATCGCTGCGCATGCCGAGTTCAATACCCTGTATAACAGCTTCTTCCGAAGCCAGGCGCATAATTTCCTGCAGACGGCGTGCTTCGGTTTTCAGGCGGTCATCCACCGCACGGTTGGTGAATGACAGACCCGCAAACGTGATGGTGATGCCGATGATGAACAACACCACCAGCAGTTCGAGCAGGGTGAATCCCCGGACGTTACTGCGCGTAGCTGTGTTACCTGACAAGAAAACCCTGGACCCGGTCAGTCATTCAGATTCCAGTTGCCGATGTCCGCATTCGGACCCTCGCCGTCAGGTCGGTTGTCAGCACCCAGGGTGAAGATATCCACATCGCCCTTCACACCGGGGCTCAGATACTGATATTGGTTACCCCAAGGGTCCTTGGGCAGACGATCCAGATAACCGCCATCCTTCCAGTTCTTGGCAGGCGGATCGCCGGCGGGCTTCTCCACCAGTGCCTGCAACCCCTGATCTGTACTCGGATAGTTGAAGTTGTCCAGCCGGTATAGCTTGAGGGCACTTTCTATGACCCGGATATCCTGCTTGGCCTTGGTGATGCGGGCAGTGTCGGGACGATCCATGATTCTGGGTACGGCGATGGCCGCGAGAATACCCAGAATAACGACCACTACCATGATTTCAATCAGCGTAAAGCCGCTCTGGCGTCTGGGAATTTTTCTGGTCTTGCGCAACGTCTGCATCGCGGAATCCTTGCACCTTGTTCGGGAAATGCGTGGATCATAACAGACAGCGGCGGGATAACGCTGGTTTCCATCCCGCCGTTTCGGGGGTGGTCTTTCTCGATGCACATGGCTATTATTCCCGCCGCACTAAGAGCCTGCCTCAGGGCTGGCTCGATACGAACCGGACACTACAAGGGGTATACCCATGTCCTATGCGATGCAATTCCCCGGGCAGGGATCACAATCCGTGGGAATGCTGGATGAGCTGGCCAGTCAATATTCGCTGGTCGAAGAAACGTTTGCCGAAGCCAAGGCCGCGCTTGGCTATGATCTCTGGTCGCTGGTCAGCAATGGCCCGGAAGATGATCTGAACCAGACCGAGCGCACCCAACCCGCCTTGCTGGCCGCTGGCGTGGCCTGTTGGCGCGTCTGGCTCGAGGCTGGCGGTCCGCAACCGGCTTTCATGGCAGGCCATAGCCTGGGCGAATACACTGCACTGGTCTGCGCAGAATCCCTCGACTTCACTGATGCCTTGCGCCTGGTGCGCCGTCGCGGTCAGCTGATGCAAAGCGCCGTACCGGCCGGGCAGGGCGCCATGGCCGCGGTTATCGGACTCAGCGATGAAGATGTACGCAAGGTATGCGCGGAGGCGGCGCCCACAGGTGTGCTGGAAGCTGTTAATTTCAATGCGCCGGGTCAGGTCGTGATTGCCGGTGAAGCGGCTCTGGTGGAAAAGGGCGTGAGTCTGGCGGCAGAAAAGGGCGCCAAGATGACCAAGGTATTGCCCGTCAGCGTGCCTTCCCACTGCGCCCTGATGTCCGATGCGGCCCAGACACTCTCCGAAGACATGCAGGAGATTGAATTTCGCGCACCCAAGGTGCCGGTGATTCACAATCTGGATGCCAAACCACGCGAAAATCCCGAAGAAATACGCAAGGCATTGGTCGCGCAGTTACATAGTCCGGTACTGTGGGTGGCCAGTATTCAGTATCTGATGCAGAGCGGCATCGCCGCGGTCATCGAATGTGGCCCCGGCCGCGTGCTGACGGGTCTGGCAAGACGCATAGACCGTAGTCTCAGCGGCGCCTCCGTGCATGACAGCGCCAGTCTGCAGCAGGCGCTGGAGCTTGCCCAGGGCAAGTCCTGAGCAACCGGTCAGAGTAGAGGAATCACAATGAGTCTGGATGGAAAGACGGCGCTGGTTACTGGCGCGTCACGTGGCATCGGCCAGGCAATTGCACTGGCGCTGGGCAAGGCCGGAGCGACAGTCATAGGCACAGCAACCAGTGAAAACGGTGCGGATTCAATCAGCCAGGCTCTGTCTGCGGCTGGCCTGCAGGGCAAGGGCATTACGCTGGATGTCTGTGATGATGCCGCCGTGGATGCCGCCATCAAGTCGATCAGCGGTGAATTCGGGGGCATCGACATACTGGTCAACAACGCCGGCATCACCCGCGACAATCTCATGTTGCGCATGAAAGACGAAGAATGGGATGCCGTGCTGGACACGAATCTCAAGGGCGTTTATCGCATGAGCAAGGCGGTGCTGCGTGGCATGATGAAGGCCCGTAGCGGCCGTATCATCAATATCGGCTCTGTCGTCGGCAGCAGTGGCAACCCGGGCCAGGCGAACTATGCGGCCGCCAAGGCCGGCCTGCTGGGCTTCACCAAATCACTGGCCCGGGAAGTGGGATCACGCGGCATCACGATCAATGCTGTTGCACCCGGTTTCATTGAAACCGACATGACCAGGGACTTGCCCGAGAACTCGCGTGAGACCCTGCTGTCCCAGATTGCCCTGGGACGTCTGGGCAGTCCGGAAGACATTGCGGCTGCAGTACTTTTCCTGGCTTCAGATGCAGCTGCCTACATCACGGGCGAGACGCTGCATGTCAATGGCGGCATGTATATGGCCTAGCGCCACAATGGAAGTATTTGACAGAGATTGAGTTTGGTTCACAGGATTGCCTTTGGTTTAACTTGTAGACTATCGGCAAGCTTCACTACAATGGCGCGCTAGTTTCTACAGCGCCTCGGAATTTGAGGGAGTAAAACCCAATGAGCAGTATCGAAGAACGTGTAAAGAAGATCGTCGCTGAACAACTGAGTGTCAGCGATGAGCAGGTCACCAACGACGCCTCGTTTGTGGATGATCTGGGGGCCGATTCTCTGGACACCGTTGAACTGGTGATGGCGCTCGAAGAGGAATTCGAAGCCGACATTCCTGACGAAGAAGCCGAGAAGATCGTCACCGTGCAGGATGCGGTTGACTACATCAAGGCGCACGCCGGCGCCGAATAACCGCCTTTACGTGGCCCCCGTATCGGGGGCCATTGTATTTCTATTGCTTGCTTCTCGGAGACGCCCGTGAATGGTAGACGCGTGGTGGTGACCGGCCTTGGCCTGGTGTCACCGATGGGCCTGAACGTCGCTGACAGCTGGGAAGGCATTATTGCCGGCCGCAGCGGAATCGCCCCCATTGAAAGTTTCGACTGCAGTAACTTCCCGACCCGTTTTGGCGGAGAAATCCGCAACTTTGACCCTGCCAGCGTGCTCGGCCCCAAAGAGATCAAAAAGACCGACCCCTTTATTCACTATGGCGCAGCCGCCACTTATGAAGCACTGAAAGACTCGGGCCTGGAGATCAATGAAGGCAATGCCGAGCGTATCGGTGTGTCGATCGGTTCGGGCATAGGCGGTATCGGTACCATTCATCAGCAGGATGGCATCCTGCACGAAAAGGGTAATCCCAAGCGCGTTTCTCCATTCTTTGTGCCCAGCAGCATCATCAACATGGTGTCCGGCTATATGTCCATCCTGCTGGGGCTCAAGGGACCGAATATTGCGGTAGTCACGGCCTGCACCACTGGCACGCACAGCATTGGCCTGGCGGCTCGCAGCATTGCCTACGGTGATGCCGAGGTGATGTTCGCCGGTGGTGCCGAAATGGCCATTAATCCGCTCGGGCTGGCCGGTTTCTGTGCGGCCCGTGCCCTGTCCACCAATAACGACGATCCCACAGGCGCCAGCCGTCCCTGGGATCGTGATCGCGATGGTTTTGTGCTCAGTGATGGCGCCGGTGTGCTGGTGCTCGAGGAATACGAACATGCCAAGGCACGCGGAGCGCAGATATATGCTGAAGTTATCGGCTTCGGCATGAGTGGTGATGCCTATCACATTACCCTGCCTGCCGAAGGCGGCGACGGCGCACGCCGCTGTATGCTGCATGCACTCAAGGATGCCGGCGTGAATCCTGAAGACGTGCAATATATCAATGCCCATGGCACTTCTACCCAGGCGGGTGATATTGCCGAAAGCCAGGCCATTCGCGCCGCATTTGGCGCGGCAGCCGACAAGGTGGCTGTCAGCTCCACCAAATCCATGACCGGACATATGCTGGGCGCGGCAGGGGCCTGTGAAGCCGTATTGACGGTACTGGCCATGCGCGACCAGGTGGCGCCGCCAACCATCAATCTGGATAACCCCGATGAGGGATGCGATCTCGATTATGTGCCCAATGAAGCCCGCAAGATGGATATCGACATCGCGTTATCCAACTCCTTCGGCTTTGGCGGCACAAACGGCACCATCATGTTTCGCCGCGTTTAAACCCGCGGTCTGCGGGTGGGGCGTTCGTCAGTGATGAACGCGCCCTCCGACGGATATCTTTCTGCGCCCCTGGAGCGGGATACAGACTTGCTGGCTCTGCATAGCGCATGGCCTGAACGCTACCCCTTTTTGCTCGAGTCTGCCGACGGCTGCGGCCGTATTGCCCGTTATGATCTGTTGTTGATGGCGTCAGACGAGTTTCTGAGCCTTTCACCCCGGCAGGAACTGCACAGCAATGTACATGGCTTGACGGAAAGTCCGGGGTTCCTCGATGCGCTGAACAACTGGCAATCCCGGGAATCCGTACCCGTCACTGACAGCCATTTGCCATTCATCGGTGGCTGGTTTCTTTACCTGGGCTATGAACTCGCCGCAGAAATTGAGCCCAGGCTTGTTCTGCCATCCGCCCAGAGTGAATTGCCTAATGCACTTGCCGTGCGCTGTCCGGCAGCCATCATCCGCGATAAGCGCAATGCGCAAAGCTGGCTGATCGCGGAAAACGCCGAAGTCCTGCATCAGCTGCGCAGCGATGCGGAAACCCACCTGCCTCGCGATGAGGCAGAACGGCAGGCCAGCGGCCGGGTCAGGTTGGTAGAGGATGCACCGGAAGCCTATACGCAGGCCGTTGAACGCATAAAGGAATACATCCTGGCAGGTGATGTTTTTCAGGTGAATCTGTCCCGCAGCTGGCAGGGCGTCATCGAAGGCGAAATATCCACCCCACAACTCTACGCCGACCTCAGGCGCGCTAATCCGGCACCCTTCGCCGGTCTCATGCATTGGGCCGGAAGCACTGTTCTAAGCTCTTCACCCGAACGCCTGGTGGAAGTCCGTGGCCGACAGGTTCAGACCCGACCCATTGCCGGTACAAGACCCAGGAGTCGGCAGGAACAGGCGGACGATCCCGAGCGGCAGGCGTTGATGGCGCACCCGAAAGAGCGCGCCGAGCACATCATGCTGATTGACCTGGAACGCAATGACCTGGGCAGGATCTGTGAATCAGGCAGCGTGCTGGTGGACGAGTTGATGGTGCTTGAATCCTATGCCCACGTACACCACATCGTTTCCAATGTCAGTGGCAAGCTCCGCAAGGATGTTTCTGCCGGGGACGTTATCCGGGCTGTCTTTCCCGGCGGCACGATCACGGGCTGTCCGAAAGTACGTTGCATGGAAATCATCGCCGAACTGGAACAAAACGGCCGAGGCTACTACACCGGAGCTATGGGATACCTCGACCGCCGCGGCAATATGGATCTCAATATCCTGATCCGGTGCCTGGAAAGGCAGGGCAACCACCTTGCATTCAGAACGGGGGCGGGCATCGTGGCCGACTCGGTAGCGGAGAATGAACTGCTCGAAACCCGCGCCAAGGCGCGCGGCATTCTCAGGGCAATCAATAATCATGACCACTGAAAGCGCAATGGCAACAACGGCTACCCTGGTTAACGGACAACCCTCTGACAAGCTACCCGTGGAAGATCGTGGCCTGCAGTACGGTGATGGCGTATTCCGCACCTTGCTTCTTCACAACAGCCAGGTACTGGATCTTGATTTACAGCTGACCAGGCTCGAACAGGACGCGGCGCAACTTGCTCTCGACGCACCGGCCGCCTCCATCTGGATGAGGGACATTTCCCGCCTGACAGCCGGACACTCCGAAGCCGTCATCAAGCTCATACTGACGCGCGGAAGCGGGCCACGTGGTTACCGCGCCGACGCTGCCGCATTTGGCACCCGCATCGTCATGCGCCACCCTCTGGCCACATATCCCGTCGAGTACTGGGAGGAGGGAATAGAAGCGGGTGTATGCCGCACCCGTATGGGGCATAATCCGGCACTGGCAGGAATCAAACACCTCAATCGTCTGGAGCAGGTGATTGCGCGCAGTGAGCCCGATATAAAAACAGAAGGCCTGATGCTTGATCAGAACGGAAATGTGATTAGCGGAACCATGAGCAACCTGTTCGTCGTGAGCGAAAGCGAGTTGCTCACACCGCAGCTGCAGAACTGCGGCGTGAAAGGCGTCATGCGACAAAAAATCATGCAGATTGCCGGATCCGAAGCCATACCCGTACGGGAAGTTGCCCTGAGTCTGCAGGCTTGCCTGGAGGCGGACGAGTGTTTCCTCAGCAATAGTCTGATTGGCATCTGGCCGCTCAGGCAGTTAAACACGCGTTCATGGCAGCCGGGACCTGTCACAAGGCAGCTGCAAACAAAACTAGAACATCCACGAATTTCGACGACCTCATGAAGTATTTGTTTTTTATCCTGGCCATCCTGTTTACCGCGCTGGTGCTCGACGTCAACCGTGCACTGCTCATGCCATTGCACATGGATGAGGATCTGCGCCTGGAAATGGCAGCGGGCACCTCGCTCTCCGGCCTGGTGAAAACACTCAAGGCCAATGATCTGTTGCGCGCCCGTCGGGACCGGTATTACCTGGTGGCCTATGGCCTGATTCGGGGTGAAGCCAATAAGTTACAGGCGGGCGAATATGTCGTCAGGCAAGGCACCAGCCCCCGTGAATTGCTGGCCGCCATGGTCATGGGCAAGGTTCGCAAGCTATCAGTAACTTTTGTAGAAGGCTGGAATTACCGCCAGATCCTGCAGGCTCTGCATAGCCACAATGGCGTGAAACGGCAGATTCAGGATTACGATCCCGCATCCGTGGTAGCCGCAGTGGGTATAGAGGCCCCACATCCCGAGGGCTGGTTCTTTCCGGATACCTATACCTTCGTAAACAACAGTTCCGATATCGAGATTCTGAAGCGCGCCTATCAGAGCATGCGCACTATCCTCGAGGAAGAATGGCCGCTCAGGGCGACGGAGCTGCCCTATGAAACACCCTACGAGGCACTTATCATGGCCTCCATTGTAGAAAAGGAAACGGGGGCGCCCGAAGAGCGCGGCGAAATTGCAGGCGTTTTCGTCCGCCGGCTGCAAAAAGGCATGCTGCTGCAGACCGACCCCACGGTGATTTACGGTATCGGTGAATCATTCGATGGCAATATCCGCCGCTCAGATCTGCAGACAGACACCCCCTACAACACCTATACCCGGGCCGGTCTGCCGCCAACCCCCATTGCGGCGGCAGGGCGCGCAGCACTCCAGGCCGCGTTGAACCCGGTGGAGGGCGAAACGCTGTATTTTGTTTCCCGTGGGGATGGTACGCATGTGTTCTCGAAAACACTTGAAGAACACAACCGGAATGTGCGCAAATACCAGCTAAAACAATGAGTTCAGGCAAGAAATCTGCATGCTTTATCACCCTTGAAGGTATCGAGGGGGCGGGCAAAAGCAGCCAGGTTGATAACATCCGCAAACAACTGGAAGCCGCGGGTAAAGCGGTAAGAACCACGCGCGAACCCGGCGGCACCGCGCTGGCTGAAGGCCTGCGTGCGCTCTTGCTGAATCATCAGCTACAAGTGACCCCCGAAGCCGAACTATTAATGATGTTCGCGGCACGCTCATCACATATCCAGGAGGTCATACGTCCGGCCTTGCAGGCAGGTGAATGGGTGCTTTGCGACCGTTTTACAGATGCCAGCTATGCCTATCAGGGGGGAGGGCGTGGAATCAGCAATGGGGTTATCCGGCAAATGGAGGATTTTGTGCAACAGGATCTGCAGCCGGATCTGACACTACTATTCGACATCGACGTTGAACTGGGTCTGGCCAGGGCCAGTGCACGCAGTGACGCCGATCGTTTTGAACGTGAAGAGGTGGAATTTTTCGAGCGCATCCGCCGTGCCTATCTCGCCAGGGCAACAGAACGCCCCGTAAACTACGTCATTATTGATGCCTCCCAAGAGTTCGCAGCCGTGAGTGAGCAGGTGCACGAGGTGATTGCCGGATATCTGGAGCGACATGCAGATTAGCCATGAGATGCCCTGGCATTCGCCTGTCTGGGCACAGCTTCGGCAGGCCATTCAGGGGCAGCGCCTGCCCCATGCATTACTGCTGACCGGCCCTGCGGGTGTAGGGAAGGGGCTGTTTGCACGACAGCTGAGCCAGTTTCTCCTTTGCGAGAACGCCAGTCCGGAAAAACTGCAAAGCTGTGGTCAATGTCCGGCCTGTATCAAGACCCTGAATGGGGCTCACCCCGATTTTCGTCGTTTCTCGCCACAGGAAGGGAAGCGCGAACTGGTCATGGAGGATATTCGTAACCTGTTAAAATTCATACAGTTATCGTCACAAATTCAGAACGGTTATAAAATAGCGATCATTGAGCCGGCAGAGGTCATGAATCGCAATGCAGCCAATGCCTTACTGAAGACACTTGAAGAACCTCCCGCAGGACGCCTGATCATGCTGGTCACGGCGTCTGTCGGTCGCATACCGGCAACCATACGCAGTCGCTGCAGAATATTGCGCTTTACACAACCACAGGAAGCGCAGGCCCGGGACTGGCTTGCCACTGAATCCGGAAGGCCGATCGATAACGAACTTCTGGAAAATCATGACCACTCGGTACTGGCTGCCCTGGAAGCCATTAAAAACCCGGACAACGAAGGCGGGGGTGAAATACAGTCAGCCCAGTGGCAAAAGCAATGGCTGAGTGCCGTTCAGCACCCGGATAAGGCACTGAAAGTCGCCGAAGAATGGGCCAATGCCGAATCGCAACTCACAATCATGCGCTGGCTGATGCGGGAAAATCTGAAGGGTCTGCGCAAAAATCTGGGTGCAGAGACGAAACCCTGTGATAACGTGTTTGGCAAGGCAGATATCAATACCGCCGGGATTCTTGATTTAAACAATAAAATCAATAAGTTGATAAGATTATCCGAAACCACGGTGAACAGCCGGCTATCCTGGGAAACATTCCTGCTGGATTGTCATAAAATAGTCTCAGGCGCGAGCAAGGAGCGAAAATGAGTACAGTGAGCGGGTCAGGCGCACCAGGCATTCTCACTCTTAATATCCAGGACAAGAGTTCACTGTATGCGGCCTATATGCCTTACGTGAAGAACGGCGGGTTGTTTATTCCGACCACACGGCCACACAAACTGGGTGACGAAGTTTTCGCACTGGTTACGCTGGTGGAACAGAACGAGCGCCTGCCGGTTGCCGGCAAGGTCATCTGGATCACACCGCCAGGTGCACAGGGCAAACGCACGCCGGGTATCGGCATTCAGTTCAGCACCCAGGACAACGGCGAAACACAGAAAAAGATCGAAACCATCATCGCCGGCATGCGCGAAGACGAGCATTTTTCACATACCATGTGACATACGCTTGGTCAGCGGTTTTTCTCCAGATAACGTATCCGGCAGGACAATTCCTTCATTTCCTTGCTTTTGCCGGGATAGGATGACTTGTTTTTCCTGATCCTGTAGCTGCGTCGCAAACCGGGGACGTAGGTCGCGTTAACACCGTCAAACTGCTTACCGCATTTGCGATTCAGCTTGATTTCCAGATTCGAGGTGGCGGCGAGCGCGGAAAGACCCAGAACAACAAAGAATAAGACAGTTATCTTGTTCATTATCAAACACCTTTTTAATTATTTGGAATACCGAATATACACGAAACAGCCACATTTTTTTGTTAATAATGTATAGCAGTGTCAACAACAGAGCCTTTATAACCTGCTGATATATCTGGGGAAACTCCAAAAATGCTCAGCGACACAATGACGCTGGCAGCAATCCCTGCAAGCTTCTTCCAGTAATTTTCTTCTTCTCTTGATTTGGCGCTTTCTGCAAGGGCAAGTTTCTCAGCTTGGTCGCCATCTTCTCCCAAAAATTCAGCAATTAGTCTGGCGGAATATGGCCCCAGATTGCATTGCTCAGCCTTAACTTTTCCTATGTGTTGCCTTGATGTATCAGCAACTTTTGAAATTTGGTTGTAGCTCCTAACTTTTAAATAAGCTCTCTCTAGCAATTCTCTTGAGTAGTCCATAGCAAAACCTCCATTAAGTCTGTCAACTATAGTTCATAGCAATCACAAGTGCATTGCACCTACAGTTGACATGTCACTTTGAAGTGACATTTACTGCCGTCATGAACACGGCCATACACACAACAAGCCTCTCGAAAGCTCGCCTCCAAGGTGTGAACGCCGTGTTCATATCCGGAGCGCCCACCCGGTCATACGTGGCCGGGTAGGGCGTTACTTAAGGAGGATGAACATGCAAGGCTTCTTCTACCATTTATTAGATCTCCAGACATGGTTCCAAGCGCCGCTAAGACCAGACTTTTGGTTTGGCTGCTTACTAACTCTCTTCACCATTCAGATTATTGAAGCTAAGAGAAATAACCGCGGATTATCAGCGGCATTCTGGGCATGGTTATCCGGCTTCTGCTTCGGCCTAGCAGCCGGCTTACTCTAATGAAGTGGCACTGGCTCCGAGTATCACCAGATATATGGTTCGGTCAGGCCGACACATATCACGGCAGCATCAACCGTCTGAACCCACGCAGCTACGATGCCAAGCTCTGCGACGAATACGGCCAAACCATAGTTTCATCAAACTGCCATAGCCACCCTCAGGCTGTGGCATGGGTAGAACACAAAGCTAAACAAATTGATCGGGGGTCGCCGATAGGCGGCCTCCGGTCACCATTGGGCGTAGCAACGCGAAGCCGGACAACTCCCCCAGCGCCTGCTTTCGTGGTAATGCTCCATGCGATGGCGGTCGAGTCTGACGGCCAGCATCTGCTGCTGCTCCCCCCTGCCAAACTACCCCCCTCCCAAGCGCAGCACCGCGCCAGCCCGCGAGACCCCGAGCGGGCTGGCGCGGTGCGGGGCGTCGCCGCAGGCGGATCAAAATGAGTGCCCTAGGTAAAATTACGGAATCGTGTACCCCCCCTGATTACGCAAGGGCGGACTATCGCGCAGAGCGGTACCGTATGCAGCGCAAGACGTGGGAGCTACTACCTAATCGTGGGCGACTAACAGCCTGCTGCAACGCACTCAATACCGGCCCGGGTGATAAGGGCTATGCCACCATCCGCAAGGTCACGGAATTCACGGGCGAGTACTGCACATTCCAGGGTGTTATGCGATGTGGCTCGCTATGGACCTGCCCGATCTGCGCCCCCATTGTTGCTAAGCGCAGGGCTAAAGAAATTGCCCACGCTATCGACCAAGCCCACCAGAAAGGCCAAAAGGTTCTATTCGTAACTTTTACTTTTAGACACCAACGTAATGAAACGCTGCAGGATAACCTCAAGGCTATGTCTACAGCACGCGCGAAGTTCTGGGCAGGCAATCCAGCGACACGCCTAAAAACCCGATTCGGGATCGTTGGTCGCATTACTGCAACAGAGGTCACGCACGGAGAGGAAAACGGCTGGCACCCTCACATACATGAGCTCATATTTGTGGATCAGTATGCCGATGAAACTGAACTTTCTAATGTTTTCTTTGACAGGTGGTCTGCAATCGCAACTAAGTGCGGGCTGGGAACACCGATCAGAGAACGTGGCGTTACTGTCCGCCACGTATGCGATTCAGTCGAAGCTATCAGCAAATACGCAGTATTTGGATCTGAACTTGCTTCAACTGAGCTTACTAGCGCACATACAAAACAAGGCCGAAAGGGAGGCCGTACCCCTTGGGAATTACTGAGGGATGCAACCAACGGCGATAAACGCTCTGCATGGCTCTGGAAAGAGTTCGCAGAAGCATTCTATGGCCGTGCGACTGTCTACTGGTCAAAGGGCTTAAAAGACCTTTATTCGATTGAAGAGCTTTCAGACGAAGATCACCTTAATGGTGAGGATCAGGAGCTTGAGCAACATCAGGAGGTCATCAAACTCTATAAGTTCGATCTCTACTTGCTTAGGAAATACAAAGCTCGAAACGGAGCTTTGCAAATTGCTGAATTACTGGGAGAGAGAGGGGTTAGGGCATTTCTCAATCAGCTTTTGGAACTGGATAGGGCAGAGCGTGAGGCATATAGAAAACGCTTGGCGGCTCAATTCAGAAATGTGCAAACAAGAGAACTGATCCCGACCTCAGCACTCCCACGTCATGCGCTCAGAATGCCGGCGCTCGGTAGGCATTCAAAAACCCGGAGTAATCAATATGTCAACTGAAACACAGGATAAGGAACTTGTACTGGGTATTACCCATTTGAAGGGTAATAAAGACGGAAACGCATATGACATGTGCCGCTTGTTGGTCGCCAGGTCGATTGCACCACGCAATACGAAGTCCGGAACCTTTGACGGTCACGGCTTTGAACAGAAAGAGCTTAATTGTGACTCTACAGTTATAGATCAGCTTAACGGTAAGTCCTTCCCTCAACACGGTACCGTGACATGGGGATTGCGTGATAACCGGTTCGGAGAAAAAGAGCCGATTGTTGTAGGCGTTCTCATTGAAAACAAGCAGCCCCTGAAGGTTGCGAGCTAAAGCGAGGCTGCAACCTTGGCTTTACTTCCTGACAACACTCGTAAGGCCGTGTTTGCAGCTTTGCTTATGCTCTCTGTATTCAACGTGAATGCGGCAACCTGCGTAAGAGTCAACGCACTGGGACAAGTCGTGAATGACTCGGGCACTGCGCCTAACGACTGTTCCGACTTCATGATTTTAACAACTGCAGATTATCAAGAACTCAATGACCCATTTAAGGCAGACGATGCCAACTGGGATGTTGTGGTGTGGGCATGTGGCGCTGGTCTCCTTATGTGGGCCGTGGGTATTGGCGTTGGCATGCTTGTAAACGTTGTAAAAAAGGCCCGCTAACAATGGAGTTTTACTTTATGAAGACTTTGAAGAAATGGGGTGCTGGTCTTGTTGCTGCAATTGCTGCAACTGCTCCGGGTCTGGCCCTTGCTGACATGGTGACTGAAGCCAGCACTGCGATTCAGAATGCACAAGCAGACGCCTTGTCAGTTGGTGAAATTGTGGTGATTGCTGTGGCCGGTCTGGTCGTGATCGGTCTCGTCATCACTATTGTTCGTAAGCTGTAAGGCAGAAGGGCTGACAGATGCTAGAGCTATTAATAGGCACGGCATGGGCACTTTGCTTTGTGAGCGGATACCGATGCGTAGTTTATTAATAGCTCTAGTTTTTTTAGCGGTTTCTTCATTGGCATATGCTGATACCTGCCCGGAAGATCACTATAGTAATAACGGCGGGTCTTGTTGGACATCAACGCATGTCAATCAGGCTGATGCTACGTCAATGCTCCAGCAGTGCTATCAAACTGCACTTGCACAATGTGAACAGAATGTAGGCGGATCTCACCCCTGGGATGCCCAGGGAGAATTTAATGGTAATAGTTTTAACATCTGGTATCACCAAGGCGGTGCCTACAAGGGTGCATGCGCTAATGGTGCTTATCAGTTTCACCATGCTCATGATGACTATATTGAATGCCCTGAATGCACTATAGAACCGGGTACACAGCATAATTTCCAGAACAATGGCACGACCGATTTTCCGTCACTTTGTAAGGACAATTGCTCATACAACCGTGTATCAGGTACGGGGTTTGCTATACCCGGTGAAAATTTTTCTTATGCGACATATGAAACTGACGGCAGTTACTGCTCTGCTGATTCGCAGAATATAGAAACAGATCCACCTGACATACAAGTAACTGCTGAAGATCAATCTCTAGCTACAATTCACACTGACGGAAGTGGATGCTATACATTCGACGGCACGACATTATGCGCAGAGTCCGGCCCTAATGTAATACCGCCTCCTGATAATTGCGCTACCTATTCAACTGGCACAACAGCTTGCAATGGAGTAACTACAAGTCCTGACGCGCCTGATAATGGAACACCGGGACAGATAGCAAATACTGACTTTCAGGTCATTATTGATAATGGAACTGAGTCCCAAACTGTCAATAATTACAACACTACGACAACGAATAACTCTACGATCCATCAAGGGGGTGACGGCGACGGTGACGGCGACGGCGATGGTGACGGCGATGGTGACGGCGATGGCGATGGCGATGAAGATTGTGACCCACTGGTAGATGATGCCTGTAGCCGAGACTTCAACGAGCCAGCATCGGGTTATGATTTCCCTGACCTATCAGGCGACGTGGAGCAGGCCAAACAGGACTTTCAAAACCTGCTGCATACAATCAGGTCGGAGGCATCCGCAACGGTAGGCACTCTCTCAACAGGGTCTGGATCACTCCCTTGTCCTTCAACAACGTGGCACGGTAAGGAAATTAAGTTTTGCATGGCAGATTACGAAGATCAGCTTGCAATAATCGGGCTGGTGATTCTTTTCGGTGGCTACGCTCTGGCGGCAGTCATACTTCTGAGGTAACTCGATGCTTGAGTCAATGCTTTCTGCTCTGGAATGGATTGCTGGTTTTTTCTCCGGAGAATCCGGCACATTTAGGGAATGGACTGTTGACGCCATCAGCTACTTTATACAAGCCGGTACAGTAGCAGCGATACAAGCTCAGATGTGGCTAATGGGTCTCGCATGGGATATCGCAAAGGACATCCTAGACGACCTTAATTTCATGGGGCAGGTCACAATGGCCCTCTCTAACCTGCCGCCAATGGCTCAAGGCATTATCTACTTCTTCAAGATTCCGGATTTTTTAAACACGATCGCTACGGCAGGTGTAACGAAATACGTCATGCGTTTTATGGGCTGGCTGTGAGCATAAAGATTCACCATGGCGCACCCGGTAGCTATAAAACAGCCGGAGCAGTTCAAGATGATTTCATCCCAGCCGCGAGAAAGGGCCGAACGATTATTACCAATATCCGCGGCCTAAATGATGAAGAAAACGTAAGGCGAGTACTCAACCTTCAGCCAGATAATACTTTCAAACTTATCCATCTGGATGATAAGGATGAGCACCAGCTTGATAAGCTTAGAAAGTGGTGGCACTGGGCGCCGCTTGGCGCCCTTATCATGCTCGATGAGATCCAGCTGATCTATCCGAAAGCTTGGACGCAAACAAAAATTTCAAAATTCGATCTTCTGGATCTAAGAGAGGAGGGCGCGGACCACTCTCTGAAGACACTTGAAAATGCATTTGACAAGCATCGGCACAATAACTGGGATCTGATTCTCACAACGCCTAGTATCAAGAAAATTCGCCCTGAGATACGTGACGCGGCCGAGATGGCTTACAGGCATAAAGACCTTTCAGCACTCGGCAAATTCTTCTCTCTGATTCTCGGCCACTACGTCGAGGCATCTCACCTAGCAACTGACAATGGCACGTCACAAAGCGATATCTACGTTTTCCAAAGGAGGCGTATCAATGCAAAGGTCTGGAAACTCTACCAATCCACCGCAACCGGCGAATTCAGTTCCACCATTGCGGGAAAAAGTATCTTTAAGGAGCCTAAAATACTACTTCTTCTTCTCCTTATTGCCGGTCTTGGAACGCACCTTTTTACGAGTCGCGCAATTCTGGGAGAGGGTGACCAAACCCCTGATATGGCTTCTCTGGACAACCTATCAGCCACCGGAAGGCCAACCGGTATACCGGCTCAGGTGGTGGCCCAGGGCGATAATCAAGTTCGCCCTGTTCGTCCTGATATTGAAAGCCTGCACCGCAGCCACCCGTTACACCGTTACAGGCTGAGAATAGCGGGGCATACAGGAGCCGATCGCTACACCTTCGCAGCAATGGACAAAACCACTGTCACGGCGTTAACAAAACGGCAAGTTGAAACCATGGGGTACCAGATAGAACCTCATGGACAATGCCTTGCTTACCTGAAATACGAGACAACACAGATAACAGTAGACTGCATTACTGAAGTTAAGGAACAGAATTCAGATCCTCAGGATGACAGCAATATTTAATCCGACAAGGATCTCTTGTCTGATTTATTCCCAAACCCAATATTCTTCGCGCCTCTGAGTCGTATAGCCAGAACGGCATTTCTGGTATTGCTCATTGGCAACACCATCGGTTAACAACAGACAATCTTCTTTATTCCTAGCTGGCACGTAATGATCAACCAAACGGGTCTTTAACACCCTTTCCTTTTTCCTTGGTTTCGGAATTGACTCACGTATCGAGCGGGCTCTTTCCTCCAGCTTCGTATTTAACTGTCGGGTTGCTTCTTCAGTAGCGGCCTGTGTGTGAGTCAACATAATCCTGAATCCAATAAGAAAGGTGATAGTGCCTATAACGGATCCAGCGATCGCGAAACCGAATCCGAACTTTAGCCCAATCCAGAACCAGTCAAGCTGATTAATTTCCTTCAGTTGCATTTATTTTTCTTCCTCTCAAGTAAGTGATATATGAATCGTTGCACCAGTCGATATAGGCACGCCATTCTGCGAAAGATAGCTCTTTGTCGACACCGTGCCACGGGATCAGTGCATTACAACGCAGGAAGTCCAGCTTGCGCAATTCACCCTCTGAGTACTCGTAACCATTAGGCCCGATCAGCTTTTTTCCAATTATTTTATAACCCGACCATTCTTTATTTTTTATGATTGGGAAACCGTCGACAATGGATCGCATTGCGAGCATAACTACTTGAGGCGCTTTGTCTTTTTTTATATATCGCTGCATTGTTCTTCGACTGATACCTAACAAAATGCATAATTGATTCTGAGATATTAAAGTCCGTTTAACTAAGTCAGTAAATCCATATTGCATAACCACCCTTGTTATTCCTTATTGTTCTTGAGATTTTGCCAAGGCTTCTGCAAACGATCAATACAGCTTTATGGTAATAATGTATAGCCTGTATCTTATCAGGCAGTCTGTTAACTCAGAATTGGGGAAATGCAGACTTTTTTCTATTTAAAACAAAGACTTTTGCCTATAGTCTTTCAATTTTTTTAACCAGTACTCACGCCCTTGTTCCGACCTTTCTTGCTCCGCTAAACCTTCTAATTCAGCGCGAAATACATCATCACCGAGCAACTCGGCCAGTTTTCCACGAACCCATGCAGGAGCCCCTTTCTTTCGATAAGCATTAATTGCAGTTCGATCTACTCCAAGTAAATCAGCAACTTCCGCATAAGAACCCAGCCGCTCCTTGGCTCGCTCAATAAGATTGTTCATAAAAATTTGCCAAAGGGGCTTGACATTGAACTGAGTTAAATTGAACTTAGTTCACATGGAAACTCACGTCACGCTACACAGGATATACCTAGAGAACGACCAACGCGAGAAGGTCGTTGAATGCGTTATCACATGCGCGCGCGACCGGTCATCGCAAGAGCTATTCCTGATCGAAACCCGTATTCGGGGCGTTTACTCAAAACACTATTCCGCCGTCACTTTCTGCCGTGGCTCAGCTATAGCCATCGGCAAGGGCATCTGCGAATACCTGAAGTGCTATGCGCATACCGGTGAAATTCGCGAAACCCTCACATTCCGCAAAACCGTTAAGCGAGTCCGGCGCGACACAGCGGCCCGACAATCCGGCAAAGCCGGATCGGGGAGGGCGAACCGGACGGACAACAGGGAGCCAACCCATGTCATATCTCACTGAAGTTTCCCGACTCTACCGCGAGTATGAGCGCGAAAAAATGCTGGCCGAACAGTGTTTCGCATTCGAACCCTTATCGCGAGAAGGCCACGATCACCTGAATGCTGCCCTGTCCCTCAGAGAACAGGGTTTCAAGATTCTGGAGCTTGAGGCTGATCTTGCCATGTACGGCCAGACGTTTATTCCCTCGCCCTGTGCACACGCGTTGAGGGGGTAGGGAATGAGTCACTTTTGGTCATTGGGATTTTTCGCGGTCTGGATGATCTGCGCATTTATCTTCATCTGCTTGCTTGCTTACCATCTGCGCAAGGGTGCGGAGGCTTAAACCGTGAGCGCAGCGAACGGTGGGCTTGTCCCTTTATCAACAAGTGACACGGTGCAGATAAAGCCCGCAGTCATGCGGCTGTACCGTCTCCGCAAATCAATCCGCTATTCAGCGGAATTGTTCAATGAGAGCAGGGCAGGTAAACCGGCCATGCTCACCCTGACTTATGACTCGGATGACGACTGGCACAAGTACCACGTCACCGGCCTGATCAAATGCATTCGTGAATACATGCGTCGCTGCGGTCACCCTCTCCGTTATTGCTGGGTGGCTGAATTAACCAAGCGGGGAAGGGTGCATTATCACGTGCTCCTCTGGCTCCCGCGTGGTGTCACCCTTCCTAAACCTGACAAGCGCGGATGGTGGCCGCACGGCTCTACTCGCATCGAGTGGGCTAAATGCGCTGTCGGCTACCTCGTCAAATACGCCTCAAAGATGAAAAGCAAATATGACGAGGGTCAGGGCTTCCCGAAGGGACTCCGCCTGCATGCAACAGGCGGACTCGATGAATTCCAGCGCGAGCTTCGCAGTCACCACATGCTGCCGAAGTGGATACGCGAACAAACAACCCCCCTGGACAAAATCCGGCGGCCTAGCGAACCCGGAATAGGGGGCTTTCTTTCAAAAGCCACAGGTGAGCATTGGTCCTCGCCTTGGGTCTTGGACTCTTTCCGATTCGTGCTAGGCGAGGGTCCGATCATCACTGTTGCACGACTAGGAGCCTAACCAATGAACATTGCAGATATCAAAGTAGAAATTTCCGACAGCCAGCCGGACACCATTCGTTTTACCGGCAAGGATGGCAAGGAACAATCCTTCCAGAAACAGGAAGCGTACCTCCATCATCCGGACCATCGTTATCCCGAAAAATTCGAGATCACTCCGCCGAAAGGCAAGGGTCTTTATGCCCCCGGCATGTACATGGTCAAGCCTGCCGATATTCGGCTGGTTGGTCGCTATGGCCAGCTCACGATTATTCATGAACTTGTCCCGGTAGCCAAGTAATGGAGCTGCCGGAGGGTATGCAGGAACAGGTCGCAGAGTTCGAGCGCATCCTTTCAACCATGTCTTCTGAGGAACGGGCAACCATCATCCTCGGCCTGATGACGTGGCTACAAGCTCAACTCATTGACCTGATCTGATGGCGCTGGTCTGGACCTGTGAAGAAGGCAGGGAAGGGGAGGCCGCAAACGGTCTCCTCGGCCAGAACCGTATTCCTACGTGCCAGACAGGCTATAGCCAGTGGCAACCTTATGAATCCCCGGGGGTGCCGATTATGGACCTGATCACTATGGGCGTAATTATCGGCTGCGCAATCTTGTTTGCAGTCGGATTCACGGCAGGGCAGCAACGATGACCGAAATACTTACCGCTGCTGATATTGGTCAGATCGTGGGCTACTTCGCTGCATCTTTTGCATTCGGTTTCGTTGGCGGCCGGATACAAAGGTACTTCGTTCAAATCGCCGACAAACTCTAGGAGGAAACACAATGCGTGTACTTCGTAATATGGTCGCCCTTGTAGGCGGTATGTTTGCCAGTTTGATGCTGGGTCTTCAGTCTGCCCATGCGGCTCTGCCTTCAGGCGTGGATACTGCCTTTGCCGAAATGACTACCGACTTTCAGACGATTTTCGGTTACGGCTTCACTGCATTGGTGGCGATCACCACCGCCATGATTGCATGGCGTTACACCCGCAAGCTGGGTAATAAGGTCTAAGGCGGGCAGGGCGGTGCGCAACGTCCTTCGTGCCTTCGGGGTGGCGGTCACATTGTTGGCCGCCTTCCCTTCTTATGCTGCGCTCTGTCCGGAGGATCATTACAGATTTGACGGCAGCCAGAACTGCAACAATGCAGCAGGAACGCATCAGACAATTAACCAAGTAACGAATTACCTTGAGCAGTGTAAAACGACTGCTATGTCAAACTGCCAAGCGCAACAGGCGGGGCAAACAGGCACAGCGTGCGTTTTTTCAAGCTCAAATGGTCCCCAGGGGTATCAGGTCAACATCACTTACAACGGTAATTTCTTAACTACATTCAGTAAAGGCCGATATCTATTCGACCACGTACACCAAGACGCTATCCAATGCCCGGAATGCAGTTTGCCGGATCAGACAGTTGTAAAGCTTGATATGGAAGGCTCATCCCCATCATCCATATGTTCGCAAAACTGCAATATGACCAGAACCGAACCGGGTTTACTGGTCGGAGTTATAGACTCAGGAGTAACCAAGTATTACGGCATTGAATACACATCAGACGGTAGCTATTGCCAGACTCCAACGCCCGGAGTTTCACCGGGCAGCGCTAGCACATCTATCCCGGCCCCTGACGGTTCAACGGTCACAGTCAATCAGGATGATCCCCAATGCTACACCTTCCACGGTGAGAAAATTTGTTCATCGGAAACAGCAACCTCTGAAGGTGGCACCCCGATACCAACGCAAGGTTGTGTAACCACTGCGGGAGGCCAATCAATCTGCACCAATGAAAACACATCACCGGATGCACCAGACAATGGCACACCGGGAACACCGGCAACGCCTGATTTCGTGGCAACGATAGGCGACGGCAGCGGATCGGGACAGTCCACCGTTAACAATTACAACAGCACCACCGTAAACGGTTCAACACATCAACCCGGACAAGGTGGTGACGGTGACGGTGACGGAGACGGAGACCCGGAACCCGATCCCGAAGATGACTGTTTAAACGATGGTAATTGCGGGCCATTGCCAGAGCTACCCGGGGAAGGTGACGGCCTAGAAGCCTATGACACCCTGAAAGATGGTGTACAGGATGCAATTACAAATCATCCTGCATCAGGCTGGACGCCTACAGTGCCCGGCATAGAGGTATCAGGTTGTCAGACGATGACCATTACATTTTTCAATCCGTTCGGATCAGATATTAACAAGACATTTCCAACGCCGGAATTGTGCGATTTCATCGAAAACACTTACAAACCAGTTGCAGATTTCTTTCTCTCGATATTTGTACTTTTCTATGCATGGATGCGCGTTGCCAGAAGTAACGGGGGTGCATAATGCCAGCACTTTTACAATTCCTTGGATCAATCGTTGCATGGTTCTTCGGGCGCACTACTGCGGAACTCGGCAAGAAGGTAGGGACTCGGCTTGCGATCATAGCCTTGATCGGCACGGCGTTCGTAACCTTACGTTCAGCAGTACAGGCAATTGCTGGCACGTTCTCGGTCTCGATGCCAACAGTACTTATAGTGCCTTTATCTTGGGTGATTCCGAATTTATTTGATGAAGCCATTGCGGCCATGCTGGCGATCGAGGTAGCAATATGGGCATACAAGTACGCCGTTAAAATCGCCACAGCCACGGCCAGCGCATGATTTACGTACTCACTGGACATTTGGGAAGCGGTAAGACATTACTGGCGGTACAGATGGCCCAAAATTATCTAATTGAGGGCAGGCGAGTAGCGTCAAACATGACCCTTAATATGGATTGTCTTCTTTCACCCAAGAGTGAAAAAACGGCTATAAAGCTCCCATATATTCCCACACAGGAACATTTAGACCAGCTCGGATATGGGTACGATGGCGACTATGACGAATCAATGTTCGGTCTCATTATTCTTGACGAGGCAGGCACATGGCTGAATTCCCGGGACTGGTCAGACAAAAGCCGCCGCGGCCTGTTTCGATGGATCACACATGCAAGAAAATATCATTGGGATGTGGCTCTGATCGTTCAGGACTACGAGAGCATGGACAAGCAAATCCGCCAGTCGATCACAGAAGCCTATGTTTCATGCGCAAGGCTCGACCGCATAAAAGTGCCGTATCTTCCTTTAAGGTTGCCCAGAATGCATTGCGCAACGGCCAGGTACATGGGCAAAACTGGACCTGTTATGAAGCGTTGGTTCACTCGCGGTGATTCGCTTTTTAAGGCATACAACACCAGAGAAGCAATCAAGCCAGAAGACATGATGACCGAAACCGGCGAGATAGTAGACATGCGAGCGAACTATACGATGCTTTCAGGTTGGCACGTAAAAGGCCGGTATCTCGTAGAACGAAAACCCCGCCAGCTTCTCGAATACTGGATACTCATTGCCATAATGCCATTACTCATACTGAAACTTGTCCTAGGTCCACCGCGCAGCGGTGGTCCTAGGATAAGTAAGCCTGAGACTGTACAATCGGACTAGGACAACACACTAGCCGACAAAGGCCGGAGTCTCGTACATCGAACTCCGGCTTTTTTTATTCCCAAACCCAGTATTCTTCCTTCCAGCTCGTTGCATAACCAGTCGTGCAACGCTGATATTGCTCGTTGATTATGCCGTCTGTGATTAACAGGCAATCAGAGCTGCTTTTAGCTGGAACCTTTCCATGCACTGTCCGGACTTTCTTGACACGTCTCGGCTTCTTCGCTGCGGCACTTGCTGAACTTGGAGTTGCGGCAACGGCTTCTATTATTGGTGCGAATGCGGCCTGTATCTGGTAGCTCATGTAAAGCTCAAAGCAGATAAACAGCAGCACGCCAATTACGCCGGATGCAATGCTGAACCCGAAGCCCACCTTTAATCCGATCCAGAACCATTCGAGATTATTAATATCTTTTGTGTACATAAATCCTCCTTGAAAGCAGGCATTTTGCATCGATATAAAATACCTGTCCCTCTTGTGGTCATAATGTATAGCAGTGTCAATAACAGAAGCTTTATAACCTGCTGATACATCAGGAGAAACTGTAAAAAGGTTCAGCGACAATATGACACTAGCTGCTAGACCTCCAAGTCTTTTTAAATACCTCCTGTCTTCATCACTTTGCACCCTATCAGCCTCGACTCTTAAAGCTGCATTTATGGGGTTTTCTCCTAAAAGCTCCGCGAGCCTAGCGGCATGAGCACCGTTAAAGTGACCCCTACCAGACCTTACCTGACTTACAAATTGCCTGCTAACACCGGCAACTTTAGCAGCCTTGTAGTCACTACCTAACTTAACTTTTGCTCGGTCTAAAAGATCAACTGAATAACTCATAGCTCTAACCTCCAAGAAGTGTCTAGATATTACGACTAGTAAAGTAACTTCTACAGTATTAGACACTTGACACAGTATTAATTGCTTGACGATATTGCCGTCATGAACACGGCCATACACACAACAAGCCTCTCGAAAGCTCGCCTCCAAGGTGTGAACGCCGTGTTCATAT
>ENA-ORCV01000148-ORCV01000148.1-marine-metagenome-genome-assembly--contig:-NODE-148-length-112219-cov-4.953140_pt1 | contig 112219 bp, 103 predicted proteins | sample MGYA00237779_ERZ508509 | MGnify/ENA primary metagenome ERZ508509 (study PRJEB26180, sample SAMN06268772) | marine metagenome | isolation source: Bioluminescent Bay, La Paraguera, Puerto Rico | place... | reverse complement strand
TCCGCCTTAGCTCAGTTGGTAGAGCAAATGACTGTTAATCATTGGGTCGCTGGTTCGAGCCCAGCAGGCGGAGCCAAATAAAGAAACCCCGCTGTTCGCAAGAGCAGCGGGGTTTTTCTTTGCCGGATCACAAAGCTTCCCCCCTCCCTCTTCCAGCAAGCGCCGCGCTTCAGCGACAACCCGTACCGCAAAAAAATACCCCTGCGGCGGCACCGAGGGGCATCTTGATTGGACATGAACTCAGCCGCAGCGAAAGCTACCCGGCGGCAACTCAGACTTCCGGCATCTCTCCGGTCACCCGTCGCCCTCTGCCCCGGGGCCCCGCAGCCAACTGCCTGACTTCGGCGGTTTCCTGGGGTGCCGGCAAACCCTTTGTCCCCTGCATCCACACCGTGTCGATCAGGTCCTGCTTGGGGGCGTAATCCTTGACGGCTTCTATCAGCAGGCGGTGTACTGCCGCGCTATCGTGCCTGGTGCAAGCATCTTTCAATTCGCCGACCAGCAACTGCAGGCGCTCCGAGGTCAGCCGCTCTTCCTCCGCCCGCATAATCATCGGATGGTCGGTACCGGCGACCTTGTCCCCCAACAGCAACTCTTCGTACAGTTTTTCGCCCGGGCGCAGTCCGCTGATTTGAATCTCGATATCACCATCCGGGTTGGCCTCATCGCGGACGGTATGACCCATTATCTGGATCAGGCGCCGGGCAATATCCAGAATCCGCACCGGCTCTCCCATATCCAGCACAAACACCTCGCCGTTGCGCCCCATGCTACCGGCCTGCAACACGAGCTGGGCGGCTTCCGGAATGGTCATAAAGTAGCGGGTTACCTTCGGGTGGGTCACCGTTACCGGGCCACCGGCATTGATCTGGTCCGTAAATAGGGGAATGACCGAACCGGAAGACCCCAACACGTTGCCGAAACGCACCATGCATACACGGGTGCGACCAAAGCGACGTCCGAAATCCTGGCAGATCAATTCCGCAAACCGTTTCGTCGCCCCCATCACATTGGTGGGACGCACCGCCTTGTCGGTAGACACCAGCACAAACTGCTCGACACCAAAGGCTTCCGCCGCCTCCAGCACCGAAAGTGTGCCGAGGATATTGTTTTCAGCGCCGACCGCCACATTCTGCTCCACCAGCGGCACATGCTTGTAGGCCGCTGCGTGGTAGATGGTCTGCACCTTGAAACGCTCGATGATTTCGGCCACCCGTCTGCGATCGCGCACGTCGCCGAGCAGCGGTGTCACCGTCACGGAGAAGTTTTCATCCAGCTGCTGCTGGCGCAATTCCCGCTCGATCTGATACAGGGAAAACTCCGACGCCTCCAGCATGATCAATTGGGTCGGCCCCCACTGAACGATTTGCCGGCACAATTCGGAGCCAATGGAGCCGCCGGCACCGGTAACCAGTACCACCTTGCCTTCAATTGAGGCACAAACCAGATTTTTCTGGGGCTCTACCGGGGCGCGCCCGAGGATGTTTTCGTAAATCTGCGACACATCCGTCGCTCCGCGGCCGGCACCATCCACCAGCTCTTCCATGCCCGGGATTACCTTCACCACAATGCCCCGCTCACGCAGGCTGCGGGTAATCTCGCGGCGGCGGCGCTTGGGCACGCCGGGCATTGCCAGCAACACCTCGGAGATGTCGCGGTCGGCAATGACCTCGTGAATATTGGTCGGGCTGTACACCAGCACCCCGTCGATCAGGGTGTTCTGTTTGGAGGCATTGTCATCAAAGAAAGCCACGGTCTTGTACATTTCACCGTGAATCAACCCCTTGTACAGCTGCAGGCCGGCGGTGCCGGCACCGTAAATGGCAACTCGGGTTTTGTGGATCTCCAGCGCCATCTGGTAATACAGGCGCACCAGCCAGCGGGAACCGCCGACGGTAATCAGTGCAAAGCACCAGTAGATAACCGGGACCGACCGGGGAACCCCTGCATAAGTGAGATAGGAGGCCACCGCCAGCACCACGGCTGACGCGGTTACCCCCTGCAACACGGCGACAATTGCCTGCTGCCCCATGTAGCGGATAACCGTGCGGTAAAGACCGAGACGGAGGAAGATGAAGCTACTGGAAACCAGCGTCATCCCCAGGCAGAGCGCCATTGCCGGCTCGGCAATGAGATTTGCACCATTGAAGCGGACAGTCATGGCCAGCAGGAATGCCGCCGTGAGCATCAACAGGTCGAAGCCAAGCATCAATACCGGCTTGTAATTCTTCTGTGCAAACTTGTATAGGCGCTTCACCATCCCCCCAAAAAATTCCTTGCAGGCTCTTGCAGAGCCAGCCCTTGAACCAATTGTACAAACTCAGTTTTCACTAGCCGCAAGGCGATTTACGCCAGCCCCAATGCTACCACCGATATTGCAGCCAAAGACGTGCCCAGCATCACGGTCAGCTCAATTCCCAATGTTTTCCGAGTGCCGACACTGAGGGCGGAACGCTGGTAAAGGTGCTGCCGGTGCGCCTCCCACCAGCGCTCGCGGTTATACATGCGGCGCAATAAAGTGTAGGTGGCATCCACCCAGAACGGCGAAAAAATAATCAGCGGCACCAGCGGACTGAACACCGACTGCTGCCAGCCATAGACGCTGACCGCAAACACCGCCAGACCGATGGATGTGGAGCCCGCGTCCCCCAGGAAAATCCGCGCGGCGGGCCAATTGTAGTACAGGAATACCATGGAACTGGCCGCCATAATCCCGCAAATGCCCGCTAGCTCAGCCTCTCCCCGGAAAGCACTGATACCCGCCAGGGTACCAAAACCGATTGCGGTCATACTGCCGGCAAAACCATCCATGCCATCCATAAAGTTGTACAGGTTCACCACCCACACCCCTCCGATCAACAGGATCGGCATCAACCACCAGGCCAGACCCGGTGCCAAGTCGACCAGCAGCAGTGCCACCGAACCGGCCTGCACCGCAAAACGCAATCTCGCGGACACCGTGCGTAAATCGTCAGCCAGCGACACCGCCAGCAACAGCGCAAATGCAGTCACGGTCACGGCGCTCATCGCCACCGGTGCCCACAGCAAAGCAACAAATACGCCAACCACCATCGCCCAACCGCCGGTGCGCGGCACCGGAGTCTCGTGCAGAGACCGGTGATTGGGGATATCCAGCGCCAACTGCCGCAGGCGCGAAAGCAGCAACTGCAATGCCGCCAGGCTGGTCGCCACCGCCAGCAGGAGAGCCCCCCACCACGGATACCCAGTTTCTTCCATCAATAACCTCTTAGAAAATCCCGGTACCTGTCCCGGGCGCGCCAATTAAGTCGCGCCCGGGCACGGCCCGCGCTGTACAGCTCACTCCGCTCCAGCTCGAGCACCCGCGCAGCCAACCCGCGCTTGTGAAATAACCTGAAGGGCCACAGCAACAGCGCGGACAATACGCTACTACTCCTGACACTGGCCCCGCTCGCCGCAGTGATCAGCGCGGCGGAATCGTAAAATTTCGGCTCTGCGGCGATCAAAGTCTCGCGATCGCACGCGCTATCCTCGATCAGGCAAATCACCTGCAGGAGATCTGCCAGGCTGATAAAACTGCGAAACCCGGTCGCCGGCACCCAGGGAATCAACCCGCCCCAGCGCCTGAGCAGCCTGCGGATACCGTGCGCGCGCTTGCCCCGGGTCCCCTGCGCCGGCGATACAGCCCTATCGCCTTCACTCGCCGCAAGCGAACCGTAAACCGCCGCCGGCCGCAGGATGTTAAAGCGGCAGCGCACATTTTGCGCAAGCATTTTCCGCTCCGCTTGCCATTTACTCCGACCGTAGACGTCAGATGCGGGATTACCGCAGTCCTCCCCGGCAATCACACCCGATGGTGCGCTGCGGGCCTTGACACTGGACAGGTACAGAAAGGACTCGATGCCAGCGCTGTCAGCGGCCTGCAGCAATCGACTCGGCAATTCACAATTCAACCAGCCGGCTTCTGTGGGCCGCTTTCTGCAGGCCCCGGCAGAAGAGAGCCCCGCGGTGTACACGACCCGGTCTCCCGCTTGGAAAACGCCTTCAAACCCCTCTTCTGCAAACCGGGATAACTGCAAGTGATCACAGCCACTTGGGGCAAACGCGCTGCGGGAAATCGACAGCACAGGGGCACCGCGCTCCACCAGAAACTGACAGAGGGCGCTACCGATATATCCCGAACTTCCGACAATTACCCAGCGCATAAATTCTAGACAGCTACCCGTTCCACTTTGCAATTGGTCAATACATGAAAAAGAACAGCGCCCTCAGGCGCTGTTCTCGAATCGTTATCAAAGCTGGATACGTTCTTTGTTCTTCTCCAGCGTTGCCATGCCGATTCCCTTGATTTCGAGCAGCTGCTCGACGGAGGTGAACTCGCCGTGCTGCTCGCGGTACTGAACGATCAGTGCCGCACGGGATTCCCCCACCCCGACCAGCACTTCGGAAAGCTCCTCAGCGGTGGCCGTATTCACATTGACTACCGCCACCGGCTGCGCGGCAGTCTCTTCTGCGGCGTAACTCTGTACACCACCCAACAGAAACAACAGGGTGAAAAGTACTGCAAGCGGGTTTCGAATCATTTTCATGTGTAAATTCCTTTTTCCTATCCGTAGGTCTTCAATCCCTTGGGACCACATTACCTCCCCAAGCCCGCTGACTTTACCAGTTTGGATAGTAAATAGGGGACATTCTCCATTACACATCATTACACGCCCGCGATACCGCGGACGAATCAGGAGGCGCTTGCCTCGATATCCGCAACAATGGCCTGCAATGCCGCCATCGGCTCTGTTGCGCCGGTGATCGGCCGACCGATGACCAGGTAATCGGAACCCCGCTTAAGCGCATCCACCGGGGTGACAATCCGACGCTGGTCGTCTGCCGCGGAACCAGCCGGGCGAATCCCCGGAGTCACCAGAGCAAATTCGCTACCGCAGGCATTTTTAAGGGCCTCCGCTTCCATCGCCGAACACACAACGCCATCCAGGCCACTGTGCTTCGCCAGCTCCGCAAGCGCCGCCACCTGCTCCCGCAGGGGACGCTCGACACCGACATCGGCAAGCTCGTCTTCTGCGGTACTGGTAAGTACGGTTACCCCGATCAGCAGCGGGCGCCGGTCACCCAGCGGTGCCAGCGCCTCCGCAGCAGCCCGCATCATGCGCTCGCCACCGCTGGCATGTACATTGACCATCCAAACACCCAAGTTGGCCGCGGCCTTCACCGCCGCTGCCACGGTATTCGGGATATCGTGAAACTTCAGGTCAAGAAAAACCTGGAAACCGCGATCGACCAGCTGCCGAACCAGGTCTGGCCCGGCAATGGTGAACAGCTCCTTGCCCACTTTTACCCGGCACACCTTGGGATCCAGTTGCGCGGCCATGGCCAGGGCGGATTCGGCATTGTCGTAGTCCAGGGCGACGATTACCGGGGAAGAAACTTGCTCAGTCAAAGCATACCTCAATATTTTGCTCGCTCACGGAGAAGGCCACCTCAGGGGCAGCCATACGCGTTTTGATCACTCGCCCTCTACACCTTTTACAGAGCGCACACTGCCCCAGTGTTTGCAGCTTGGACACAGCCAGTGCAACTGGTTTCCGGAAAAGCCGCAATTTGTGCAGCGGTAGTGTGGTCGACTTGCAATCAGCTGATCGATCAGGCTTTTCAGAAGAAACAGATTTTCTTTCGCACGCCCCTCTACCGAGTCGCTGTGCAAATTCAGAAAATACCCAAGGCCGCGCAGGGATGGCCGCATTGCCAGCTGCTTGCCCATAAACGCGGCCGCAGCCGCCTCGTCCTGCTGTTTCTGGATGCGGTCGGTCAGCGCAATCAGCACACTGTTCGAAGGGTGCTCTTTCAGTAGTGTTTCCAGGTAGCGGCTGAGCCCCTTCTCGTCGCCGATCGCGTCGTAACAGGTGATCAGCAGCTCGAGAATTTCCGGAATATAGTCCGGATTCTGCCTGGGTATCCGCTCCAGTACGCGGATCGCCTCCTGCGGGCGCTCGAGGATATACTCCAGCCGCCCCAGCAGCAGATTTGCCCGCACCGAGTGGCGGTCATAATTCAGTGCCGCATCAATATGTTTGCGCGCACTCAGGTAATCCTTGCCGTTGATCGCCTCTTCCGCCAGTTCACAGCAGAAGTGCGCCTGCACCGGCGCCCATTCCGGGGACAGGCGCTTGAACCTGCGGCCGTGCAGCAGGTTGACGGCGTGAATCGCCTTGGCCCACTCGCGCTCGTCCCGGTAAACCTCAACCAGATATTCGAGGCTGGTATTGCGCAGCTCGCTGGAGGTTTCCACCAGCTCCTGCAACAGGCGCTCGGCGCGATCCAGCCAGCCTGCGGCAATATAGTCCCGCGCAAGTTCGAGCTGCGCCTTCTGCTGACTGATGCGATTCAGGCTGGGCCGCGCCAGCAGGTTCTGGTGTACGCGGATAGCCTGGTCGTGCTCACCGCGCTTGCGCAACTGGTTGCCAAGGGCCAGGTGTGTATCAAAAGTAGCGCTACTTACCTCCAGCGCATCAATGAATTTTTCGATGGCGTCGTCGTGACGCTCATTCAACAGGTAATTCAAGCCCTGGGCATAGGACTGCGCCAGCGCCCGACTGCGATCGTTCCTCGCGCTCTTTTTCTTGCCGCTCTTGCGTCCCAGGTACCAGCCGATGGCGATGGCGGCAAAAATAAAGATAAAAAACGTCAGGTCGCTCAAATCACTCTCCGGATACCTGACGACGTACGGTTTGCAGCTCGCGCTCGGTGCGCAGTAACTGACGCTCGAGCCCCCTCACCCGCCGGCGCTCGGTGTAATACGGCAGCAGGCTGGCAAGAAACCCGAGCAGTGCCCCCAACAGCAGAAAACCGATCAACCAGAAACCGACACTGCCGGAAAACAGCTGGTAGCCGCCAAAACGGGGGGCAATAATTTCAGGATTATCGACCGCGAAATACACACCAACGGCAATACACAGGAGGGCCAGCAACCCAAATATGAGACGCCAAAGCCAACGCAGAAATGACAAGAGAACCTCCGACCCCGGAAGGAGTGAATAATCAATAAATCCGTTACAGTGTTAGCCCACCGCAACCAGCCCGGCAATCACGCACTTTCCAGTGATTCCCGTTTCATCTGCTGGTTTACCCTATCCCTGAGTTCCTTACCCGGTTTGAAGTGCGGCACATACTTGCCCGCGAGCTCGACGGAATCCCCGGTTTTGGGATTACGCCCGGTGCGCGGCGCTCTGTAATGTAGTGAAAAGCTGCCGAAACCGCGGATTTCAATCCGCTCCCCTTCTGCCAGGACACCCGACATGGTATCCAGCATGACTTTTACCGCCAGCTCCACATCCTTCACCGGCAGCTGATCCAACCTCAGAGCAATCTTATCGATCAGTTCAGATTTGGTCATGCAGTCCGCAATCCTGTCTAAGTCATTGATTATTCTAGATTAGCGGCAATCATCTACTAGAAAGCCGGACTGGGCAACCCCAGTCCGGCTTTCGGATAGCCTCAGGCAATCAACCCGAGACTGTGAACAGCGAGAACCTATTAGTCCTTGTTGTTCATCTGGGCCTTGATCAGGTCACCGATAGTCGCCGGCTGAACCTGTTCAGCCTGCTTCTTGCTGTGATCCTTGATCGCCTGCTTCTCGTCGTCCTGATCCTTGGCCTTGATGGAGAGGCTGATCACGCGGTTCTTGCGATCCACGCTGGTGATCTTGGTCTCTACCTCTTCGCCTTCTTTCAGGGCGTTGCGGGCATCTTCCACCTTGTCGCGGCTGATTTCGGAAGCGCGCAGTACGCCTTCGACTTCGTCCGCCAGGGTGATGACAGCCTGCTTGGCGTCCACTTCTTTGATGGTACCCACTACGATGCTGCCGCGATCGTTGGTGGCTACGTAATCAGAGAACGGATCGGATTCCAGCTGCTTGATACCCAGGGAGATACGCTCGCGGTCGGAGTCGATACCCAGGATAACGGTTTCCAGCTCGTCACCTTTCTTGAACTTGCGTACGGCTTCTTCGCCAGCTTCGTTCCAGGAGATGTCGGACAGGTGAACCAGACCGTCGATGCTGCCGTCCAGACCGATGAAGATACCAAAGTCGGTGATGGACTTGATCTTACCGGAGATCTTGTCGCCCTTGGCGAATTTACGCGCGAAGGCATCCCACGGATTTTCCTGGCACTGCTTGATACCCAGGGAGATACGACGACGCTCTTCGTCGATGTCCAGAATCATTACCTCGACCTCGTCGCCAACATTGACAACTTTGGACGGGTGAATGTTCTTGTTGGTCCAATCCATTTCGGAAACGTGTACCAGACCTTCCACACCTTCTTCCAGCTCCGCGAAGCAGCCGTAGTCGGTCAGGTTGGTGACAACCGCCTTCACGCGGCTGTTTTCCGGGTAACGCTGCTTGATGGATACCCACGGATCTTCGCCCAGCTGCTTCAGACCCAGAGATACGCGGCTGCGCTCGCGGTCGAACTTCAGGACTTTTACTTCGATCTCGTCGCCAACATTCACGATCTCGCTCGGATGCTTGATGCGCTTCCAGGCCATATCGGTGATGTGCAGCAGGCCGTCGATACCGCCCAGGTCTACGAATGCACCGTAGTCGGTCAGGTTCTTGACGATACCCTTGATGGACATGCCTTCCTGCAGGCTGGCCAGCAGCGCTTCGCGCTCTTCGCTGTTCGCAGCTTCCATAACGGCACGGCGGGATACCACAACGTTGTTGCGCTTGGCGTCCAGCTTGATCACTTTGAAGTCGAGCTCTTTGCCTTCCAGGTGCGCGGTGTCGCGAACCGGACGTACGTCTACCAGAGAACCCGGCAGGAATGCACGGATGTTGGCAACGTCAACAGTGAAGCCACCTTTAACCTTGCCGCTGATAACACCTTTGACCACTTCGTCTGCAGCGTGTGCAGCGTCGAGGATTTTCCAGGCTTCAGCGCGCTTGGCTTTTTCACGGGACAGACGGGTTTCACCGAAACCGTCTTCTACCGCTTCCAGGGCAACCTGTACTTCGTCGCCCACCTGCAGTTCCACTTCACCCTTGTCGTTCTTGAACTGGTCCGCAGGGATAACGCCTTCAGACTTCAGGCCCGCGTGTACGGTTACCCAGTCTTTATCAACGTCGATGACAACACCAGTGACGATGGCGCCCGGTGCCATTTCGACGCTTTTCAGGCTCTCTTCAAATAGTTCAGCAAAGCTCTCGCTCATTACATTACCTATATAGTTGGACTCCACCGTTGGTAACTTGAAAGTTTAGTCAACCGCCAGTAAGAGCCCCACCGCGCTGCCAGTACGCGGGTCGAATTACAACAGCGGCCGGGCGATTCTGGCTGATCCCGGCCGCTGTTGTTAGAAATCAAAATGTTGGAAACTGGTTGCCAGTTTCGCTCAACCGATACGCTGATGTACCAGTTCGAGCACTTTTGTTAGCACGCCATCTATATCAATGTCGGTACTGTCCAGCACCACGGCGTCTTCCGCCGGTGCCAAAGGGGAGGCTGCGCGGTTCATATCCCGGTCGTCCCGGGCGCGGATGTCCTCCAGCAGGTCGCGGAGGCTAACAGAAACGCCCCTGCCCTGCAACTGGGCGAAGCGCCGCCGGGCGCGCTCTTCCGCGCTGGCGGTCAGAAAGATCTTGACCGGCGCGTCGGGGAACACCGTGGTACCCATATCGCGCCCGTCCGCCACCAGCCCCGGCGCGGCGCGGAAGTCCCGTTGCCGCTGCAGCAGCGCCTGCCGCACCGCCGGAACCGCGGCCACTTTGGAGGCCGCCATGCTGACCCGTTCCATGCGGATATCCCGGCTTACATCCTCCCCTCCCATCACCGCGCTCACCTCGCCGTTGGCGATATCGAAACGGATGTCCAGGTTCGCTGCCAGCTCTGCCAGCCGCGCTTCATCGGACAGGTCGACACCGGCATTCAGTGCCGCCAGCGCGGTCAGCCGATAGAGGGCTCCGGAATCCAGCAGGGCGTAGCCGAGCTTGTCGGCCACCAGCTTGGCAATGGTACCCTTGCCGGAGCCGCTCGGCCCATCAATGGTTACCACCGGGGTTGGGGAAGTTGCTTGATTCATAACTAATCGATACTGCTCAGGTTAGTTGCATTCAGGTCCGGGCGCGGTGCCAATCACCGCACCTCCAGGTGCATCCCCGCACGCCGGGACAGCTCGGCAAAGTTGGGGAACGAGGTGGCCACGTTCGCGCAGTGCTGGATACGGATATCTGCCGCTGCGCGCAGCGCGGCAACCGCAAACGACATGGCAATGCGGTGGTCACCGAGGCTATCCACCTCGCCACCGCCAAACACCGCGGCATCGCCCTGCCCGCCCTTGCCTTCGATGACGATGCCGTCCGGCGTGGGCTCGGCATCGATACCGAGGATCTTGAGTCCGTCGGCCATCGCCTGGATGCGGTCACTTTCCTTTACCCGCAACTCTTCCGCACCGGTCAGCACCGTGCGCCCTTCGGCGCAGGCCGCAGCCACGAAGATGGCCGGAAACTCGTCGATGGCAAGCGGTACCTGATCTTCCGGAATCTCAATCCCCTTGAGCGGCGCGTAGCGCACGCGGATATCCGCTACCGGCTCACCGCCCACTTCGCGGCGATTCTCTAGGGTAATGTCCGCGCCCATCGCCCGCAGAATATTGATCGCGCCGTCGCGGGTGGGGTTGATCCCCACATGCTCCAGCAATACATCGGAACCCGGGGCGATACTGGCCGCCACCATAAAGAAGGTCGCGGACGAAATATCCGCAGGCACATCGATATGGCAGGCCGCCAGCTTGCCGCCGCCGGAAACACTGGCCCGCGGGCCATCGCGGCGCACATCGTAACCGAAACCGGCCAGCATGCGCTCGGTGTGGTCACGGGTCGGCGCCGGCTCAGTAGTGCTGGTCTCGCCCTCGGCATACAGGCCCGCCAGCAGCACGCAGGACTTCACCTGGGCGCTCGCCATCGGCAGGGTGTAATCAATGGCATTCAGCGTTTTGCCGCCGTGAATTTTCAGTGGCGGACGACCGTCTTCACCGGTATCCACTGCCGCACCCATCTCCCGCAGCGGATTGGCAACGCGGTTCATCGGACGCTTGGACAGGGATTCATCCCCGGTCAGCACACTGTCGAATTGCTGCCCCGCCAGCAGTCCCGCCAGCAGGCGCATGGAGGTTCCGGAGTTGCCCACATAGAGCGGCCCCGGCGGCGCCTGCAGGCCGCGCATACCCACCCCGTGGATGGTCACGCGGCCATTATCGGGCCCCTCGATTACCACCCCCATGTCGCGGAATGCCTGCAGGGTCGCCAGCGCGTCCTCCCCTTCCAGGAAGCCCTCCACTTCGGTGACTCCCTCCGCCAATGAACCCAGCATGATGGAACGATGGGACATGGATTTGTCCCCCGGCACCCGCAATTCGCCATTGACCGCGCCGCCCGGCTGGGCAACAAAAGTTACTTCCTTCGCTTCCATAGTTTCCGTGTACGCTTTTTTGGCCAGCATTTTGGTGAAATGATCCCGCGCCGCCTTGGCCCGGGTAAAAACCCCCATCAGACGTTCACTGTCGCCGCTGGCTATGGCACTGCGCAGTGAACCCAGGTTGGAGGTGTACAGATCGATGGATTTGAGAATCGCATCCCGGTTGGCGAGCATGATGTCCCGCCACATCACCGGGTCGCTGGAGGCGATGCGGGTAAAGTCGCGGAAGCCGCCGGCAGCGTAGCGAAAAATATTTTCATTTTCCGCATCGTGGGCCAGGGTATCCACCAGCCCGAAGGCGATCACATGGGGAAGATGACTGGTGGCCGCTAGCACCTCGTCGTGCTCCACCACCGGCATGAACAGCACCTCAGCTCCCACGATCTCCCACATGGCCTGCACGCGGCGGACATGCGCAGCGGCAGAGTTTTCCAGTGGCGTGAGAATGATGCGATGGGCAATGTACAGGTCATCCCGCGCGGCAGTCACGCCGCTTTGCTCGGAGCCCGCGATGGGATGCCCGGGCACCAGAAATTCCGGCACCGCACCCCAGACCTTTTCCGCTGCGGCGATCACACTGCCCTTGACGCTGGCCCCGTCGGTTACCGTCACACCTTGCGGCAAACGGTTTTTCAACTGTGCAAACACGCCCTCGACGGCCAGGGTGGGCACGGATACAAATATCACATCCCCGGCTTCCAGCTCCGGCAGGATATCCGCAATATCCGTCACCGCGCGATCCACCACCCCCAGTGCCACCGCCTGCGCACAGGTCTGCGGCCGGCGCGCGACACCGATGACCTCGCGACAACCACTGGCGGCCTTCAGCGCGAGCGCCAGGCTGCCGCCGATCAATCCGATACCGACGACCACCAGGCGACCGATTCCCTTCTGTCCCGCATTCGCCATTTACAGCACTCCGCGGGGGTAGGAACCCAGCACCTTCATATCGGATGCGCCGGCACCCACTTCCCGCAGGGCCGCGGCGACATTGTCCTGATCCCGGTGACCAATAAAATCGATAAAGAATACATAGGTCCAGTTGCCGCTCTGGGCCGGACGCGTCTCCACCCGGGTCAAATCAATCTTGTGGCGCTGGAACGGCTCCAGCAGGTCGTGCAGCGCACCGGGCTCATTGCGCATGGACACCATCAGCGAGGTCTTGTCATCGCCACTGGCCGGCACCGCCTGGGAACCAATGATCAGGAAGCGCGTGGAATTATCCGGGCGGTCCTCGATTTTCTCGTTGAGAATTTTCAGGCCGTACAGGTCTGCGGCCATATCGCCGGCGATCGCCGCCGCGTTCCATTCACCTTTTACCCGCTTGGCCGCTTCCGCGTTGCTCGCCACCGCCACCCGCTCTACATTCGGGTAGTAGGAATCGAGCCACTTGCGGCACTGGGCCAGGCTCTGGGCGTGGGAGTATATCCGGGTAATGGAATCCTGACGGGTGATGTCGGAGATCATCAGGTGCTGGTGAATACGCAGCTCCACCTCGCCGCAAATCAGCAGGTTCGAGGTCATGAAATTGTCCAGAGTGTGATTGACCACCCCTTCGGTGGAGTTCTCCACCGGCACCACACCGTAGTTGACCGCACCGGCTTCCACCTCGCGAAACACCTCGTCGATGGCCGCCAGCGGCTTTGATACCGCCGACTGGCCGAAATGCTTCAGTGCCGCCTGCTGGGTAAATGTACCCTCGGGTCCGAGGTAGGCCACCTTGATCGGATCTTCCAGGGCAAGGCAGGCCGACATGATTTCGCGGAACAGCCGCGCCATTTCCTCATCGGTGAGCGGGCCGGGGTTGCGCTCCATCGCCCGGCGCAGCACCTGGGCCTCCCGCTCCGGGCGGTAATACAGGGCATCTTCGCCGTTGGCCTTTTTGACTTCCGCCACTTCCAGCGCACAATTCGCACGCTCGGAGATCAACCGCGCAATATCGCTGTCGATATTGTCGATGCGATCCCGCAGCTCCAGCAGGCGCTCGTCCTGCTTCGGTTTTTGTTCAGACATAACTCTCGCCTAAATTCCTTGTACCCGCTCTTTTCCCGGACTAGCCATTGCGCTGTTCGAATTCCGCCATAAATGCCACCAGCGCCTCCACCGCCTCCAGCGACACGGCGTTGTACAGCGAAGCCCGCATACCACCCACGGAGCGGTGCCCCTTGAGGTTCAGCAGGCCGGCCTCTTCCGACTCTGCCAGAAACTGCTTGTCCAGACGATCATCCGCCAGCACAAACGGTACATTCATTCTGGAGCGGCTGCTCTTCTCCACCGGACTGGAGAAAAACTCGCTGCGATCGAGGAAATCGTACAGCAGCGCCGATTTCTGCTTGCTGAACTCCGCCATCGCGGCCACACCGCCCTGGGCTTTCAGCCACTTGAACACCAGCCCGGAGAGATACCAGGCGAAGGTGGGCGGCGTGTTGTCCATGGAGCCACCTTGCGCGGCGATCTTCCAGCTGAGGCTGCGGGGGATATCCGGCAGCGCGCGGTCCAGCAGGTCGTCACGCACGATACCCACCGCAATGCCGGAGGGACCGATATTTTTCTGCGCACCGGCGTAGATAAATCCGAACTGCTCCACCGGAATTGGCTGCGACAGGATGGTGGAGGACATATCCGCAACCAGCGGGCTCTTCACCTGCGGGATATACGGAAACTCCACCCCGCCGATGGTCTCGTTGGGCGTGTAGTGGAAATAGGCGGCGTCGGCACTTTCCTGCCAGGCATCGGCCGCCGGCGCATAGGAGAAGTTGCGATCTTCCGCGCTGGCAACAATATTCACCTCGCCGTAACGGCGGGCTTCCTTGATGGCCTTGTCCGCCCACTGCCCGGTATGGATGTAGTCCGCCTTTTTGCTGCCGGCACCAAACAGGTTCCAGGGTATGGCGCTGAACTGACCGGTAGCCCCCCCCTGCAGGAACAGCACCCGATAACTGTCGGGGATATCCAACAGGTCGCGCAGATCCTGCTCGGCCCCTTCAGCCACGGCAGTAAACTCCGGGGAACGGTGGCTCACTTCCATCACCGAACAACCCAACCCTTGCCAGTCCAACAACTCTTCCTGCGCCTGCCGCAATACCGGTTCCGGCAACGCCGCAGGACCCGCACAGAAATTAAACTTCCTCATTGATTCACTTCCACAGAAGAACACAGACTTGAATTACAACTTTGCAAAAAGAGTGACCGGGCGAGAACCCGCGACCTCAAAATCGCGAGCGTCTATTACAGACCTTTCGCCAAAGGCACAAACTTCCCCGCCAAAGTCAAAAAAGGCCGCGAGTGATCGCAGCCTTTTTTCGGATTACATCGGACCAGTGGTTACTCCCCGGCACCGCCGTCATCAGCGGCGGCGGCTTCGTCGCCACCTTCACCTTCTGCATCCTCGGTTTCCTGGATCCGCGCCAGTCCCACCAGGTTCTCACCATCCTTGAGGCGGATTACGCGAACCCCCTGGGTATTGCGACCCAGTACGGAAACCTCATCCACCCGGGTGCGCACCAGGGTGCCCTGGTCCGAAATCAGCATGATTTCCTCACCGGGGTGCACCTGACAGGCGCCAACCAGCGCGCCGTTGCGCTCGCTTTCGGCAATGGCGATCACGCCCTGGGTACCGCGGCCCTTGGTGGGGAAATCGCTGGTAGCGGTGCGCTTACCATAGCCGTTTTCCGTCACCATCATTACCGAGCCGCCCTCTTCCGGGATCACCATGGCAATAACGCAGACGCCGTCGGCCATGCGGATACCACGCACACCGCGGGAAACACGCCCCATGGAGCGGACATTTTCCTCGGCGAAGCGCGCCGCCTTGCCGGCACTGGTGAGCAGCAGGATGTCCTGACTGCCATAGGTAATCGCGGTCGCCACCAGGCGGTCGCCCTCTTCCAACTCGATCGCCCGCAGACCGACGCTGCGCGGACGGGAGAAGGCGGTCAGCGGGGTCTTCTTCACGGTGCCGTTGGCAGTGGCAAAGAAGATGAAGTGATTTTCGTCGTACTCCGATACCGGCATCAGGCTGCTGATCCGCTCGTCGTCTTCCAGCGGCAGCATGTTGACCATCGGGCGACCGCGGGAAGCGCGACCGGCGGTGGGCACCTCGTAAACCTTCAGCCAGTACACCTTACCCTTGTTGGAGAAACACAGGATGGTGTCGTGGGAATTGGCAATCAGCAGGTGCTCGACGAAATCCTCGTCTTTCACCTGGGTGGCGGACTTGCCCATACCGCCGCGGCGCTGGGCCTGGTAGTCCGCCAACGGCTGGCTCTTGGCGTAGCCGCCGTGGGAAATGGTCACCACCTTGTCTTCCGGGGTGATCAGGTCTTCCACCGACAGGTCCTGGCGGGAAGCGACGATATCGGTGCGGCGCTCGTCGCCGTATTCCTTCTCCAGCACTTCCAGCTCTTCACGGATCACCTGCATCAGGCGCTCCGGGCTGCCGAGGATTTCCAGATATTCAGCAATCTGTTCCAGGCGCTCACTGTATTCCGCCAGCAGCTTGTCGTGCTCCATACCGGTCAGGCGATGCAGGCGCAGCTCCAGAATGGCCTGGGCCTGGGCCGGGGACAGGTAGTAGCTGCCATCGCGCAGGCCGAATTCCGCCGGCAGATCATCCGGGCGACAGGCATCAGCACCGGCGCGCTCGAGGAATTGCTGCACCTCGCCCACCGGCCAACCCTTGGCCAACAGCGCCTCGCGGGCATCCGCCGGGGTCGCCGAAGCCTTGATCAGCTCGATCACCGGGTCGATATTGGAAATGGCGATCGCCAGACCTTCCAGAATATGCCCGCGCTCGCGCGCCTTGCGCAGCAGGTAAACGGTACGGCGGGTCACCACTTCCTGGCGGTGGCGAATGAAGTATTCCAGCAGCTGCTTCAGGTTCAGCAGCTTCGGCTGGCCGTCGACCAGCGCGACCATATTGATGCCGAATACACTTTCCAGCTGGGTCTGGGAGTAGAGGTTGTTCAGAACCACATCACCCAGCTCACCGCGCTTGAGTTCGATTACCACGCGCAGGCCGTCTTTGTCGGACTCGTCGCGCAGCTCGGAGATACCCTCGATTTTCTTCTCTTTCACCAGCTCGGCAATGCGCTCGATCAGACGCGCCTTGTTCAACTGGTAGGGAATCTCGTGAATGATAATGGTCTCGCGGCCGGACTTGTCATCCCGCACCACTTCCGCCTTGGCGCGGATGTAGATGCGACCACGGCCGGTGCGATAGGCCATCAGGATACCGGCGCGGCCATTGATGATGGCGCCGGTGGGGAAATCCGGACCCGGGATGTATTCCATCAGGTCGTCGACGGACAGCTCGCTGTTGTCGATCAGCGCCAGGCAACCCTTCACCACCTCACTCATATTGTGCGGCGGGATATTGGTCGCCATACCCACGGCAATACCGGAAGAACCGTTCACCAGCAGGTTCGGCACCCGCGACGGCAATACTTCCGGCATCTGCTCGGAGCCGTCGTAGTTGTCGATAAAGTTGACGGTTTCCTTGTCGAGGTCCGACAGCAGCTCGTGGGCGAGCTTGTCCATGCGGATCTCGGTGTAACGCATGGCAGCCGCGCTGTCACCGTCGATGGAACCGAAGTTACCCTGGCCGTCCACCAGCATGTAGCGCAGGGAGAACGGCTGGGCCATACGCACGATGGTGTCGTACACCGCACTGTCGCCGTGCGGGTGGTATTTACCGATCACGTCACCCACCACACGGGCGGACTTTTTGTACGGCTTGTTCCAGTCGTTCTTGAGTTCGTTCATGGCGAAGAGCACGCGCCGGTGCACCGGCTTCAGACCGTCGCGCACGTCCGGCAACGCACGGCCCACAATCACGCTCATCGCATAGTCGAGGTAGGACTGCTTCAGCTCTTCTTCGATATTGATCGGAGAAATTTCTTTGGCTAATTCGCCCATATTTTCAGGCATTCCTTATCGTTAACGCCGCCCGCGGGGCAGGCCCCGGCTTCGCCCGCCACCACCACCCTTCTATGGGAGAGCACAGCAACAGACTGGGAAACTATTGGGGCCAGATGGTCACAGACCCCGATCAAGCGGGCGATTCTACCACAACTGGCGCGCGGTAGGACGACTTGTAGAGACTTGTTCACGCTTCCATGCACCGCTAAAGTCTGCGCCTTTCCCCCGGAACAAAAATCGACCAATGGCAACTGCAAGCACCCCCGAAAACACCTCAAATTCGAACAAAAAACAGACAATCGACAGCCTGATTCACGCCCGCTGGATCATTCCGGTGGTACCGGAACAGCGGGTGTACGAAAATTGTTCGCTCGCAGTTCACGACGGAAAAATACTCGCCATACTCCCCCAGCGCGAGGCGCACAATCGCTACCGTGCAGCGGACGAGCACAACCTGGGCAACCAGCTGCTGATCCCCGGCCTGATCAACACCCACAACCACGCCGCCATGAGCCTGCTGCGGGGCTTCGCCGACGATCAGCCGCTGATGACCTGGCTGGAAAAACATATCTGGCCAGCGGAGCAGCAGTGGGTCAGCCCGGAGTTCGTCGCCGACGGCACCCGCCTCGCCATGGCAGAAATGATCCGCAGCGGCACCACCACCTTCTCCGACCAGTACTTCTTTCCCGAAGCCACCGCCGCTGTCACGCGCGACGCCGGCATGCGCGCCCAGATCGCCTTCCCGGTAATCGACTTCCCCAATCCCTGGTCCAGAAACGGCGACGACGCCATCGAAAAAGGCCTCGCCCTGCGCGACGACTACCGCTCCCACAGCCGCATCGCCCTCGCCTTCGCCCCCCACGCCCCCTACACCGTGGGCGACGAAACCCTGAAAAAGATCGCCATCTACGCCAACGAACTGCAGATGCCGGTACAGATGCACCTGCACGAAACCGCCGGTGAAGTAGAAAGGGCCATCGCCGACAGCGGCCAGCGCCCGAGCGAGCGCCTGCACAACCTCGGCCTGCTGTCCCCGCAGATGCTTTGCGTACACATGACCGCCGTCGACGACAGCGACATCGCCCTGCTGCAGAAAACCGGCGCCCATATCGCCCACTGCCCCCGCTCCAACCTCAAACTCGCCTCCGGCTTCAGCCCCGTGGCGAAACTGTTGGAAGCCGGCATCAACGTCGCCCTCGGCACCGACGGCGCCGCCAGCAACAACGGCCTCGACATGCTCGCCGAAACCAACACCGCCGCCCTGCTCGCCAAAGCCGTTGCCGGCAACGCCGCCGCCCTCCCCGCCCACCAGGCCCTGGCCATGGCCACCATCAATGGCGCGCGCGCCCTAGGCATTAATGATGTCACCGGCAGCCTGGAAGTGGGCAAAAGCGCCGACCTCTGCGCCATCGACCTCAGTGAACTGGAACAGCACCCTTTGCACGATCCGCTGTCACAACTGATATACACCGCCAACGGCCACCACGTGCGCAACGTGTGGGTGGCGGGAAAACAGCTGCTGAAAGAGCGCAAACTGACCACACTGAATGAGGAAGAACTGCGGCAACGGGCGGGTGTATGGCGTGATAGAATCGCCGGTCGCGCAAACTGACTTACTGCTAACGAAGTCTGTTACCAAGAATTGAAGGTGGCGATCCCGGGAACCGTTTCCGGGACCTTCACAGACATGGATGTCTGTGCAGAGCCCCCACGGATGGGTTTACGGCGTGTCCCGGAAACGGTTCCCGGGAGCGTCAACGCCACTCAAGGTGGGAAAAACGGACCACCCAAAGAGATCAAGGCCAAAATGACCAACGTAGACCCGGCGGAAATCGCCAAATTCGAACAACTGGCCAGCCGCTGGTGGGACCAGCAGGGTGAATTCAAACCCCTGCACGAGATCAACCCCCTGCGCGCCAACTACATCGACGAACGCGCCCCCGTCGCCGGCAAAAAACTCCTCGACGTCGGCTGCGGCGGCGGCATCCTCGCCGAAGCCATGGCCCAACGCGGCGCCGACGTCACCGGCATCGACCTCGGCGAAGCCCCGCTGAATGTCGCCAAACTGCACGCATTAGAGAGCGGCGTCAGCATCGACTACCGCCGCATCGCCGTCGAAGAACTCGCAGCCGCAGAACCGGAAAGCTACGACATCGTCACCTGCCTCGAAATGCTCGAGCACGTGCCCGATCCCGCCTCCGTCATCCGCGCCTGCGCCAAACTCGTCAAACCCGGCGGCCACATCTTCTTCTCCACCATCAACCGCACCCCCAAAGGCTGGCTATTTGCCGTAGTCGGCGCAGAATATGTACTGCGCATGTTGCCCAAAGGCACCCACGAATACGGCAAATTCATTCGCCCGTCCGAACTCGGCCGCTGGGCCCGCGAAGCGGCCCTCGAAACCCGGAATATCACCGGCATGACCTACAATCCCCTCACCCGCAGTTACAAACTCGACCCGCGGGATGTAGACGTCAACTACCTGATGCACACCGTGCGACCGGCCGAATAACCCCAGAAGTACCCCACATGAAAGCTGTATTATTTGACCTGGATGGCACCCTGTTCGACACCGCACCCGACTTCGTCGTGGTGCTGAACAAACTGCGCGAACAGGAACAACTGCCACCTCTGGCCGACGCCACCATTCGCGAAGTGGTCTCCAATGGTGCCCGCGCCATGGTGCGCCTGGGGTTTGGCGTCGACGAAGGGGAAGCGGGATTCGACGACTACCGCCAGCGCCTGCTGGATCTCTACCTGGCCCACCTCGCCAGCCACACCGAGCCATTTCCGGGGATCGAACTGCTGCTGAACCAGCTGGCGGAAAACCAGATTGCCTGGGGCGTGGTAACCAACAAGCCCGCGGCCTATACCATCCCCCTGCTGCGCGCCTTCGCGCACCTGCCCACGCCCGGCGCCATTATCTGCCCCGACGACGTCGCCAAGCGCAAACCGGACCCGGAACCGGTACTGCTCGCCTGCAGCCGTATTGGCTGCCTGCCCACCGAGGCCATTTACGTGGGCGATCACGAGCGCGACATCATGGCCGGGCGCGCCGCGGGTATGCCCACCATTGCCTGTAGCTACGGCTATATCGATTGCGAAGACGACCCGGAAAACTGGAACGCAGACCACCTGGTACACAATGCCGCCGAAATCTGGCCGCTGCTGCAACAGCACTACCTGAAGATCTGAACCACGCACTGAAGCATTCTGAAATCACGGATCCCCATGTCAGAAACCGTAACCAATTACAGTCCCCGTCCCGACCTGCTGAAGGACAAAGTCATCCTCGTGACCGGCGCCGGCGACGGCATCGGTCGCGTCGCCGCCAAAACCTATGCCGCTCACGGAGCCACCGTCATCCTGCTGGGGCGTACGGTGCCGAAACTGGAGGCGGTATACGACGAAATTGAAGCCGCCGGCTGTGCCAAGCCGGCGATACTGCCAGTGGACCTGTCCGGGGTGAAATGGGAAGAACTGGAATTTCTCGCGGAAGGTGTGGACCAGGAATTCGGCCGCCTTGACGGACTGCTGCACAACGCCAGCCTGCTGGGCCAGCGCACCCCCATCGCCAACTATCACTACGCCACCTGGCAACAGGTGATGCAGGTGAATGTGAACGCCGCTTTCGGCCTCACCCGCGCCATGCTGCCCCTGCTGGAACAGTCTTCCGCCGGCTCGGTGATCTTTACCGGCTCCGGTGTCGGCCTCAAAGGCCGCGCCTACTGGGGCGCCTACTCTGTGTCCAAGTTCGCCACCGAAGGTCTGATGCAGGTGCTGGCGGACGAAGTGGAAGGGGTATCCAATATCCGCGTCAACAGCATCAATCCCGGCGCCACCCGCACCAATATGCGCGCGGCCGCCTACCCCGCCGAAGACCCGAAAACCGTCACCATCCCTGAAGAGATCATGCCCACCTATCTCTACCTGATGGGTGAAGACAGCATCGGTGTGAACGGCAAGCAATTCAACGCCCAGAGTTGAACTCCCCACCCTGATGGCCCAACCCGCCACGGCGGGTTGTCGGCGATCTGCAAAAATCCCAGGCTGCTATAGAATTCCACTACCGCCGACATATTTTTTACCGGCAGCGTAACCTGATTCAGATTTATCGGATTTCTCCCGAATGGTCTCGGCCACAGGACAATCCGCCCGCCAGCGAAGGGGATATGAAACAGTCACACCCGGAAGAACTCGGATCGCTGACCAGCGAATCGCGCAATCCCGACAGCGAGGACATCGACCTGCTGCCGGTGGCCGCGATACTGGAAAAGATCAACCACGCAGATGCCCAGGTACCCACTGCCGTACAGCAGGTTTTGCCGGATGTTGCCAAAGCGGTAGATGCAGTGGTGCAGGCGTTTCGCGACGGTGGTCGACTGATCTATATGGGCGCCGGTACCAGCGGGCGTATCGGCCTGCTGGATGCGGTGGAGTGCCCGCCGACTTACGGAGTTCCGGAAGGTATGGTGATCCCGCTGATTGCCGGTGGCGAAGCCGCCGTGCACCGGGCCCAGGAAGGCGCGGAAGACGATCCCGGGCTGGGCATGGCGGACCTGAAGAATATCGATCTCAGCAGCCGTGACGTGGTGGTTGGTATCGCCGCCAGTGGCCGCACGCCCTATGTGGTCGGCGGCCTGCGCTACGCCCGCAGTCTCGGCTGTACCGCCGTTGCGCTGGCCTGCAATCGCACCGCGGCAATTGCCGACGAGGCGGATATCGCGATCTTGCCGGAAGTGGGTCCGGAAATCCTCACCGGCTCGACCCGGATGAAAGCGGGTACCGCGCAGAAACTGGTGCTCAACATGATCACCACCGCCAGCATGATTCGCCTGGGCAAGAGTTTCCACAACCTGATGGTGGATGTGAAGGCCACCAACAACAAACTGGTGGACCGCACCCGGCGGATCGTGATGGAGGCCACCGGGGTCACTTTTGCAGAGGCGGACAAAGTGCTCGATCAGTGCGATCAGAATGCCAAGCTGGCCATCATGGTCATTCTCAGTGGACTCGAACGCGATGACGCGGAAACAGCACTGGCAGATGCGGGCGGTTTCCTGCGGCGGGCGCTGCAGGAAACCGGCAAGACGGGGACTCGGTAACAGCCGGTAACAAAGTGACAGACAAAAAAATACCCGGGGAGGACCCGGGTATTTTTTTGTCGCGGGATCGCGCTTACTCTTCCGCGTGATCGATCTCTTCCGCGGCTTCCACCACTTCATCCATGGCATCTTCCGCTGCGTCAGCCGCCTCTTCCACCATGTCCCCGGCTTCGTCAGCTGCGGCCTCTACAGTGTCTTCCGCAGACTCCGCCGCGTCTTCCATGGCCTCGGGAACGTCAGCAAAAACGTCGCCATCGGCAGCAGCCATCATATCCTCTGCCGCGCTCGCAGCCTCGGCCCCTGCAACTTCCGCCTCGGCTACCGCAGCATCCACTTCACTGGCAATGGCACTTTCCGGTGCCGCCGGCTCCATGTTGGTGTAGTAGAAATAGCCACCAATTGCTGCAATGACGATTGCGGGAATAATGATTTTTTTCATAGCCAACCCCTGACTGTGTGATGTTATGGTTGTTTTTAAAGCTAAAAGCCCGTCAATTCTTCCACGGTGCCCACCTGAGTAATGTGACCGGCAACACAAATTGATTTGTTCGCGCCCGCGCAGTCGGGCAAAATCCGGCAAAAGACAACCTTGGAGTTTCCCCATGAAGCTGTTCTTGCGGCCACGAGTGAACGTTTCCCTGCCTGCCCTGGTGTGCGTCGCCAGCCTGCTTGGCGCCGCCCCCCTGTCCGCACAGACGCTTCGGGAAGAGCTCAAAACCTGCGCCCAGTTCAGCGACGACCGCAAACGGCTGCAGTGCTTTGACAAGCTGGCTGCCGGCCTTCAGCAGCACGCGGAAAAGCAGTTCGGCCAGGAAGCCCAAAAAGTCATCGAAGAGGCGCCAGATTCCATCACCGCCACCATTACCGAAGTCACCAAAGGAGCCTATGGCAAGTACACTTTTGCGTTGGACAACGGCCAGGTCTGGCGCCAGACCGGCAGCAGCCGGGTCATCTGGAAAGGCGGGGAGCAGATAGAACTGGAGCGCGGCGTCCTCGGCGCCTTTTTCATGCGCAAGGTCACCGGCGGTCGCTCCGTCAAGGTCAAGCGCGTCCAGTAATTTTGCCCTGCCCCGCCCCGCCTACCCCCACTTTTCCCGGCGGGGGTGCGGCTGTACAGCGTTGTCACCCGGACCATTCGGCGGAAATCGCCGCAATTTCTCCCAGTAAAACCCCGCAGTCCCATTTCGTACGGCGCAGTATTCAACCCTCGTCTATATTCAGTGTGTCCGTATGGCGATTCTCGCGCCATGCGGTAATCCTGCGCAGGGATGACGCCGGTGGTTTTACGGCATGCTGAATGGCGCAGGATTGCTGCACCGTTCAGCCTCAGCATAAGGTCCAGAATCTTGTCCCGAGTCAATATTCACACAAGGGATGATGAATGGCTGAAGGAAAATAGCACCAACCTCTCCGGGGAAGACTACGCCCGGGATGATCCGGATACGGCGATGTCCGCATCGGATGCTCGCGAGGACAGCCCGTCCTCTGACGAGGAATCCCTGGGAGAAAGTGTCGGCACCCCGATGCAGAACTATCTCAAACACCTGTACCGTCTCGATCTGCTCACACCGGAGGATGAGCACGCGACGACCTGCATGCTGCGGGAACTGGAAGACAAAATCATCGCCCTGCTGCAGAAGCGCGGGGTCACCCTCGTCGACCTGCGCAGTGAGGGCGTCGAGCAGCGCGGCAGCACCGGCGCCTATGATCACGGCCTGATCATTGCCAAGGCGGAAGAGCTGCTGGCGGGAGAAAACATCTCCCGCCGGGACCGCAGTTCCCTGCAAAGCCTGATGAAGCGGTTCAAGGCGCAGCGCAAAAAGCTGATCCAGTGCAACCTGCGACTGGTGATCGCTATCGCCAAGCGCTTTCGCAATCCATCGGTGCCCTTTATCGACCTGATCCAGGAGGGCAACGTGGGATTGATGAAGGCCATCGAGCGTTTCAAGCCACAGATGGGTTACCGCTTCTCCACCTATGCCTACTGGTGGATCCAACAGGAAATCCAACTCACCCTGCGGCGCAATGACGACCTGGTAAGGCAACCCGCCAACGTGCAGGATGACCTGCGCAATATTTACCGGGCCATCAGCCAGGTGCGCGCGGAGGGATTGCCCGCATCGGACGATAACATCGCGCGCAAAACCGGTCTCGATCTGGAGCGGGTGCAGAGTCTGCTGAAATTGCCCGGCCCAACCGGTTCCCTGGACGACCCCATATCGGATGACCAGAGCAGCACGCGCCTGGACTATGCCCCGGCGAGCGACCTGTTCAACACCGATGAACTGGTGTCAAACCAGGAGTTGGCGGAGCGGTTGCGGGAAGCCGTGGCCAAGCTGCCACCGCGGCAGCGTACGGTACTGAGCCTGCGGTACGGCCTGATATCCGATCGCGACTGCTCTTTCCGCGTCATCGGCGAACAGCTGGGGCTCAGCCAGGAGCGCGCGCGGCAGCTACATTCCGATGCACTGAGGCAACTGAAACGGCAGTGGCGCTAGCGCGCGCCCCTGCGTCACTTCCAACATTTCAACCACCACGGGCGCGCAATGTCGCGCCCGCGGTGCTATCTGCTTGCCGCGCACAGGTTTGCGCTTCAACGGTTTCCGGCTAACCTTAATCTGCACAATGCAGACAGCCTCTAAATTCAATAACCGGCGAATTCATTCATGCGTGTACCCGGCTCCGCATTCACCCCTGTAGTATTGAAAGCCATTTTTATTGCCGCACTGGGCGCACTGTATGCGCTGCCCGCGCAGGCGGAAAAAGGCGATCAGGAGTGGATATTCAGCGCCGGCAAAGGGCTGGGCGATGCACTGATCCAGCAGAAATCCATTGCCGGTGCCGGTATGCTGGGGGCCAACTATGCCTATCAGTTTTACGATTACCCGGGCCGTCACCGGATTCAGTGGTGGGCGCAGGGCAGCTACTCGTTTATGCAGAACGATTACCGCGGCCGCGACCAGACCCAGCATATCTGGGAACTGAAACCGGTATTGCGCTGGTATCCGCGCCCCCAGGCAATCCGCTGGTTTGGCGAGGTGGGCGTGGGTGCAGCCTACCTCACCGAGCGCAGCTTTGGCCCCATCGAGCTCTCCACCAACCTCAATTTTTCCCTGCACTTTGCCGGCGGCTATACCCTGCAGAACGGGCAAACCCTGTCACTGCGTTACAGCCATTTTTCCAACGGCTATACCAATACTCCCAATCCGGGATTTGATTTTGCGTCGTTTAACTGGCACATCGCCTTCTGATTGCATTGGCATCCAGTGTTGTTATCGCGCACTAATATCAAGCCGCTGCAATCAAACAGTCACAATTCAATAAACCTTTCGTCACATTCTGCCGCAACAATACGTTCAATCCCGGTCGCACCTGCGATCACCAAGTAACGCGCTGCAACTTATCCCGCTCCCATAAATGCCCACCAACTGGCGGTGGACCACAGAATAACCGGCGGCGCCACAATCGCGGACGTGCAGCCGAATGATCAGTAATATCTGCCACCTTATCGCCAGCCGGGAACACGGCGGACTGGAAAAGCACGTTGCCGACCTGTCCCGCTGGCAGGCACACAATACCGATGCCCAGGTATCCGTGATCGCGCATCCGCGCTACCTGCAGACCCTGGATGAAAAGGTCCAGTTCATACCACTGAATACCGACCGCAGTCGCCATCACCCCAACCTGGTATGGCGGCTCGCCAACTATATTCGCAAAGGCGAGTACCAGATAACACACGGTCACGGCAGCAAGTCCGCACAGTTACTCGCTGCGGTCAAACCCTACACGGAATCACTTCAGGTCATCACCCGTCACAACGTGCGCCATCCCCGGGACAAACTCGCCAGTAATTTCGATGCCCGCATCGCCATCAGTGAAGGTACCGTTGCCAATTCCAAACTGAACTGGAACATCATCCCGAATGGCGTCGAGCTGCGAGCAGCTGCCGCCAGTTCAACGGTGGTTGACGGGAGCGCGGAAAATCAGCCGGTACTACTGGTCACCGGGCGCCTGATCAAGGGGCGCGGAGTGGATTGCCTGCTGGCCGCCCTGGCAGATTTGCCGCGGGTACAGCTGGTGATACTCGGAGACGGTCCGGAAAAGAATACCCTGCAGAAGCAGGCGCAGACCCTTGGCATATCGCAGCGGGTGTCTTTCTTTTCCGCCACTAACGCACTGGCAGAATTTCTGCAGGCTGCGGATCTTGTGGTCATTCCCGCCCTGGGTGAAGGCGCGCCCTACACAATGATCGAGTCATTGCTGCACCGGCGTCCGGTACTGTCGACACCCGCCGGCAACGCCGTCGAATACCTGCCGCAAAGGTACATCCTGGAAGATCCCACAGCGCAGGGTCTCGCGCAGAAAATTGCCTGGATTCTGGACAACCGGCAACAAATGGAACGCGACTTCGCGCCGTTGTATCAACGGGCCAGCGACGAACTGACTCTGGACTCCATGGCCCGGGCAACCTGGCAGGTCTATACCCAATTGATTGCCTGATTCCACAGAGGTAGACGATGCATATTGCCATTTTGAGCGACGGTATCCCCGGCCACCTGAACCAGAGTCTCGGTCTGCTGGCCTGGCTGCAAAGCGAAAACAACCGTGCAGTTACCCACGAAACTCTGGACTGCCAGTTGCAACGGAAATGGGCGCGCCGGGGCCTCGCGTCTGCGTGTAACCAGTTGCACTACCTGCCCGCTCTCGCCACCTCCATTCTCAGCGCCTATAAGCTGCAGCAACCGCAGAAAAAGCCGGACCTGCTGATTTCCGCCGGAGGCAATACCAGTTATGCGAACTGCGCGCTCAGCAACCGCTGGGCGTGCCCAAACCTGTTTTTGGGCTCACAACGACGGTTGCGTCCGGGCAACTTTAGCGGGCTACTGACCCTGGAGCCCACACCCGTTGCAGACAGCAGCAATATCGTTATGCCATTCGCCCCCTCACCGGTCGCCGCAGGTGCCGGGCACCCGCCGCGGGAAAATGTCTGGGGACTGCTGCTGGGGGGCGATGGCAGCGGCTATGAATATCGGGAGCAGGACTGGCAGGCCCTTTTGGGCTGGGCTGCGGCGATACACCGTCAGTACGGCATTCGCTGGGTGATTGCGACATCGCGCAGAAGCCCGCAGATGTTGCGCGGGGAATGCCAGCGAGTGCTGGGTGATACGGCAATTTTCGCCGGTTGCTGGGCCGGGCACGCAGGCGCTGCAGATTTCGCCACCAGCCTGCCCGACGCCGGGCGCATATTCTGCACCGAAGACAGCATGAGCATGCTGAGTGACGCCTTCAACCTTGGGCGGCCTGTGACCAGCTTGCGACCGGACAGCGCAGCGCCGCCCGCGCGCTACCAGGCAGCCCTTGCCGCCTTTGAAGCGCAGCAGCTGTTAGCCCGCTGGAATATCGCGGACCTGAACACGGACGCCCTCCAACTGGTTGGCGGCGCGGGGACGCAGACACTGGCCAGTGAACGCCTACTGGCAACCCGCCGCCAGGTGATCCGGGCCATCGCCCTGCGAGTGCGTACAGTGCATGACCGCGCTGCCGGCACAGTCCACCAAGCGGGTCAGCCCATACTCGCGGCTTCCTGACCTTGCCCCCGCGTCAGGCTTTCATATAACGCCAGGGTCCGCCGGGTGGAATCCTGTAGGGTAAAACCGTCGAAGCAGATCGGCCGGGGGGAATCCAGAATCTCCAGGCTGGCATTGACCAGAGCATCGGTGGTGTTTTCCGCGATGACCCCTTGCGGGAAGCAGTGTCCAGCAATTTCAGCCCCCGCGCCGCTACCCGCCAGGGTAACCGCCGGGCAACTCATGGCCAGTGATTCCGCCACAACCCGGCCAGTGCCATTCGCGACTTCCGCGAGGTCATAGGTTATCCGCGCACTGGCATAAAACTCACGCATGTCGCGGCGGCGCCCGAGAAACAGCACGTGTTCGTGCAGCCCCATCTGTTCGGCCAGGTTTTCCAGTTTGCGAGCGTACTTGTCACCACCGTCGGGAATATCCCCGAGGACGAGCCCAAACACATCGTCCCGTTGCAGTCGAATGGCGGCCAGCATTTCAAGGAATTGCTGCTGCCCCTGCCCCGGCGCTACCACTGCGGGCAATAGCAACCAGTGCTTGCCTTCCAGCTGGGGGAAATCATTCAGAATCCGCTGATGCCAGTGCCCGGATACCGGTGCACTGCCGTCCAGCTCCCGGGTGTTCACGCCGCGGTGAATGACCTCAGGCGGCAACTGCGCAAAAGCGGACGGATAGGTTTGCTGCAGGCATGTGGCCAGCGCCGACGAAGCCGCAATAACCCGCTCGCCCCGACACAATGCCGCATTGCTCAAGCGGCCGCGAAGTAGACCCCGACGGGGTTTTTCATGAATCGACGTCACCAGGTGCGGCCGGTACCCGGCGGGAATTTTCCTGATCGCTGAAAAAGACAAACGCGCCGGCAGCGGCCCCCGTGCGTGCACGATATCCGGTGCCAGCTCCTGCAGCAGTGCCCGCAACCGGCCCACCAGCACAAATGTGCGCAGCGAGGATTTTTCCACCGCCAGCCGCAGATGCTGGCTCCCGTGCAGGTTCAGGCGCGAAACCAGCTCCCCCCCTGCCGAAACAACAATCGACTCGTGTCCCTGCTTGACCAGCTCCTGGGCGAACTCCAGCGCGGTCAGCGCCACTTCCCCAGTTTCCATCGAGGGCAAAATCTGCACAATTCGCATATCTGATACTCAGCATCCCCGCCGTATCGGCTCACCATTCCAGATTGACTATTCTACCGCTGAAATCAACGCCACAGCGCACAAAATTCACAACAACCACAAAGGGTCACAATTCCTGCGCGATGCAGTAGCATGGAGTGGTGTGATGAAAATGCGCACCGGTCGAACCGGCCTGACTTCTCCGTTAATAAAGGATGTCCTAAACACTATGAAAATTGGATTCAAATCATTCTGGTTTCTAGCCTTTACGCTGTTGATGGTCGCCGTGCAACCGGCGCTGGCAGCAGAAGATCAGGGCCTGTTACTGGAAGCCCGCAAGGGCGAAAAAACGGTGTACTTGCTCGGCTCCGTCCACCTCGCCGATGAGAGTTTTTACCCGCTGCGCAAAGACATCAAGGCCGCCTACGATCGCAGCGATGCGCTGGTGGTGGAGGCAGATATCCTGAAGGCGGAATCCGACATAACATTGCAGCAGCAAATCATGACGGAATCTCTGTACCCTCCGGGCGACAACCTAAAGAACCATATTTCCCCGGATATTTACCAGCAGCTGCAGGAATGGCTGAGCCAGCGCAATATTCCCGAACCCATGTTCAATCGGCAGCGTCCGGCTATCGCGATGATCACCCTCAGCATGGTGGAGATGCAGGCTCGCGGTCTCAACCCCCAGCTCGGCATCGATCGCCATTTCCTGTTGCAGGCACACAAGAGCAACAAGCCGGTCCTCGAGCTGGAGAGCGTAATAGAACAGCTGCGCATGCTGAACAGCCTGGAAAATCCTGATCTGTATTTGAAACAAACCCTGGAGCAGCTGGCAGAGATGGATAGCTTCGTCCCCAGGATGAAGCAAGCCTGGAAGCAGGGAAGCACAGACGAACTCTACCAGCTCGTCATTGCGGAAGGACTGGAAGAAAATCCCGAGTTCGCACCGCTGTATGACGCCCTCTTCTTCAAGCGCAACCGGACCATGGCGAAAACCATTCAACAGTTGAGCGGCGACCATCAGTCACTGTTCGTCATCGTCGGTGCCGGACACCTTGTTGGCGACCGGAGTGTGACAAAACTACTGCAAAAGCAGGGATTTCAGATCAACCAAATATAACCGCCCGCCTATTGCACCGGTTACCGCTTGCGGGCGGTAATCGGCTGCTAAACTCCCTCTGACCTGTTCATTCAACAACCGAATTTCGACAACCTGGTTGCCGGACGAGGCGGAGGATCTTGTGATGAAATGCCCGGCAGTATTGTTTGCCACGGGAATAGCGATGGCGTTTGCGCCGTCCTTGAGTTTTGCCGATGAAGCCAGTACCAAGGGCGGCCTGAAGATCGAAAGCGCTGACGGCAATTATTCCGCCTCCCTCGGCGGACGTATTCATTTCGACCTGTACCTGTTCGATGAGGATCTGGAAGATCCGGTGAGTTCCACAGATTTCCGCCGAGCGCGCGTTACCGTAAAAGGCAACGTTTACGACTGGCGCTATATTCTCGAACAGGATTATGCGGGCGGCGATACCCTGAGTGGCTTTCGCGATGTGTATGTCGCGCGGAAATTTTTAAATGGAGAGGTGCGCATCGGTCAGTTCAAGCCGTTCCGCTCCATGGCGGAAATGACCAGCTCGAATGAAATCACCATGATGGAGCGCCCCTTCTCGAGTTCTACGGGGCTGTATGACGGACACCAGTTTCAACAGGGGATCGGCTGGACGGGCGTGGAGAACTGCTACACCCTGGGATTCATGGCCTTCAACCTCAGAGATGCCGGCACCCGGCGGAATGAAGGTGTAGGCGCTTCAGGCCGGCTGTCCTGGGCACCGATCAACGATGATCTCAGTACACTGTATTTCGGCACCTCCATCAGTTTTGAAAATGCCAACCAGAACACCCCCGACCTGATAGCCGAAGCCGACTATGCCGGGCGCCGCGGCCCTTCACAATTGATGGCACTGACTCCCGGCGACCTGGGGGGAGATATGAGTACCTTTTCGCTGGAATTTGCCGGGAGTTTTGGTCCGGTTTATTTCCAGTCCGAATACGCAATCGGAGATTTCGACGGCGACTATTACCTCACCGAAGAGGAGTTTTTTGACGAGTTCGGCGCGCCCCCTCCTTTCTATTGCCCCACGGAAGACGACTGCTATATTGGCGACCAGACCGTCCACACCTGGTACATACAGGGCAGCTGGATGCTGACCGGAGAACACAAGACCTATAACAGCAAGCGCGGCGCCTTCAATTCCGCCAAACCCTCGGGCTCGGGCCTGTGGGGCGGTACCTGGGAACTCACAGCCCGTTACGACACCATGGAAAACCGCGATATTCGCGGCCTCGAGGCCAGCAGTGCCATCCTGGGGCTCAACTATTACGCCAACAACAATGTGCGCTTTATGCTGAACCTGGTATTCGGCGACGACGACTTTACCGGAGATGGCACCAACCAGCTGGCGATACGTACCCAAATGCGCTGGTAGCACTGTGAACGCGTCGCTGCACGCGCAAAAACGATGGTTACGGAAATAAAAATGGCGAGCCAGGCTCGCCATTTTTATTTCCGATCATGAGACCAGGTCACCCCACCTGCTGCGCCTTGGCCGGGTCGAACACTTCCACCTCCACTACCTTGCCTTTGGCGGCGGCCTGCGGGTTGTAGAAACGATCCAGTGCCTGGGCGCGGAAGCCGGCAGCCTCTTCCACATTGGCGTCCTTGATCAGCCCGTAACCACGAATGCGATCCGGGTAATTCAGCAGTTCGATGGCTGCCCCGTGGTTGTCCGCATTCAGCTTGCCAACCACTTCGTCCACCAGCTGCTCATACTCGGCAATCAACGCCCGCTCCATTTTGCGCTCTGCGGTATAGCCGAAAATATCCAGTGCGGTGCCACGGAGGAATTTCAGCTTCGCCAGAACGCCGAAAGCCTTGTGCATCCAGCCACCGAATTTCATTTTGCGCGGGCGGCCCAGATCCTTGTCGAAACGGCTGAGTAGCGGTGGCGCCAGGTTGAATTCCAGCTGGTAATCGCCGTCGAAATTCTCCTTCAGCGCATCCATAAAACGGTCGTCGGTATACAGGCGGGCCACTTCGTACTCGTCCTTGTAGGCGAGCAGCTTGGCGTAATTGCGCGCGACCACTTCCGCCAGTGCCTCGCTGCCGGGCACTTTCAGGATTTCCGCATCCTTAACCTTGTCCACCAGCATCCGGTAACGGCGTGCCAGCGCTGCATTCTGGTAGCCGGTCAGGTGGGCTACGCGGTGCGCCACCACCGCCTCCAGCCCCTGCGGCAGGGACACTTCTTCGTCCTGCGCCAGCAGCGCATCCAGCACGCTGCGGTCCTGGGCAGCAATACGGCCGGCCGCCAGGCCCTGCAGGTTGGCTTCCACCGCCACGCCGTTGAGTTCAATTGCCTGGCTAATGGCATCCAGCCCCAGCGGAATCAGGCCTTTCTGCCAGGCAAAGCCCAGCATGAAGATATTCGCTGCCAGGGTATCCCCCAGCGCGGCCTTGGTCAGCTTGTGGCCTTCCACCACATCCAGCTGCAGCACCGCATCCTTGATGGTATCCAGCACTGCCTGCGGGGAGTGGATATCCTCACGGCCCAGTACGGATGCCGCGGTTGGGCTCAGGTGGGTATTCACCACCGCGCGGCTGTGGGTCTCGTCGAGCTTGGCCAGGCTCGCGGACAGGTTGCCGGCGGCGATCAGGTCGCAGGCCATCAACGCATCGGCGCGGCCGTCGGAAATACGCACCGCCTGCAGCGCTTGCGGCTTGTCCGCGAAGCGCACGTGGGAGTAAACCGCCCCGCCCTTCTGTGCCAGACCGGTCTGGTCCAGGGTGCTACAGGCCTTGCCCTCGATATGCGCCGCCATGGCCAGCAACGCGCCGATGGTGACAACGCCGGTACCACCGACACCGGTAACCAGCAGGTTAAACGGCTCCTGCAGTTGCGGCAGCTGCGGCACCGGAAGCTTGTCCGCCGCCTGGCACAGGGCATCACCGACACCGGCGCGCTTCGCGAGCTTGCCGCCCTTGACGGTGACAAACGACGGGCAGAAACCGTTGACGCAGGACATGTCCTGATTGCAGCTGGTCTGGTTGATGCGTCGCTTGTCCCCGAGCGCGGTCTCGACTTTTTCCACCGCAATACAGCTGGACTGGGTCACACAGTCACCACAGCCCTCGCATACCAGTTCGTTGATGAACGGGCGACCCTCGGCTTTCGGCAGCAGGCCGCGCTTGCGCTTGCGGCGCAGCTCGGTGGCACAGGTCTGGTCGTACACGATCACGGTACAGCCCGGCTCTTCGCGCAACTCCTTCATCACCATCGGCATATGGTCGCGGTGGCGGATTTCCACTTCTTTGGGGAATGTGAGCGCGTTACCGTATTTACTGGTGTTGTCCATTACCAGCACAACCTTCTTCACCCCTTCTGCCAGAACCTGGCGGCAGATCATATCGGGGGCGAGTTCACCGTCGTGAGGCTGACCACCGGTCATGGCCACAGCGTCGTTGAACAGAATCTTGTAGGTGATGTTGACCTTGGCGGCCACCGCCGCGCGGATCGCCAGCAGGCCCGAGTGGAAATAGGTTCCATCGCCCAGGTTCACGAATACATGGGGTTCGCTGGTAAATGCCGCCTGGCCAATCCAGTTGACGCCCTCGGCGCCCATCTGGGTAAAGGTAAAGGTTTCCCGGTCCAGCCACTGGGCCATATAGTGACAGCCGATTCCCGCCAGTGCGCGACTGCCTTCCGGCACCCGGGTAGAGCGGTTGTGGGGGCAGCCGGCGCAGAACATCGGCAAGCGCGCAACGCTGGAACCCGCCTGGGTGGAAATACGCTCCGCCAGCGCATCGAGACGCATCAGGCGGTGCTTGGCGCGCTCGTTCAGGCGCTCGTCCCCCAGCAGGTAACCCAGCACCTGGGCGACTACCGCCGGTGACAGCTCGCCGTACATGGGCAGCAGCGGATTGTCGTGTTCGTCCACCTTGCCGAGAATGCGCGGGAAGTGCGGGTCCCGCAGGTGCACGTTGTACAGCTCTTCTTTGAGCTGTACTTCCATCAGGCTGCGCTTTTCTTCCAGCACCAGCAGCGAGTCCAGCCCGCGGGCGAACTCCTGGATACCCGGCACATCCAGCGGATAGGTCATACCCACCTTGAGAATACGGATGCCCAGCGCCCTCGCCTGGACCTCGTCAATCCCCATATCCTCGAAGGCCTGCATCAGGTCCAGGTGCGCCTTACCGGTGGTAACAATGCCGAGGGTGGCGTCTGGGTTGTCCAGCACCAGTTTGTTCAGCTGGTTGGCGCGGGCGAAGGCCAGTGCCGCCGGACGCTTGTAACGCCACAAGCGCTCTTCCTGCTCCAGCGGATTGTCCTGCTTGCGGATATTGAGGCCGCCCGCGGGGCGCTCCACTTCCGGATATTCGAAGGTGACACCGGCGGGGTTCACCTCGACTACAGACGAACTGTCCATGTTCTCCGCAAGGGTGATCATCGCCACCCAGCAACCGCTGAAACGGGAAAGCTCCAGGCCATACAGACCGTAATCCAGCACTTCCTGCACAGTGGAGGGGTTCAGCACGGGAATATGCATGTCGACGAAGGCAAATTCGGACTGACCGGGGTAGGACGAGGACTTGCAGCCGTGGTCGTCACCGGCAATGATCAGCGCCCCGCCCCTGGGGGAGGACCCGGCGGCATTGGCGTGGCGGAAAGCGTCACAGGAGCGGTCGATACCCGGGGTTTTGCCGTACCAGATACCGCAAACGCCATCCACCTCAGCCCCTTCAAACAGCCCCACCTGCTGGGAGCCCCACACGGAAGTGGCCGCGAGCTCCTCGTTGACCCCGGGCACAAAGCGGATATTGTGCTCATCCAGCAGTTTTTGCGCGCGCGCAAGCTGCTGGTCATAGCCCCCCAGGGGAGAGCCGCGGTAGCCGGAAATAAAGGTGGCGGTGTTGAGACCGCGGGCGCGGTCGATCCGCATCTGGTCGATGGGAAGCCGTACCAGGGCCTGAATACCCGATAGCAGTACCGGGCCTTGCTGAGTGGTGTATCGATCGTCCAGAGATACCGGCTTGGCTGTTGCTGCCGGAGATTCCGTGGTCACTTTCTGCTCGCTCATACGCCTACATCTTCTGCTGGTATACGAATGCCCGCTACCGGGGCGGGCATTCAATAATTATTGTGATTCGAGGCGCGCATCGCAGGTCCGGGCGGCAATTTTTTGCCTGAAAGGCCAGCGCCCGGAATTTGCGACGGCGTGGTCAAGTCATACTAGTGCTTAAAGCGCAATGAAACATTGCTTTATTTGCACGCTTGCGCTTAAAATTATGATAGCCATCTCGGCCAAACAAGAATATGTAGGATAGGAGTTTATATGAAGCGCTCAACGGACCTGGATGATTTCGACCGCAAGATTCTGCGGGCGCTACAGGAGAACGCCGATTATTCCATGGCCGAGCTGGGAGACAAAGTCGGTCTGTCTCATACCCCCTGCTGGCGACGCATCAAGCGCCTGGAAGCAGAAGGCATCATCCGCGGCCGCGTCACCCTACTGGACCCGCGCAAACTTGACCTGGGGGTCACAGTATACTGCTACGTGACGATTCACAACCACGATGAAGATTCTCTGAACAATTTTGAGAATGCGGTGCAGGACGTTCAGGAAGTGGTTGAGTGTTATTCAACCAGTGGCGACAAGGACTATGTACTGCGTGTGGTGGTAGACAGCGTGGAACACTACGAGCAGCTGCTGAAGCGCTCCCTGGTACACCTGCCCAATGTGGCTTCGGTGAACTCTACCTTTGCGTTGAAGCAGGTTAAGTACACTACTCAGCTACCGCTCTGATTCCAGCGCCTGGTCCCGGGAGCTTTGATTGATGTCCGTGGCGGCCAAGCACTGGGTGTGCTACGAAGGTGCCGATTGCGGGGACAGCCTTGCCAGACCTTCACCGCCATGGATGGCGGTGCAGAGCCCCCGGGGATGGGTTTACGGCGTGTCTGGCAAGGCTGTCCCCGCGGACGGCGCCGCCACTGGTATTTACTAACCCACCTATCAGCGGGCTTTCAGCTTTTCCAGCACCTGCTCCAAACCCTGCTGCAGGGTTTTCCCATCACAGTCCACCACAATATCCGCATACCGGCGGTAGAGTGCCTGTCGTTCCTCAAATAGCTCTTCGAAACTCTGCCCCGGCGCCTTGGCAATCCCCCGGCTCTCGTAATTGTGGATCCGGCGGCGCAGTTCATCCGCAGAGCAGTTCAGGAATACCGCGGGACCAAACCGCAGCAGGTTGCGCATCCCCTCCTCGCTGTAGACCGCACTGCCACCGGTGGCAATCACATGATTGGGCAACTCCGCCTCGGAGATCACCTCACCCTCGATACGGCGCAGATTCAGGTAATCCGACTCATTCATAATCTCCTGCAGCGTCTTGTCTTCCCGCAGCTGGATCAGAACATCCGTATCCACAAAATCCTTCGCCAGCTCCTTCGCCAGCAAAACCCCCAGCGTACTCTTGCCGGCACCCGGCATACCGATCAGTACCACACTACCCTGTTTATGCATTGTTATTGAACGTCCTACTTCGTTAATCCCCCTGCCGCGGCAGCAACAGCGACCGCAGCCAACCCCGCAGGCTGTTGCCCGCCAGCAGCATTTTATCCAATTCGTCCAGGTTATGCGCCTGCCGGAAGCTGTCGGCAAACAGGGCCTCGCGGGTGATCATGCGGCGGCGGGGATTGATTTCCTTGATCGGCCGCGCCGGGTTGCCCGCAACCACCGTATTCGCCGGTACATCGCGGGTAACCACACTGCCCGCCCCGATTACCGAGTTCTCACCGATGGTGACCCCCTTGCAGACAATCGCACTGTCCCCGATCCAGACATTGTTGCCGATGCTGATGGGCGCTGTGCAGCGGAACGGGCGCGCGCGGTTGTAGATACCGTGCCAGTCGGAATCCGAGATATACACGTTGGCGGCAAACATACAGGCGTCGCCGATGGCAATCGATTCCGCCGCGGAAATACGCACCCCCGGGGAGATCAAAACATAATCGCCGATGGTGATGCGTGCATCACCACCCCGGTGTCCCATGGCGGTAAAACGGATACAGTTGTCCGGGGTGGAAATCAGGTGCGGGAAATCCCCCAAGCAGATATTGCGCCCGAATACCTTCACCGAACCGGGATCCATGATTTCGGGTTCGCGGCCGATGGCATCAAAGTGGGGCAGCAAAAAGTGACGCGTGCGCCAGTGCCGCCACTGCAACTGCAACCGCTTCAGCCAGTAAGGCCTATGATCCTTGCGCATCCTCAGGGGTGCCTGTTTTATTTTCTGATCACATCAATAAACACGATGCTATTGATGCACGATTAATATCACCAATGCTGACCGCACAGCACATTGCATTCAAGCGATCGTCGGATTACCTTCCGCAATAACAGCAGATTACAGATTAAACACCATGGAAATGACCCTCCCCCTCGATATCGAAACCGTCAAAGGCTTTCTCAACCCGAAGGAAGGCGAAGCGCTCTACCGACTGGCGGCGGATGCCAGCGACCTGGGGCCCTGCCTGGAAGTCGGCAGCTATTGCGGCAAATCCACCGTGTATATCGGCAGCGCCTGCAAACTGATGGGCAATACCCTGTTTGCCCTGGACCACCATCGCGGCTCGGAAGAACACCAGCCCGGTGAGGAGTATCACGATAGCGAACTGTTCGACCCCCGAGCCCAGTTAATGGACAGCTTCCACAGTTTTCGCGGCAACATGCGCCGGGCCGATCTGGAACAAACCGTGGTGCCAGTCGTGGCTCCGTCAGTGGTGGCCGCACGACACTGGAATACCCCGCTGGGACTGGTATTTATTGACGGCGGTCACTCCCTGGAAGCGGCACTCACAGATTACCGCAGCTGGACCCGGCATATCGTGCCCGGCGGCTTCCTCGCCATTCACGATATTTTCCCCAACCCCGAAGACGGCGGCCAGGCACCCTACGAGATTTACCAGTTAGCGCTGAACTCCGCCCAGTTCGAGCTGGTCGAGATGGTGGAAACCCTCGGCATCCTGCGGCGCATCCAGTAAATTTACCCGGGTAAACAGCGTGCTGGCCGGGGTCAGCCCCGCCAGCGCGTCCGCCGCCAGCAGCATGGCACCGACGGTCCAGGTGGTTTTTTCTTCCGGCCAGACGGCGCTGTCACGATACACATATCCGGTCCAGTAACCGCCATCGCGGTCCTGCCAGCGGTGTAATGCGCGATAGATTTTCAGCGCCTTGCCCGGCTCTCCCGCTGCCAACAGCGCCATGGTGAGTTCGCAGGACTCTGCAACGGTCACCCAGGGCTCGTCGTTGACACAGCGGCATCCCAGGCCTGCCACCACAAATTCATCCCACTTTTTCTGCAGCCGTCTGCGCGCACCCCCGCCACTGACCGCTCCGGTAAGCACCGGGTAGAACCAGTCCATGGAGAATCGTGCCTTGCTTTCCCAGGTGCGATCAAACCGCTCTGGCCTTTCCCGCAATGCGACGCCGAGGATGCGGCGGCCTTCCACCCAGTCCGACCGCTCGATCCCCAACGTGTGCGCAATATTGATGCCGCACTCCAGACTTTTGAAGATGGAGGAGCAGCCGGTAATCAGCGCATCCTGCATCGGTACGCCGTCTGCATCAACAGCCCACTGGATATCGCCGTATTCCGACTGCAATGCGAGCACAAAATCCAGCGCCTTTTCTACCACCGGCCAGAAGCGCAACAGGAATTCCCGCTCACCGCTGATCAGGTAATGGTGCCAGATACCGGTGGCGATATAGGCCACAAAATTACTTTCGCGGCGCTCGCGATTGTCGACCTTGCCATCGCGGTATGCCGCCCACCAACTGCCATCCGGCAACTGCCGTTGTGCCAGCCACTGGTAGGCCTTTTCGGCCGCGCCCAGCTCGCCGGCGATGCTCAGCCCCATGGCCGCCTCGACGTGGTCCCACGGGTCTGCGTAGTGTCCGGAAAACCAGGGAATGGCACCATCCGCCAGCTGTTGCGACAGGATATATTCGGCACTGCGACGGAGAAAGTGTTCGGGAAATATTGCGTTTGGCTGCGCTGCCACTACCATCTGTTCACTCACGCCGCCACCTCCAGCGCGGAGCGATCACTGGCGGGCACAGGCCGGCCCGCGGGCAGGCCCGCACAAGCCGCGGGCTTTACGAAATACAGCGCGATACTTTTTCCCAGCAGCGGGTTCAACAAACGCTCGAGCCAGCGGGTCAGTAACGGTTTCTGCATCATGTCCCACACCAGCAAGCGGTGGTAGGCGCGTACAATGACGGCGTCTTCTCGCCCCCACAGCAGACACTTCAACCACCAGAAAGGCGCGTGCAGTGCGTGGGCCTTGTGACCGCTGAAATAGCGCAGCCCAAACCGTTCGATACTGCGACGCAGCTGACTTTCACGAAAAATACGAATATGCCCACCCTCTACCTGGTGATAGGCATCGGACAGCTTCCAGCAAACCCACTCGGGAAAAAACGCCGGGACGGTTGCCGCAAAAATACCACCGGGCTTCAGTACCCGTTCGATCTCTGCCAGCACACCCTGGAAATCGGGAATATGCTCCAGCACCTCAGAACAGATCACAACGTCAAAACTGTCATCGGCAAAGGGCAACTGTAAACCGTCCCCCACCCCAAACAGTAAACGCCCGCAGGTTTCCGGCGATGCCATAAAGGGCTGCGCCTTTTCGCTGGCAGCGCGCACATCCTTCAGGCTGAGGTCAAAGCCGTATACATCCACGGGATCGGTGATGGAGAGGTGGATCGTATGCCGCCCCTCGCCACACCCCAGATCAAGCACTTTCTGGCCCGGTTTCAGGCTGAGCAGCTCTGGTTTAACGGTAATCATCAGGCCGCCTTCCCCCGGTTCTGTTCCGTCAACAGGTCTTTGGCAGAATTCGCCGCACTCTCCCCGGGGCGCGGCTTTTCCGAAAAAGAAATATGGTTGCTGCCCTCGACACCGGAGCGCTGCGCGATGATACGGCGATAGTAATTCCCCAGGTGCTGCGCGGCCCGGGCCCAGGAAAACTCCTGCTCAATTCGTTCACGCCCCTTGCGCGCCAGCGCTTTACTCAATTCTGCATTGCCGAGCAGCCGATCTATGGCCCGGGAAAGCGCCCCGCTATCCCCCGCCGGAACAACGATGCCGGCATCGCCGACCACTTCCGGCAGCGCGCCGCCGTCACTGGAAATCACCGGCACGCCACAGGCCATGGCCTCGCCAGCGGGCAACCCGAAGCCCTCGTACAGCGAAGGACATACCACCATGCCCGCAGTCGCGTAGTACTCCACCATTTCGCGATTACTGATGCCGGAAACAAACTGCACCGTATTTTCCAGCTGCAACTCCCGCAGCAATTGTTCCGTTGCACCTCCGGTTTTCAGTTTGCCCACCACCAGCACTTCCAGCTCCGGGTACCTGGGCCGCAACAGTGCCACCGCCTGCAGCAGGAAGCGCAGCCCTTTTAGCGGCTGGTCCGCCGATGCGGTGGTCATGATGCGCATCGGGTTGCGCGCAATTTCTGGTAGCGGTCGAAAAATTTCGGTATCGATGCCGTTGTAAATCAGCTGCAACTGCGAACGCTGCACCCCGAACTGCGCAACGATATCGTTGAGGGATTGGCTGGATACGGTAACGATGTAGCGCAGCCTGCGGGAAACCCGAATCTGCATGCCCAGAAAACTGTGCCAGCGGCGCACCAGCAGGCGATAGAACCAGTCCGGGGCCGCGTCCAGCGCCAACTGGCGGTCGCGGGTGATCGGGTGATGGATGGTGGCAACTACCGGCACGCCGGATTTTTCGATATCCAGCAATCCATAACAGAGGGACTGGTTGTCGTGGACAATATCGTAATGCCGGCCGTGCCTGCGCAAATAGCGCGCGACGCGACGGCCAAATGCATAGGGCTCGGCAAAGGCACCGGTCAATTTGCCAAACCACTCGTAAAAGTCGGCCCAGCTCAACAGGTGGCGGGGGCGCAGTGCGCGGGTGGGATTGGCATGCTCGTAGAGGTTGAGTCCCGGCATCTTGATCAGGCGCACCCGCGGGTCGAGTTCCGGGTAGGGTTGCCCGGAAATCACGTCCACAGAATGACCGGCCTCAACCAGCGCTTTACTCAGGTAATGCAGGTATACACCCTGCCCACCACAGTGGGGATGGCTGCGATAGCCAAGCAGGCAGATATTCAGTGGCCGCTCTGCGGCCGCGGGACCGTCTGATAACTCTCCCAAGGCGGTCATAATTTCCCCGTATTTATTGTTCTGGCAAAGGCTCTCAGCCGGACGCCGATAAGGCGAAGAATACACCGGCGCAGAAGTGACTGCCAGACACTATCCGTCCACAAACGGGGCAAGACCGCTCAGTCGCCTCTTTCCTCAAATGATCGCCCAACACTGTGGCAGCGCTGTGACAGGCGCCTGGCGGCGATGCAAAACCAGACACGGCAGGTGATCGCCCGGGAGCAACTCCGTCGGAGTTCCCTCCCGCACAAGACAAAGCCCCGGTCCTGCAGTGCTGCAGAGCCGGGGCAATGGTGTCTGGAGCAACGGTCAGATCAGAAGCTGAACTTGTAACCAACACCCAGGTTGAAAATCCAGGAGTCGTATTCCAAATCGTCCTTGATGCGAATGGTATCCACTGCCCCGGTATCCAGGTCGAACGCGTCGAAGCCCAGCTCCAGTTCGGGATCCGCATCGATATACATGGCCGAGGCGTTGATCAGCCAGTTGCTCTCACGGCCGAAAGTCATATCCACACCGACCTGCGCGGTCCAGCCAAAAGAGCTGCCGAAGTTGAGCAGGCCGTAGTTGGTTGACTCATCCACAAACACCGGGCGCAGCCAGTCCTGGTCGATATCGGTGTAATTCACGCCTACACCCACGTACGGTTGAATCCAGGATTCCACACACACCGGGTACCAGTCGACATAAAAACTGGTGACACTGGTTTCAAAATCACCGATGCCGTCGGTACCACGGAATTCAGCATCGGGCGTTATCACAAAGGTGCTAATGCTGGCATCCAGGTCGGCGCTGTTCATGTGGTACAGCTCGACCGCCCAGTGATCGGCCAGGAAAAAAGTACCGTTAATAAACCAAGTGGTCTCATCATCGAGATCCAGCGACGCACCCGCCTCTACGGGGATCACGGCATCCGGATCATTTGGATCCTCGACGTCGACAAGTACGGTATCTGCCAGTACAGAGGTATCGTCGGTCTCCATAAAGGCAGCACCGACACGTACGATAACGTCGCCGCCATTAAAATCGGCGAAGGCCGGCGCGGTGGCACTGGCGGAGACAATCGCCAGCGGGAGAAGAAGGGACTTGGTTCGCATGGGTAACTCCTTGTAACTCTGAAATGCTCCATGGCCGCTGGGGATACACAGGTTCCAACGTGACCCCGGCACGCGGTTATTTTCAGTATAGGTGGAGTTTTAATGGAAACAGCAAGTAATGCCTAAGCATTAACCCGCATATAGGAAGAAATTTCTGCTTAAAATTTCTGCCCAAAAAAAATGCCCGCCAGTTGGCGGGCCAGGTTTCTCGAACACACTTTCAGGAGGAGAGTTTGCGACACACTGCGATGCCGCAGATGTCTGTTTTTAGGTATAGCAGAGCATTTCACCCCATCTTTATTTCTGACACAAATCCCCTTGAATAAAGGTCGCAAACAACGCCGCGGTTTCCGGTGGACTCCGGCGCCGGTGCTTACACCCGTTGCAGGTAGCTCTGGTATTCCACATCGGTTACGCGGGCGGCGATTTCCGCCTGTTCCTGGCGCTTCAGCAATACAAACAGCTCCACGAATTCCGGGTCCAGGTACTCCCGCCACAGCGGGCTGGCATCAAATCGTTCCAGCGCCCCACTCCAGGTATTGATCAGCTGTTCACTTTCCACCTGGTAGGCATCCCCGGATACCGGCTCTGGCGGTTGCAGCTGGTTTTCCAGGCCGTGGCATACGCCGGCGAGAATGGCTGCCAGCACCAGGTATGCATTGACGTCGGCGCCGGCAATGCGGTGCTCGATGCGACGCGCCTTGGGCTCACTGGCGGGCACCCGGAAAGTTACCGTGCGGTTGTCGTAGCCCCAGCACAGATTGAGGGGCGCGTGACTGCTTTCCTGGAATCGGCGATAGGAATTGCTGTGAGGCGCAAAAACTGCCATGGAATCATTGGCTGTCGCCATCATGCCCGCCACCGCGTGGCGCAGCAGTTCCGATCCGGTGTCACTGCCGTCGTCAAAGACATTGTTGCCGTCCTTGTCCACCAGGCTCATGTGCACATGCATACCGTTGCCGGCGCGGTCACCAAACGGCTTGGCCATGGCACTCACCCGCAGGCCATGGCTGCGCGCCACCCCCTTGAGCAGGCGCTTGAACAACAGTGTCTGATCGGCAACCTTCAGCGGATCGTCACAGTGCAGCAGATTGATCTCGAATTGCCCGGGGGCGCACTCGGAAAGAATGGAGTCCGCAGGAATCCCCTGCTCTTCACAGGCTGCCCGCACATCGGCAAAAAAGTGCCGCTGGGAATCCAGCTCGGCCAGGTCATACACATCGGTGGACGGCACCAACTCGGAATCGTTGTCGCTTACCGGACGTGGGTGGCCGAGTTCGTCCACGTCGTCCTGCAACAGGTAAAATTCCAGCTCGGTCGCACACACCGCCTTGTAGCCGAGGGACGCCAGCCTGTCGACCACCTTTTGCAGCTGTGCACGGGGGTCGGCGTAAAGGACGGAACCATCGGCCTCGAACAGTTGCATATGCAGCTGTGCGGTTTTTTCCCGGTGCCACGGCGCCAGACAGATAGGCGATACCGGCTGGCAGACACCGTCACTGTCGCCACTGGCGAACACCAGCGGGCTGTCTTCAATATCCCGCCCCCAGATATCCAGGCTGACAGCACTGCGCGGCATCTGCAAACCGCCGCCGAGCAGTTTGTGCGCGGAGTCGGCCGGCAGCCATTTGCCTCGAGGCACGCCGTTGATGTCGAAGGCAAAGCCCTCGATCCACTTCAGGTCCGGGTGTTCGGCGAGAAAAGCTTCCGAGGTTTCCAGAAGCGCACTGGACGGCTGGTATTTTTGTTCTGTTGCCATAAATTGACTTCGTATTTGCTGCAATTGTCCCACCCCGCACTGCGCGGGGTGGTCACTGTGGATCTTACGCCATTGCCCTGGCGGTATCATCCAGCGCGCGACGGGCTTTTTCTACCAGTTCATCCACCTGCTCGGTGGTGATGATCAGCGGCGGCGCGATGATCATGGTGTCTCCGGTGGCACGCATTACCAGCCCGTTCTTGATACTCATATCGCGACAGACACCACCTGCGGTGCACTTGTCGTCAAAGCGGGCGCGGCTGCCCTTGTCTTTCACCAGTTCCAGCGCACCGACCAGACCGAGACTGCGGGCCTCGCCCACCAGCGGGTGATCCGCCAGCTCCGCCCAGCGCTTGGCCAGGTAAGGGCCGGTTACATCGCGCACATTCTCGATAATCTTTTCATTGCGCAGGATGTTGATGGTCACCAGGCCCGCCATACAGGCCGCCGGGTGCGCCGAGTAGGTGTAGCCGTGGGTGAACTCACCGCCTTTGGCTTTGATCACGTCGGCAACGCGGTCGCTGACCATGGTGCCACCCAGCGGGAAGTAACCGTTGGTTACCGCCTTGGCGAAGGTCATCAGGTCCGGCTGCATGCCGTAGTAGTCGGCGCCGAACCATTCACCGGTGCGGCCAAAGCCGAAAATCACTTCATCCATCACCAGCAGGATATCGTATTGGTCCAGGACCTTTTTCACTTCCGGCCAGTAGGTCTCCGGCGGAATGATCACGCCGCCGGCGCCCTGGATCGGTTCGGCAATGAATGCGGCCACTTTTTCCGGTCCGAGCTCCTGAATTTTCTCATCCAGCGCGCGGGCGGCATGTACGCCGAACTCTTCCGGAGACATGTCACCGCCTTCGCCGAACCAGTATGGCTGCTGGATGTGTTCAATGTAATCCAGCGACTGGAACTGCTTGTGCATGCCGCTCATACCGCCCAGGCTGGCACCGCCGATGGTGGAACCGTGGTAGGCGTTGGTGCGGGAGATGACGATACGTTTTTCCGGCTGCTCTTTCAGATCCCAGTAGCGGCGGATAATACGCAGGTTGGTGTCGTTGGCTTCACTGCCGGAGCCGGTGAAAAACACATTGTTCATGTGCGCCGGGGTCACCTCTGCCAGCAGGTCTGCCAGCTCGATGGAGGGAACCGTGGTGCACTGGAAAAAGCTGTTATAGAACGGCAGCTTGTTCAGCTGCTGGTAGATGGCCTCGCTGATTTCGCGGCGGCTGTAACCCAGGTTACAGCACCACAGCCCGGACATGGCATCGAGCATGCTGTGGCCGTCGATATCAGTGATGTAGGCGCCCTCGGCACTGGTGATAACCCGGGTGCCCTGTTTGCCGAGATCGCTGAAATCGGTAAAGGGGTGCAGCAGGTGCTCGCGATCGTGTTGTTGTAATTGGCTTTTGTTCATGACCTCACTCCTGAATCACTGATTCGTACCCTTGGTCGCCATCTACCGGCAACCGAAAAATGTGATCACATTCTAGGGGCTGCTCAGCGGGTTGCGCAAGGGCTATCGGCAAGAACGGTGGATTGCTGCGCTAACACTATAGTCGGGGACGCCGCTCCGGGAGCCCGGATCACAGCCAATGACACCGGTGAATTTCCGGTCGGAGAGAGTAAAGCGCAGGAATCGGGAGAAATGAGGGAAGTTTCAGGGCGATCGCAAAAATTTACCATCACCCCGATAGCGGCCGGATAACTTTCGGCCAATCAGAAGCCGCAGTCGAGCGCGTCCAGCAGCATATGAGTCACCAGGCCAATACCCAGCCAGCGCACCGGTTTCCACGGCAGGAACAGCATGGCCCCGTAAAAAGAAATCGGGAACATGGTATGCAGCGGATGGGTATTGATGCTGCAGCGGTTGGGATCGTATACCGGATTCGCCCACAGGTGATCCAGGTCCACCAGGTTGGCGGCGAGCATGATCAGTGCGGCCTTTTTCCACTCGGTGCGAAAGAAAAACCAGGCAATAGCCAGCGGCACCAGAAAGTGCAGTGCGATATGAATGTAGCTGAACATCAGGACGGCATTAACTCTTCAGCGGAAATGGAACCCAGGCCCTCTTCGATATCCTGGCGGATGGCGGTGCGTACCCGCTGGACATCACGGCTCTCGATGGCGGCAATCAGGTCCTGGTGGCGGTCGGGCAACTCCTGAACACCAAAGCGCTGAAATACCAGGTGTTGCAGTGGCGCGGTCTGCAGCCAGAGACTTTCGATCAGGGACAGGATGATGTGCGGGCGCCCGAGTTTATACAGGGTGAAGTGGAAGTCCAGGTTACCGGTCACATAGGCCTGCATGTCGTGTTCGGCCAGCGCCTGGGTTACCCGGTCGTCCAGCGCGCGCAGCTGTTCCAGCTCGCTGTCGCCCACGAACGGCAGCGCCTGCTCCGCAGCCTGGCACTCCAGGGCAACCCGCGCCGCGCAGATTTCATCGAGCTTTTCCCGGGTCATACTGGGCACGGTCACCCGCCGGGTGTCCGACAGCTCCAGCGCCCGCTCGGAAGTCAGTCGCCGCAGCGCCTCGCGCACCGGCATCGGGCTGCAATCCAGCTCCGCCGCCAGGCCGCGAATGGTGACCGAGTTGCCCGGCAGAAACTGCCCCCGCAGGATGGCGTCTCGCACCTGGTAGTAGACCCGCTCCTGGGTAGTGCGGAACTCTTCCTGGGGCTGGTTGAATGCGGCTTCAGTCATGTTTCGGTTCCGGGCTGCGGTCTCAGGCAGTCAGGGCCAGCTCGTGCGGCGCCTGGTTTCCGCCAACTTCAATCATCTCATCGGCAATCGCACCAGTTTGCCACAATTCGAAGAAATCCTCCGCCACTGATTTGCCCGCCTCGACCACGGTGTTCCAGTAACGCAGGCGCTCCTCGGTGGTCAGTTTGACGAAATCATCCCGGTCCGGGATCTTGCCGTAGGGCAGTTTCGCCACCCATTGCGGCGATGGGGCCACCAGCAGCACGTTCTGCATGGCCCCGCCCCGCACCCACCGCCAGCGGAAGCTCTTGTCGAACCAGCCGGGCACCAGGTAGGGGAAGAAGTGCGGATAGAGCACCAGGCCCTGCGGGTGGTGGAAGCCGAGGTCGAAGTGGTAATCGGTGATGCCGCCATCGCGGTAATTACCCGCGGGCGCCCCCGGCGGCGTCTGCACCCCGGCCATGACCAGCGGAATGGAGCCGCTGGCCAGCACCGACGGGCAGACGTTGTCGGCGCTGAGACGGGTGTTTACCGTAGTCAGGTTGGCGAAGGTGACCGCGGGCTGGTCGCCGGCGTGGAATACCACCCGGTCCCAGAACGCCCGCAGGCTGCTGCGGCTGACCGCATTGGCCAGTGCCGATGCCAGCAGCGCCGGCGCCAGCAACAGTTTTTTCTCGCTGCCCAGCGGGCCCCGTCCGCGCACGGTGACAAAGTGGCTCTGCCATACGGGGTTGCTTGCCACCTCATCGGCACCGGTGCTTCCCAGCACTTCCTGCAGGATCTTTTCCCCGGCGGCGGTTACCTCCCCCGGGGTCGGGCGGTCACTGGCGTAGGTCTGGTTGATATAGCCGTATTCCAGCTTCTCCAGTGCCGCCAGCGGATTGCCGGTGGCGTAACACATATTGCGAAAGCTGCCGATGGACGAGCCGAGCGTCGCGATCGGCATCTCGCGGTCGCGGAAAAATTCGCCAATCAGTACCCGGTCCAGCTGGCTGATGGACAGCCACTTGGGCCCCCCTGACGCCCCCACCAGGGTCGCTACCTGATGCGGGTGCAGCCCCTCTTCCCGCACCCGCCGGGCCGCGTTGGCGCCGGCGAGTACTACACAGCTTCTCTGTTTCACTGACTGCTCACCACTCTCCGGTATTTTCCATGGAAGCCCAGGGTTCCTGCGGTTCCAGCGCATCGCCCTTCTGCAGCAACTCGATGGAGATATTGTCCGGGGAGCGCACGAACGCCATATGGCCATCCCGCGGCGGCCGATTGATGGTCACCCCCATATCCATCAGGCGCTGGCAGGTTTCGTAGATATTTTCCACCCGGTAGGCCAGGTGACCGAAATTGCGCCCGCCGGTATAGGTCTCCGGATCCCAGTTGTAAGTCAATTCCAGGCAGGGACGCTTGTCCTGCTTGGCAGAGCCCTCATCCCCCGGCGCGGCAAGAAATATCAAGCTGAAGCGGCCTTTCTCGTAATCATTGCGACTGACCTCGATCAGGCCCAGCTTGTCGCAATAAAACTTCAGGGATTCATCCAGATCGGTGACTCGCACCATTGTGTGTAAATATTCCACTGCAACACCTCCTTTGCGGGATTACAATCCCGGGACTTCATTCAAGTGGCCACTTTAGCCACTACAGACCAAGTTACCAGAGCGAAATGTACCAAAAATACTATCGACAATTTTTACAGGCCGCCCAAAAAGCAGCCTCACCCCAGTGCGACCTGCCGGTTTTGCACATGGCATGCCACTCTCACCACTATTGGCCGGACGCTACCCTGGACGCGGTCAAGGACTACTGGCAGGACGCCGCGCTGATGGCGGATACCAAGTGGGACAAGATCTTCGGTGAAAAAATACCCACCTTCCAGCGGGAGATCGCCAGGGTATTGAATTTGCCGGCACCAGAGCAGATTGCACTGGCACCCAATACCCACGAGCTGGTGTACCGCCTGATCAGCAGCTTCGACCTGAGCCAGCCCCTGCGGGTCCTCACCACGGATGGCGAATTCTACAGCTTTGCCCGCCAGTTGCTGCGCCTCGAAGAGCTGCCCAACGTGGAAGTGGTGCGCGTGCCCACCCAGCCCTTCGCCACCCTGCCCCAGCGCTTTGAGCAGGAACTGGTGAATGGCAATTACCAGTTGGCCTACGCCAGCCTGGTGTTCTTCGATTCCGGCATCGTATTCCCGCAACTGCTGAAAATTGCAGCGCGCAAACCGGACGCCACACAGATGGTTATCGACGGGTATCACGGATTTTTTGCCCGCCCCATCGATCTGTCGGCGATCGCGGACAAGGTATTCTTCACCGCCGGTTCCTACAAGTACCTGGGGGCGGGTGAAGGCATGTGTTTTATGAGCGTTCCGCGCGGCTGCACCCTGCGACCACTGAATACCGGCTGGTTTGCGGAAATGGCACAACTGGAAAACCGCAGCGAAGGCGTCGGCTTCGGCAACGACTGGCTGCGCTTCGCCGGCGCCACCATGGACTATTCCCCCCTGTACAAGGCACTGGCGGTACTCGCTCTGTTCGAAAACCAGGGCATTACCGTGGACAGGATCCACAGCTATGTACTGAGCAACCAGCAGCGTTTTCTCGCCGCCATGGACACCGCTGACCACCCGCTGTTCAACCGTGGCAATCTGCTTTACCACGACCTGGAAAATGGCCACGGCCATTTCTTCACTTTCCACTGCGGTTCTGCAGAAAAGGCCGGACAACTGCAGGAGGAGTTGCGTCTAAAACACGTTCTCTGTGATCGACGCAAACATCTGCTGCGCCTGGGCTTCGCGATCTATCATCCGGCGGAAGAGACATTCGAGCGGCTGTTCACGTGATATTCATCTTTACACCCCCACAATAGACCGCGATGTATCACTGGCAATACAAGGATTCGCCATGAATAAAACGATCAAACTGTTTCCCACCGTACTGTTCGCAAGCCTGCTCGCCACTACCGCGGGCTGCGGCAATGACATCAACGGTTCCAAACCTTCCGGCACGCTGATTTCCATTTCTGCCCAGGGAGAAGCGAGCCAGGCGCCGGATACTGCGGCTATTTCCGCCGGCGTGGTTACGGAAGCGGAAGAAAGCAAAGACGCCATGCAGGCCAATGCCGAGCAGATGGAAAAGCTGATGAAGGCCATCAAAAAGGCCGGCATCGATGAAAAGGATGTACAGACCAGCGGTATCAGCCTGATGCCCCGTTACAGTTATCCGGATAATTCTGCGGGCAGTCCGAATCGCCCCGAGCGCCAGATCACCAGTTACATTGCCCGCAATACCGTCAGCATTACCGTGCGCAAACTGGACGACCTGAGCGAAGTCATCGATGCGATGACCGCGGCGGGTGCCAACCAGATCCACGGCCCCAGCTTCTCTATTGGCGAACCGGAACCGCTGCTTGCCGAAGCGCGGGAAAAGGCCCTGCAGCAAGCGCGGGCCCGCGCCGAGTCCTACGCAAAAGCACTGGATACCAAGGTGCGCCGTATCGTCAGTATCTCCGAGGGCAGTCACGGCGGTATGCCCCGGCCGATGATGCGCGCGGAAATGGCCGCGGCCAAAGACAGTGCAAGCACGCCGATTGCACCGGGAGAGACTACCGTTTCCGTGAATCTGGAACTGGTTTTCGAACTCGAAAAATAGGAACCGGAATACTCTGGTCCGCAAACAAAAATCCCGGCTACTGCCGGGATTTTTGTTGCCAAGATTTATTCAGGTTGCTTGTAAATCTCGCCGCCCTTCATCACAAACCGCACCCGCTGCAGCGTGGTAATGTCCTCCAGCGGATTGCCCACCACCGCCACAATGTCCGCCCACTTGCCGGGACTGATGCTGCCGAGCTCATCCTGCGCATTCAGCAGATGTGCCGCATTCCAGGTTGCCGCGCGAATCGCATCAGCCGGCGCCATCCCCCCTTCCACCATCAACGCGAATTCCCGGGCATTATCGCCGTGACGGCTAACCCCGGAGTCGGTGCCAAACGCAATATTCACACCGGTACGATAGGCGCGACCAAAAGTATCCTGCAGTAGCGGCCCGATCGTCGCCGCCTTGGTGCGTACCATTTCCGGGAAAAAGCCGTCAACCGCAGATTTTTTGGTAACCCACTCCCCCGCCATCAGCGTCGGCACATACCAGGTATCGTGCCGCTTCATCAGCGACATGGTTTCATCGTCCATGTAAGTACCGTGCTCGATGGAGTCCACCCCGGCGCGAATGGCCCGCTCCATCCCCTCCTGGCCATGGGCGTGCACCGCCACGGTATAGCCATAATCCTTTGCGGTGGCCACGACGGCCTCCAGCTCGTCGTCCATAAACTGCGGATTCTGGCCGCTCTTGGCCACACTCAGCACCCCTCCAGTGGCGGTGATCTTGATCAGGTCGGCGCCGTCTTTGTAGCGCTGACGCACCGCCTGGCGGGCACTGGCGGGGCCATTGATCACCCCCTCAGCCGGACCGGGGCTGCCCATCAGGCTGTGGCGGTAACCGTTGGTGGGATCCGCATGGCCGCCGGTGGTGGCGATAGCCTTACCCGCGGTAAATACCCGTGGACCCGGGATATCGCCACGCTTGATGGCATTGCGCAGACTGATGGTGACATTGCCGCTGTCGCCGAGATCGCGCACCGTGGTAAAGCCGGCCATCAGGGTGCGCTCGGCGGTATTGACCGCGCGCAGCGTGTAATCCGCCGGGTTCCAGGAAAAGGTTTCGGTGTAGGTACGCGGGCCGTATTCATAGGCCAGGTGGGTGTGCATGTCCATCAGGCCGGGGAGCACGGAGAAAGTGCGCAGGTCGATAACCCGTTCGCCGTCGCGATGGTTGAAGCCGCGCTCGACCGACTCAACCTTGCCATCCACGATGTGTACCGTGCGCTTCTCCAGCAGGCGACCGGACTCACTATCGAACAGCCAGCCGGCCTGAAGTGCGAGGTTTTCCGCCTGCGCCCAGCTCCCCCACAGGGCCGCCACGGCGATATACGCCAACCGGCAAGCGAAGTTGGAAGTCTGACGAAGTCTGGAAGAGATGCGCGATGCGGTCATGGTCGCCCCATACTCACTCGACAGGACAGCGGGCCGATTGGCCCGCCGAACGCCGGTGTATTGTTGCTATTTTTCAGGAAAGAGGCGGCCAATTTACCGCATCTACCCCAGACAGCAACAGTGAGGTCGTCATTCTTTTCCGGGCAAAACCTCGACCGGTCCGAGATCCAGTGCCTCAATTTCCTTCTGGATCTTGCTCAAATCCCCCACAACCACCCAGGTGAACTGCTCGGGAGCAAGATTGGCCTTGGCCGCGGCCTCTACCCCCTCTTTGGTCAGTGCACTGACCCGCTGGGGGTATTCGGCAATATATTCTGGTGGCAGGCCCTTCTCCCGCTGCCACGCAATACTCGACAGCAACTGGCCCTTGGTCTGGAACTGCGCGCTCTGCTTGAGCAATTCATCATCCCGGTAGTCCGCGAGCTCCTCTTCCTCCACCGGGCGGCTGGACAGAAAAGCCTGATACTCTTTCAGAATCTCGCTCATGGCCTGCGCGGTCTTGTCCGTCTGCACCGGGGCAAACACAATATAAGGGCGCTGCCCCTGCGCATCCATGGATACTGCGCGCGCACCGTAAGACCAGTGCTTTTCTTCCCGCAGGTTCATATTGAGACGGGAGGTAAACTTGCCGGCGATGATGGACGCCATCGCATCAAAGGCCTCGGCCCCCTCCGGCTTCCAGGGCGGCATCACCAGACCGGCCATGATGTAACTCTGCTGCGCCCCGGGGCGGTCCAGCAGAAAGATGCGCGAATTTTCCGGGCGCGCCACTTCCGCCAACTGCAGTTCCGGCAGCGCCTCTCCCGGCGCCTTCCAGCCACCCAGGGTTTCATTCAGCAGGCCCTTGATTTCCTCCTTGGTCACATCCCCCACTACGGTGAGCATAGCGTTGTCCGGGCGCAGCCAGGTGTTGTGGAAACTCACCAGGTCATCACGAGTGATGGATTTGATCGCCCCGACGGTACCGGAACCGGTCAGCGGTGCGCCGTAGGGATGGTCCTTACCGTATAGCAGCGGTGGCAACTCCCTCATTGCCAACCCCTGGGGTTGGGACTCCTCCTGGGCAATGGAATCCAGCCAGTTGGACTTGACCCGCACCAGGTCCTGTTGCGGAAACGCCGGACTGGAGATCACGTCGCGCAACAGTTCCAGCGACGGCTGCAACTGGGTTTTCAATGCGGTGAGATTGAGGGAGTTGTAATCCAGGCCGCTGGCGGCGCCGATACTGGCCCCGAGTTCCTCCTGGCGGGCACTGAATTCGAGACTGTCGTAACTGCCCGCCCCCTCACTCAGCATACGCGCCACCACCGAGGCAAGCCCGGGCTGCTCACCGTCCGCCGATGCGCCACTGCGATACTGCAGGCTCATGAATACCACCGGGGTGTCGTGGCGCTCCGCCAGCACCACCCTGAGGCCGTTGTCGAGGGTAAACGCCTGTTGCTCCGGCAGTTCCAGTTCAACGGTTTTATCGATGGCGGGCAGCTTGCTGCGATCTACGTCTTCACCGCTTACCGCGTATTTATCCTCGGGCTTGATGATCAGGGTGTAGTGCTCCGGGCGCAGCCATTTCTGGGCCACATCCTGGACTTCTGCGGCGGAAACTTTGGCGTAATCTGCCAGCCCGTTTACCAGTGCCCCGGGATCGTCGTAATAAAACTGTGAGCGCGCGAGAATATCGCTCTTGCCGCCAAATCCACCGATTTTCTCCAACCCTTTCACCAGGCTGGCAAATTCGCTCTGTTTGATGCGGCGGATTTCTTCGGCGCTGACCCCGGACTTGGCGAAGGCTGCCAGCTCTTCATTCAGCAGTTTCTCCACCTTTTCCAGCGACTGCCCGGGCTTTACGTCAACGATGACAAATAGCTGCCCCGCCAGCTGCCTTCCGTAGTAAAAGGCACTGACGCTGGTGGCGACCTGCTCGTCCCGCACCAGGCGGCGGTACAGCAGCGAGTTTTTGCGATTGGCCAGCAGCGAGGTGAGAAGATCGAGCGCATTTTCCTCATCCGAGCCAATGGCCGGGACGTTCCATATATAGTAAATACGGGTCTGCGGCACCTGGTCGGTTGTGACTTCGCGCTTGTTCACCTGGGTCGGCAGCTCCCAGTTTTTCAGTTTTGGCGGCACCTCGGTGCTGGGAATATTGCCGAAATACTGCCGGGCCTTGGCCATCGCCTCTTTTACCGATATATCCCCGGCAATCACCAGAATGGCGTTGGCCGGCTGATAGTAGTCGGAGAACCACTTTTTCACGTCTTCCAGGCTGGCGCGGTCCAGATCTTCCATCGAGCCGATGGTAGTCCACGAGTATGGATGGTCCGACGGGAAGGTAGCCTTGGCAATCATTTCGAATGCCTGGCCGTAGGGCGCATTTTCCGACTGGCGCTTTTCGTTTTTCACTACATCCCGCTGCTCATCCAGCTTTTCCTGGCTGATGGCACCCTTGAAGTGCCCCATGCGGTCAGACTCCATCCACAGCGCCATATCCAGCGCGCCCACCGGCATGGTTTCAAAGTAATTGGTGCGGTCGTTGTTGGTGGTGCCGTTCATGTCGGTGGCACCGGAGCGTTGAAACGGCTCGAAATACTCCCCGGGGAAATTCTCCGAGCCATTGAACATCAGGTGCTCGAACAGGTGGGCGAAGCCGGTTTTGCCGCGGGCTTCATCCTTGGAGCCCACCTTGTACCAGATATTGATGGCGACAACCGGCGCCTTGCGATCCTCGTGCACGATGACCGTCAGGCCGTTTTTGAGGGTTTCCTTGTGGAACGGGATTTCCAGCTTTGGCGCCTCGACATAGGCCTCATTGCCGCGGGCTGCGGTCTTGCTGCTTGCCGCCGCCTGCTTGTCGACGCTCAGTGCGCGGTGCTTGTCGGTATCTTCGGCAGTGGGGTCGGGGCGGCTGCAACCGCAGATCAGGGCGGAGGTCAAAAGGGCCAACACCGCCAGGCGGCAGGAAGCACTGCGCATTTCCATTGTCAGTTATCCTGAATATTGCGTAGAAAAAGGCGAAACATCGCGGAGCAGTGCGTTCGCCACTCGCTCAGGAAAAAAGTGTAGGCAAAAAAAACGGGCGCCGTAGCGCCCGAAGAATACCTCACAGAGAGACGATTACGTCAAAAGGCAAATCTCATTCACGCCGCCGCGGAATCGGCATCACCCAGGGCATCTTTATGCCCGAAGCGCTCTTCGGCGATGCGGTCGGCAATGTGGGCAGTGGTTTCACCGGATTCGTCTGCACGCTGGAAGATTTCCTGCATGGTGGTGCCGATGGTCTCGATGTGCTGCTTCACCTGCTCCGCGTTGTATTCACCCAGCTGCTGGTAGTAGACATCGATAATGCCGCCGGCGTTGATCACATAATCCGGCGCGTACAGAATGCCCTTGTCGCGCAGAATTTCCGCATGACGCGCTTCTGCCAGCTGGTTGTTGGCCGCGCCGGCAATAGCGCCCACTTTCAGGCGACTGATAGTGTCGTCGTTCAGGATCGCGCCCAGTGCACAGGGGGCGAACAGATCCACGTCCAGTTCAAAAATCTCTTCCCCGCTCACCGCAGTTGCGCCCAGTTCATTGACTGCGCGATCGACGTTGTCCTGGAAGATATCGGTCACGAACAGTTCCGCACCCGCTTCTTTCAGCAGTTTGGCGAGACGGAAGCCGACATTGCCCACGCCCTGGATGGAAACCTTGAGGCCGGTCAGATCGGTGCGCCCCCAGCGGTGCTCAGCTGCAGCCTTGAGGCCCACGAATACGCCGTATGCGGTAGAGGGAGAGGGGTCGCCGCCGTGTTCCTGACCGGCAATCACACCGGATACATACTCGGTGCGCTCGCCAATAATCTTCATATCTGCAACGCTGGTGCCGGAGTCTTCCGCAGTGATGTAGCGGCCACCGAGGGTGTTGAGGAAGTCACCCATGGCGCGCAGCAGCTCCGGGGTTTTCTCTTTGCGCGGGTCGCCGATAATCACGGACTTGCCGCCACCCAGCTTGAGGCCGGCCATCGCAGACTTGTAAGTCATGCCGCGGGAGAGGCGCAGCACGTCGTTCAGGGCTTCACTGTCATCGGCATAGGGCCACATGCGACAGCCACCCAGCGACGGGCCGAGGTTGGTGTTATGTACTGCGATAATGGCTTTCAGACCGCTTTTGGCGTCGTGATAGAAAGCGACTTCTTCGTGATTATCGTAGGCAGGATGGGAAAAAACACTCATAAACATTCCTCTCCGGAGGCCGATTTTGCGGCAGCGTCGGCTTCCACCAATTTTGTCGGTTTCACCCGCCGTCGCGACTTATTCTAGAGACCTAAGAATATATCCACCCATCCAATAAAGACATTGCGATCTTTGCGTAATAGCGACAAAAGACGCTAGATTCATCCTAACTATTGGCAAATATTAGGATGCGAAAGCCGTAAATAACCGAAAGATACCAGTGGTCACACTTTGACCAGCGCATTTGGAGACAGCGACCACCAGCCCCAATTCACTCTCCCCGCGACTGCGTCTGGCCTGTCATGGTCCGTCTGGTAGAATCCGCGCCCAAACAGACCCACAGAGATTGATTCATGCTCAATGCCGATGCTCTCAAGCAGCTCACGCAGCTCAAGTCCGATATCCGTTCCACCAAAGAATTCGCCGACGGGCGGGTGCGCGGCAGTAGTGGCAAATTCGGTTTTGTGGCACTGGACGATGGTCGCGAGGCTTTCCTGCCGCCGGCGGAAATGGATCGGGTATTTCCCGGTGACCGGGTGCGCGTCAGCCTGACCGAAGAAGACAAGGGCAAGCTGTCGGCAGAACTCGACAGCCTGATCGAGTCCGAACTCAAATATCTGGTGGGCGAGTACGTACAGCGGGGCCAGGGCCATTTTATCCAGCCCAGCAACCAGGGGCTGTCGCGCTGGATATTCCTCCCGCCGAAGGCCCGCGCCAAAGCGCAGCCCGGCGACCTGATTGCCTGCACCATCACCCGCCACCCATTCAAAGACGGCAAGTCCCAGGCGAAAGTGGAGAGCGTGATTGGCAAGCCCGATGCAGTGGCTATCGAACACGCCTTCGTGGTGGCCCAATACCAGCTGCCCAACCAGTTCAGTGACGCGGCACTCAAGCAGGCACAGGACATCCCCGCACAGCTGGAAGCCCTGTGCGCAGAGCGCAAGGATCTGTCCGAGCTGGACTTCGTCACCATTGATGCCGAATCCACCCGGGATATGGACGACGCCCTGGCAGTTACCGAGTCCGGCGACGGCTGGACCCTGCACATCGCCGTGGCCGACCCTTCCAGCCTGATTACTGCCGCTAGCCCGCTGGACAAAGACGCGCGCAAACGCGCCAACAGCGTGTACCTGGCCGGTGAAACCCTGCCCATGCTCCCTGCCAGCCTGTGTGAAAACAGCTTTTCGCTGGTCGAAGGTGAACTGCGTCCGGCACTGGTAATGCACGTAGAAGTCGGTAGCGACGGTGCGCTCAATGGCTTCGAGTATGAATTCGCCGCAATCCGCTCACGACACAAGCTCAGTTACGCGCAGGTTGCACGTTTTATTGAAGGCGACGACAGTGCCGTGCCGGAGAGTCAGCACACCAGCCTGCGCCTTCTTGACGCACTTAGCAGTGCCCGCGCCGGGTACCGCGCCGGCCACTCCCTGGTAATGGAAGATCGCCCGGACTACGAACTGATTCTGAACGCCCAGCGCAAGATCGAACGCATCGAAAAGCAGGAGCGCTCTGCGGCTCAGCGCATGGTAGAAGAAGCCATGCTGGCCACCAATATCTGCGCCGGTGACAAACTCGCACAACTGGGCGGCGGCTGCTTTTCTATTCACCTGGGGTTCCGCGACGAGCGCATGGGAGAAATCCGCGCGCTGCTGAAGGAAGTACTGCCGGAATACGCGGAGCAGGATCTGCACCAGCAGGAAAATTACCTCAAGCTGGTCAAGGAGCTCGAATCCCACAGCGAACCGGAAATGCACAATATTCTGGCGGTGCTGAAACGCATGCTGCGCCCGGGCGAGCTGAGTGCAGAAGCGGCCCCGCATCTCGGCCTTGGCCTGCCCCACTACGCCACCGTCACCTCGCCGATCCGCAAGTTCAACGACCTGCACAACCACCGTGTCCTGCGCGCAGCGCAACAGGGCGAAGCCTTGCCTGCTCTCGGTGACAGCGAAGCCCTGCAGCAGAGCGTCAGCACCGGCCGCCAGGCAGACCGCGCGCTGCAGCAGTGGCTGTACTGCCAATTCCTGGAAGGCAAAGTCGGTGAGATATTCAACGGACAGATCACCCTGGTAAACGGCGCTGGTATCGGCGTGCGCCTGGACGACAACGGCATCAACGGGTTTGTGCGCTTCAACGCCAAGAAGAACCCGTTTGAGTTCGATGGCAAGCGCCTGCTGATCACCCGCGGCGAAGAGCGCTTCCAGCTGGAGCAACGCGTACAGGTAAAGGTCAGCGCCGTGGACACCGGCAAGCGCCGCATTGCGTTCGAGCTCGTCAACCAAGAAGAGACTACGGCAAACGCCGATTAACGCACCGATACATAAAGCCTTCATACTGTTCACTGTGTTGAACTCTCGGCGAAGGTGCCGCTACCGGGTACAGCTTTGTGAGACCTTCACCGCCATGGATGGCGGTGCAGAGCCCCCAGGGATGGGTTTACGGCGTGTCTCACAAAGCTGTACCCGGTAGCGGCACCGCCTCGGTATAGAGCAAGGCTGTACCCGCTATCGCCACCTTCACAACAGGCCCGCGTGCATTAACGTGAATTGCATCGCCCTTAGTACCAACACTTTCCCGAGACTACACTTCCAGCCCCGGGGCCATAAGCCACGGCGGCTATCACCGGTCATTACCTTTGACCCAGATACAAGGAAATTCCATGTCGAATATTGCTGAACTGAACCCCACTCCCCTCTGGAAGCACTTTGCCAAGCTGTGCGAAATCCCGCGGCCGTCCAAGCACGAGGAAAAAGTGGTGGCCTATATCCTCGATTTCGCCAAGGCCCGTGGACTCGAGGTAAAACTGGACCAGATCGGCAATGTCATCATCAAGAAGCCCGCCACCCCGGGCATGGAAGACCGCAAGATCCTGGCAATGCAGAGCCACGTGGACATGGTGCCGCAAAAGAATGCCGACACCGACCACGACTTCCTCACCGATTCCATCAAGCCCTATGTCGACGGCGAGTGGGTGACCGCGGAAGGCACCACCCTGGGTGCGGACAATGGCATCGGCGTTGCGGCGATTCTCGCGCTGCTGGAATCCACCGACATTCCCCACCCGGCGCTGGAAGCCCTGCTGACCATTGACGAGGAAGCGGGTATGACCGGCGCCAAGAACCTGCACCCCGGCCACTTCGAGGCGGAGCTGCTACTGAACCTGGATACCGAGGATGAAGGTGAACTCTACGTGGGCTGTGCCGGCGGTGTGGACATCAATGCCGCCCTGCCCTACACAGCGGAGGCGCTACCGGCAGGCCACAAGGCATTCAAGCTCAGCGTGCGCGGTCTGCGCGGCGGCCATTCCGGTCTGGATATCGACAAGGGCCGCGGCAATGCCAACAAGATGGCCAACCGCATTATCGATGCGGCGCAAACCGAATTGACTTCCCTGCGCATCGCCAGCCTCGACGGCGGCAGCCTGCGCAATGCGATTCCGCGCGAGTCCTTCAGCGTGGTTACCGTGCAGGCCGACCAGGCCGCGCGCCTGATGGAAATCGTCCTGCAGGAAACCGCGGTGATCAAGGCCGAGTTCGACAACGAGCCCAAGCTGGAAATTGCCCTGGACGAAACCGAGCAGCCCGCAAGCGTGATGGACGCCGCCAGCCAGCAGAAGCTGGCGTGGGCACTCCGCGCCTGCCCCAGCGGTGTTGAGCGCATGAGCACGGACCTGGAGGGCATTGCCGATACCTCCAACAACCTGGCCCGTGTGGTGACCGAAGAGGAAAACGGCCAACACCGGGTGCGCTTCCAGTGCCTGGTGCGCAGCCTGTCCGATAGCGCCCGCGACCAGCACGGCCTCAACGTGGCCGCGGTGTTCCGCTTGGCGGGAGCGGAGGCCTCCCTGGACAACGCCTACCCGGGCTGGACCCCCAACATGAAATCACCGCTGCTGGCGTTGATGAAAGATGTGTACAAGGAAATGGAAGGCGAGGAGCCGGAAGTGAAGGTCATCCACGCCGGCCTCGAATGTGGCCTGCTGGCCAAGCCCTATCCGCACTGGGATATGGTGTCCTTCGGCCCCACCATCCGCCGCGCCCATTCACCGGAAGAACGGGTGCATATCGAAAGTGTGGGGAATTTCTGGGAGTACTTCCTGAAAGTCGTGGCTGCGATACCGGCAAAACACTGAGTAAATTACTGTCACCACTTCCCCAAAGCCCGGCGATATTCGCCGGGCTTTTTTGTATTTGGCGGAAATTCAGGGGAGAATTACCGCAGATTGGAAAACAATGGACTGACAATGACACCGGCGATCAATGCGGCGAAAAAAGCAAAAGTAGCGCACACCATTCACCAGTACACCCACGACCCCGCCGCCACTTCTTATGGACTTGAAGCCGCGGAAAAACTGGATGTCCAGCCTGAACAGGTATTCAAAACCCTGGTGGTACAACTGGACGGGAAGCAACTCGCTGTGGCCATTATTCCCGTGGACGCACTACTCAATATGAAACTGATTGCCAGTGCCGCGAAAGCCAAGAAAGCCGGAATGGCCGACAAACAGGATGTGGAAAGAACCACGGGCTACGTGTTGGGCGGTGTCAGCCCTCTGGGCCAGAAAAAAAACCTGCGTACATACCTGCATACGACTGCGCGCGACATGCAGACAATCTACGTCAGTGCCGGTCGCCGCGGCCTGGAAATTGAACTATCTCCGGCAGATCTGCTCTCACTGACACAAGGCACATTCGCAGACCTCTGCCTGTAAGCGATCTGCAGGCCACCATAAGGAACATGTGCCCGACCTAAAGCAGTCACTTTTTAAGCTAAACGGAACCTCAATAGCCCCGACAGCAGGCTGTCATAAATTCCACAGAAATAATGAGATCTCCATGAAACAACTTCTTGTTTTGCTCACCCTGTCCCTCCTGTCCGGTTGCGGCACCTTCACCACCCTGACGCATTCGGACGCAGAGGTTGCGGAAAACCTGAAACAGCAAAATACGCACTGTGAATCCCTCCCGCGGGTATACAGCGGTGTTGCCTACAATATGTGCAAAATGAATTCCACCGGCAACCATATCTACTTCGATCTGCAGCTGGGTTTCTACCTGTTCGACAGCGTATTTTCCGCTGCAACCGACACCGTGGCGCTGCCCTTTACCGCCTATGCCCAGAGCAAAGAGGGCAACCTGCTGCTGACGGAGCGATGACCCGGAAGGTCACCCTGTTCAACATTAGTGTGACCGACGAGGCCGGTGTTTACACTGGCCCCCAACCGCCCAAATCCGCATAATACCCGGCCGCTTTTTACTTACCGGACTGGCAGCCTGATCTATGTGGTTCAAGAACCTGCGCGTTTACCGCCTCACCCGCGACTTCCCCCTCTCCGCTGAAAAATTGAACGAACTGCTGGAGCCCGATGCCTTCACCCCCTGCGGCAGCCAGGATATGGCCCGCTATGGCTGGGTACCGCCCCTGGGACGCCACGGCAGCGAGCTGGTGCACGCCGCCAACGGCTATCTCATGGTGTGTGCCAAGAAGCAGGAAAAGGTGATTCCCGCAGCGGTGGTCAACGAAAGGGTCGAGGAAATGGCCCAGGCCATTGCCGACAAGGAGGCCCGCAATGTGGGCCGCAAGGAACGCCAGAACCTGAAGGATGAGGTGCTGCTGGAGATGCGCCCGAAGGCCTTTGCCCGCTCGCGCCTGCAGTATGCCTATATCGACCCCAAAGACGGCTGGGTTGTGGTCAACGCCTCCTCCGCCAAGGCCGCGGAAGAACTGCTGGAGAACCTGCGCGAAGCGATCAGCAGCCTGTCGGTGGTGCCGCTAGCGGCAAAGAATATTCCCCAGCAGTCCATGACCCACTGGCTGACCGCCCCGGAAGCGCCGGCCAACTTCGAATTCGGCCACGAGTGCGAGCTGCGCGATCCCCAAGAGTCCGGCAGCGTGATCCGCTGCAAAAACCAGGACCTGTGCGCGGAGGAAATTCACAATCACCTGGTAGCCGGCATGCAGGTGCACAAGCTGGGCCTGGTCTGGCGCGACGGCGTCGAACTGATGGTGGACGACCAGCTGGCAATCAAACGGCTCAAGTTCAGTGACGCGGTGACGGAAAAGGCCGACAACGTGGACGCGGAAAACGCCGCCCAGCGCTTTGATATCGAGTTCTCGGTAATGACCCTGGAGATTTCCGCCCTGCTCAAAGACCTGCTGGCGGCATTCGGCGGCGTGAATACCGATACCGCCAGTGTCGAGGAAATCGTGGCTCGCGCCGCCCGCGCAGACGCCGAACAGCTCGCCGCGGAAGTAGAAGAAGTATTCTGACCGCCCGGGGCAACCTGACTAGCGGGTTCCAGGACTACTTCCGTGCCATTCCCGAGCTAAGCTGATTTAGGCGACGCCTGCAACGTGGGCGCCCCTGAAACTGAAGCGAAGTCCACACCGGGAATGGCCTATGAACATCTGGCGCTCAATAGCTGTATCCATCCTGCTGCCACTGGCCCTTGCAGGATGCGCGGGTACCACCAGCACAGCATCCTCTTCCGCCCTCAGCCAGTACCGGACCTTCGGGTTTGTCCCGGCTTCCGGCAGTAATGGCCGCGCCATGGCCCTGGCCCGCTCCGAGGTTTCGGAGCAATTGATGGCCCGCGGCATGACCCCGAGCAAGACCCCGGATGTACTGGTCAATGTCCATGTGCACGCGGAGCGACAGGTCAAGTCGAGACAGAGCTACAACCTCGGGTTTGCCGCGGCGCGCTATCCCTACCTGGAGGAGTACTACAAATCCCTGCCTCCGGGCTACCACGCCGATTTCAACCAGTACACCGCAGGCCACCTGACGATCGATTTACTGGATGCCCGGCAGCGCAAAGTGGTGTGGCGCGGACGCGCGCAAAAACCCATCACCCGCAAGGTACTCGACAACCCGGAGCGGGCGGTGGACCAGGCGGTAAATGATGCCTTCCGTACTTTCCCGGCAAGAGCCCGCTGAACCGCTAGCCGCTCAGCGAGATTCCACGGGAAGGTTACCCATAAAAAAACGGCCGCAACAAAGCGGCCGTTTTTGTGGGATTACTTGATCCTGACAACCGGGCGCCCCGGCTTGCTCCAGAGCACATGATATTTTTCCTGCTCCGGGCGATCGGTACGGGAAAAGGTATGTGCACCGAAAAAGTCCCGCTGCGCCTGCAACAGGTTCGCCGGCACCGATTCGCGGCGGAAGGCATCGTAGTAACTGAGCGCAGAGGACAGCGCCGGTACCGGAATACCGCCGATGGTGGCATCGGCTACCGCGCGACGCCAGTTGCCCTGGTTGCTGGCAATCTGCTCGATAAAGAATTCGTCCAGCAACAGGTTGGAGAGCTTGGTATCCCGCTCGTAAGCGTCACTGATGGACTGCAGGAAAACCGCGCGGATAATACAGCCGGCGCGCCAGATCCTGGCGATTTCGGCAAAATTCAGTTGCCAGCCCTGCTCGCGGGCAGCAAGTTTCATCAGGTCGAAGCCCTGCGCATAGACACAGATTTTGGCGCAGTAGAGGGCGTCGTGCAGCTGTCCGATCACCTCCTCCCGGCGCTCCTGTGAAACCGGCGTCACCGCCGGCCCGGCCAGTTTTTTCGCCGCGCGGGTTCGCAGTACCTTGCGGGTCGAGAGTGAACGGGCGAACACCGCCTCGGCGATACTCGGTGCCGGGCACCCTACTTCCAGGCTGCTGACCGCAGTCCACAGACCGGTCCCCTTCTGCCCGGCGCGATCCAGAATCACGTCCACCAGCGGCTGGCCGGTTTCGGAATCCACGGTGTCCAGCACATCCGCACTGATATCGATCAGGTAGCTGTGCAGCACCCCCTTGTTCCACTCGCGGAATACCGCGGCGATATCCTGCGGTGACATTTCCAGGGCGCTGCGCATCACGTCATACACTTCGCAGATCATCTGCATATCCGCGTACTCGATGCCGTTGTGCACCATCTTCACAAAGTGCCCGGAGCCGATGGGACCGATATAGGCCGCGCAGGGCTCACCCTCTTTAACCGGGTTGCCCGGCTCAAAGCGCTCGATGGGCTGGCCAGTGGCGGGATCCACTTTTGCCGCAATGGCGTGCCACACCGGTTCGATCCGCGCCCAGGCGTAGGGGTCGCCGCTGGGCATCAGTGACGGTCCAAACCTGGCGCCCACTTCGCCACCGGAAACGGCAGTTGTGAAGAAAATCAGTTTGCCCTCAAAGCGCTTGCAGCGCTCCACCGAGTCCGTCCACAGGCTGTTGCCGGTGTCGATCACGATGTCATCCGCCTGCAAGCCGGCGTCCAGCAGCTTGTTGCACACATCATCTACCGGCGCCCCCGCAGGTACCGAGAGGACCACCAGGTGTGGCGCCTTTACCCGCGAGAGAAGTTCCGTATAGGAGTTGCAGACTTCCACCCGTGGCGGCTGCTCGCCGCGTTCCTGGGCGTCCTGTTCGACTAGCGCTTCCAGACGACTGTGGTCCAGGTCGAAGGCGCAGACACGGTAACCATTGTCCGCCAGGTTGAGGATCAGGTTTTTCCCCATGACTCCCGCGCCAATAAAACCGATATCGCACAGTGAATCTGTCATCTATGTCTCCAGTTGAGTGGTACTGCTTCAGGCGCGCGGAGTATAGCAATCTGCAGCCGTCCCCGGGAGGCGAATACCGCATCAGGCAGAGGTATGCTGCGCGGTGGATCCCGCTCGAGCTAAAGGGAGGGGAAAGCCCGCAGGTTGCCGGCGCGGCAATCCCCGCTACAATCGCGCTGACAACTTCTGTTCCCGCAGCGCTTGTCATTACACTTGAGGCGGAAGTTATCCCTGTTTTGCCCCGGAACGAGAGAACAACCCATGCAGACAACCACTATTGCGGCCCTGGCGCTGGCGCTGATGAGTTCGACATTCGCGGCTACCGCTCCGGCGGCGCCCGCTCCTGCGAGCTCAGAAACCGGCGCGGAAGAAAAATCCAGCTGCGTGATCCTGTTGCACGGCCTGGCGAAGTCCGGCAGCTCCATGGAAAAACTCGAATCTGCACTGGAAGATGCAGGGTACACACCGGTGAATGTCAGCTACCCGTCGACGGATTTCCCCATCGAAAAACTCGCCGGCCCGGCCATAGCGCCGGCGCTGGACCAGTGTCAGGGGCACGACCAGGTCAATTTTGTCACCCACTCCATGGGCGGCATCCTGGTCAGGCAATACCTGAGCCAGGTCAAGATTGAAAACCTGAAGCACGTGGTGATGCTGGGTCCCCCGAACCGGGGCAGCGAAGTGGTCGACAAGCTGGGCAGCTTTCCCGGATTCCATTTTATTTTCGGTGACGCCGGGCTGCAGTTGGGCACCGGGGAAATGAGCGTGCCCAACAAACTGGGGGCGGCGACCTTTGATGTAGGCATCATTGCCGGCACCCGCAGCATCAATCCCATCCTGTCCACCCTGCTGCCGCAGGAGGATGACGGTAAGGTCACCGTAGAGCGGACCAAGCTCGCAGGCATGCACGACCACCTGAAGATGCCGGTGACCCACGTGTTCATGATGAAAAACCGCAAGGTCATCGATCAGGTGATTCACTACCTGGAACACGGAAAATTCCTGCGGCAGACAGAGTAACCGGCCGGGTTGCACTCTCCCTGCTCCATGCGAAAACAATATGGGCGCCACAGCGGACTACACTGAATAGGAACCCGATTCAGGAGCGCCCGTGAACAACACTGCCCGGAACCCCAACAACCGGCTGCGGACATTCTGGCTGTTGCCGCCCCTGTTGCTCTGCTCCCTGGTGGCTGCACTGGCAGCGTCGCGCAATGATCAGCGCAGCGAACGCATACTGTTCGCAGACAGCGCCGGCCCCATGCAGCAGGGAGCCGCAACGGTTTCCGCATCCATTAGCGGTCACGGGTCGGTCACCTATCTTGTGGACGCCCGCACCGGCCAGTCCCTGGCCATCCAGCTGTCCAGCAGCAATGCGCACAGTGGCCTGCGTATCACCGCACCGGCGGCGCCGCGGGCACTGCACAATGGTGCCGGCAGCCATCCACAATTTTCCGGCGTGCTGCCCCGTGACGGCACCTACCGCATCAGGGTATTCCTCACCCCGGATGCCGCCGACAACGACGAAGTTGCGGATTTCTCCCTGAATATTCGCCTGAAGAACCCGGGCTGAGTGCCGACCATGGGCAAAGGCCAGTCCGCAGAGGCGCCCACCGGCTCCAAAGAACAGATCAATGCCGACCTTGACCAGGCGATCACCCAGGTGGATAGCTGGGTGGATGGCGCGATCCGGTTGTTACCAAATATCTGCGTCGCCCTGGTGATCCTGCTGGTTTTCTACCTGATTGGCCAACTGAGCCGCCACCTGATCTCGAAACAACTGACCCGCCGCGACAGAGCCAATCTCGGCGACGTTCTCGGCAGTCTGGTCAAATGGAGCCTTGTGCTGGTGGGCTTTTTGCTGGCGGCCACTATCGTGATGCCCAGCCTGAAACCGGGGGACCTGGTAGCTGGCCTCGGAGTCGGCTCAGTGGCCATCGGGTTTGCCTTCAAGGATATCCTGCAAAACTGGCTCGCGGGCCTGCTGATCCTGCTGCGGCAACCTTTTGAAGTGGGCGACCAGGTAAAGGTGGGCGAATTTGAAGGGACGGTATACAGGATAGAAACCCGCGCCACCCTGATCGACACCTTCGACGGGCAGCGGGTTGTCATTCCCAACAGTGATATCTACACCAACGCCATTGTGGTCAGCACCGCCCACAGCAGCCGCCGCTCGGAATACGAGGTGGGCATTGGTTACGGGGATAATATTGGCGATGCCTGCGAGATTATCCGCGCAGCGGTGACCGGGGTGGACGGCGTGCTGAAAGACCCCGCTCCCGAGGCGCTGCCCTGGGAACTCGCTGCCAGCTGGGTAACCATCCGCGCGCGCTGGTGGACCCTGAGCAAACAGACGGACATCACCCACACCAGATCCAAAGTGGTTCACGCCATCAAGGAGGCACTGGACGCGGCCAATATCGATATGCCATTTGAGACCCAGGTACACCTGTTTCACAACCAGACAGACGATTCAGATCAAGACCCGGGCCGGCGCAGGGAGGGGTGGCCGGCCATGGGGACAAGAGTCCCCACAGCCGGTGATGTGCCGGGGCAGAATAATACCCCGGAAAAATGATAGGAGTATCAACCGATCTTGCGGATGCCGACGGCCTCGCGCAGGGATTTCAGCAGCGGCGCTGAATAGGCACGGGCCTTCTCCGCCCCCTTTTCCAGCTCGGCTTCAATCTGTGCGGGGTTGGCCAGCAATTCTTCGTAGCGCTCACGGGCTTCACCGATCTGGTCGTTGATCAGTTCAAACAGCTGCTTCTTGGCTTCGCCCCAGGCAATCCCCTCGGCAAAGGCTTTGCGCATCTCCGCGGTCTGTTCCTGGGTGGCGAATGCCTGCCAGATCTGGAACACGGTAGAGGTCTCCGGATCTTTCGGTTCGCCCGGTTCCAGCAGGTTGGTCTTGATCTTGTTGATGTGCTTCTTGAGTTTCTTTTCCGGCAGGAACAGCGGAATGGTATTGCCGTAACTCTTGCTCATCTTGCGCCCGTCCAGCCCCTGCAGTACCGCCACATGGTCATCGACCACGGCTTCCGGCAGCGCAAAGTGCTCGCCGTAATGGTGGTTGAAACGCTGGGCGATATCCCGGGCCATTTCGATATGCTGGATCTGGTCCTTGCCCACCGGCACCTTGTTGGCATTGAACATCAGGATGTCGGCGGCCATCAGAATCGGGTAACTGTAGAGCCCCATGGTGATGCCGAAATCGGAGTCCTCGCCGTCGGCGCGATTGGCGTCCACCGCAGCCTTGTATGCGTGGGCGCGGTTCATCAGGCCCTTGGCGGTCATGCAGGTCAGCAGCCAGGTGAGCTCAGGGATCTCGTGAATATCGGACTGGCGATAAAACACCACGTTATCCGTATTCAGGCCCAGCGCCAGCCAGGTAGCGGCAATTTCCAGCGTGGACTGGTGTACCTGCGCGGGATCGTGGCATTTGATCAGCGCGTGGTAGTCTGCCAGAAAATAAAAAGACTGGTTGTTCTCTTCCTGGCTCGCGGCAATCGCCGGACGGATTGCTCCCACATAGTTGCCGAGGTGGGGAGTGCCGGTGGTAGTGATGCCGGTAAGTACGCGCTGCTTGCTCATGGTTGCTGGTAAATTCCTTGGTAATCCCGAATTCGCCGTTCTGGCGCCGCTGTCGAAGGGTATGGGTAGCGATGAAAACGCCCTCACCCATACCATTGATCAGGGGCGCATGATACCCGTTTCAGGGCGACGATTGTACGGTCAGGCCGCCGCACTGCGCGAGCAGCGCCCGGTATTCTTCGCCCATGGATCCCCAGCTCAGCGAGGAGACATCCGGCACCCGGGGAAGCTCCCCCGCGAGTACCCGCCGGGCACATCTGAGCATGGCCGCGCTCAGGTTGGCGGCACAGGATTCGACATCGTCGGAACAGCGCCAGCCGCCGCGACCGAACCACTCCGGGTAGGCCAGACTGTCGGGCACCAGCGGCTCACAGCCGGCTGCCACCGCTTCCAGCGTGGACAGCCCCTGGAAATCATGGCGCGCGGTGGAAATGACCCCGTGACTGGCAGCCAGCAGCTGGCGGTATTCGTCCAGGTTCTCCCGGTACCCCCATGCTCCCAGCGCCCCCAGCTTGGCCAGGCACTTCTTGATTTGCGCAAACTCAGCCGGTTGCCGCCGAAACTGCTGCCCGACGACGTGCAGGGTAAAGGGAATACCCTCGCGACCGAAACGTCGCAATGCGGCCAGCAGGATATCCGGCCCCTTGTCATACTCCCAACGGTGATTCCAGACAAAGGTAGGCCCGGCGGCTTTTTCTGTTGCGGGCTGGAACACCGCCGCTTCCAGTGGCACCGGCAACACCCGGGACTTGTCCGCGATTTCCTGGCAGACGCCCCGGGGAACATGGTCGGGGAAACGGTGCAGCAGTTCGGCAGCCCCCTCCAGCAGGGTGCTGCGATTGTATTCGGAGTTGAACAGGACCAGATCGCCACCCAGCGCGGTGTATATGTTGAGTAACTGCGGTTCGATACTTTCCACCGCAGCCTCGCTGCGGGGATAGTCAAACTGGTTTTCGTGGAAATAGACCGCGGTCGGCACCGGCGCAATTTCGGGCACCAGGCCCCGCAGCGCGGTGAGGTCGGTCATGGAAGTAGCGACGATAAGATCCCACGGCTGCCGCAGAATGTCTCTCGTCTCTCCCCTGCCCCAGGAAAGGCTGTTGCCGCGGATCCGCCAGCTGAAATATCGCGGCGGCAGGCTCAGCACGGTCCACTGCCACTCCGGGATGGCCGCCACCAGGCCGCGCCGCCAGCGTTTGTGGCTGTCGGCATCATAGGCGGAAAGCAATAAAACTCGCACGGGGACGCACTCGGATTATTTGAGAAGTGGCTGCACCGGGCAGAGCCGGTGCAGCGCTGTAGATCAGTCCCTGGGGGAATCAAAATCCCGCAGGTTGGTAAGGCGGGCAAACAGACTGGAGGTATCCCAGCGCGCCCCGCCGAGGGCCTGGACCTCGCTGTAGAACTGGTCCACCAGCGCGGTTACCGGCAACAGCGCACCGTTGCGCTGGGCTTCATCCAGCACAATACCCAGGTCCTTGCGCATCCAGTCCACGGCAAAACCGTGTTCATACTCTCCTGCCAGCATGGTCTTGTAGCGGTTCTCCATCTGCCAGCTCTGTGCGGCCCCCTTGGAAATCACCTCGACCACCTGCTCGCCGTCCAGCCCGGCAGCCCTGGCGAAGTGCAAGCCTTCAGCAAGCCCCTGCACCACCCCGGCGATACAGATCTGGTTGACCATTTTGCACAGCTGCCCACTGCCCACTGGTCCCAACAGGTTCACCGCGCGCGCATAGCAGTCGATCAGTGGCCGCGCGCGCTCGAAGTCCGCCTGCTCACCACCCACCATCACGGTCAGTGCGCCATTTTCCGCACCGGCCTGACCTCCGGATACCGGCGCATCAAGAAACGCCACCTGTTGTGAGGCAGCCACCTGCGCCAGCTCGCGGGCTACATTGGCAGAAGCCGTGGTGTGATCCACAAACAGGGTGCCGGCACGCATACCCGCAAAGGCACCCTGCTCGCCCACCGTCACCTGACGCAGGTCGTCATCATTGCCCACACAGGCAAATACCACTTCTGCCCCACTGGCCGCCTCCTGTGGCGTCGCGAAGGCTTCGCCGGCATATTCCTGCAGCCAGTCCCGGGCGCGACTGGCGGTGCGATTGTAAACCCGGACCTGGTGCCCCGCCCTGGCGAGGAAACCCGCCATCGGGAAACCCATCACGCCGAGACCAATAAATGCCACTGTTGCCATGTCAAAACCTCATTTGGCCAGATACCTGAATATGAAATTAACCGATCCAGATCAACAGGATCAGTGCCGCACCGAGTAACAGGCGGTAAATCGCAAACGGTGCCATGCCGATGCGGCTGATAAACTGCAGGAAAAAGTGAATGCACAGGTAGGCACTGATACCGGACAACACCAGCCCGAACAGAATGTCGCCCCAGGGTACATTCTGGGTTTCCAGCAACTCCAGTGTCAGCAACAGGGCGCTGAGCGCAATAATCGGAATCGACATCAGGAAGGAGAAACGTGCGGCGGCCTCCCGCTTCATCCCCAGCATCAGGCCCGCGGTCATGGTAATACCGGAGCGGGAAGTGCCGGGGATCAGGGCAATGGCCTGGGCACAGCCGATCATCAGGGCCTTTTTCCAGTTCAACGCCGGCAGACCTTGCAGGCGCTTTCCATGTACATCCGACCACCACAGCAGAATGCCGAACACAATGGTCGTCACGGCGATTACCGCGGACGACCGCAGGTGGGTCTCGATAAAGTCCTTGAACGCCAGCCCCGCAAGACCAGCGGGTATCGTTGCCAGCACGATCAGCCAGGCCAGGCGCCCTTCATCGCTGAAGTTGCCATCGCGGAATCCGCCCAGACCATCGCGAATAAGCAGCCAGACATCCTTGCGGAAATAGATCAGTACCGCAATCAAAGACCCAAGATGAACGGCAACATCAAAGGCCAGCCCCTGGTCCGGCCAGCCCAGGACCTGGTTCGGCAGAATCAGGTGGGCGGAACTGGAGATGGGCAGGAATTCCGTAAGCCCCTGGGTCAGGGCAAGAATGATGATCTGAATGATTTCCACAAATCGGCTTCCATTGATTCTTATTTGATCTACAGACCGGGGGTTACTGCACCTGCCCGGAACCGGTTCCGGTCAGCGAGAGCGAATTCGTTCGCGCTTTTTCCAGGTCACTTCATTGCGCAGATAAATGGGTTCGAGTTCGGCAGCAGAAATGCACTGATTGTCTGCCCACAGCCCCGCCGCCAGCTCAACGATGTCGCGGGCGTGAATATCGCACTCCGGCAGGCGCTCGTTAAAGTTGATCCTGTCCAGGGATTCGTAGTGCAAACCGGGACCGGCGGCATAGATGGGCATATCCCCCGCGCCAGCCAGATTCGCCTCGGTCATAGCCGCAACTACCTGATCCGGGCTGGACACTGCCTCCGGCAACAGGCTGACATGCGGCGCGTCGGAGCGATATACCCCCCAGTACACTTCCTGCATTCGGGCATCCAGAACCGAAAGTACCGGCGCTTCGCGCCAGTGCGGATTGCTGCGCACCGCACCCGCAGCCATCGCCGCCAGGCTGGAAACCGGTACTACCGGAAGATCCGCTGCAAAAGCCAGGCCCTGGGCGCAACTGATCGCTATGCGCAAGCCGGTAAATGAACCGGGCCCGCGGCTTACCGCCAGCGCATCCAGTTGCGACAGACGGATTCCCCCCTCCACCAACACCTCGTCCACCATCGGTAACAGACGTCTGGTGTGATCCCGCTCCGCCCGGAAAAACCGTTCACAGACTACACCGTCATCGTATAGGGCGGCGGAACAGGCGCCGGAGGTGGTATCGATGGCGAGAATTCTCAATGGAATGACCTGTGGCTGAGCTGGTTGGCATGGGATCGAATACTGAAGGTGCGAATTGTGGCACGCTTCACGACAAACGCAACTGCGATCACATGAAACGCAAAACCCCGGCAGAAGCCGGGGTTTGCTCGTATAGACCTCCGGAAGCCGGGGGCGGGGCTGTCGTTGTCAGGATGCCTTCTTCGGTGGGCGACCGCGGCGGGCGGACTTCTTGGGTGCGGACTTCACCTTTTTCGTCGCAGCCTTCTTGGCGGTGGTTTTCTTCGCGGTGGCCTTCTTCGCCGCAGCCTTCTTCGGGCGACCCGGGGATTTCTTGGCCGCGGACTTTTTCACCGCTTTCTTTTTCGCCGCCTTCTTCGCCGCCTTTTTGGCTTCCACCTTGGCTTTGGCTGCGGCTTTCTTCTCTATCGCCTTGGCTTTGGCTGCAGCCTTCTTCGCTGCCGCTTTCACTTTGGCGTCGGCCTTTTTCTCCGCCACTTTGAGCTTCTTGGCATCGGCTTTGGAACGGGTCTTCTTCCAGCGGCTTTCAAATGCCTTCAGGGCCTTTGCCAGCTCCTGTTCGGCCTTGGAAGACAGGGTATCTGCCATATCGGAAAGCTTCTTCTTCGCCGCCTCTTCCGCATCGCGCACCGCATCCATGGCACTGGCTCTGGCCAGCTCCATCTTCGCCTTGGCGACCTTGGCCCGCTGCTCGCGCAATTTCGCGTTGGCACTCGCCAGAGATTTCTTTGCCGCTGCGGTATTGCTCTTCTGCACCCTCGCGCGCGCCTTGCCCACCCGGTCCAGCTGGGCGTCCAGCGCTTTTGCCGCACTATCTACGGCCTTCTGGGCCTTGCTAACTATGGGTGAAGCGCCACCTGAAGCCGGGCTTTTGGCGACCCGCTTCGGCGCCTTTCTGGTTGTACGTTTCGCCGCGGCCTTTTTCTTCGCTACTCGTGCCATCCCTTGTCTCCTCTTTCTCTATATAAAAGAAGTGATTCTGAACACCGAAATATGCGCCTGAAGGAAATTGACGAAGAACCGGTTTACCGAGGCTGAATAATTAGCCTTGCTTGCCAACTCCCTGGAACGCAGGACTACTGCATAAAAATCCCGATGCCTGATTCCGGTGCCAAAAGGAAGTCTGGAAACCTTTGTGGGATATCCAGAATGGAAACTCTGTAATCCCGACTGGACTCCGTTTTCAACTTCGCGTGCTTCGCAACAATCGCCACCAGGTAGAAACATCAGGTAAGCCCAGCCATAAAAATGACACGGCTGTATCAAACTTAATTAAAAAACAGGGGTTTGCAAGAAAAAACGCAGAAAAATAACCGGATTTTGATAAAAAAATGGGATTTTCGGCCCCAACCAGCAAAATTCAGGAATTTGCGGCGCGGAATAATCGGAAATTCCCTCCACAGGAAATTTCCGGGTTCGAGTGTATACCCGTTATTTATTTTTTCAGAAATCCCGCCGGCAGCTGCTCGAGGGCTATCGTGGCGAGCGCGGCAATGTGGTCTTCGCGCACATTCAATGCGGGGATATAGCGGTATTCGTTCCCCCCCGCCTCGATAAAATTAGCGCGATTCTCTACTGCGATTTCCTCCAGGGTTTCCAGGCAGTCGGCAGAAAATGCCGGACAGATCACATCCACACTGGAAACGCCGTTCCGCCCCCACTCCACCAGGCTCTTGTCGGTATAGGGCTGCAGCCATTCCGCCTTGCCAAACCTGGACTGGAACGTAATTTCCCAGCGGTCACGGGGTAAAGACAGCACCTCCGCCAGCCGTTCTGCGGTAGCACAACACTGCTGGTAATAGGGGTCACCCTTGCGGGTATTCGCTTTGGGGATTCCGTGGAAAGACATCATCAGCTTTTCTGCCTGTCCGTGTGCCTGCCAGTGCTCGCGCACCGAATTCGCCAGCGCTTCGATATATCGCGGGTGGTGCCAGTACTCATGTACCACCCGGATATCCGGAATATTTCTTTCTGCGCGCATGATGTCCGCAACCTGATCGTAAATCGCGCCAGTAGTGGTGGCGGAATACTGAGGGTAAAGGGGAATCACGGTAAAGGAGTCCACTCCGCGCTGGCGCAAATCCGCAATCCTGCGGGACAAACCCGGTTCACCATAGGTCATGGCGTAGGTAACCGTCACTTCCGCCGCATCGGCCCCAACTTCCTGCAAGGCTTGCTGAACCCCCTCGGCCTGCCGCCGGGTGTAGTAGGCAATCGGCGACCCGGCAACCTGCTCGCCATCGAGGCCCCGATTCCAGATTTCGGCGTAGGCCGGCGCAATCCGCTTGGGGCGCGCCGGCAGCACAAACAGGTTGAGAATCAATTTCCAGATTGGAGCCGGTATTTCCACTACCCGGGGATCGGATAGAAACTCCCGCAGAAACGTCCGCACTGCATCGGCAGTCGGTGCTGCAGGGGTACCCAGATTCATCAAAATGATCGCGTGAGACATATTTCTGCCACCTCCAGCTTTGCTGCCCGGGTGCAATTGACAGTACCCGCTGGTTCAATTTATCGATTTCATCAACACACTGACACAAAAAAGGCCCCCGAAGGAGCCTTTCTGTCATTCAGTCTTCGCAGCCCCTGTGGACGGCGACGCGCAACCCCGATCAGCTCAGGGCCGCAATTACCTTCTCGCGAATCTGGTCCATGGACCCGACACCTTCGACCTTATTGTACTTGGGTGCGGTTTCCGGAGCGCGCTGCCCCAGTTCGCGGTAAAAACCCACCAGCGGCTCGGTCTGCTCGTGGTAGATCGAGAGGCGGTTGCGAACGGTTTCTTCGCTGTCATCCGCACGCTGCACCAGCGGCTCACCGGTAACATCATCCACCCCTTCCGATTTCGGCGGATTGTAAACCAGGTGGTAAACGCGTCCGGAGCCTTCGTGCACACGGCGGCCGGAGAGGCGTTTCACGATTTCTTCATCATCCACTGCGATTTCCAGCACGTGGTCGATGGCTACTTCCGCGTCCAGCAGCGCCTGGGCCTGCGGAATGGTGCGCGGGAAGCCGTCAAACAGGAAGCCATTGGCACAGTCGGGCTCGGCGATACGCTCTTTGACCAGCGCGATGATCAGGTCATCGGAAACCAGTTTGCCCGCCGCCATGATGTCTTTGGCTTCCAGGCCCAGCGGGGTTCCCGCCTTCACCGCCGCACGCAACATATCCCCGGTGGAGATCTGTGGAATTCCGAACTTTTCTGTAATGAACTGGGCCTGAGTGCCCTTACCTGCGCCCGGTGCGCCCAGAAGAATAATTCGCATAAACAGATGGTCTCCAGATCGTGCCGGTGCCGCGATAGCACTAAGCCGCCCCGTAAAAAGAGCGCTACCTTACACTCTGCCCTGTAGTAGGACAAGTCCGCAGTCGGCCAGGCCAATAATGGTAAATTTATTACAAAATTCCCGCTGCTGATGGTATTTCAGCGACGTTCCGCTTCTTTCGCAGCATCCCAGAGGCGATCCAGCTCTTCCAGAGTGGCGTCCGCGGGCTGTTTACCCGCCGCCTTCAGGCTGGATTCTACGGCATCGAAGCGACGCTCGAACTTGCGATTACACCCGCGCAGCGCGGCTTCCGGGTCCTGCTTCAGGTGCCGCGCGGCGTTGACGCAGGCAAACAGCAGGTCGCCCAGCTCCTCGCGGGCGTGCTCGCTGTCCTCCGCCGCCACCGCTTCCCGCAGCTCCCTGACTTCTTCTTCGATTTTAGCCAGCACGCCGTCGATTTCCGGCCAGTCAAAGCCAACCTGCGCCGCCCTTTTCTGCAATTTCAGCGCTCGTGTAAGGGCCGGCAGGCCAACTGCAACACCGCCCAGGGTTCCGGACTCCCCTTTCGCGGCCCGCTCGGAGGCCTTGATAGCCTCCCAGTTTGCCTTGACCTGCTCTTCATCGATCCGGGTATTGGTGTTGTCCCCGTAGAGTTCGCCGGATGGAAAGACGTGGGGATGCCGGCGCACCAGCTTCCTGACCAGCGTATCCACAATCTGCGGAAAGTCGAAGTGACCCTCCTCCCGCCCCAGCTGGGCGTAGAAAATAACCTGGAACAGCAGGTCGCCGAGCTCTTCCTTCAGGTGTGCGAAGTCCTCCCGCTCGATTGCCTCCGCCACCTCGTAGGCCTCTTCGATGGTGGAGGGGACGATACTGGCAAAACTCTGCTTCAGGTCCCAGGGACACCCCCCTTCGGGGTGGCGCAACTGCGCCATCAGAAACTGAAGATCCTCGACAGAAAACTGCGTACTTTCAGACATGCACTGTCTCTCCATTTGTACCGGCTGCGAGCGGTGGAAATCCCGGTTCTCAGTGAAGGATCCGCCGTTTGGCAGATGCCACATTCGGCAGTTGATTGATCCGGTGCAATACCCGGCTCAGCTCCTCAAAATTGTGAATCTCCGCCGTAATCACCATATCCACGGTGTGCTTGTGCTTGTTGGAGTTGGTCTGCATGGCGGTGATATTGATTCGCTGGCTGTCCATCATGGCGGTCACATCCCGCAGCAGGCCGTGACGGTCATAGGCCTCAACCATGATCTCCACCGAGTAAACTTCCAGGGGCTTCTCTGCCCACTCCACCTGCAGTATGCGCTCCGGCTCCTCGGACTGCATGCGCAACATATTGGCGCAATCTTTCCGGTGAATGGACACCCCGCGCCCCAGGGTGATATAGCCCATGATTTCGTCCCCGGGCAGCGGGTTACAACAGCGGGCAATATGGGTCATCAGGCTGCCGACACCGTCGATATACACATCTGCCTGCCCTTCCCGGTGCACCGGTGCGGTGAGCGGCAACACCGGCTCGGTGCGGTCCACTTTCACCATGCGCTGGGCCGCATTCAGTACCTGGCCAACGCCGATATCGCCAGCACCTACCGCCGCATAGAGGTCATCCAGTGAGTGCATATTCAGCTTGCCCGCGAGCTTGCCAAAGTCGAAGTCCGCCAGTGCCAGCTGCTTGAATTCACCGTCGAGAATACTGCGACCATCAGCAACATTCTGGTCCCGCGCCTGCTGCTTGAACCAGTGGATAATCTTGGCCCGCGCGCGGGACGTAGTGATGTAACCGAGACTTTTTGAAATCCAGTCGCGACTCGGGGCCTCGCGCTTGCCGGTCAGGATTTCAACCTGGTTCGCGGTCTGCAACTCGTGGTTCAGGGGCACGATCCGCCCATCGACTTTTGCCCCCCGGCAGCGATGTCCGATTTCAGTATGGATCTTGTAGGCGAAATCCAGGGGCGTGGCGCCCCGGGGCAGGTCCACCACATGGCCGTCCGGGGTAAACACGTAGATTCGGGTATCCACGTCGCTGGCCTGGAGGTCATCCTCAAACGGATTGCCTCCCACTTCTTCGTGCCAGTCCAGTACCTGCCTGAGCCAGGCAATTTTCTGCTCGTAGCCGTCCTGGCCCTCGAGTTGTCCGGACTTTTTATCGGTTCCCTTGTAGCGCCAGTGCGCACAGACGCCGTACTCGGCCTCCTCGTGCATGGCAAATGTGCGGATCTGTACTTCCAGTACTTTGCGATCCGGTCCGATGACCGCGGTGTGCAACGAGCGATAGCCATTTTCTTTGGGCGAGGCGATATAGTCATCAAACTCGTTGGGAATATTGCGCCAGAGGTTGTGCACGATGCCGAGTACCGCATAACAATCCCTGACCGTAGGCACCAGGATCCTGACCGCGCGAATATCGTAAACCTGGGAAAAGCCGATATTCTTGCGCCGCATTTTTCGCCAGATGCTGTAGATATGCTTGGCGCGGCCGTAGACCTCGCCTTCGATTTCCGACTTCGCAAGCTCACTGCGCAGTAGTTTCAGCACATCGTCGATATATTCCTGCCGGGCGAGGCGTTTTTCGTCCAGCAGGTGCGCAATGCGCATGTAGTCATCCGACTCCAGGTAGCGGAACGACAGGTCTTCCAGTTCCCATTTGATGTGCCCGATACCCAGGCGGTGTGCCAGCGGTGCATAGACATCGGCGACCTCCCGGGCCACTCGCCGGCGCTTGTCCTCATCCGCCTTTTTCGCCGCGCGAATCGCACAGGTGCGCTCCGCCAGCTTGATCAGGGCCACCCGCACATCGTCCACCAGTGCAACCAGCATGCGACGGATATTTTCCGAGTGCTCTTCTACCGCGCCGCCCTGCTTTTCGTCACCGGTATCCGCGCTGCGCTTGCGGATTGCCGCCATGCGCAACACGCCGCGAATCAGCTTGGCAACCGTCTCGCCCATTTCCCCTTCGACGGTGTTCAGCGACAGCCGGTTTTCCCGCACCGCCCGATACAGCATGGCTGCACAGAGCGCCTCGCCATCGATCTGCAGGTCCGCGAGGATTTCCACCATTTCCAGGCCGGTGAGGAAGCTGCTGGTGCCCTCGGCCCAGATATTCTCCGCCTCAATGGCCTTGTGCTCGGCTTCCTCGCTCAGCTCTACCGCACTGCGCAGCGAGACCAGCGCGCCGCCTTCCAGTTTTGCCATGGCCTGGATGTGGCGCAGCCACGCCTCCCTGTCGAGGGTGCCGTCTGCCAATCTGGGATAATTCTTTCTGACCTGAACCAATGGTTTACTCGCAAACTGGTTAGAAAAATTCGGGACAATCCGGGCCCGATCAGGGTGTATCCGGGTCAAACAGGCCGGACGACAGGTAGCGGTCACCGCGATCGCAGATAATCGCTACGATGGTGGCATTTTCCACCTCCGCGGCCACCCGCAGCGCACCCGCCACCGCTCCGCCGGAAGACACTCCACAAAAAATGCCTTCTTCCCGGGCCAGGCGGCGGGTCATCTGCTCCGCCTCTTGCTGACTGATATCCATCACCCGGTCGACTTCTTCCGGGACAAAAATTTTCGGCAAATAGGCCTGGGGCCAGCGCCGGATTCCCGGGATGGCAGATCCCTCCGTCGGCTGCAAACCAATGATTTCTACCGCCGGGTTCTGGCCCTTCAGGTAGCGACCGCACCCCATGATGGTGCCTGTGGTGCCCATGGAGGACACCAGATGGGTGATCTCCCCCCCGGTCTGACGCCAGATTTCGGGGCCGGTGGTCTCGATATGCGCGGCTGGGTTGTCGATATTGGAGAACTGGTCCAGCACCAGCCCACGTCCCTGCGCCTGCATTTCCAGTGCCAGATCCCGCGCACCCTCCATCCCCTGGGCTCCCGACACCAGGATCAGCTCGGCCCCGTACGCCGTCATCGCCGCCTTGCGTTCGTCGGTCGCGGTTTCCGGCATAATCAGGATCATTCGGTAACCCTTGATGGCCGCAGCCATCGCCAGGGCGATCCCGGTATTGCCACTGGTGGCCTCGATCAGGGTATCGCCGGGGCGGATCTGCCCGCGGGCCTCCGCGCGGCTGATCATTGACAGTGCCGGGCGGTCCTTGACTGACCCCGCGGGATTGTTCCCTTCAAGTTTCAGCAGAATCTTATTTGAGGTGTGGCCGGCGAGTCGCTGTAGCCGGACCAGCGGTGTATTGCCGATGCAATCGGCAATAGTGGGATATTCCATAGTCAACTTCAGATCCATCCGGAATGCGGGCGCACATTCTACCTCCCCGCCGCCCCAGCTGCGAATTCCACCCTGTGCCCGAATCCGCGCAGCACCACTACTTTCCACCAAATGGTCGAAAATAGCGGGTGGCATCTGTGGCACACAGGGGTAAAATCGGACAAAAATAACACACACTGATATTTGATCTGCTATGGCCGACTCTCCCCATCCCCCTGCCGTCAGGGCCACAGACTCCGAAGTTACGGGAGCCAGGCCGCGTAAAATCCGGTCTCTGCGGGCAATTCTGTTTCTTTACGCCTTTACCCCGGCACTGGCATTGGCAGTCGTGCTGTGCCTGCTGTTCACCTTTCAGCAGATGAATGATCGCCGTGACTTGCTGCTAAGCCACGGTCGCGCCAGTGCGGAACAGCTGGTGGAACTGATCCACCTGAGTAATGGGTACACGTTCGAGGAACGCGTCGAGTGGCTGGACAAAAGCTTGCTGGCCCTGATGCTAGACCGGGAGATGATTCGCTCGGTCCAGCTTTACCGCGCCGACCTCACTGAAGCGGGTACCGAAGAATTCACCCTCGTTTCCAGTGCTGGCCCCCGCCCCCGCGCCACTTTTACCCCGGCCCAGCTGGCCGGTATGCAGGCCCACGTTTACGAAGACATCGACAGCCTGCAGGTATTGCACCCCCTTGATGGCGGTGAAGCCCATTGCTGGCTGGCAATCGAGTTGCGCCGCCCCTACTTCCTGGTCGGTACCTACCAGATCGCGCTGGTGGGCCTTATCGGCATCATTGCCTGCGCCCTCGCTGCGCTGGTATGGGCGGTTTTCCTGTCGGAGCGAGCGGCGCGGGAACTGATGCATTTCCGCGATACCCTGAAGGAAATCGGTCGCGGCAATTTCTCGATACGGGCCGCCAGGAGCCGCAGCCAGGAGCTCAATCTCCTCGGCGACCAGATCAACCAGATGGCAGACAGCCTCGCCGACAATCAGGTGGACTTCCAGGACAACCTGCAGCAATCGATGGACGATCTGCGCCAGTCTCTGGACGCCATGGAAGAGCAGAACATCGAGCTGGAGCTGGCCCGCAAGAAGGCAATCGAAAACAGCCGGGTAAAGTCCACCTTTCTGGCCAATACCAGCCACGAAATCCGCACCCCGCTGAACGGTATTATCGGTTTCACCAACCTGCTGTTGAAAACGGAAATGGACGAGCTGCAGCGGGATTACCTGCAGACCATCCAGCGCTCATCCGAAAGCCTGCTCACCACCATCAACGGCATTCTCGATTTCTCCCGCATTGAAGCCGGCAGCCTGGTCCTCGACCACACCCCCATGAACCTGGGGCAGGTACTGGAGGAAACCCTGCAGATTCTGGCCCCCTATGCCTACGAGCACAGCCTGGAACTGGTGCCGTTTATCGATGCACAACTGCCGCCGTCGCAGGTCGGCGATCCGCTGCGAATCAAACAGATACTCACCAACCTGGTGGGCAATGCGATTCGCTGCTCCGAGGACGGAAATATCCCGGTGCGGATCGCCGTTTACGGCGGTAAAGGCTCGGAACTGATGGCCCGCATCAGCATCACTGATATCGGCAACCGCGCGGACGACCAGCCCCGCCACGAACTGAAGCAACTGCTCAGCAGCCAGAACCTGCACCAACACCAGTTCAACAGTAACGGCATGGGTCTCAGTATTGCCCGCAGCCTGATCGAGTCCATGCAGGGCAGCATCGGTATCGACGATACCGAAAATGGCGGCTTTACTTACTGGTTCCAGATCCCGCTGGTGATCGACCGCAACCGCAGCAGTGCAATCCGCCGCGAGCAGTTCCCCGGCTGCCGGGTGATGTTGGCGGACCCCAACCCGATGACACGCCAGCAGGTCTGCCAGCAGCTGGAGCTGTGGAATGCGAAGCCCCTGGAGCACGGCGACGGCGAAACCCTGCTTCCGGTACTCGACCAGATGTGGCGACACGATGCACTGCCGGACGCGGTTATCGTGGATACCGCCCTGGCAAACGGCGATTTCGACAGATTTGTCGCGGAAGTACAGCAGCTGGTCGACACCTGTCAGTGTCGCATCATTATCCAGGGGTCTCCCATGGACCTGCGCCGCTGTTACGACCCGCTGCGTACCCGCGTGCTCGCCTTCCTCGGCAAACCGGTCAGCCGCGAGGGGCTGCTGCGCGCACTGAAACGCGCCGTCCCCAATCAGTCCCACCCGCGCCCGAACACCGGCAGCTTCCCCAGCCTGCCGTGGCCGGATAAACCGCGGGTACTGGTGGTGGACGATTACGAAGCCAACCGCCTGCTGATGAGCGAACTGTTGCGCGCGCAGAATATCGAAACGGTCATCGCATCCAGTGGTGAAGAAGCCCTTTCCCTGTGGCGCAAGCAACACTTTGACATGGTGTTTATGGATATCCAGATGCCCAATATGGATGGCATCGAGGCCACCGCCCGTATTCGCAGCGAAGAATCGGGTCGGCGTACACCGATCATCGCCCTCACCGCCCACGTGGGTACCGAGGAAAAGTCACGGCTGCTGACCGCGGGCCTGGATGACTACCTGAGCAAGCCCGTAAGCGAAGCGCAGCTCACCCACACCATCAAGCGCTGGATGGAGTTTTCCTCCCAGCGAAATGACGGTAACGCCACTACATTCCGCGAGCCACGCCTGGTAGATATCAGCGAAAGCCTCAAGCTCAGTAACCAGGATCCCAACCTGGCCCGGGACCTCCTGCGCATGCTGCTAAAAGGGCTGCACGATGACGAACAGGCGCTTACCCAGCTGATGGAGGCGCAGGATCACAAGGGCATGTTCGAGCTGGTGCACCGGTTGCACGGCGGCTGCTGCTATTGCGGTGTGCCCCGCCTGCGCGCTGCTACCGAGCAGCTGCAGGAACAGCTGCGCCCGCAGCGCGAGGATGCATCGGCAGAGATTCGAGTGGATCTGTTTCAGCGACTGATGAAAGAAATCCGCCGCTTGCGGGATTGGGCGCAGGAACAGGACCTCGACGCACTGTTTGGCCTCGAGCCCCAGTCAGTGGAGGCAGCGGAGTAAGCCGGGGGAGCAAGCCGACTAACCGAGAGACGCTCTAACCGGTCAATCCGCGAGGTAAACCTGGCGAAACAGCTCGCGACTTTTCAGCGGCCGCTCCCCCAGCAGGGGCCGCAACAGCAGCCGCCCCAGGCGCTTGGCTGTTGCGAGCACCCGGGCCTCCATCGGCTCCGCGCCCGGCGCCGCTGACATAGCGGCAGCGAGCGCCAGCAGGTCCGCGCCGGAAAACTGGTCACCACGCAGCGGGCAACCTGGTGGCACCACCACCGGTACCAGCCCATCTTCCGCAACCAATCGATAGTGCGCAGAGGGTTCCACTGGCTTACCAGCCAGCGGGCTGAAATCCAGCTGCGGCAGGTTGCCGGACTCCAGCAGTAGCTGTATTTCAAAGCGCCGCAGGGGCTCCTCCAGCTCCCGGTTGCACTCGCCCTGTAACATTGCGAGTTGCTGCAGTAGAGACTGGTAGGCCGCAAATACCGGCTCCTGGGCATCCCCCTCCGGCAACAGACGCATCAGCAACTCATTGACATAGAGCCCGGCATAGACCGCCCGGCCCTTTAGCCACAGCGCCTGACCGGCGGCTTCCACCGGCCCCAGTGTCTTCAGGTCGTGGCGACCGAGGAGGGTCACCAGCAGGGGGGAAAATGGCTGCAGCGCGCGCTGGCGGCGCTGCTTGTCGCGACGGGCACCTTTGGCGATACAGGCAATTCGCCCGTACTCCGGCGTCAAAAGCTCCAGAATCAGACTGGTGTCGCGGAACGGGCGGGAATGGAGAATATACGCGGGCTGGGGCGGCAACTGCTGCACAGGACACCCCTCGCCTTACTGCTTGTCAATATATCCGAGGCTGCGCAGCGCGCGCTCGTCGTCGGACCAGCCGGATTTCACTTTCACCCACAGGTTCAGCATCACTTTGCTGTCAAACAGGCGCTCCATATCCATCCGCGCCTGCTGGCCGATCTGCTTGATGCGCTCGCCCTTGGTGCCGATCAGGATGCGCTTCTGACCATTGCGCTCCACCAGAATGGCGGCACTGATGTGCAGTACGCTGCCGTCCTGGGCGAACTCCTCCACCTCTACGGTCACCGCATAGGGGATCTCCGCACCCAGCTGGCGCATCACCTTCTCGCGCACGATTTCCGCGGCCAGAAAACGCGAGCTGCGGTCGGTAATCTGGTCGTCCTCAAAAAAGTGCACACCTTCCGGCAGGCGCTCGACAATCACTTTTTCCAGCGCATCCAGGTTGGCATTGCGCAGTGCCGACAAGGGCACGATTTCAGCATTCGGGAAACGCGCCGACAACTCCTGCAGCTGCGGCAGCAACGCGTTCTTGTCTTCCAGCTGGTCGACCTTGTTCACCGCAATAATCAGCGGGACTTTCAGGCCACGGAGTTTCTGCGCCACCAGCTCATCCCCTTCGGTCCAGCGCGCACGTTCAACCACGAACACCACCACATCCACATCGCGGGTGGAGCTGATCGCCGCCCGGTTCATATAGCGGTTGATGGCCTTTTCCTGGTCACCGTGCAGCCCGGGGGTATCGACAAAAACGATCTGGTTGGGCCCCTCGGTCTTGATCCCGAGCATGTTGTGGCGGGTGGTCTGGGGCTTGCGGGAAGTGATGCAGATCTTCTGCCCGAGGATATGGTTCAACAGGGTAGATTTGCCCACATTGGGCCTGCCTACGATAGCCACATATCCGCAGCGGGAAGGTTGTTCGCTCAAGGGGTATCTCCGGGCCTTAGGCGTGTGAATGTGTAAATAGCGGGCCGATTATAGCCTCAGCCCTGCCCGGTCAGTCGGGCATAGGCTTCGCTCGCCGCGGCTTTTTCTGCCGCCCGACGATTGCCTGCGGTACCCCGTACCGGTGCCTTGAGGCCGGAAACCCGGCACTCCACGACAAATTGCTGGGAGTGCTCCTCGCCAGCGACTTCGACCACAGTATATTCCGGCAGCGGCTTCTGCCGCGCCTGCAGCCATTCCTGCAGGCGGGTCTTGGGGTCTTTGGCGGTTTCCAGGGACAGGTTCTGCAGGCGCGAGGCAAACCAGGCCAGTACCCGGGCGCGCGCGGCTTCGAGCCCCGCATCCAGGTAGATGGCACCGATGATGGCCTCCACCGCATCCGCCAGAATGGACGCGCGGCGGTGGCCACCGCTTTTCATCTCCCCTTCCCCCAGGCGCAGGCATTCGCCCAGCTCCAGTTCCCGGGCCAGTTTGGCCAGGGTCTCGCCGCTGACCAGCTGGGCGCGCAGGCGGCTCATCTGCCCCTCGCGGCCCTCCGGGAACTTTTCAAACAGGGCGGCACTGATGGTGAAGCCGAGGATGGAGTCGCCGAGGAACTCCAGGCGCTCGTTGTTGCGACTGCCGTGGGATCGGTGGGTGAGCGCCAGGGTGAGTAATTCCTGGCGCGTAAACTCGTGACCCAGCCGGTTGCTGAGCCGTTGAAGCAGAAGGTCTGTCACCGTCTATCTGTCATCTCTACGGAACTGTTCAAGGTCAACCAGGGGCTCGCAGCAGAGCTCCGGCTTGGCGGTATTGAGCTGCTTGTCGAACTTCATCACCACATCCACGTTCTGGAACAGTGGCTGGCGCAACTCGTAATTGATGCTGACCAGTGTGCTGTCAGCACCGCGGACAATCTTGACTGCCTGGGTCGGCTGGCCGCGCACGTTGTTGATAGTGAAAAAGCGGTCCAGTTCGCGCTTGATCTCGGTATTGCTCATTTCGCGGATATTGTCCTTCTCGGACAGGGCCACCAGCCCCTCTTCCACGTAGTGCGCATCAATATACGCCGGGCCCATCTTGGAGACCACGGTCAGGCAGAAACCGAATACAGCGATAATAAACAGCCAGCCCCAGTAACTCATACCCTTCTGGGTGGCCAGTGACCGCAGCTGCGGAAGTTGTGTTTGCAAAGCCATGATGTCGTACCGATTTATCGTTTTAATGAGTGCCGGTCATCCATGTGTCCGATTTGCCAGCCCCTGTAACTCCCTGTTACTGCCCGCAGCCGGACTATTCGATCCCGCCGACGCGATTAAAGCTGGGCAGGCTGAATAGTTTGTCCCAATGCATCCAGATTGCAAAGGCCTTGCCGACAATGTCTTTCTCCGGCACGAAGCCCCACTCGCGGCTGTCGAGGCTGTTGTCCCGGTTGTCCCCCATCATAAAGTAATGGCCTTCGGGCACCACCAGGGTGCGGATATTGCCGTAACGGCTGGGGATAACGCTCTTCGCCATCAGGTGGCGCTTGTCACCGATGTCTTCCCACAGGAACTCTTTCAGCGGATTCCCCGGCGGCAGTGCCTGGATCAGCTCCTGGGGCGCAGCCTTGCCATTGATATACAGCACATTGTCGGTTACCCGGATTTCATCTCCCGGCAGGCCAATGACCCGCTTGATGTAATAGGTATCATTCATATGCGGGGGGAAAAACACCATTACGTCGCCGCGCTTCGGCTCCCCCAGATCCAGCACCTTGGTGCGCGATACCGGCAGGCGCAGGCCATATGCAAACTTGTTGACCAGGATAAAGTCGCCCTTGATCAGGGTCGGATCCATGGAAGCCGACGGGATCTGGAAGGGCTCCACCAGAAACGAGCGCAGTACGAACACGATGGCCAGCACCGGGAAAAATGATTTGGCGTATTCCACCAATACCGGTTCGGAAACCGGCTCGCCACCGTGCACGCCCTTGCCGGCAGCACCGGCGCCCTGGGCTGCCAGGGCCTTGCGTCCTTTGGCCAGAAACAACGCATCAAACAGCCAGATTGCTCCGGTAGCAACAACCAGCAGGAGCAGGATCAGGGGAAAATTGATATCCATTCACTCGTCTCTTTTTTATGAATTCGGGCCCGGCAGCAAGTCCCTGGCTGCCGGACATCGAAGCGCCGGTAAGGCTCTCCGTCAGCTGTCCACCTTGAGCACCGCCAGGAACGCATCCTGGGGCACCTCGACCTTACCGAGCTGCTTCATCCGGCGCTTGCCCGCCTTCTGTTTTTCCAGCAGCTTCTTCTTGCGGGTGACATCACCACCATAACACTTGGCGGTGACATTCTTGCGCAGGGCCTTCACCGTGGTACGCGCGATCACCTGACCACCGATGGCCGCCTGGATTGCCACGTCGAACATCTGACGCGGAATCAGCTCTTTCATTTTTTCTGCCAGCGCACGACCGCGCTGTTGCGCATTGTCACGATGCAGGATCACCGCCAGGGCATCCACCCGCTCGCCATTGATGAGGATATCAAGACGCACCAGCTTTGCGGGGTCGAATCGCACAAAGTTGTAATCCAGCGAAGCGAAACCGCGGCTCACGGACTTGAGGCGGTCGAAAAAGTCCATCACCACTTCGCTCATGGGCAGCTCGTAGCGCAGCGACACCTGGCCCCCCACGTACTGCATATCCTTCTGGATCCCGCGTTTTTCCACACACAGGGTGATGACATTGCCCAGGTAGTCCTGGGGTACCAGGATATTCGCCTCGACGATGGGCTCGCGCATCTCCTCGATCATACCCAGGTCGGGCATGCGCGAGGGGTTGTCCATATTGATCACCTCACCGTTGGTAAGCTGCACTTCGTAGACCACTGTGGGCGCGGTAGTGATCAGGTCGAGGTTGTATTCGCGCTCCAGGCGCTCCTGGATAATCTCCATGTGGAGCATGCCGAGGAAGCCACAGCGGAAACCAAAGCCCAGCGCATCGGAGGTTTCCGGCTCATAGAACAGGGAGGCGTCGTTGAGGGATAACTTGTCCAGGGCATCGCGGAACGCTTCGTAATCGTCGGAGCTCACCGGGAACAGGCCCGCATAGACCTGCGGCTTCACTTTCTGGAAGCCCGGCAGCATGGATACTTCGTCGGCGCCCTTGGCGTGGGTCAGGGTGTCGCCCACGGGGGCGCCGTGAATGTCCTTGATCCCGGCAACCACAAAGCCCACTTCACCGGCCTTCAGGATTCCGGTTTCCTTGCGCTTGGGCGTGAACACACCGACATTGTCCACCACGTGGGGGCGGCCGATGGACTTGGTCACGATCTTGTCTTTGGTCTGCAGGGTGCCCTGCACGACCCGCACCAGTGACACCACCCCCAGATAGCTGTCGAACCAGGAGTCGATGATCAGCGCCTGCAGCGGCGCATCCACGTCGCCCTGAGGCGGAGGTACCAGGCGCACCAGGTCCTCCAGCACGTCTTCCACCCCGAGCCCGGACTTGGCACTGCAGCGGGTGGCTTCGGTTGCATCGATACCGATGATGTCTTCGATCTCTTCCGCCACTTTTTCCGGCTCTGCCTGGGGCAGGTCCATCTTGTTCAGTACCGGAATCACTTCCAGCCCCTGCTCGATGGCGGTATAGCAGTTGGCCACGGACTGGGCCTCGACCCCCTGGGCGGCGTCCACTACCAGCAGCGCACCTTCACAGGCGGCCAGGGAACGGGACACCTCGTAGGAAAAATCCACGTGTCCGGGAGTATCAATAAAGTTCAGCTGGTAGGTCTTACCGTCGCGGGCGGTGTAGTCCAGAGTCACGCTCTGGGCCTTGATGGTAATACCCCGCTCCCGCTCGATATCCATGCTGTCGAGCACCTGCTGGGCCATCTCGCGATCGGAGAGGCCACCGCACACCTGGATAAACCGGTCTGCGAGGGTGGATTTCCCGTGGTCGATATGGGCGATGATGGAGAAATTGCGGATATGGGAGAGATCAGTGGCCACTGCGAGGATAAAACCTTTTAAAAATCAGTGAGTTAATAGGCGGACCGGGCCGCGCTGTGGGCGCAAGTCTAACAGGTTGCGCAAAAAGTGCATCCAGTCTCTCTGCATCCCCGATGGTTAAAGGGATCCGGGGCAGTTGGCCCGCCCCGACCCCTCTCGTTACTCACCTCACTGCTTCAGTGATGTTCAATCCTCGTCAATCTGGATGGTGCGGAAGGTCGGCTGGCCGCCGCGGAAGAAGCGGATCGGCAGCAGCTCACCCGCCGGCAGCTTTTTGACGATCTTGTCGTAGTCGGTCATTGACTCGACGGCGTCGAATCCCAGCTGGGCAATGATGTCGCCGCTGCGCAAACCGGCATTGGCACCGGCCTTGCCCGGCACCACCTGTTTTACCAGCACACCGCTGTCAACTCCCCAGCGCTGCTTGAGGCCATCCGGAATCTCGTCGACAACCAGGCCGAGACGACCACCCACATCGGTGCTGGCCGGCGCATTGGCCTGCTCGGGCTCATCTTCACCCGGCAACGCGCCCACGCGCACCTTGAGCTTGCGCTCCTTGCCCTCACGCATCAGGCGAACCGGCACTTCCGACCCGGGACGAATCTGGCCTACCACATGGGGCAGATCCCCGGACATCAGGATTTTTTCATCGTTGAAGTGGGTGATGATATCGCCCACCTGGATACCGGCGCTGTCAGCGGGAGAGCCAGCTTCAAGTTGCCCGACCAGTGCACCGACGGGTTTTTTCAGTCCCATGGCGGTGGCGAGCTTGCGGTCCACATCCTGGATCCCCACACCCAGCCAGCCGCGGTCCACCCGTCCCTTTTCTTTCAGCTGCGCCACCACGTCCTGGGCCAGGCTTGCGGGAATAGCGAAAGACAGGCCGATGGAGCCGCCACTGCGGGTATAGATCTGGGAGTTGATGCCCACCACTTCGCCATTCAGGTTGAACAGCGGCCCGCCGGAATTACCCGGGTTGATGGCCACATCCGTCTGGATGAACGGCACGTAATTCTCGCGGCTTTCATTGGGAATGCTGCGTCCCATGGCACTGACAATGCCGGCGCTGGCGGAATAGTCCAGGCCGAATGGTGAACCGATGGCAACCACCCATTCGCCGACCTTCATACTTTCGGAATCCCCCCAGCGCACCGTGGGCAGATTGTCCGCGTCCACCTTGAGCAGGGCCAGATCCGAACGCTGGTCCGTGCCGATGACCCTGGCGTCGTATTCGCGTCGGTCGGTCAGGGTTACCCGCACTTCATCGGCACCGTCAACCACGTGATTGTTGGTGACCACATAGCCATCGGAGGAAATAATGAAACCGGACCCCATACTGGCCACCGGCCGCTGCTGGCGCTGACGGGGTTCCAGCAGGTGGCGGAAAATATCCGGGATTTCCTGCTGGTACTGCGGCGGCAAACGGTTGTGGGAAACCTGGTTGCGCTCCAGGGTGTTGATTTTCACTACCGCAGGCGAGTTTTGCTCGATCAGGTCGGTAAGTTCGGGTAAACCGCGCGCATTGGCGGTCATTGCAACAAGGAAACAGAGCGCAATAAAAATCTGCGAACAGCGTGTAACCATATTTTTGTTACCCCTAATAGGCTCTTCTACTAATACAGAAATGCGTCAATAGACGACAAAGTACAAAAAGTGTGCTGGCAACCGGGAATTTTCACTACGATTTATCCTGTCAGGTTGCCGGGACCGGCCAGATGTAAAGGAAACGCCCGCTCCTGACCAATGTCACTTGTTAGTGGTGATTTTCGCGAGAAAGTTCGCATTCCCCAGTGTAAAACAGTGTTAAGGATCACATGCCTGAATTGCGCCCCCGACAGCAACGCGGCCTGTTCCACCACCAGCGACTCCAGTATGGCCAGTCCGCGCTGGAAGCACCGCTATTCTATTTCCCCGCTGAAGCACCCGGCGACCAGACCGGGATCGTAATGGCCGGCACCCACGGCGATGAAATTGCCGCAGTGGTCACCCTGTCCTGTGCCCTGCGCGCACTGGAAGCAGGCCAGCTCCGCCACCATGTGATCCTCGCGGTCAACCCCGATGGCTGCCAGCTTGGTACCCGTTCCAATGCGCGGGGCGTTGACCTGAACCGCAACTTCGCCACCATCAACTGGCAGGGAGGCGGCACCCAGTACCGCTGGAACAGCTCGGCGGATGCCCGCGACGTATTCCTGCACACCGGCGAGCGCCCCGCTTCGGAGCCGGAAACCCGCGCCCTGTGCCGCCTGATATCGGAACTGCGGCCGGCCTGGATGGTATCCATCCACGACCCGCTTGCCTGTGTCGAAGACCCCCTGCAAAGCCCCCTGGGCCAGTGGCTGGCTGAAGGCATGGACCTGCCACTGGTAACCGAACTCGGCTACAAAACCCCCGGCTCATTCGGCACCTGGAGCGCGGAAAACCAGTTCCACTGCATTACCCTGGAGTTCCCGCCGATTTCCGCCGATGCCGCCAGCGAGGATTACCTGGACATGATGACGCAACTGCTCTGCTACGAGGGCTGACCCGGTAACGTCAGGTCCAGTAAACCCGTCCGCCGGCAAAGCGCAGCGGGTTGATATCTTTTGCCAGCCAGGTCGGGCCATCCAGGTCCACAAAGCGCACCAAATGTCCCAGCGGCCAGGCCGCGCGCACCGCGCGGGAAGTACATAACATACACCCCAGCATCAACTCGAAGCCCGCTGCTTTTCCAGCCTCGGCCAGCGCCAGCGCCTCCGTCAGTCCACCGGTCTTGTCCAGCTTGATATTCAACATGTCGTAACGCCCCTGGAGACGGGGCAGGTCCTTGCGCGTGTGACAGCTTTCATCGGCACAGATCGGCAACGGGTGGCGAAAGTGCGCCAGGGGTTCGTCTTCCGCGACCGGCAGCGGCTGCTCCAGCATCGCCACCCCCAGGTTGGCGAGCTGCTCGCACAACTGTGGCAGATCTTCGCCCTGCCAGGCTTCATTGGCATCGATCACCACTTCGGCATCAGGGGCAGCTGCACGTACCGCCTCGACGCGCGGGAGGATCAACTCCCGGTCAAGTTTCAGCTTCAGCACCGACACGCCCTGGGCCACAGCCTCCCGTGCGGACGCCGCCATTGCCTCTGGCCCGGCAATCACCAGGGTCTGAACCGTCGGCAGCGAGGGCGGCACCGGCGCACCCGCACCAGCGCGCTGTTGCTGCCAGTCCTGCATTGCACAGTCTACGGCGTTGCGCGCGGCGCCCGCGGGTATCATGGTCTGCAATGCTTCCAGTGTCAGCCCTTGCTCCAGCGCGGGAAACACAGAGCGAAGCTCTCCCAACACCGACTCCACGCTTTCGCCATAGCGGGGATAGGGGGTGCACTCACCCACGCCGGTGATGCCGTCCCGCAGGTACTCCACCACAACTACCTCCGCCTGGCTGCGCGCACCGCGGGAAATGACAAATGCGGTCCGCAAAGGCCAGCTCTCGGCGTAACAGCGCACTTCGGTCATGGAGGTGCCCTCCGGGGAAGTCCAGACAGGGGGAAGGAAAAGTCAGGGCGATCCCGACCACTCCGCTTCAAGTTTAGGAAACTGGCGAAAAGGTGCCCGGGAAAAGGTGGGATTGGCCGATATCCCGGCGGCAGCCGCGACGAAAGGGCAAACCGGGGAAGGGGATAAACAGATCTGAGCCGGGTGCTATTTGAGGCTGGCAGGCACCGCGCAGGGATGACTCCGCTCAAGTCCCAGAAACTGCGGCACAAACGCCGGGTTGCGCCGGTTCCAGTAGCCGTAAAGGCGCACCGCCACCCCGCCGGTGAGCAGGCCCACAACGGCGCCGGAAATGGCACCGGCCTCCGCGGCCAGCGCCTCGCCGCCAAGGGCACCCAGCAACATGGTCACCAGCGGCAACAGGTAGACCACCAGGGCACTGCTGGCGAGGGTGTTTTCTGCGATACCGATACGCACGGTATCGTGCAGGGCAATCTGGCGATGCTGGGCGCTATCTACCGGCACGAAGACCCGCGAGGCACTGGCCCAGAAATCGCCCAGCAGCCCGGTACCACAGCCGGATTTTGCGGCACAGCCGTGACAGCCGCTGCGCTGCACGGTTTCCACCCAGATACCATCGTGGCCTATGGCCACCACGCGGCCCCGCTCTTCAATCACACTGATTACCCGACTTCCGATTACCCGCGCCTCAATGTTTGCCAGTGACACTTCTGGCAACCAGTTGCGCGGTCTGCACGGGGATTTCCCCCACAACGGTTATGGTATAGCGCTGCTTGTCGAACACAACGTGATCCATATAGGCCACGGTCGCGCCGCGCACCGCGCGGCCATTGAAATTCATTTCCGGCCCCAGCGCCTGCACGAACACGGTAAAGACACTGAGCCCATCGCTGTATACCAGCAGCTCACCCTGGTCAATTTCACGGCTGGCTACAGGCTTGAATCCCGGCGGTACCCAGCGCAACTGCCAGCGGCTGACGATACTGCCGCAGTCACTGCCGGCGTCGGATTCCCGCGCATCCGGGGATTTGGCTACCAGGTCCTCATCCTTTACCGGTGACAGATCCAGTTCCACAAACTGATAGCGCTCCAGCACCTGGCCATTGGGGTTCACCAGCATGGACTTCAGTGGCAGGCCCGTGTCCTCGTGGACACTGACCACCATCCCGAGGCGGTGGACATCCTTCGGGCGCAACTCCAGAACCACCGCATCCCGGTCCGCCACGCGCTCACGCCCGCGCTGTAGCACGTGGTAGAGACTCTGTACATTCTGCTGCCCCATCTGGCTCCAGAGACCTGCCCGGGACAGAGGGCTACCCTCCCGTCGACAGTGGGCGTCCTGGCCGCGACTGACCAGTTCGCGCGGGGTTCCGCTCAGGTAGCGCACGCGCTCCACCTGTTCGCCACCGCGCACCCCGTGAATGACTTCCAGGGTTTCCAGCATGCCCACATGCTCGTATGTGACCAGCCCCCGGTACTCCAGATTGGTTACCGCATCCGCCATTTTGCCGAGCCAGTACACCGGCGACCGCGTTGCGGTCTCCTCGCTGCCGCTTTCGACTTGTTCGGGGGCTTGATTCGGGAGTTGCTCCGGGGCTTGCTGAGCGGACACCGGAGGCGGTGAGGCCTGTTGCGCCAGCGCCGGATTGAACGCGGGCAGGAATAACAAAGCCAACAGCAAGCTGTTGGCTTTGGAGGTGGTCATTTGATGAAGCTTCAGCATGACGACTCTTTAATATTTATCCGACGGAACCCGTGCAGTCACGCATCTTGTGGGGCATCGCCCACATTTACTCGGGCGGCTGCTCACCGTAAGTCGCACGGGCGAAAGGTACCATACCCTGGCTACCCATCTGCGCCGCCTGCTCCGAATGTTCGATCATCACCCGGTTGAGGTGGCGCATCAATTCCGGAGAGGGAACCAGTTGCATGGGCACGCCCTGCTGCGCGGCACCGCGTTGCTGCTCAGGTGTCACCAGCGGCATGGTACTGACCGAACGGGTATTCAGTGCTGGCACATAAAATCCACTGGGCCGCGGCACCGATTGCACCGGCTGCTGCGCCGGGCGCTCCGCCTCGGCTACCAGCTCGCCGCCACCGGAAGTGACCGGCTGCTGCAGTTGCTGTACCCCGAGTACCGCCGCAAACGCGACGGTTGCGGCCACGGCACCGCGGGACAGCGGCCGCCACCAGCGACTGCGCGGCTGCACATCGTTGGCCGCCACTTCCGGCCGCACATCGAGCGCAGGTTCGTCATCAATGGCTGCGGAAATACTGGCCGCAAGGCCGAGATCCACCGGTGCCACCGCTTCGCCGCGCATCACACTGGCGGCCAGCTGGTAGCGTGACCAGCGCTGGTCCAGACCATCCGCCGAGACGCTACCACTGGCACCTTTTTCTTTTAACAGACGCTGAATTTCGAGCTCCGTGGCTTCACCATCCATCAGTGCAGACAGTGACTCATTCAGACGCTGCTGATGATTCCCGTGTGACATACGGGTCAACCCTCTTTCAGTGCAATCCCATAGGCGCTGTTTCGCGCCCTGTTGTGTTGATATCTGAGACCGGCCTCTCGGCAAAAAGTTTTACTGTTCCGGCAAAAATTGTGTGATTTCACTCAACTCTTGTCGATAAGAGGCCGCATGCCTCCATCACCCCGGTTATATATAAAACAAAACTGTTCAAACAATAGACAGTCAGCCGCGCCCGTCTACAGGTTCAGGCTCCCCCGCCATTACCAGCTGGACCGCGCGGTCGATTGCTTCCCGGGCACGGAAAATCCGTGACCTGACGGTGCCCACCGGGCAGCCCATCACCTCGGCTATCTCCTCGTAGCTGAGCCCTTCCATCTCCCGCAGGGTCACCGCGGAGCGCAGATCTTCCGGCAGCTCGCGGATGGCGCGGTGCACCGTCGCTTCCAGCTGGTCGCGGAAAAGCTGGTTCTCCGGGGTTTCATTGTCCCGCAGCAGGTCGGCGCCGGAATAGAATTCGGCGTCCTCCAGGTCGACATCCGATGACGGCGGCCGACGACTGCGGGAAACCAGGTGATTTTTCGCGGTATTGATGGCGATACGGTACATCCAGGTGTAGAAGGCACTGTCGCCGCGGAAATTTTTCAGCGCGCGATAGGCCTTGATAAAGGCCTCCTGTACCACATCGTGCACTTCGGCGTGATCGCTGATATAGCGGCTCACCACTGCCATAATCTTGTGCTGGTACTTTAGTACCAACAGATCGAAGGCGCGCTTGTCGCCTTTCTGGACACGCTGTACCAGCTGGCTGTCACTTGGTGACGCCTGTTGCGCTGTCATCCCCTACTCCCAACCACGGTTCTGCGGCGAAGCTGCGCGGCCGCAAAACCCGAGTTTATTCTGTTGTGTACAAGACACCGACGATCGGTCATAAGTTCCTGACAAATCAGCAAAATTGAAGATGGCGTATACTACGCGCCCCCAAACACTAATAAAACTCTATGAGCGAACAGGCAACCCCACAGTTGAATAGCTACGACGTCCTGGTCATCGGCAGTGGTGCCGCGGGACTGACCCTCGCCCTGCACCTGGCTGGGCGCTACCGGGTAGCCCTGCTGTCCAAGCAGCGCCTGCAGGATGGATCCACCTGGTTTGCCCAGGGCGGGATCGCCGCGGTGCTGGACGACATGGACTCCGTGGAGGCCCACGTAGCCGATACATTAGATGCAGGTGCAGGACTCTGCCACCCGGACGCGGTGCGCTTTACCGTGGAAAACAGCCGCGACGCCATTCAGTGGCTGATCAACCAGGGGGTGGATTTCACCCGGGAAGAGGATGGCGAATACCACCTCACCAAGGAGGGCGGGCACAGCCATCGCCGCATCATCCACAGTGCCGACGCCACCGGGCGCGCGGTGCACAGCACGCTCATCGAGCGCGTGCGCAACACCGCCAATATCGACTGCTTCGAGCACCATATCGCCCTCGACCTGATCCGCCAGCCCGACGCCAACACCGGCCGCTTCCGCTGCGCCGGCTGCTATGTCTATAACAAGGCCAGTGAGGAGGTCGAGGTGTTCCAGGGACGCGCGGTGATACTCGCCACCGGCGGTGCCAGCAAGGCTTACCTGTATACCAGCAACCCGGACGGTGCCAGCGGCGATGGGATCGCGATGGCGTGGCGCGCCGGTTGCCGGGTGGCGAATATGGAATTCAACCAGTTCCACCCCACCTGTCTATACCATCCCAAGGCCAAGTCCATGCTGATCACCGAGGCCCTGCGCGGCGAAGGGGCCCAGCTCAAGTTGCCCAATGGCGAGCGCTTTATGCACCGCTTTGACAAACGCGGTGAACTGGCGCCGCGGGATATCGTCGCCCGCGCCATCGACCACGAGATGAAGCGGCTGGGCGCGGATTGTGTCTATCTGGATATCTCCCACAAAGACCCCGAGTTTGTGCGCGAGCACTTCCCCACGGTGTACCGCAACTGCCTGAATTACGGCATCGACATCACCCGGGAACCAATCCCGGTGGTACCCGCAGCCCACTACACCTGTGGTGGCGTGATGGTGGACCAGCATGGACGCACTGACCTGGACCAGCTGTACGCCATCGGCGAGACCACCTTTACCGGCCTGCATGGCGCCAACCGCCTGGCCAGTAACTCACTGCTGGAGTGCGTGGTCTACGCCCGCTCTGCGGCGTTGCATATCGAGCGCACCATCGGCGATATCACGCCACCGCGCCCGGCGCTGGCCTGGGATGCATCGCGGGTAACCGATTCCGATGAAGACGTGGTGATCTCGCACAACTGGGACGAGTTGCGGCGCTTTATGTGGGACTTCGTGGGAATCGTGCGCACCCGCAAGCGCCTGATTCGGGCGGAGCACCGGGTAAAGCTGCTGCGACAGGAAATCCTGGAGTTCTACGCCAACTACCGCATCACCAGCGACCTGATCGAACTGCGCAACCTGGCGGTGGTGGCGGACCTGATCATCCGCTCGGCGCTGGACCGCCGCGAAAGCCGCGGGCTCCACTACTCACTGGATTACCCCGGTTTGCGGGAACTGGCGATGGACACCATTCTGGTACCGGAAAATTTTGCCGACCAGCGCCACTTTATCGGCCCGACAGGCTGAGCCGTTTCCCCGCCGATAAAACGCCGGCGGGGAAATCAGTGTGTCCGCGAGTAGCGCAACGCCACCTGCAGGCGGCGCCAGTCATCCGCACTGGCGCTGTCCCGCGCCAGCACCAGCCTGAGCCGGCGCCCGTCGAGGTCGCGACCGTTGATCACAATCAGCCAGCGCCACAGCACCAGCTCGCCACAAAAGCGGAATTCTCTCCTGCGTCCGTCCGCCCCACGCCAGAACCAGCGCCGCTCGCGGGTCGCCAGTTGCCCCGAGTATCCCGCTAACCGGCGCCACTCCACCGCGTAGATAGCGAAGACCAACAGGGAGCAGCCGGCCGCCAGCGGCCAGTACAGTGCAGACGCCCAGAGCACTGCCAGGGCCTGCAGGGTGGCGAGTATCAGCGCACTGCGCAACAGGAAGGATGGCACCAGGTCACAGACCAGCCTGGCGCTGCGCTCGGGATGAGCGCGGAGGGAATGACCAGAAGTGCCCGCGGGCACCTCACTCCTGCAGTCCGGTGTTGTCACGGATGATCTGCACGATGTGTTTCAGCTCCGGGTCCTCGGGATCTTCGCGGCGCAGAAACCAGGCAAACAGGTCCTGGTCCTGCTCGTCCAGCAGACGGATATAGCGCTGCTGATCCTCCGGGGACAGGGTCTCGTAAACATTGTCCAGAAACGGCAGCAAAACCAGATCCAGCTCCAGCATGCCCCGTCGACTGGCCCAAAACAGACGGTTGCGATCCATACTTCTTCCCCAGCGGTACCAATATCAGAATTGCGCGCAGTATAACCCAGTTGAAATCCCGCCATAAAACCCCAGATACTGCTGCGCATTCCCCGGCAATTCCAAACAGTGAGTAGAGCATGGATCAGCAGCAGTGGCAGGAGTTTCTCAGCAATCAGGGCGCCCAGTGGCACGACGGCGCGGCGAACTTTGACGCCGGTGATGCCAGCGCTGAACTGCAGTTGCTGGACCTGAGCCCGCTGGGCGCCATCTCCATCAGCGGCCCGGACAGCCAGAAATTCCTGCAGGGGCAGCTGACCTGCGATCTGGTAAACCTGCCGGATGCGCACCTCACCCTGGGCGCACACTGCAACCCCAAAGGGCGCATGATCAGTGCTTTCCACGCACTGAAGATCTCCCAGAGCGAATTTGTGCTGCTGATGCCCGCGGACCTGGTGCCGGTGGCCCTGGCGGCACTGAAAAAATACGCGGTGTTCTTCAAGGCCGAGCTGCAGGATACCAGCGCTGAATATCACTGGTTCGGCCTGGCGGGACACGACATCGGCGCCCGCGCCAGCCACCTGCTGAGCCTGTCCCACGGCGCCAGCACCGACCTGGTGCCCGGCCAGCTGATCCCGTTTGACCACAACGGCCACCGGGCCCTCGCCGCGATGCTCAGCGAGCACCTCGTGGCCATTCAGGTACCGGACACCCAGGCGGCAGACCTGTGGCAACAGCTGGCCGGCAGCCCGGCAACCGCCTGTAGCTACAACCGCTGGCCACAGCAACTGATCGCCGCCGGGCTGCCACAACTACACGCCGGCACCAGCGAACTGTTTATTCCACAAATGCTGAATCTGCACTTGCTGGGCGCTGTCAGTTTCAAGAAAGGCTGTTATACCGGGCAGGAAGTGGTTGCGCGCATGCAGTACCGGGGCGCGGCAAAGCGGCGTATGTACCGGGCGCGCATCGACGGTGGAGCACTACCGGCGCCCGGCGCAGAGATATTTTCCAGTGCCGGGGGCTCCAGTATTGGCAATGCGGTGCAGGCCTGCACCGCGGACAACGAAATCGAACTGCTGGCGGTACTCACCAAAGCCAAGGTAACCGACGGGGAAACCCTGCAACTGCAGGACGGCCGCGTGCTGGAGCTGCTGGAGCTGCCCTACGACGCCGATGCCGACCCGCTGGCGTAAATCACCCACCCAATCGAGGACCGACTGACTAGATCTCAACCGATACCCGGCGCAGTTCACTGGATGCAGGCAGCCCCCAGTCAATGGGGCCTAGGCCATGTTGCTGCAACCACTGGTTCGCCTGGGAAAACGGTCGTGTTCCGAAAAAACCCCGGTGCGCAGACAGCGGCGACGGGTGCGGCGCACGCAGGACCAGGTGCCGGGCGCGATCGATAAAGGCGCCTTTTTTCTGCGCGTAGCTACCCCACAGAATAAACACCAGCCCTTCGCGCTGCTCTGCCAGGGCGTGCACTGCGGCATCGGTAAACTGTTCCCAGCCCTTGCCCTGGTGGGCACCCGCCCTGCTCTCTTCCACGGTCAGGGTGGCATTCAGCAGCAGTACGCCCTGCTCAGCCCAGGGCTGCAGGCAGCCGTGGTTGGGCGGCGCTATCCCCAGGTCCGCATGCAATTCCTTGTAGATATTCTGCAGCGACGGCGGGATCCGCACGCCCGGCATCACCGAAAAACACAGCCCGTGCGCCTGGCCAGCACCGTGGTACGGGTCCTGCCCCAGAATCACCACCTTGACCTGATCAAAGGGCGTGGAATTGAAGGCGTTGAATATCTGGCCGCCCGGGGGAAATATGTTTTTCCCGGACTGCCTTTCCTGCTGCAGGAAGTGTCGCAGCTCCGCCATATAGGGCTTGCTGAATTCCGTTGCCAGCACCGAATACCAGGAGGGATGAATTTTTATATTGTCAGGAACCGGCATTGTCTTCTTTCATGATTTTCTGCACCTGCAGCCGCAGTGCGGGCACTACCTGCGCCTCAAACCAGGGGCGCTGTTTCAACCAGAGGGTATTTCTCGGGCTGGGGTGCGGAAGTGGAAACAGCCCGTGGGGCAGTGCATCGGCAAAGTGGCGAACATTTTCCGTAATGCTGCCATACCAGTGGGGCAGATAATAGCGCTGGGCATACTGGCCGATCAGCAGGGTCAGGCGGATATTGGGCAGTTCGGCGAGAATACGCGCGTGCCAGGTGGCTGCACACTCCGGGCGCGGCGGCAGGTCCCCGCCCTTGCCGCGACCGGGATAGCAGAACCCCATGGGCACAATCGCCACTCTGCGCTCATCATAAAATGTCTCGCGATCCATCTGCAGCCACTCCCGCAGGCGGTCGCCGGAAGGGTCGTTCCAGGGAATTCCGGTTTCGTGAACACGGGTACCCGGCGCCTGCCCCACCACTAACAGCCTGGCAGAGCGGGCCGCGCGTAGCACCGGTCGCGGCCCCAGCGGCAGATGTGCTTCGCACAGGCGGCATCCGCGCACCTCATCCAGTAATTTTGGCAGAATATCTTTCGCCAAATCAGTTACCGCCCGCTGTCATTGTCCGGCAACAGCGCCGCGGTCTGCGCGGCGCTGGGGAAAGCCAGCTGCAACAGCAGCCCGCGATTGTCTGCGGGGGCCGCCGCTCGGCCGACGCCGTTGTTGTCCAGCACCACGAAAATACCCGATGAGTTGATAGCGAGGCCCTCGCCCTTGCCATAGCGAGTTTCCAGGTAAACCGTTTGGGCCCCCTCTTCATACTCGCGGTAATCCAGGCACCACTCCGCTTCCAGGGAATCGAGGGAGCGCCGGCAAACAGCAAAGGCATTGCGCTCCAGGGTAAACAGGGCGCCGTCAAATATTGCCAGCCCGGTCAGGTCCGCGGAGCGGCCGCGAAAATCCAGCGCGGCAACCGGCGGCACCGGAAAAAATTCCAAACCTTCTTTATCTTCCGGCTTCAGCCGCAACAGGCCGCGGGGATCCCGCTCCAACGCCACCCAGAAATCGGTACCGGCCCTGACCACCCCTTCGCTTTCCGCATTGAACTGCTGTAAATAGCCATGCTTGCGCGCAGACTCGGACCATTTCACCGCTAACCAGTCCGCGCGATGATTGCGTTGATCCAGCACTGCGATGCGATTGTGCCGTTCGCTCAAAAGATACACCTGCCGGTCGTCACAGGTGATGCCCTCGAAGTCCATGCTGAGCGGCTTGCTGGCCACATGCAGAGCGCGCGCCTTGAGGGAAACCGGCTGATCGCCGGGGAGTTGCGGACGGGCGAAGGCTGCCTTTTGCACCAGGCTTACCTTGTTGCTACCCGGTTCCGGCAACAGGGAATAGAGGGATTCAGAGGATTTATCGGCGACCGCCAGCAGCTCGCCGCCGCAGAATGAGAGGCCGGATATATCCAGCCCTTCGCTGCCATCAATCCACCAATAGCCCTTCAATTGGGCCGGAATCAATGGCGCCAGGGCGTCGCCCTGTTGCGCGGGTTGGCGAGGCGCCCCGGCGTGGCCGGGCTGTGCGAGCACAGCCAGCAACAGCGCCAGGCCCGCGATGGAAAACAAGCGGTCAATCCATAAATCGCGCAAACTATCCCCTCTTGTCCGCGGTCAGTCGCGGAAATTATTGAACTGCAGCGGCTGCTCCAGCTCCTTGCCCTTCAGCATGGCAATGACCTGCTGCAGGTCATCGCGTTTTTTGCCGGTAACCCGCACCTGGTCACCCTGGATGGATGCCTGGACCTTGAGCTTTTCATCCTTGATGATCTTAACGATCTTTTTTGACAGATCCTTGTCGAGACCGTTTTTCATGGTCACCGACACTTTTACCTGCTTGCCGGACTGCTCCTCGTCACCCACATCCATCGCCAGCGGGTCGATACCACACTTGATCAGGGCCGCGCGCAGCATATCGACCATCTGCGTCACCTGCATTTCCGACTCAGCGCGCAGCACCAGCGCAAACTCGGACATTTCCACTTCCGCATCCACGCCCTTGAAGTCAAAGCGGTTGGTGATGGTACGGTTTACCTGATCCACGGCATTGGTGAGCTGGTGCTTGTCGACTTCAGAAACGATATCGAATGAAGGCATTACTTTATTCCCCAAAATGCTGCCCGAGGTTGACGGGCACTTTGCAGTCAAAATTTACTTCCAGCGCTCCGGCACAACTTCGATATTGTGCTGATCGCTGGCAAGCCAGATATGTCCATCCTGAATGGTCACACTGAATTCCATGTTCCGGTCTGCCAGTTGTGCGAGCTGGCTGCACGCCTCGGTGGGCAGGAAATATACGCCGAGGTTGTCAAAGCGCGCTGCAGCCCGCTCGGCTTTCTGCCACCACACCGGTGCCGTGCGCTGCCCGTAAGCGTAAACCAGCACACTGTCGGACCGGTTGCAGGCCTTGCGGATGCGGTCTTCCGCCGGCACCCCTACCTCGATCCACTGCTCGATTTCGCCACTCAGGCTGTGTCGCCACAGGTCGGCCTCGTCATCACTGGACAGGCCGCGGGTAAACTCCAGCTCCTCGCAGGCATTGTGCGCAAATGCCAGTAGGCGAATCATCATGCGCTCGTCGGTCTCGGAGGGATGCCGTGCCAGAGTGAGCAGGTGTTCCGCGTAGTAGTCCCGGTCCATATCGGAAATCTGGAGCCGGGCCTTGAATATAGTAGCTTTCAGTGCCATTAAAACTCTCGTGTAGCAGGCTTTCGGCCACACTTGGCCGTGAGCAGATTATCGGCGACTATTATTGTCAGATTCGGAACCAACAGGGACGACTGGTATGCAATCTGCACTGACTGACAAACAGAATTTCACCGTCCGCCGGCTGTGGCGAACCGCTTTACTCAGTCTGCTCGCCATGACGCTCGCCGGCTGTGGCATCAACAACATTCCCACGTACGACGAAAACGTCAAGGCCGCCTGGGCCCAGGTTCAGAACCAGTACCAGCGCCGCGCGGACCTGATTCCCAACCTGGTGAAAACCGTGAAAGCCTACGCCGCCCACGAGCAGGAGACCCTGCAGGCGGTTACCGAGGCGCGCGCCAAGGTCAACTCCATGCAGGTCAATGCCGACATGATCAATGACCCGGCAAAACTCCAGCAGTTTGAGGCGGCCCAGGCACAGTTGAGCAGTGCCCTGTCGCGCCTGATGGTGGTAGTGGAACGCTACCCGGACCTCAAGGCCAACCAGAACTTCCTCGCCCTGCAGTCCCAGCTGGAAGGCACGGAAAACCGCATCAGCGTCGCCCGCCGGGATTATATCGCCGCGGTAGAGCGCTACAACCGGGAAATACGCACCTTCCCCGGCCGTATCTGGCACGCCATTCTCTACCGCGATATGCCGATCCGGGAAACTTTTGAGGCTACCAGCGAGGATGCGGAAAAAGCGCCGGAAGTGGACTTCCAGTAACCTCGGAGCACGGAGTATTCCATGGGGATCCGCCGGGCCGCCGTGACCCTGCTTGCCGGTCTCGCCCTGCTGTGGGCGACACTGGCAGCAGCCGATATTCAGTTTCCAACGCTGTCGGGGCGGGTGGTGGATAACGCCAACCTGTTGAGCCAGACTACCCGTTACCAGCTGACGGAAATACTGCAGCAGCACGAGAAACAGACCAGCAACCAGATTGTGGTGGTGACCCTGCCGGACCTGCAGGGCTATACCATTGCGGAGTACGGCTACCAGTTGGGGCGCCACTGGAAAATCGGCCAGAAGGGAAAGGACAACGGGGTACTGCTGATCATCGCCCCGCAGGACCGCGAAGTCCGCATTGAAGTGGGCTATGGACTCGAGGGCGCGCTCACCGACGCCCTTTCCTCCAATATCATTCACACCAAGATACTGCCAAGCTTTCGCACGGGCGATTTTGACGGCGGAGTGATGGCCGGCGTCCAGTCCATCATTGCCGCAATCAACAATGAATATGTCGCCGAACCTACCGACAGTGGAGACAACCGCGAACTGGCACTGCTGGTGGGTATTTTCCTTTTATTCGTGATGCTGCAAATATTTGGCTCCTCCGTACTGGGCGCCCCCGACGGTAGCCGCAACTACCGTCGCGGTCGCTACGGTGGCTACTACGGGGGCGGCGGCTTTGGCGGCGGTTTTGGTGGTGGTGGCGGCTTCGGCGGCGGGGGATTCGGTGGCGGTGGCGGCGGCTTTGGTGGCGGCGGCGCATCTGGCGGCTGGTAACACGCGAATGGTAACGGGGCGAAAACAAACGGAAACAAGATGCTGAGCGCAACGGAAAAACGCACGCTGGCAGAGGCGATCAAAGAGGTGGAATCCCGCACCGATGCCGAGGTGGTAACGGTACTCGCCCACCGCGCCGACAACTACCTGTACATATCCACCCTGTGGGCGGCATTTCTCGCCCTGCTGCTCGCCCCACTGCTGCAGTTTCTCCCCTGGTGGCTGGACTACCAGCAGGCGTTTACCCTGCAGTGGATCCTGTTTATTGCCCTTGCCGTCCTCTTCCGCTGGCGCCCGCTGACCATGCGCCTGGTACCGAAAAAAGTGAAATTCTGGCGCGCATCCAACCTGGCGCGGCGGCAATTCCTGGAGCACGAACTGCACAGCACCAAACACCGGCTGGGTCTGCTTATTTTTGTTGCCCAGGCGGAGCATTACGTAGAAATCCTCGCCGATCGCGGCCTGGCGGAACATATTACCAACGAGTCCTGGCAGGAAATCGTGGAAAACTTTATTCGCGAGGTCAAAAAAGGCAGGACCAGTGAAGCCTACGTCCACTGCGTACAAAAATGCGGTGAGCTGCTGGAGGAAGCTGCACCCGCCACCGTAGTCAAGAACGAGCTGCCCAATCACCTGGTGGTTATATAATTGTCGTTGCCCCGGCATATTTTTTCGGGGCGAAATACACGACAGAGGCTGCTATGAACCTGCCGAAGCCGGTGGCCGCCACCCTCGCGGTCACCCTGGTGCTTACAGGCGCCGCCCTCACACGCTGGGCCCAATCCGACGACGCGCTGCCCGCGGTCACGCTGTTTTCCGCAAAAAATACCCTGGAGTCACGGATCCAGCAGCTGGAGACCACCCTCGACGAGACCCTGAAAATCCAGAGCCAGTTGCTGGAACTGGTCAACGAGCTCAGCAACCGGCTAGACCCCAACCCTGGCGACGCAGAAACCCGCACTGTCTCGGTCGCCCCGGGGGATCCCGCAGTACAGCATGATTCTGCAGGGCGGCAACAGGCGGAGGAGCACGAGCGCCGTTTCCAGCGCATGCGCGAACACCAGATCAGGAGACTGACCGATGCGGGCCTCACTCCGGAGCGGGCACAGTATATTGTCGACAGGCAGGAGCGCATCCAGTACGAACAGATGCAATTGACCTATCAATTCCGCTTCCTGAATGACAAGACGTCGCAACAGGCGCGGGAACTCCAGCAGAAGATCCACACCTACAGCAACCCGCGTCGGGTGTTCGAGCAGGAGCTCAGCACCCGGGAATACGAACAGTATCTCAGTGCCATGGGCAGTAATACGGAGCTGCATATTGGCGATCTGCTGGAAGCGGCACCGGCCTATGAAGCGGGCCTCAGACGCGGTGACAAAATCATCCGTTACAACAATCAGCGCGTCTTCCATATGGGCGACCTGCGCACCCAGGTCTACCAGGTGGAACCGGGAAAAAATGTGGCGGTAGAAATCCAGCGCCAGGGTAGCTCCGGCAGTGAGATCATTTACCTGCCCAGCGGGCCACTGGGCATACGCGGCTGACACTCTCCCTGATTACGGCTGCAAAAAAAGGGCGATAACCGGATCGGTTATCGCCCTTCTTTTCACATCTCGCCCCGACCTTATTCGCCGTGGGTTTCCGGGCGCATGTGCGGGAATAGAAGCACGTCGCGAATTGACGGTGAGTCGGTCAACAGCATCACCAGTCGATCGATACCGATACCTTCGCCGGCTGTCGGTGGCAGACCGTACTCCAGTGCACGGATGTAGTCCGCATCGTAGTGCATGGCTTCAATATCGCCCGCGTCCTTTTCGGCAACCTGGGCCTTGAAGCGCTCGGCCTGGTCCTCGGCGTCGTTGAGCTCGGAGAAGCCGTTGGCAATTTCGCGGCCACCGACGAAAAACTCGAAGCGGTCGGTGACGAACGGGTTGTCGTCGTTGCGCCGAGCCAGGGGCGACACTTCGGTCGGGTACTCGGTGATAAAGGTCGGCTGGTCGAGGCGATGCTCGACGGTTTTCTCGAAGATCTCGATCTGGATCTTGCCCAGGCCCCAGATTTCCTTGAGCGGGATTTCCAGGTTTTCCGCGACTTTCTTTGCGCTTTCGATATTGTCGATATCGGATGCGCTCAGCTCGGGGTTGTACTTGAGGATGGAGTCGAACACGCTGATACGGTCGAACGGCTTGGCGAAATCGTAGCTGCTGCCCTGGTATTCGACGGTGGTGCTGCCCAGTACGTCGGTGCAGATGCCGCGGATCATGGACTCGGTGAGATCCATGAGGTCGTTGTAGTCCGCGTACGCCTGGTAGAACTCGAGCATGGTGAACTCGGGATTGTGGCGGGTGGACAGGCCTTCGTTGCGGAAGTTGCGGTTGATTTCGTAGACGCGTTCAAAGCCGCCCACTACCAGGCGCTTGAGGTACAGTTCCGGCGCGATGCGCAGGTACATGTCGATGTCGAGCGCGTTGTGGTGGGTGATGAACGGGCGCGCGGTGGCACCGCCGGGGATGACCTGCAGCATGGGGGTTTCCACTTCCATGAAGTGGCTTTTATTCAGGAAGCTGCGGATGTAGCTGATCACTTCGGAGCGGATGCGGAATACGTCGCGGGACTCTGGGGTGGCGATGAGGTCTACATAGCGCTGGCGGTAGCGCATTTCCTGGTCGGCAATACCGTGGAATTTTTCCGGCAGCGGGCGCAGGGCTTTGGTGAGCAGGCTGTATTCTTCACAGTTGACGTAGAGGTCGCCTTTGCCGGATTTGTGCAGGCTGCCCTTGACGCCGACGATGTCGCCGATGTCCCAGGTACCCCAGCGGTCTTTGATATCTTTCTGTGCGGTTTTGTCGGCGTACAGCTGGATGCGGTCGGAGACGTCCTGGATGACCATGAAGGGGCCGCGCTTGGCGAGGATTCGGCCGGCGACGCAGGCGGTGTTGCCTTCGCTTTCCAGTTCTTCCTTGGTCTTTTCACCAAACTCTTTTTGCAGGTCGGCGGCGAGGTTTTCGCGGCGAAAGCTGTTCGGGAAGGCGTTGCCCTTCTCGCGCATGGCACTCAGTTTGGCGCGGCGCTCGGCGATCAGTTTGTTTTCGTCTTGCTGAGTTGGTGTGTTGCTCATGATCTATCACATGTCTTTTGGGTGTGTTTCGGACTTCGTAGCTCTTCGGAGTTCTTTGCAAAGTCCGTGGCGACGAAGCACTGGGTATTCGGTTTCGAAACCGCTGTGAATACATCCCTGTACGCTGCGTCGGCAACATCCCTGTTGCCGACGCTTTCGAAACCGAATCCCCAGCACTCCGCCTTCGATTTGAAGTATTTAACTTCGTAAGCAAAAAGCGATTTGAGGCTTTTACTTTGAAACTTGGGCTTACAGCCCTGCTTTCAGACTCGCTTCAATAAACTGATCCAGGTCACCATCCAGTACTGCCTGGCAGTTACTGGTCTGGACGCTGGTGCGCAGGTCTTTGATGCGCTGGTCGTCCAGTACGTAGGAGCGGATCTGGCTGCCCCAGCCGATGTCGGATTTGCTTTCTTCCATCGCCTGTTTTTCGGCGTTGCGCTTCTGCATTTCCTGCTCGTACAGTTTCGCGCGCAGCATTTTCCACGCCTTGTCGCGGTTCTGGTGCTGGGAGCGCTCGCTCTGGCAGGCGACGACAATACCGGACTCGATGTGGGTCAAGCGCACGGCGGAGTCGGTTTTGTTGACGTGCTGACCGCCGGCGCCGGAGGCGCGGTAGGTGTCTTCGCGCACCTGGGATTTGTCCACTTCGATCTCGATGTTGTCGTCGATCTCCGGGGAGACGAAGACGGAGGTGAACGAGGTGTGGCGGCGGTTGCCGGAGTCGAACGGGGATTTCCGTACCAGGCGGTGTACGCCGGTTTCGGTGCGCAGCCAGCCGAAGGCGTATTCGCCCTGGAAGTGGATGGTGGCACTTTTGATGCCGGCGACTTCGCCCGCGGAGGCTTCTTCGAGGGTGGTTTTGAAGCCGTGGGCTTCACCCCAGCGCAGGTACATGCGCAGCAGCATTTCGGCCCAGTCCTGGGCCTCGGTGCCGCCGGAGCCGGCCTGGATGTCCAGGTAGGCGTTGTTGGGGTCGGTTTCACCGGAGAACATGCGGCGGAATTCGAGGGTTTCCAGCTGCTGCTGGAGGTTGTCGAGTTCGCTGGCGACTTCTGCGACGGAGTCTTCATCGCCCTCTTCCACTGCCATATCCAGCAGTTCGCGGCTGTCGCTGACGCCGCTGTCGAGGTCTTCGATGGTTTTTACGACGGCTTCCAGGGCGGAGCGTTCGCGACCGAGCTCCTGGGCGCGGTCGGGGTCGTCCCAGACGCTGGGCTCGGCCAGTTCCAGCTCGACTTCGGTCAGGCGCTCTTTCTTGCTAGCGTAGTCAAAGATACCCCCTAAGAACGTCGGTGCGCTCTTCGAGGTCTTTCAGCTGATTGAGAAGCGGATTGATTTCCATAGATTCTGCGGGCTTCCGTCGGTTTAAGCGGCCGCGCATTCTACCTCAGGATCCGGGCAGAATTAAGGGGGCTGCGCTCGTCGATAGGGCTCGGGTTGCTTGCCGCCCCTTGAGCCCACTTCCTTGGCGAGGCTAGAATGGCCTGACCAATAACAAAGCAAGATCAGACCAATCAGGAGCACGGATTCTCGATCATGGCCAACATCTCTTCTCTGTTCAAAACCCTGACCCGGGGTGCTCTCCTTTTCTCCCTGTCCGGCGCGGCCTGCGCGACGCCGGTCAAATACAGTGCGGTGGTAGCTCCGGAACCGGTGGCCGGCGCGGAATTTGCGAGCGCGCAGACCTACCCCACCATCCGTGCGGCGCTGGAGGCGGCACCGGCTGGTGGCAACAGCCGGTATGTGATCTACCTGCCGGAAGGGAGCTACCGGGAAAAGGTGCTGGTGAGCAAGCCCAATATCAGCCTGGTGGGCGCCGGGCGCGACAAGACGGTCATCCGTTACGGGGACTACGCGGGAATGCCGGCCCCGGGGGCCGATCCCTCGTCTAAAGAGACCATGGGCACCTTTGCCACGGCGACACTGACGGTGGAGGCGACGGATTTCTCCGCCAGCGACCTGACCATCGAGAACAGCTTCGATTTCCTCGCCAGCGATGCCCTGCCCAAGGATCACACGGATAAGGTCAACGGCACCCAGGCGGTAGCGCTGGAAACTGGCTTGGGCAGCGACCGCTCGGCGTTTCGCAATGTGCGTCTGCTGGGATACCAGGACACCCTGTTTGTACAGGGCGGGCGCAGTTACTTTGTGGACAGTGTGATCGAGGGCAATGTGGACTTTATATTCGGGGCCGGCCAGGCGGTATTTGATCGCTCGGATATCATCACCCGCCCCCGCGGCACCGAGCGCGACCACGTTGGCTACGTCACCGCTCCCAGCACGGATATTGGCAACGATTTCGGTCTGGTGTTTCTCAACTGCCGCCTGCTGAAAGCCCCCGGGGTGCCGGCCGATTCGTCCCCGCTGGGGCGGCCCTGGCACCCCACCACGACCTTTGCCGACGGCCGCTATGCGGACCCCGACGCCATCGGCGCCAGTGTGTTTATCAATAGCTATATGGATGACCACATTCCCCGCGAAGGCTGGGCCTCCATGCGCGGTACCAGTCGCGATGGCACAAAGAGCACGGTGTTTACCCCGGAGAACTCGCGCTTTTTCGAGTACGGCAGCCACGGCCCCGGCGCTGCGGTGACCCCGAAGCGACGCCAGCTCACGCAAGCGGAAGCCGCGCGTTACACCCTCGACAATATCTTTGGCGACTGGAAACCACCTTTCACCAAGTCGCAGTGACTAGCGGGACTCACCACCGGCGAGCTGATCCAGGATCGCGCAATGGGGTGAGTCGTCTCCGGCACAGGCATCCGCCAGGGCCCTCAGGTTGCTGCGCATCTCTTTGAGGTTGCGCAGCTGCTCTTCCACCTGCTCGATCTTTTCCCGTACCAGCAGTTTGGCGTCGTGACTGCGGCGCGCCGGGTTGCGGTACAGCTGCAACAGCTCCCCCACTTCCTCCACGGAAAAGCCACTGCTGCGGGCGCGCTGGATAAAGCGCAGGGTTTCCACCTCCGCGGGGGAGTATTCGCGATAGCCGTTGGGATTGCGCCCCGGTATGACCAGCGAGACAGACTCGTAGTAGCGCAGTGCTTTGGACGTGAGGCCCGCCTGTTTGGCGGCCTGGGAGATATTCATGATGGCTCCTTCATGGCTGCAACAACCATGCGGGAGTTTTTAGCCTGCCCCGGGGGTAAGGTCAACCCCCGGCGGCAAGACCCAGCCGGATGAGCCAGGAGAGCCGGCTCAGTGGGTGGGGTTACTGTGGCCCGGGCCCGTATCCGGCGGGCATTTGCTGAAACGGTGGGGTACCTGCGAGGCAGGGTCAAACCCCAGCTGCAGGGCTGCGTCCAGCATGGATGCGGGAATGCGGTGTACCAGGATGTCTCCCGTGGCGCCACCGCACACGGACGGATACATACGGTCGGTGCGCACCGCACAGCGAGACTCTGCGACGGAGATCCCGTTACCCTCCAAAGTCGCACGACTCTGCTCCAGGGAGATCCCGCCACCTTCACACTGCCGGTTTCCCCTGGGCTGCGTGACCCAGAGCGTCGCCCCGCTATTGCTGTTTGCCGTCATCTGCGCCTCCCCACTGTCGTTGCTCTCGGGTTCAGGTTCCGCCTGTTGTGCAGGCGCCGATACTTCCGGTGAACCGCTGTCCTCCGGCGCCTTGGTACCGGACTCACCACCGCCACAGGCGGTCAGCGTGAGCAGTGCCAGAGCAAGTATCCCCAGTAGCACTCTGAATCGATGCATGGTTTCACTCCCTGTTTGTTGATTGCTTACCAGTCTCAGCTTAGCGCGAGCCACAGGCCCACGCCTAGCATCAGGGTACCGGCAATCCGGTTCATCAGGCGAACATTCTCTCCCTTGTGCAGTAACTTGCTGAGGGTGCGACCGCCGCTGGCATAGATCAGCATACACAGGGTCTCCATCACCACGATGATTGCCAACATCAACGCCAGTTGCGGCACCAGCGGACCCTGCTGGTTAATAAACGGCGGCAACAGCGCAATACAAAACGCCCAGCCTTTCGGGTTTGCCACCGCGGTTACAAAACCCTGGGTCCACAGTGCCCGCCGGGTAATCTGCTGTGCATTTGTCGCATCCTGCTCGAGCTCCACCAGCCGCCCGCCGGAGCGCCACATCTGCACCCCCAGGTAGCCCAGGTAAACGCCGCCGGCGTATTTGAATAGCTGGAACGCGGCCGGGTACTTCAGCATAAACGCCGCCACCCCCAGCACCGCGGCCAGGGCCACCAGCCCGACGCCGACAACCTCGCCAGCCATCATCCACAGGGTACGGCGCACGCCAATGGCCATCCCCAGGGTGAGCGCCAGGGTCATACACATACCCGGCGTGATCGACACAAAGAAAAAAGTCGAAATAAACAGGGCCAGGCCGGAAGGTTCAAGAATTCCCATGCCACAGCCCTCAGTGGTGAGTGCCGGTGTGATTGCCGAAATGGCTGACCAGCATGCCACCCAGCATCAGCCCGCACCCCACCAGCTCCCGCAGAGAAAGCAGTTCGTTCAGGAACAGCCAGCCGGCGGCCAGCGCAAACACGGATTCCAGGCTCATGATCACCGTGGCGTGAGACGGTGCCGCATGGCGCTGTGCCAGCAACTGGAAAGTAAATGCAATCGCCGTGGAGAAAATCATCATATAGGCAATCGGCCAAGCGGCATCCACCGCCGACTGCAGGCTCGGCTGCTCGACAATGAGCGAAGCTACTGCGGACAAAACGCCGCACACCAGAAACTGGATAGCAGCCAGGCGCAGGGCGTCGTAGCGGTGCACGAAATAATCCGCACTGAGCACCTGAATGGCAAACACAAAGGCGCTGGCGAACACCATCAGGTCGCCGATCAACTGGGCCTCTTCACTGAAGTCTGCCAGCCAGTAAAGCCCCAGCAGCGCCAGGCCAATGCCGGCCCAGGTCCAGCGATTGGTTTTATGTCCGAGGGAAAGCCCGATCACCGGCACCAGCAACAGGTAAAAACCGGTGATGAAGCCGGCGCGGCCGGCAGTGGTGTACAGCAGGCTCGCCTGTTGCAGCGCGGCACCGAGAAACAGCCAGAACCCCAGAATGGCGCCGCCCGGCAGGCACTTGCGCCAGCGGTGGTGCACGGTCGA